>Ga0136630_1000122_pt1 | contig 23627 bp, 23 predicted proteins | sample AntDrymUQ5682106_2_FD_105496 | JGI IMG/M metagenome (GOLD analysis project Ga0136630, IMG submission 105496) | Polar desert sand microbial communities from Dry Valleys, Antarctica - metaG UQ568 (21.06) | ecosystem: Environmental > Terrestrial > Soil > Desert | place: Antarctica: Dry Valley...
CGGGTTCATCGCCGGCCCGCAGTCGTCGACGGCGAGGTAGCGAACGACGTCCACCTTGCCGGTCTCCGGGTCGACCTCGACCACCGCGGCGTGGGCGCCGAACGGGAAGACGAAGTTCTCCGGGTCGTAGAAGGACAGCTCCTCAAGGCCGGGCTCCATGCCCTCCGGCAGGTTGTCCTCCGGGATGTAGGCCATGCCCGCGACCTCGGCCAGCGTCAACCCCTTGTCGGGGGAGCCCTTGACGGAGAACTTCCCGTCGCGCAACTCGATGTCGTCGGCCGCCGCCTCGAGCTTGTGGGCGACGATCGCGCGGACCTTCTCGGCCACCTTCGCCGTCGCGCGGGCGATCGCCTCGCCGCCCACGGCCAGCGAGCGCGAGCCGTAGGTGTCCAGGCCCCACGGTCCTTGCGAGGTGTCCCCGTGCATCACGTCGATCTGCTCGGGATCGCAGCCGAGCCGGTCGGCGACGATCTGGGCGAAGGCGGTCTCGAGCCCCTGCCCGTGCGGCGACGTGCCCGTGTAGACGCTGATCGAGCCGGTGAGGTGCACGCGCACCATCGCGGACTCCATCAGCCCGGCCTGGATGCCCAGGCCGCCCGGGCCCGTGGCCCGTGACGGCGCCAGGCCGCAGATCTCCGTCCAGGTCGAGAACCCGACGCCGCGCAGCTTGCCGTCGGGGGTGGTCCCGCGCTCGGCCTCGGGATCGAAGTGCGAGAGGAGCTTGTCCAGCGTGCCGTGGTAGTCGCCGGAGTCGTAGACCATGCCGACCGCGGTCTCGGCGGGGAAGTCCTCCTTGGGGATGAAGTTCTTGCGCCGGATCTCGAGCCGGTCGAGGCCGAGCTCGGCGGCGAGCTGGTCGATCGTGACCTCGATGTAGTGCGTGGCCTCGGGCCGGCCCGCGCCGCGGATCGCGTCCGTCGCCATCTTGTTGGTCATCACGCCGGTGATGTCCGTGCGCACCGCCTTCCAGCGGTAGCAGCCGGGCATCACGAACGCGCCGAGCGACGGGATCAGCGGCGTGAGGAGCATCATGTAGGCGCCGAAGTCGGCGATGATCTTCACGTGCAGGGCGTTCAGCGTGCCGTCGCGGTCGGCGCCCAGCTTGACGTAGGCGATCTGGTCGCGCCCGTGATGGGCGGTGGCCATGTTCTCCGAGCGCGTCTCGATCCACTTGACCGGCCGGCTCAGCCGCCGCGACGCCCACGCGAGCAGGATCTCCTCGCCGTAGATCTGGAGCTTGGAGCCGAAGCCGCCGCCGACGTCCGGCGCGACGACGCGGACCCGGTCCTCGGTCATGCCGAGCTGCAGCGCCAGGAACAGCTTGAGGAAGTGCGGCACCTGCGTCGAGCTCCAGACGGTGAGCTCGCCCGCACGGTAGTCGGCGATGACGCCGCGGGGCTCGATCGCGGCGCCGGCGGTCCGGTGGTTGACGAAGCGGCGCTCGATCACGACCTCCGAGGCGGCCAGCGCGCTCTCCACGTCCCCGCCCAGCGACCACTCGTGCACCTTGTTGGAGCCGAGGCTGTCGTGCACGAGGGCGCCGCCCGCGAGCGCCGCCTCGGGATCGACGACCGCCGGCAGCGGATCGTAGTCGACGATGACGTCCTCGGCGGCGTCCACGACGGCGTAGGCGTCGATGCCGATGACCACGGCGACCGGGTCGCCCACGTGCTTGACTTCGTCCTTGGCCAGCGGCCAGTGCACGGGCGCTGAGACCTCGACGCCCGGTGGCACCCACGCGAGGGGGAGCCCGGCCTCGAGGTCGAGGTCCGCGCCGGTGTAGACGGCGTGGATGCCCGGGCGCGCCAGCGCCGCGGAGGTGTCGATCGAGGTGATCCGCGCGTGCGCCTCGGGCGAGCGCACGAACGCCGCGTGCAGCACGCCGGCGACGTCGATGTCGTCGATGAACTTTCCGCGCCCCTGGATCAGCGGCGGGTCCTCCTTGCGGCGCATCCGACGGCCGACGTGCAGCCCGTTGCCCTCGTCTGTGCTCATGCGCCCAATCCCTTCGCCGCCATCTCTTCCGCACTCTCCTTGCCCGTCTCGGACATCTCCGGTTCGGGCACGTCGCCCCCCTGGTTGAGCCGTGCGGCGTGCTGGATCGCCTTGACGATGTTGTGATAGCCCGTGCAGCGGCACAGGTTGCCCGAGATCCCTTCTCTGATCTCGGACTCGGAGGGATCCGGGTTGCGCGCCAGCAGATCCGCAGCGGCCATGATCATCCCCGGCGTGCAGTAGCCGCACTGCAGGCCGTGCTCGGCGTAGAAGCCCTCCTGCAGCGGATGCAGGTCGGTGCCCTGGGCCATCCCCTCGATCGTGAGCACCTCCGCTCCGTCGGCCTGCACGGCCAGGAGCGTGCAGCTCTTCACCGCCTCGCCGTCGACGTGGACGGTGCACGCGCCGCAGTTGGACGTGTCGCAGCCGACGTGCGTTCCCGTCAGCCCGAGGGTGTCGCGCAGGAAGTGCACCAACAGCAACCGCGGCTCGACCTCCTCCGACTGCGGTTGACCGTTGACGGTCACGGAGACATGGACGGCGTCAGCCATGCTCGACCTCTCCTATCCCCCGGAATGGACTCGGAGCCAGAGACTACGCAACAGGATCTGGAGTGCCAACCGCGCCGGTGAGACCCGACGCACGCGCGCCTGAAGGTGCCAGGCACTTCCTCGGTTCGCTGCCAACCTCAAGCGGGACTGTTTCTCTAGGTTTGCGCCTGCCAACCTCTCCCGTACCGCTGCAGTCACTCGAGGAGGAACCCAGATGGCCGAAGACGAGCCGCGCCGCAAGCCCGAGGATCGCCCGGGCGAGACGGGCGCGGATGGCGGATCAGGCGGCTCGGCGGACACGCCGCCGCCGCTGCCCGACTCCGACGACGACACCCCGCTCGGCGACACCGATCAGCACTCGAGCAACCCAGCCTGACGGGACCGCCGGCGCTGCCCACCCCGCGGCGGGCGGCGACCCGCCTCCGGCCGGGCGGCGGTGGGGGCGAGGGCTCTCGCGCCTCTCGCTCGTCGGTGTCGCGATCTCCGCGGTGGCCGTCGCCGGCGTCGTCTGGTGGGCGCTGCGCCAGGAGCCGCCGCAGTTCCCCGACTCGCCCGGCGAGTGGGGCGCGCTCGCGGGTGCCATCGGGCTATACGCGGTCGCCACCCTCGTGCGCGGCGAACGCTGGCGCTCGCTGCTGCGGGCGGAGCGGGCGCGCCCCTCGCGCGCCGACGCCCACGGGCTCAACGTGGTCGGCTACGCGGCCAACAACGTCCTTCCCGCGCGCGCGGGCGACGCCGTCCGCGTCTTCCTCATGGCGCCGCGCGCCGAGACCTCCAAGAAGGCGGTGCTGGGAACACTGCTGGCCGAGCGGCTGCTCGACATCGCGGTCATCCTGACGCTGTTCGTGGTCGTCGGCTACGGGCTGCTGGGCGAGGCGGGCGCGGGCGACGTCCAGTGGATCGCGCTCGCCGCCACGGTCCTGGCCGGGGGCGGCGGCGCCGCCGTCGTCCTGGTCCGGCGCAACGAGCGCCTCCGCCGGTTCGCGGCCCCGGTCCTGTCCTCGACGCTGCAGCTACGCGGCCGCCACGGGTTGACGCTGCTGGCGGCGACGATCCTGATCTGGGCGCTCGAGGCCGGAGTGTGGATGAGCGTCGGCGGCGCCGCCGGGTTCGGCATGGACCCGATCGAGGGGTGCTACATCGTCGCGCTCGCCAGCGTCTTCGCGCTGATCCCATCCGGGCCCGGCTACGCCGGCACCCAGGACGCCGCCGCGGTGACCGGGATCCTGGCCCTCGGCGGCACGCACCAGCAGGCTTTGACCTACCTCATCCTCGTGCGCTTCGTGATCGCCGTGCCGATCACCGTCGCCGGGCTCGGGCTCCTGGCGGCGCGCTACGGAGGCCTCCGGCGCCTGCGCGTCGCGCGATGAGGCGGCGCGCCGCCGAGCTGCTCGGCTACGCCGTCCTCGTCGCCGGCGCGCTCGCCGTCCGCCTGGTCGGCCTGGATGACCGGCCGTTCCACCACGACGAGAGCCAGGACGCCTACTTCTCCTGGCTGTTCCTGACCACCGGCGAGTACGAGTACCAGCCGATCCTGCACGGTCCGCTGCGCTTCTACCTCACCGCCGCGACGTACGGGATCCTCGGCGACACGGATCTCACGGCCCGGCTCGCGCCCGCCCTGATGGGCACGCTGATGGTGCCCCTCCCCTACCTGTTGCGCGCGCAGCTCGGGCGGATCGGCGCGTTCGCCGCCGCGGTCGGGCTGGCGTTCGGGCCGGCGTACCTCTACTACGGCCGCTTCGCCCGCGAGGACATCTACATCGCCTGCATCACGCTCGCCCTGCTGGTGGTGACGTTCCGCTTCCTCGACCGGCCGCGGCGCCATCAGCCGGCGCTGATCGGCGCGCTGCTCGCCTTGAGCTTCGCCACCAAGGAGTCGACGTTCATCACGGTGTTCGTGGCCGGCACGTTCTTCATGGCCGCAGTGGCCCTGCAGGTGCGACGGCACGGCGTCCGCGAGGCGCCGCTCGTGCGCGCCGTCACGGCCGTCGGTTGGGAGGCGTGGGCATCGGCCCTGGCCGCGTTCGTGCTCGTCTTCACCCTGCTGTTCACCGTCTTCCTCACCGACCCCGGTGGGCTGTGGGCCGGGATCCACGACGGGCTCGCCTACTGGCTCGGTCAGCACGGCCCCGGGCGCGGCGAGAAGGAGTGGTTCTTCTACCTCGTCGTGCTGTTCGCCGAGGAGTGGCCGGCGCTGCTCCTGGGCGCGGTCGGCGTGGCCGTCGCGCTGCGGCGACCGACGCTGCTGCGCGCGTTCCTGATCTGGGACTTCGTCCTCTCGCTCGCCGTCTACTCCTGGGCGAACGAGCGCTTCTCGTGGCTGGTGCTGCATCCGCTGCTTCCGCTGCTGCTGCTCGCGGGGCTCGGCGTCCAGGGGATCTGGAACGCGCGCTCGCGGTGGCCGGGCCGGGCCGGGCTGGCTGTCGTGCTCGTGTGCGCCCTGCACACGGGCTACGCGTCGTGGTGGGCAAACGTGGAGAACGGCGCCGACCCGCGCGAGCTCCTGGTCACCACGCAGTCGGCCGAGCAGGTCACGGCCGTGCGCGACGAGGTCCTCATGGTCGCGGCGCGGGCCGAACGCGAGGGGCGCGACGTCAGCGTCCTCGTGGACTCGGCGAACGGCGCCACGTTCCCCTGGGCGTGGTACTTCCGCGACCTGCCCGCCGGCTACCTCGACCTCAGCGCCGCGCCGTTTCCGGCGGACACCGACGTCGCCGTGCTCACGGACGAAAGCCGCGAGCGGCTGCTGGGAGACCTCGCCGGCTACGAGGGCCGCCGGTTCCCGTTCCGGGTGTGGTGGGTGCGCGACTACGACGAGATGTCGATGGGCAACTGGTGGCGCTGGTTCAGCCGCCGTGAACCGTGGAATCCGACGGGCGGCCTGCCTGAGTGGCTGTACGTGCGCCAAGGCGCGTGAGCTCCAGCTCCCACACGATCGTCCCCTCGCGCTCGTAGACCCGCTGCCCGAGGACGTCCCACTTCTCCACGCCGGCATCTCCGTGGTCGATCCGCTCGAGCGGCCCGACGACCACGTAGCGAACGTCGTACTCGCGCAGCAACGGCTCGGCGGCGAGCGGGGTCGCCGACCTATAGAGGCGCTCGACATCAGTCCGCCGTGTCCCGACGTCGTGGCCCCACTGGAGCTCGTGGCCGGGCCACCCGAGCACGGTGGGTAGGCCGGTGAACGTCGACACGCGGGCGTGCCCGAACGCGGAGTAGTCGTCGCCCACCGCCTCGAGCACGACGGCGGCCCCGGGCGCGTTCTCGTTCAGCCACTCGATCGCGCCCACGTCGCCGGGGGCGCGCTCGCGCAGCCAGCCGAGGCCGTCGAGCGTCGGCGCGTCGGTGAAGCCGGCCTTGCGGGCGTAAGTGCCCGCCACGGGATAGACCGCGGCCGCCGCGAGCACCGCCGCGCCGAGCAGCCCGAAGGCGACCCGCGCGGCGCGCCGGGGCAGCCACTCGCTCCGGTACGCCAGCGCGCCGATCGCCGCGAGCCCGAGCAGCAGCCAGGCCTGGTAGTACAGCTTGAAGACGGTGTTCATCCGGTACAGCGGCCCGCCGTCGAACTCGTCGCGGACGTAGAGCAGCTCCGGGCCCAGCACGCACGCCACCCCTCCGGCCACGAGCAGCCACACCATCCGCTGCGGCGCGGGCGCGCCCGGCGTGAGCAGCGCCTGCAACGCGATCACGAGCGCGACGGCCAGCAGCGCGACATGCGCATACTCGATCGCGGCGAGCAGCGACCCGGCGAAGACGGCGGCCGCCGCGATCCAGGCCGCGTTGCGCACGGGGTGGCGCGTGGCCCGCAGGCGACCCAGGTAGGCGAGCATCACGAACACGCCGAGCGAGCCGAGCAGCAGCAGCGTGTCGCGCAGCCAGCCGGCTGAGCCACGGCCTTCCCGGACCAGTCCGATCCCCTGCGCCGACGGGTCGAAGGAGAGGTGGAACGGCAACACCAGCAGCACGCTCGACGCGAGCACGACGAGCAGCCAGCGCACCGCCGCTGGCCGCGCCGGCGCGCTGAGCGGATCGCACAGCCAGGCCGCCACGGCGAGCGCCAGCAGCCCCGCCACGACCGGATAGGACCACGAGTTGACCGCGTAGAGGAAGCCGATCGCGAGACCGGCCGCGCCCGCCTCCACTGCGGCCCGGCGGCCGGGTGCCAGGCGCGGGCCCGCCAACACGACCTGGAGCGCAAATGCGAGCGCGAGTGCGGTGAAGGGCAGCACCAGCACGTGCGCGTGCAGGTCGGCGAGCACGAACGAGAACCACGGGAACTCCGTGATGGTGCCGTCGATCACGCGCGACACGGCGAACCAGTCGTAGTCGCGCAGCGGCCCGCCGTCGGCGATCAGCCGGCGAGCGCCCTCCAGGTTCCCGGCCACCAGCACGAGGCCGACCGCCGCGAGACCGGCCCGCACGGCGCCCCGCGTGCCCCGCGCGGCGCCCCACAGCGTTGCGCCCACGGTGAAGACGGCCGCCGCGCTCAGCGCGAACAGCGCGCCGACCGCCAGGTTGTAGCCGTGGTCGGGGGCGACGGCGGTGAGCTTCACCAGCACCGCCATCGCGAGGTGGCCGAGGTAGTAGTAGTTGAGGTCGGCACCCGCCAGCCACGGGTCCTCGGGCGGAAAGGAGTCCGCACGGTTGACGGCGTTGAGGAACGCCATGTCCATCGGCTTCTCGGTGTTCCACACGTCGGGCGAGTAGGCGACGAGCAGCGTCATCGCGGCGAACCCGACAGCGAAGACCGCCTCGGCGCCCCAGAACAGACGCCGGCGCAGCGGGTCGGGATCGGGCACCCGCGCGGCGAGCCGGCGCCGTCGCCGGCGCCGTCGCCGGCGCGCGAGCCGGCCGCGCGGCTCGCCGCGCTTCTCCGCGCGCCGCCCCTCCCACCCGCGAACCCAGGCGAGCAACCCGAGCGCACACACGAGCGCGATCCACAAGCCGGCGCTGGCGGCCCCGTAGGGCAGGAGCGTGAAGGAGCCGCCGAGCCAGATCAGCCAGCTGACCAGGAGCAGCCCGACGACCTTTCCCAGCCCGAGACCCCCGCCCGGCAGGCGCGCGAGTACCACCCCGGCGAGCGGCGCCGCGCCGAGGCCGATCAACTCGATGAGCGCCCAGAAGCGCAGCGCCTCGATCACGTCCCCGACATCTTCGCGCGTCGGTGACGGTACTGTCCGCCACCCATGACCATGTACGACGCGCTCGCCGACCTGCCGCTCCAGATCGACTCCTACACGCTGGAGGGGCACGCGCGAACCGTGTCCCCTGAGTTCGAGCGGATGACCACCACGGTGCACCTGACCGGCGCCGGCGAGGAGGGGCTCGGGGAGGACGTCACCTACGATCCCGGGCTCCAGGTCGCCCAGCGGGAGGCCGGGCCGGTCCTGCCGCTCGCGGGCGGGTGGACGCTTGACTCGTTCTCGAATCACCTGGAGGGGCTCGACCTCTTCGGCGGGGAAGAGCCGGGGTTGCCGGCCTACTGCGACTACCGGCGCTGGGCGTTCGAGTCGGCCGCCGCCGACCTCGCGCTGCGCCAGGCCGGGCGCTCCCTCGCCGCGGTGCTCGGCCGCGAGCCGCGGCCGATCTCCTTCGTCGTCTCGCTGCGAATCGGCGAGCCTCCCTCCGCGGAGCCGGTCACGCGCCGGCTGGCCGCCTACCCGAACCTGCGCTTCAAGCTGGACTCCTCTCCCACCTGGGACGACGACCTGCTCCGCGAGCTCGCGGCGACCGGTGCGGTCGCCTCGATCGACTTCAAGGGCGCCTACAAGGGCACGCCGGTCGACGTCGAGACGGATCCGGACCTCTATCGCCGTTGCGCCGAGGCGTTCCCGGACGCGTGGCTGGAGGATCCCGACCTCACGGTGCCAGCCGCCGACGAGGCGCTGCGCCCGCACTACGATCGCATCACCTGGGACGCGCCCATCCATGGCGTCCCCGACATCGAGGCGCTTCCGTTCCAGCCGCGGACGATCAACGTCAAGCCGTCGCGGATCGGGACCTGGCGCAAGCTGCTGGAAATGTACGAGTGGTGCGCCGAACGCGGGATCGTCACCTACGGTGGCGGGCAGTCCGAGCTGGGGGTCGGTCGCGGCCAGATCCAGTACCTCGCGGCGCTCCTGCATCCCGACGAGCCGAACGACATCGCCCCCGCGGGCTACGACTGGGCTGACTTCCCGTCCACGGGCCTTCCCCCCTCCCCGCTTACGCCCGAGATCGAGCCGGCGGGCTTTCGCCGGCGCTCGTAGACTGGACGCCGAGATGGCCAAGCCGCGACAGGTGAAGATGGAGCAGAAGGGCGCGCTCGCGGCCATGCAGAAGCTCGAGTCGCGGTCCGACGAGGAGCTCGAGGCGGAGACCCGCTACAAGTCCGCTGCTCAGGCGATCCTCGGTGCCCGGGCGGCCGAGCGGATGGACGCCAAGCGCTCGCGCGAGCACTTTCGCGTCGCCATCGCTGCCGCACGACCGCAGGAGCGCCTGCAATTGCGCCGCATGGCCGAGGCGTCGCTGGCGCTCGCCGAGCGCCGCGCGGGCGATCTCAAGGTCGCGGCGGAGAAGCTCGGCCAGACGCCGCCGAGCAACCGCCAGCTCCTCGCCCTGCGCGTCATGGGGGTCGTCGCTCCGTCGCCGAGCGCGGGCATCGCCCGCCGCATCGGCGGCATCCTGCTGCTGATCCTCGCGGTGATCGTCGCGATCGTGCTCGGCTGGGCGATCGTCAAGCTGGTCGCGCTGCCGTTCGGCGGTATCGGGACCGGCGTCGCGTTCTTCTGGGGCTTCCTGCTGTTGACGGTGGTGCTCGTCGTCCTGATCGTGTTCGGCCGGCGGCGCTCCAAGCGCGCGCGCGAGCGCGCCGCCGAGCAGCGCGCCGCGCAGTTCAAGCGCCGCTAGAGCTAGAGCCGGGAGTCAGTTCGCCCATTCGGGCCGTCCACTACATGCTCTGACCGGTCAGCGCCGCACCCAGGCGTCCGAGCCGTCGAGCAGGCTGCCGATCGACGCCGGCAGGTGGTCAGCGGCGATGTCGTCCAGCGTGATGCCCTCCAGCACGCCGCGCACGCTGGCGCGGACCGCCACCCACGTGTCGCGCAGGCGCATGGTGTGCCCCTGGTACTCCATGTCCTCCGGCGCGTGGCCGGCGACCGAGCCGAGCGGGCCGTCGACGGCCCGGATCACGTCGGCGACGGTGATCTGATCGGCGGCCCGGGCCAGCGCGTGCCCGCCCTCAGGTCCCCGGTGGCTCGCCACGATCCCGGCCCGGCGCAGCTCGAGCAGGATGTTCTGCAGGAACTTCCGGGGAATCCCCTGCGCGTCCGCGAGCCGCTCCGCCGTGACCGGCTTGCTGCCGCCGGCGGCCGCCAGCTCGACGAGCGCGCGCATGGCGTAGTCCACCTTGGCCGAGATCCGCATCCCGACAATTGTGGCGGGTGGCTCACGTCCGCGTGGCGTGCGACGTTGCAGAGTCGTGAGCACGATCGTCCTGCCCCCCTTCTGGTCGCTCGTCGAGGCCCACGGCGACGAGTTGCTCGTCCACGCCCGCCGGATGGCGGGCGCCGCGCACGGCGAGGACGTCCTGCAGGACGCGCTCCTGCGCGCGCTGCGGGCCTATCCCCAACTTCGCCATGCCGAGCATCTGCGAGCCTGGCTCTACCGGGTGACCACCACGACCGCGCTCGACCATCTCCGCGCCCGCCGCCGGGAGGTGCTCACCGACGAGCCGCCCGTGTCGGTCTCCGAGCCCGAGCACTACGACGACAGCTTCGAGCGCCTGATCGGCGCACTGCCCGAGACGGCCCGGGCCGCGTTGCGGCTGCGTTTCGTCGAGGACCTCGACTACGACCGCATCGCCGTCCGCCTCGGCTGCTCGGCCGTGGCGGCCCGCCAGCGCGTCTCGACCGCCCTCCGCACCCTCCGCACCCAGGGGATTCCCACATGAGCCTTCCCGCCCGCCTGCTCGACTCCATCGCCTCCGCCGCCGTGCGCGAGGGCCTCGCCGACGCCGTCTACACGCGGCTCGCCACGCCGATCGGCACGCTGCTGGTCATCCAGGGCGAGCGCGGTGTCGTCCGCGTCGGCTTCGAGGACGAGCCGGCCGACCGCCTGCTCGCAGCGGTCGCGGCGCGGCTGGGGCCGCGGATCGTGGCGTCCGACCGCGAGCTCGCGCATACGCGCGACGTCCTCTCCGCGTACTTCGAGGGCGAGGACCAGCGCCTGGACCTGCCCGTCGACCTCGCGCTCGTGCGGTCGCCGTTCCGGCGCTCGGCGCTCACCACGTTGCGCGACGAGGTCGGCCCTGGCCAGGTCGTCACCTACGGCGGCCTGGCGGCGAAGGTCGGCCACCCGCGGGCGGCCCGGGCGATCGGAAGCGCGTGCGCCACCAACCCGGTGCCGATCATCGTGCCGTGCCACCGCGTGGTGCCCGGATCGGGCGGCGTCGGCAGCTACGCCGGCGGGCCGGAGCGCAAGCGCCGGCTGCTCGCCCACGAGGACGCAGTGGTTCCGGCCGGGGCCGCTAGCGCTCGGACACCTCGACCGACCGCATGACGATCGGCTCGACGGGCTGCTCGTCGGGCCCGACCGGGGCGACGCCGATCAGGTCGACGACCTCCTGGCCCGCGGTCACCTTCCCGACCAGGGCGCATTCCGGCGGGAGCTCCGTGTCGTCGCCGGTGACGACGAAGAACTGGCTGCCGGACGTGCCCGGTTCCTCGATCGCCGTCTTCGCCATCGCGACGACGCCCTGGGCGTAGGTGAGGTTCGCCGGCGGCGCCTCGACGACCGGATAGCCGGTACCGCCACTGCCGTTGCCTTGCGGGTTCGTGGTGACGGTGGCGACGTAGGTGGTCGCATGGTCGAGCCGCTCTTGGGCGCTCGGCAGGTCGACCTCCCGCGGTGCTGGCTTCTCGACCGGCTCGCAGCCGGTTCCCTGCTCCCCACCGGTGTCTTCGGGCGTCGCCGTCGCCGTCGCCGACGCTCCCGCCTCCTGCTCGTGCGTGTCGTCGCCGCAGCCGGCGAAGGCGGCCACGACCAGCGAGGCGAGCAGGAGCGTCGGGGGCCTCGTCATGCGCGGCGATGATAATGGCCAGCGTGCCGCTCTCCCCCTCTCTTGCCCGCTACGACCACGTGCTGCTCGACCTCGACGGCTGCCTGTGGGTCGGCGACGAGGCGCTCGAGGGGGCGGTGGAGGCGGTCGCGGCGCTGCGCGAGGCCGGCAAGGGCATCGCGTTCATCACCAACGACGTGCGTCACGCGCCCGACCACTTCGTGCGCAAGCTGTGGCGACTCGGGTTCCAGGCCGCCGTCGACGAGGTCGTGACCTGCGGCGCCGCGCTGCAGTTCGTGCTCGCCGAGCGCACGGACGGCGGCGCGGCGTTCGTCATCGGCACCCAGGCGCTGGTCGACCACGTGGCCGGCGCCGGTCTGCGCGTGGTCAACAACACCGAGTTCGCCACACGCGCGGACGTCGTCGTGGTCGGCGGGCACGACCGGTTCGACTACCGCGAGCTGCGGATCGCCACCCAGGCCGTGCTGCGCGGCGCCGAGCTGCTCGGTGTCACCCGCGACCGGACGTTTCCGATGCCCGACGGTCCCTGGCCCGGATCGGGCGCCATCCTGGCGGCGGTCGAGGCGGCGACAGGGCAGCGCGCGGGGCGCACGGTGGGCAAGCCCGAGCCGGGCATGTACGCCGCCGCCCGCGATCGGCTCGGCGAGGGCCGCTACCTCGCGGTCGGCGACCGGCTCGACGTGGACGTGGCGGGCGCCCGGCGCGCGGGCATCGACGCCGCGCTGGTGTTGACCGGCGTCACCGGACGGGCCGAGGCGGCCGCCGCCGACCCCCAACCGACGCACGTAGCGAACTCGGTCGCTGCGCTCGTCCTGCGCTGAGCACCGTCCAGTGGCCCCGGCCGGATCCACTAGCGTCTTCGCTCCGCATGGCCCGGCGCCCCCTCTGCCTCATCGTCAATCCCAGCGCCGGCCGCGGCCGTGCCGCGCGCCTGCTGCCCGGGGTCGAGCAGGCGCTGCGCACGCGTGGAATGGCCTTTCGGGTCCAGCGCACGGAGTCGCTGGCCCACGCTCGCGAGCTGGCTCGCGCGGCGATCGCGGCGGGCGAGGTGGCGGCGGCGATGGGCGGCGACGGGCTGCTCGGCGCCGTGGCGGGCGAGCTGCGCGGCACCGACGGCGTGCTCGGCGTGGTGCCCGGGGGACGTGGCAACGACTTCGCCCGCAAGCTCGGCGTCGGCCCGGATCCCGGGCGGGCCTGCGACGTGCTCGCGGCCGGCCGGGTGCGGGCGATCGACGTCGCCGAGGCCGGGGGACGGACCTACCTCGGGATCGCCTCGGCCGGCTTGGACTCCGACGTCCAGGACATCGCCGGCGCTACCCGGCTCCCGCTCGGGAGGTTGGTCTACGTGTACGCGACGCTGCGAGCGCTGCGCGGATGGCGCCACGCCCGCTGGCGGGTCGAGGTCGACGGGAAGGCGCTGTCGTTCTCGGGGTACGCCGTGGCGGTGGCCAACTCGGGCGTGTTCGGCGGAGGCATGCACCTCGTGCCCGACGCAATCCTCGACGACGGCCTGCTCGACGTCGTGCTGACCCGCGCGTGTCCCAAGCGGCGCTATCTCACCGGGCTGCCCAAGGTGTTCAGGGGCACGCATGTCGACAGCGCGGACCTCACGTTCCTGCGCGGGCGTGAGATCACCTTCGGCGCCGACCGCCCCTTCGCCGCCTTCGCGGACGGCGACCCGCTGGCGGACCTCCCGGTCACCATCAGGGTCGTGCCGCGCGCGCTGAACGTGGTCGTCCCATGAACCTGCTCGGGCCCAAGGTGGCCGCCGCCAAGGCGGTCGGCACGCTCGTGCGCGCCGTAGGGCGGGGCGGCGGGACCTCGCTGCCCGGAAAGGTGCTCACCCGGCTCGAGCCGCACGCGATCGGGCTGCTGGCGCGGCGGCTGGAGCACGGCAGCGCCGTGATCAGCGCGACCAACGGCAAGACGACGACGGCGGCGATGACCGCGTCGATCCTCAGCCGCACGGGCGAGACGCTGGTTCACAACCAAGCGGGCGCCAACATGGCCGGCGGCGTGGCCTCCGCCCTGGCCGCCGCCTCGCGGCACGGCGGACGCGAGCTGACCGGCAAGCTCGGCCTCTTCGAGGTCGACGAGTTCTGGCTCGGCCCCGTCGTGCGAGAGCTTGCGCCGCGGGCGATGCTGCTCGGCAACCTGTTCCGCGACCAGCTCGACCGCTTCGGCGAGCTGGAGATCATCGCCGACCGGTGGGCCGAGATCGCCGCCGCCGCCCGGACCGTGCTGGTGCTCAACGCCGACGATCCGCTCATCGCCGACCTCGGCCGGGCGCATCCGGTCGGCCTCGCCGGCGGGCGCAGGCGATCGTCGCAGCCAGCCGTCTTCGCCGGCGGGCACAGGCTGTACTTCGGCGTCGACGACGACTCGCTCGCGCTTCCCGAGCTCCAGCACGCGGCCGACTCGAAGCACTGCCGGCGCTGCGGGCACCCGTACGCCTACGAGGCCATCTATCTCGCCCACCTCGGCCGCTACACATGCCCGCACTGCGGCACGCGGCGTCCCGAGCCGGCCGTCGTGGCACGCTCGGTCGAGCTGCGCGGCATTCGCTCAGCCGCCTTCACGCTGCACGTTCCCGAAGGCGACGTGCGCGTCGAGCTGCCGCTGCCGGGCCTCTACAACGTCTACAACGCGCTCGGCGCCGCGGCGCTGAGCATCGCGCTCGGTGCCCCGCTGGACGCCGTGGCGGCCGGACTCGAAGCGGTGGCGCCGGCCTTCGGCCGTTCCGAGACGCTCGACCTCGGCGGCCGACCCACCTCGATCCTGCTGGTCAAGAACCCGGCGGGCGCCAACGAGGTGCTGCGCACGCTGGTGCTGGAGGGAGAGCAGCTCGACCTGTTCGGGATCCTCAACGACAACATCGCCGACGGGCGCGACGTCTCCTGGGTGTGGGACGCGGACTGGGAGCTGCTGGCGTCGTCCGTGCGCCGCATGACCTGCTCGGGCACGCGGGCGGCGGAGCTGGCGCTGCGGATGAAGTACGCCGGCGTGGACGAGGCGCGGCTCTCCGTGATCAACCCTTTGCGCGATGGCCTGGACGCGGCGCTGGCCAACGGCACGGGCCCGCTCTACGCGCTGCCGACCTACACCGCGCTGCTGGAGCTGCGCGACCTGCTCGCGGAGCGCGGGCAGGTGCAGGGGCACTGGCGATGACGTTCTCCCCGCTGGTTGTCTGGCACGACATCGAGTGCGGCCGCTACACCGCGGACCTGGCGCTGTGGCGCGCGCTCGCCGCCACGGAGGGCGGCGCGGTGCTCGACGTGGGCGCGGGCACGGGGCGCGTCGCACTCGACCTGGCCCGGGAAGGGCACGACGTGACCGCGCTCGATCGCGAGCCGGCGCTGCTGGACGCCTTGTCGGCTCGGGCGCGGGCGGCGAGCCTGGAAGTGGCGACCGCGACGGTGGACGCGCAGACGTTCGCGCTGAAGCGGAGGTTCCGCCTGATGATCGTGCCCATGCAGACGATCCAGCTCTTGCCGGGGCGCGCAGGCTTTCTGAGCACGGCGCGGCGGCACCTGGACGCGGGCGGGCTGCTCGCCGCAGCGATCACGCCGGCGTTGGAGGACTTCGGCGACGGGGAAAACGAGCTGCCCGCACCCGACGTGGGCACGTTCGCGGCCTGGCGCTTCGCCTCGCAGCCGACCGCCGTGCGGGATCTGCCCGAGGCGATGCGGATCGAGCGGGTGCGGCGCGCGTTCGCACCGGACGGCCGGGTCATCGAAGAGGACGACGTGATCGAGCTGGCGCACTTGACCGTCGAGCGGCTGGAGGCGGAGGGCCGCGCGGCCGGCCTCTTCCCCGAGCCCGCCCGGTCGATCCCCCCGACCGCGGAGCATGTCGGCTCCGAGGTGGTGCTGCTGCGTGCCTGATCAGACGCTGCGAGTGTGCGCGCTGTACCCCGACCTGATGAATATCTACGCCGACCGCGGGAACCTGACCGTGTTCGAGCGCCGCTGCGCGTGGCGCGGGCTGGGGTTCCAGCTCGCGGGGGCGGGGATCGGCGACTCCATCGACCCGGATGCCCACGACCTCTTCTACATCGGCGGCGGACAGGATCGGGACCAGGCGCTGTGCGCCCGTGACCTCGCGACCATCAAGCGCGACGCGCTGCACGCGGCCGCCGGCCGGGGCGCGGTCGTGTTCGCGGTCTGCGGCGGGCTGCAGTTGCTCGGCCACGGCTACGACCTGGCCGGCGAGCGGCTGCCGGGCGTCGAGCTGGTGGACCTCGACACCCGCCGCGAGCCCGGCGAGCGGCTGCTCGGCAACATCGCGATAGCCGTGGACCTGCCCGGCGGCCCGTCCTTGCTCGCGGGCTTCGAGAACCACGCCGGCCGCACGTACCTGGGTCACGGCACCGCGCCGTTGGGCCGGGTGCTCGAGGGCAAAGGCAACAACGGCTCAGACGGCACCGAAGGCGTTCGCGGCGGATCCCACGGGACGGTCATCGGGACCTACATGCACGGTCCGCTGCTACCCAAGAACACCGGCTTCGCGGACTGGCTGACCGCCACCGCGCTGGGCGTCGCGCCGGCGGGGCTGCCCGAACTCGACGACCGCCTGGAAGCGGCCGCGCATGGGGAGGCCGCGCGCGCGGCAGGCGTCTAGCTGGCTAGTTGCAGGACACTAGGCGGGTGCGAGCGCCGGCGCCGCCGTCGAGGCGCGCTCGACCAGCGACGGTGAGACCCGCACGCGGTTTCGTGAAGCTGGCTCAGGCCGCCCGTCGAGGGCCGCGGCGAGCAGCGAAGCCGCGGCGGTCGCCACCTCGGGAATCCCCCAGTCGACGCTCGTCAGCGGCGGCGCGACGACGCGGGCGATCGGGTGGTCGTCATAGCCGGCCACCGAGAGCTCGCGCGGGACCTCGAGGCCCTGCGCGACCGCCGCCGCGTAGACGCCGCACGCGATCGAGTCCGAGAGGCAGAACACCGCGGTCGGGCGGGGGTCGCGCGCGAGCAGGGCCGCCGCTGCCTCCGTCGCGTCTTCGATCGAGTGGCGTGAGTTGACCACGGTCGCCTCGAGTCCCAGGGCAGCACAAACGTCGGCGACCACCCGCTCGGCCGGCCGGTCCGGGGTCGACGGACGGCTCGGCGTGAGCACCGCCACCCGGCGATGCCCCAGCCGGTGCAGGTGCTCCAGCACCATGCCGACACCGGCGCGATTGTCGAAGAGCACCTCGCCGACCGTCGGGCCGGCCAGCGCATCGCCGACGGTGACGATCGGGAGCAGGAGCCCGATGTCGGCCCACGACGCACCGGACGGGTCGAGTGGTGAGATCACCAATCCGTCGACCAGCTGGTCGGCGAGCTGGCGGGCCAGCATGCGCTCGCGCTCGGGCTCGCCGCCCGCGTCGACGACCACCATGTGCAACTCGTGGCGGCCGAGCTGACGACCGAGCGTCTCGACGAACCGCTGCTCGCTGAGATCCTGGAGCGACCCCGAGAGCACACCCACCAGCCCCGTGCGTCCCCGGGCGAGCGCGCGGGCGACCGCGTTGCCGGTGTAGCCGAGCTCGTCGGCTGCCTGCCGCACCCGCTCCTGCGTCTCGGGCGAGGTCTGCAGGCCGCGCATCGCGTAGGACACGGCGGCGGGAGACAATCCCGTCGCGGCGGCTACGTCCCTGATCGTGACACGTCTCCGCGAAGCCACCCGCCCACGGTACCGGCTATTGCGCAAGAAGGGGCCGTGGCCCGCGGCAGCGCCGTTCCTGGCCCTCGCCCGGCGCGACCTGTGTCTTCAGGGGCCGTAGGACTGGACCGATGATCCCTTGGCGCCGATCCACTCCTGCGCTACTCTTGAACCGGTTCAGTGAACCGTTTCAGTGAATCGCTTCATCTAATGACCGTCGACTGCCATCAACACCTCTGGCCCGCGCCCTTCCTGGCCGCCCTGCGCGCCCGGTCGACGGCTCCGCGCCTGGACGGCTGGGAGTTGCACCTGGCGGGCGAGCGCGTGTACACCGTCGCGCCCGCCGACCACCATCCGGAACAGCGCGCCGAGCAGGCGGCCGCGGACGGCGACGAGCTGGTGTGCGTCGCCGCGTCGGCCGCCCTGGGGCTCGACCGGATGCCTGCTATCGAGGCCGCGGAGCTCGCGGCCGCGTGGCTGGACGGTGCGCTCTCCCTGCCGGCGCCGTTCCGGGCATGGGCGGCGGCCGGCACCGTGGCGCCCGACCCGGCCGCGCTCGCGGAGGCGCTGGGGCGCGGGGCCATCGGCTTGGAGATTGCCGCCGACGCGCTCGCCGCGCCGGGCGGGCTGGACCAGCTCGCGCCGCTGCTCGCCGTGCTCGATGCCGCAGGCGCCCCGATGCTGGTCCACCCGGGTCCCGCGGGCGACGACAACGGGCCCCTCCGCCCGGCCTGGTGGGCCCCCGTGGTGCCCTACGTCGCGCAGCTGCACGCCGCATGGTGGGCCTGGGCGGACTCCGGCCGCGGTCGCTTCCCGAACCTCCCGGTGTGCTTCGTCGCGCTCGCCGGTCTCGGCCCGCTGCACGGCGAGCGCCACCGCGCCCGCGGAGGGCACGGCGGTGTGATCGATCCCCTGACCTTCGTGGAGACGTCGTCGTACGGCACCCAGGCCGTCGACGCCGTCGTCCGCGTCCTCGGCGTGGACGTCGTCTGCCATGGCTCCGACCGCCCGTACGCCGCCCCGGCACCATCGGCGCTGGGCGACGCGGCGCTCCACGCGATCCGCACCCGCAACCCAGGGCGCATGCTCGCCCACTGCCTCAAGGAGGTGTCCGCATGACGTCAGTCGCCGACCAGGTGATCGCCGGTCTCGACCTGCCCGTCACCCGTCAACTCGAGCGCTCGGAGCTGATCCGGCTCGTCGAGCACGTCGCCTTCCGGCGCGAGCTGTGGGCGCCCCATCTCGACGTCACCGCAACCGGGCGGACCTATGCGTCGCTGCACCGCGATGCGAACGTCGACGTATGGGCCATCTTCTGGCGCCCGGAGAACGACACGGGTTGGCACGATCACGACACCTCCAGCGGCGCGGTGCACGTGATCGACGGATCGCTCGAGGAGCACGCACTGCTGGTCGCCCGCCCCGAGCGACGCGTCCGCTATGCGGGTGGCACGTCCTTCTCCTTCGATCCCTCGCACATCCACCGCCTCACCTGCGCCGAGCCCGCGGCCGTGTCGATTCACGCGTATTCGCCGCCGCTTTGGCGCCTGGGTCAGTACTCCGTCGACGACGACGGCGCGCTGCATCGCGTTTCGGTCTCCTACGCGGACGAGTTGCGGCCGCTCGAGGCGACCGCCGTTCTCGCTGCCGCGGCCTGACCGACGCGCTTGCCGCCCACCCCCGCCGGTGCGAAGCTAACGGTGATGATTCCTGCGCCGCTGCCTTCGGAGGCGATGCCGCCACCCGCTCCGGCGGAAGGCCCGCCCACGGCGCTGGCGCAGCTGCTCGACGAGTTCGCCAGGACAGCCGTGGCGCAGGCGTGCGCCCGGCCGGCGGGTGCGTACGCCAACTGCCTCGCCGCCTCCGCCCTGTGCGCTGTGTGGCTGCGCGAAAACGGCGTCGAGAGCGGCCTGCTTCACCTCTCCGGCAGCCGCGGGTCGTTGGGCGCCGGCGCCGGGCGTTGGCCGTTCTACGCGCCCGCACAGGTCGAGCACTGGACCGTGCGAGCCGGCCCGTGGAGCATCGACTGGACCGCCCGTCAGTTCTACCGCCGCGCGTCGTGGCCCGCCGTCGACCTCGCGGACAGCTTGGCCACGCGCTGGCTGCGGGTCGACGACTGGGCGTGCCACCGCTGCCCGCAGCTCGTCTCCGACGAGCGCCACCAGGCGCTGGCGCCGCCCACGCTCCATCGCGAGCACCGGATCCTCGCGCACGCCTCGGACGGGCGCGGACCGTTTCGCGACCCGCGCCACGACGACTCCGCTCCCCTGATCAGGCTCTGCGCGTGCCCGCCGGCGGCGCCCGCGTGACCCGCACCCCACCGACCCTGCACATAAGCACCCATGCTGTGCTTATGTGCAGGGTCGGAGCTGGGTTGCGCTTCGCTCAGCCGTAGACGGCCTGGAGATCGGTGAGAGCGGCGTAGACGTACGCGCCACCCTCCGCCTGGCCGTTGCCCGAGCGGCCACGGCCCCCGAACGGTGGCTCGAGGTCGACGTCGTCGCCGCGCCGGTTGACGGCGAGCACGCCGGCGCGGACCTGCGCGGCAGCCTCCGCGAGTCGGGCGGCGTCACGGCCGTAGACGGCGGCCGACAAGCCATAGGGCGCCGCGTTGGCCATTTCCCAGGCCTGCTCCGTCGTTTCGAAGGCGTCGACCGAGAGCACGGGCGCGAACAGCTCGCGTTCGCGCAACGGGTCGCCCGTCGCGAGGCCGCCGAGCAGCACCGGACCGAACAGCGCTTGGCCCGCGGGCGCGTCGGCGCGCGCCAGCACCCGGGCGCCGCCCGCACACGCCCGCGCCACCTCCGACTCCGCGGCCGCCCGGGCGTCGGCGCCGATCAGCGGCCCGACTTCCGTCTCCGGATTTCGGGGATCACCAACCCGCAGTTCGGCGATGCGCGCCGCCAGCCCGGCGATCAGCGGCTCGGCCACCGTGGCGTCGACGAGCACGCGCCGGGTCGCCGTGCACTTCTGGCCGGCCAGCGCCGTCCCGCAGGCGACGATGCAGTCCGCAGCGGCGTCGAGGTCCGCGTCGGCCAGCACGATCGCCGGATTGAGCCCGCTCATCTCAAGGGCGACGCGGGCGAAGCGCGGCGCGGCGAGCGCCGCCAGGACGCGGCCCGCCGCCTCTGAGCCGGTGAAGTGCAGCGCGCCGACGCGCTCGTCGGCGGCGAGCGCGCGCGCCGTCCCGGCGCCCCCGGGCAGGACCTGGAGGATCGCGGCCGGAACGCCGGCCGCGTGCAGCAACTCCTGGGCGGCGACGGCGATCGCCGTCGCCCGCTCCGAGGGCTTCCACACCACGGCGTTGCCCGCCACCAGGGCGGGCAGACACTTCCACGCCGGCGTGACGAGCGGCACGTTCCACGGCGTGATCGCCGCGACCACGCCGATCGGGCGGCGCAGGACGAGCGCCCCGCCGACGCGCTCCTCGGCCGGCGGGTGGGCTGCGTAGAAGCGGGCGGACTTCGCCGTCCAGGCGACCTCACCCTCCGCGTCTGCGCGCCGTTTGCCGATCTCGCGCACGAGCAGGTCGGCCAGCCGCGCGGCGTTCTGCTCCACCGCGCCGGCGAACGCGTCGAGCACCGCCGCGCGGTCGCCCACCGGTCGCGCCGCCCACTCCGGCTGGGCGGCGACGGCACGCTCGACCGCACGGGCAACGGCGGACCTGCTCGCGACCGGAGCCGAGAAGACGCGCTCCCCCAGGTACGGGTCGACCGAGACGACGCTGGGCATCAGGCCGCGACGCCGCAGAACCGCATCGCCGCCACCGCGAGCACCTGGGCGGCACGGACCAGCTCGGCGACCGGCACGTGCTCGTCGACGGCGTGGGCGCGGAGGATGTCGCCCGGTCCGAACGCGATCGTGGGGATGCCAGCGCGGCTGAAGGTAGGGCCGTCGAAGAACGTGGTCCGGGCGGCCACGGCGCGCTCCAGCCCCAGCGCCGCCATGGCACCCAGGGCGGTCGCCGACACCGGCTCCGCCTCGTCCACGAAGCCGGCCGGCACGTCGCCGGGCCACGCGAACCGGGGCGGATGGTCGGCCAGCCACGGATCGGCCTGCGCGGCGGCGAGGACATGGGCCTCGATCTCCGCCTCGACCCGGGTGCCATAGCCGTTCGCGTCGGCCTGCCCGGGGACGTACTGCACGTGGCAGCGCAGCGTCGAGACCGCCGGGTAGGAGACCATCCATTGGCCGGAGTCCAGCCCGGTCGGGACGATCGTCCCCGGCGCGAGCACCTCGTGCTGCGTGTCAGGCCGCAGCTGCCATTCCAGGCGCAGCCGCTGCAGCGCGTCGAGCACGACCTGCATCTTCTCGATCGCGTTGACCGGCCCGCCCGCCGACCAGTGCGACGGGGGGAACCCCGCGTGCCCAGCGCGACCCTCGACCGTGATGACGGGCATCAGAGATCCGCGCGTGCCCAGCCATGCCGTCAGGCCGGTGGGCTCGGGGATGATGCCGCCATCGGCGCGCAAGCCGGAGGCGACGACGGCCAGGGAGCCGGCGCCCGTGGACTCCTCGTCGGTGACCGTGTTGACGATCAGGTCGCCGCGCAGCGGCACCTCGAGCCCGCGCAGCACCTCCGTCGCGTGCAGCATCGAGGCGACGCCGCCCTTCATGTCGCACGCCCCGCGCCCGTAGAGCCGGCCGTCGCGCACTTCGGGCGCGAACGGCGGGCTCGTCCACCGCTCGACCGGCTCCGCGGTGACGACGTCGACGTGGCCGTTGAAGAGCAGGTTGCGCCCCCCGCCGGAGCCCCGCGCCGTGGCCAGGAGCTGCGGGCGCCCGCGGAAGTGATGCCCCTCCGGGATCGGATAGCGAGTGGGCGGCAGCTCCCCGGCCTCTGGCTCCCACACGCGGACCGCCAGCCCCGCAGAGCGCATGCGGCTGGCGACGTACGCCTGCAGCGCCGCCTCGTCACGCGGCGCGTAGTCGGCATCGGGCGCGCGCGTGTCGAAGGCCACGAGGTCCACCAACAGGCCCGTGAGCTCCTCTTCGCGGCCGGCCACCTCCTCGACGACGCGCTCCTCGAGAGCGGTCAGCTCCGCGTCCATCCGGCGACCTCCTCGTCGATCAGCGCCACAGTGCGTGCGCCCTCCCCGCGACGCAGCCGCTCGAAAGCCGGCTCGATCCCGTCGAGGTCGGTGGTATGGCTCACCACGTCGGCGATGGGAAAGCGGCCTTCGGCGGTCATCTCCGCCATCGAGGCGAGCAGCCCCGCGGCGTCGCCCGACCCGTAGTAGCTGCCGCGTATGCCCTTCTCCGACAGCAGCTCCAGGGCCGGCAGCGCCACCTCGACTCCGGCTGGGGCGATGCCGACCACGGTGGCGGTCGCCCCGGAGCGCAGCACGTCCCAGGCGAGGCGGATCGTCTTCGGCGATCCGACCGCCTCGAACGCGTGGTCGACGCCGCCCGGCGCCACGGCCAGAACGGCGGCGACGGGGTCGGACGCCCCGTCCACCCTCACCGCATGGGTCGCGCCGCGCGCCAGCGCGAGCTCCAGCTTCGCGGGATCACGCTCGACGGCGATCAATCGCCCGGCGCCCGCGAGCCGCGCGGCGGCCACGAGCTGCTGCCCGATTCCGCCGCAGCCGATCACGCAGACCGTGTCCCCCACCGCCACCCGGGCCGCGTTGCGGACCGCGCCCACCGCGGTCACCACCCCGCACCCCAGGAGCGCCGCCTGCCAGAGCGGCAGCGCATCCGGGAGCGGGACCGCGGAGCCGGCGGGCACGACGCAGCGCTCGGCGAAGCAGGAGACGAAGTTGAAGTGCTGCACCGGGCGCCCGTCCGGGAAGCGCAGACGCGTCGTCCCGTCGAGCATCGTGCCGGCCCAGGCGTTCGCCGCGGCCACCTCGCACAGGTTCCGCCGGCCGGCGGCACAAGCGCCGCAGGCTCCGCAGGAAGGAACGAAGCAGAAGGCGACGCGGTCGCCGGCCGCGACGTGTGTCACGCCCTCGCCGGCCTCCTCCACGACGCCCGCCCCCTCGTGGCCGAGCACCATCGGATGCCGCCCGGCGCCGAGATGCCCGTCCGCGAGGTGCAGGTCGGAGTGGCAGACGCCGGCCGCGGCGACGCCGACGAGCACCTCGCCCGGGCCCGGCGGGTCCAGCTCGAGCTCGCAGACCTCGAGCGCCGCCCCGTAGGCGTGCAGGACCGAAGCGAGGATCCTCATCCGATGCGATGCGCCTCCAGCGCGTCGAGGTCGGGCGTCACGCCCAGCCCCGGACCGGGCGGCGCCCCCACGGTCCCGTCCTCGGCGATCTCGATCGCGGCGCCCCCGAGCAGCCAGTCGCGCCGGTCGGGACTCCAGCCCGGCGGGTCGTAGGGAAGCTCGAGGAAAGGGCAGGTGGAGACGGCGAGCGCCAGGTGCAGGTTGGCCACGA
>Ga0136630_1000123_pt1 | contig 23614 bp, 24 predicted proteins | sample AntDrymUQ5682106_2_FD_105496 | JGI IMG/M metagenome (GOLD analysis project Ga0136630, IMG submission 105496) | Polar desert sand microbial communities from Dry Valleys, Antarctica - metaG UQ568 (21.06) | ecosystem: Environmental > Terrestrial > Soil > Desert | place: Antarctica: Dry Valley...
CACGTCCATCCACTCCGACCTGCCGACGGCGCCGTACGCGTCGAGGTCCGCGCGCGGGGCTACGTCTCGCGAGGCTGTTGCCATCGATCGAGCATACCTATGGGCTAGCCAGAGCCGTCTGAATCGACGAATGCCCGCAGATCGGCGTTGAAGCGCTCCGGGCGCTCGAGCATGACCATGTGTCCCGTGTCCTCGTAGACGAGCTTGCGCGCGTCGCGGATCAGCCACTCGAACTCGGCCGCGTCGCGCAGCGGGACGAGCCGGTCGAGCTCACCCCAGACGATCAGCGCCGGGCAGCGGATCTCGCCGAGGCGGTCGCGGATCGGGTAGCCCACCATCGCGGCGAGCGCGTCATGGAAGCCGGGCTTGCCGGCGCCGTTGACCTGCTCGAGCACGAGCGGGGCGGGCAGCTGCTCCGGATGGGCGACGACGAGCAACAGCAGCCCGCGGCGCAGCGTCGGGCTGCGCACGACGATGTCGAAGTGCGCGGCGAGGCGCCCGAGACCGAAGAAGAGAAAGTTCTCGACGCGTGGCCGCAGCCCTTGGTTTCGCTCGTTGAGCATGTGCTCCATGCTCAGCCCCGCGGCGGCGACGAGCACCAGGCGGTCGACGCGGTCGGGGAAGCGGATCGCGAGATCGACGCCGACGAAGCCGCCCATCGAGTTGCCGACGATCGTCGCGCTGCCGATGCCCAGCGCGCGAAACAGCTCGTCGACCATGCGCGCGTAGCCGGGGATCGAGATCGCCTCGCCGGGCATCTCCGACTGGCCGAAGCCGGGGAAGTCGATCACGATCACGCGGTGGTCGCGAGCGAGCGCGGGGATCGTCTGCAGCCAGTTCTGCCAGCAGCCCGACAGGCCATGCAAGAAGACGAGCGTCGACGGGCCCTCGCCGATATCGACCACGTTGATCAGCCGATCCTGCACGCGCACCCAGCGCAGGTGCTCGCGCCAGTCGATCTGCATCCAAGCCGAATAGCTCATCGCGAGCACCTCCGTTCCAGGTTCGCCCCGGCCGTGATCGAGCGACGACGCGCTGTCATGCGGCCTCCAACGCCTCGCATAGCTGATCGCCGTTCTCGCGCTTTCCGAGCCGCTTGGAGAAGCGCTCGAGATCGGCGTCCTCGAGCGTCGAGGTGATGCCCGCGAGCTCCGCCTGCAACCCGTCTTGGGCCATCACCTCGAGCAGGCTGTCGAGGACCTCGTCCTCGGCGCCGGCGATCAGGTCCGCGACCTGCAGCTGCGTGGCCTGCTCGAACTCGGTCGCGAAGCCGATCAACGGCGACCACAGGCGGTGCTCGTGCGCAGCGCCGATGATCTGCTCCAGGATCGGCCGCTTCTGGACGGACTCGAGCTTCGCGAAGCGCGTTCGGCTGTCGGGGCTCATCGCGCGCGTGACCGGCAGCACGTCGGCCCACAGCCCCTCGCGCTCGGCCGCGCTGACCATGCCGTCGAGGACCTCGTCCTCTGCCGCCGCCGCGATGTCGCCGAGCTGACCGCGCTGGTCCTCGGAGACATAGCTGAGAACATCGAGCGCCTCGACCCACAGATCGAGCTCGTGGGCGGTGCTGATGATCGACTCCAACCGCTGCTCGGACAGCAGCCCGAGGAGCGCGCCGAGATTGCTCTTGGTCTCGAGCACGTAGGCGGTCAGCAGCAGCGTCTCGTCGTCGACGGCGTCGACCGCGGAGCGCAGCGAGGCCTCCGGCAGGTGGCCGACGAAGCCGCCCATGGCGATGAACTCCTCGCGCTCGGCCAGCGTCGACGTGATCTCGCCGATCTGCTTCGCGGGGATCTCCGCGATCACGCGGCTGGCGCGGCGCGGATCCAGTAGGACGGCGACCTCGGCGAGGAACTCGGTCGGCAGGCGGCCGGCGATCTCGACCGCGCGCGACGGCTCGAGCAGACCCGTCACGCGCGCGCACAGCAGCGGGCCGAACGCGCGCTCGCCGATCACGGCAGCGAGCTTGCCGGGAATCAGCTTCGTCGCCGACGCGACGCGCTGGAGCATCTGCCGGTCGGCGTCGAACATCACGACCGTCACCTGCTCGCGCAGATCACGGATGTCCTGTGGCGCGACGTACTGCAGGTAGCTCAGCTGCTCCGCCTCGGCGTCGACGAGCCGCGCGAGCTTGAGGATCTCGACGCCTCCGTTCAGGCTCACGGGCACACCATCACTTGAAGAGCATCTTGCGGACGGACCCGCGTGCGAGCCGGGGCACGATTTCGAGCGCCTCGTCGATCCCCTTGTCGAGCGCCTCTGACTGGCGCTGCTTGGCGGCCTGCAGGCGCTCGGCGAGGTCGCTGAGCTCGCCGTCCTTGAGCTTCTGGAGGCCGTCGGGGACGCGGCCGTCGAGCTCCTGCTCGAGCGCGTTGCGGGCGTCGCTGGTCATGTGCGGTCACGGCGCATGGCGGGTAAGGTCAACAAGGCGGCCACAGATGCTTGCGACTGCTGGAGGCATTCGGATCACGGGGCACCACGGCGCACTGAACCACAACGGGGACGAGCTCGTAGGACGGGACGTGGGATCGAACGGTTCACAACGCACGCGATTGTCGGCCCTCGACGCGGCGTTCCTGTCACTCGAGGCTCCCCACGCGCCGATGCACGTCGGCTGGGCGGCGCAGTTCGCCGCACGCGCCGATGGCTCGCGACCGAGCTTCGAGGAGGTCCGCGCGCATATCTCCAGTCGCCTGGGGCGCGCGCCGCGCTACCGCCAGAGGCTGGCCGAGGTCCCGCTCGGACTCGGCGACCCGGTGTGGGTCGACGACCCCGAGTTCGACGTCGCCGACCACGTGCTGTGCGCCGGTCACGGCGACTTTCAGCGGCTTGCCGACGAGGTCATGTCGACGCCGCTGCAGCACGACCGCGCGCTGTGGGAGCTGTGGATCGCGCCCGAGCTCGACGACGGCCAGTTCGGCGTCGTCGGCAAGGCCCACCACTGCCTCGTCGACGGCCTCGCCGCCGTCGAGCTGATGGCGCTCCTGCTCGACCCGACGCCCGAGCCCGAGACCGAGATTGGCGACGGGGAGGACTGGGAGCCGCAGGCCGGCCCGGGCGCGCTCGAGCTCGCCGCCGAGGCCGTGCGCCACCAGGCCGAGCAGGCGATCGACATCGCCAAGCTGTCGCTCGGCTACGCGCTCGATCCCGCGCGGCTGCTCGACCTTCCGGGCCAGGCGTGGCGCGGGACGCGTGCCCTGGTGCACGCCACGAGCCCGCTGGCGCCGCCGAGCCGCCTCAACGGCGCGATGTCGCCGATGCGCCACCTCGCCTGCCACTCGCGCTCGCTGGAGGACATCAAGACGATCAAGCGCCGCCTCGACACGACCGTCAACGACGTGCTGCTGACCGCGACCGCCGGCGCGCTGCGCGAGCTGGCGCAGGAGCGCGGCGAGCCGCTGCGAGAGATCAAGGCGATGGTGCCGGTCAGCGTCGAGGCACCGAGCGAGCGCTGGGGCAACCGCATTGCGTTCCTGTTCCTCGAGCTGCCGACCGCGGAGGCCGATCCGGTCTGGCGGTTGCGCGAGATCCACGTCGCGATGCGCGATCGCAAGCGCGAGCGCGAACCGGAGGCCGTGGACGCGATCTTCAGCGCCGTCTCCTACGCCCCGCGTGCGGTGCGCAGGGTCGCCTCCAGGCTCCTCGCCAGCCCGCGACTGTCGAATCTGACGGTGTCGAACATCCCGGGGCCGCAGGTGCCGCTCTACCTGATGGGCTGCGAGGCCAAGCGCGCCTACCCCGTCGTCCCGCTGACCGATGGGCACGGAATCTCGATCGGGATGACCACGATCCAGGACCAGGCGTGCTTCGGCATCTACGCGCAGGCCGAGCTGGCCGAGGATGCGCAGCGGCTCGCGCGCGGAATCGACGCGGAGATCGACGCGCTGCTCGCGCGCTCGGAGCAGTCGCCCGAGGTTCAGACCGAAGCGGGCGCGGCCCGGTGAGCGTGCCATCCGCCAGGCTGGCCGCAGCCGCCGTCTGCGCGATACTCATCCGGTGACAGAGCGCAACGTCCTGGGTGAAGCGCTGGAGCCCTGCGGCACCGATCCGATCACGGGCTTCTATCGGGACGGGTGCTGTAGCACGGGCCCCGAGGATCTCGGCAGTCACACGATCTGCGCCGTCGTGACGGAGCAGTTCCTCGAGCACCAGCGCGACATCGGCAACGACCTCAGCACGCCGATCCCGCAGTATCACTTCCCCGGGCTCGTGCCCGGCGACCGCTGGTGCGTCACCGCGGTCAACTGGCTGCGCGCCCACGAGGACGGCGCCGCCGCCTACGTCGTGCTGGCCAGCACCCACGAGCGCGCGCTGGACATCGTCTCGCTCGACGCGCTGCGCGAGCACGCCGTCGACGTCCCGGCGGATCCGGGGACCCTCGAGCGCTGAAGCGACGCGCAGGCCGGCGGCTAGACGAGGTCGCGGCTGCGCAGCGTCTGCGCGGTGAGCGCGAACAACGCGCCGATCCAGCCGAGCATCACGAGCACGGCCACCGCCTCGTCCAGCGGCTTGTCGTCGCTGAACGCGTTGATGCCGATGATCCCGTTGGGGGCGTTGAGCAACGGCCCGTACTTGCCGACGTCGGGAGCGAGCCCGACCAGCGTCGGCTCGACGACGAACGACACGACCAGCACGCCGACGATCGCGACGACCTGGTTGCGCAGCAGGCCGCCGATGCAGACGCCGAGCGCGCCGAGCAGCGCAGCGACGAGCAGGTTGCGCCACAGCACGTCGGCAAGGTCTGAGATGCCGACCGTTGTCTTGTCCTCGATCGACAGCAGCAGCGAGCCGACGGCCATGATCGACAGCGTCACGATCAGTGAGAGCAGCGCGCCGGCGGCCGCGTAGGCGAGCACCTTCGCCGTCAGCAGGCGCATTCGCTCGGGGGCCGCCAGGAACGTGCCCGTGATCGTGCGGTGGCGCCACTCGCCCGAGAGCCCCATGATCCCGAGCACGAGGATGAACAGCGAGCTGAAGTCGCTCGTGAAGATCTCGCGGGCCTCCTGCTTGCTGAACTCGTCGCTGAGCAGCACGATCAGCACGACGATCAGCAGCGACAGCAGCAGCGCAGCCGCGACCAGCGCGACGAACGTCCGCGTCGTGCGCAGCTTCAGCAGCTCGGCGCGCAGCAGCGCGCTCATCCAGCCGCTCCGGGGTCGGCCGGCGGGCTTTCGGGCTCGCCGGTCAGCGCGAGGAACGCAGTCTCAAGCGACCGCCCGCGCGGCGCGATGTAGCTCAGGGTCACGCCCTCCCGGGTGGCGAACTCGCCGACCTGCTCGGCCGCCACGCCGAGCACGAGCAGCGTGTCGCCGTTGCGCTCGACGCGATGCCCGGCGGCCTCGAGCGCGTGCGCGAACCGGTCGATCTCGCGCGCGCGGACCTCGGTCGACGCGACCTCGTCGCCGCCGAGGACCTGCTCGAGCGTTCCCCGCGCACGCAGGCGACCCTTGGCGATGATCACGACGTCGTCGACGGACTGCGCCACCTCGGCGAGCAGGTGGCTGGAGATCAGCACGGCCCGGCCGTCGGCCGCCTGCCTGCGCACGAGCTCGCGCATCCACGCGATCCCAGGCGGATCGAGGCCGTTGGTCGGCTCGTCTAGGATCAGGATCTGAGGATCGCCGAGTAGTGCCGACGCGATCGCCAGGCGCTGGCGCATGCCCATCGAGTAGCCCTTCGCCGGCCGGTCGGCGGCGCTCGTCAGGTCGACGGTCTCGAGGACCTCGTCGACGCGGCGCTGCGAGTGGCCGCCGGTGACGGCGAGCACACGCAGGTGGTTGCGCCCGCTGCGGCCGGGGTGAAACGCGGCGTCCTCGAGCACCGCGCCGACATGCGTGCTGGGCCGTTCGAGCTGCTCGTACTGGCGTCCGTCGAAGGTCGCCGTGCCAGCGGTCGGGCGCACGAGTCCGAGCAGCGCTCGCAGCGTCGTGCTCTTGCCGGCGCCGTTGGGTCCGAGGAAGCCGGTCACGCGGCCGGGCTCGACGTCGAAGCTGAGATCCTTGACGGCCTCGACGGAGGCGAAGCGCTTCGTCAGCTCTCGGATCTCGACTGGCGCCACGGGGCCATGATGGCGCACGCGAACATTCAGCGCGGTTCCCTCCCGAGGCCGGCGTCAGAGCATCAGGCAGGGATTGAACGGCAGGTGGCGATCGAGCTTCGCCCATGGCCCGTCGGTCAGGAACAGACAATAAAACGGGTCGATGCGCCATCCCCGCTCGCCGATGAGCCAGTCGACGGCGGCTCGCGCGCTGAGCGGGACGGTGAGGTCGAGGCGCTCCATGCCGGCGGCGCATGCAGCTCCCTCGATCTCCGCCAGCGCGGCCGGCAGGTCGCGCGGATGGCGCGCCGCGACCGGTCCGGCATAGCCGTCGGCATTGGCCGTGAAGGCGTAGGCGACGGGCCGCCCGCCGCGGCGCAGGAGGACCGCCGGACGGTTCCCGAGCATGAAGGTGATGTCCTGTGGGCGCGCGTGCCCGAGCACCTCGGCATCGATCTCGACGACCGCGTCGAGCGTCGCGGGCGCGACCTCGTAACCCGCCGGCGCGGCCGCCGCGCGCGGGCTGCAGGTCATGTCGACGCCGGTCGTCTGGTGGCTCACGCCGAAGCGCAGGTAGAGACCGACCGCCGGGGCGTCGACCGTCGCGATGATCGAACGGTGCGTCCCGAGCCCCACAGCGAAGGCGTGCTCGAGCAGCCTGCGGCCGAGGCCGCCGACGCGCGCGCCGGGAGTGACGAAGAACTCGGTCAGCTCGACCGTCGATGCGCGCTCGATCGAGCGCGCGTAGCCCAGCGTCTGGCCATCGGCCTGCTCGGCGATCCACCACTCGGCGCAGCTGTCGGCGAGATGATCGAAGAGGCTGCGGTACGCGGCCCACTGCTCGTCGGGATCGGGGTCGGGCGCGTCGAGCGGCAGGTAGCCGGTGCGGCGCATGAGGTCCCACAGCGAGCGGCGAAAGACGTCGAAGCAGGCGCGTGAGTCGGCGGCGGTCGCCGCGCGGATGGTGGCATCGGCCATGGCTCGCAGTATCTCGTGCCGGCCGCTGGCTTCCTACGGCAGGTGAACGGCGGCCAGCAGCGCGGCATAGGAGCGCACGAGCGCCGCGCGCTCCTGCTCGACGAGCACGCTGACCTGCGGGCAGCCGGCCGCGACCCACGCGTCGGAGTGGCGCATCGCGAGCGCGCGCTGAGCGGCGGCGAGCTGCACGTCGGCGGGCGGGACGCCGTACACGTGCGCATACAGCGCCGCGAGCGCGTCGACGAGCGGCCGCTCGTCGCTGTCCTCACGCACGCGCCCGTGCTGCAGCTCGCGGTGCGCGCGCCACCACTCGACCTCCAGCCGCGCGGCCTGGGCGACATCGATCGACTCGCTGTGGTGGCTGGCGACGAGTGCGTAGAAGCGGCGCATGCAGCGCCGTGCCCCGTCGGGGTCGTTGTCGGCCGGCGCCCACAGCTGGTTGGCACGCAGCACGAGCCACGCCCCGTAGAGCGTCTTGCGCCACGGCAGGCCGAATGCGTGGCGGACCACGGCGACCGCGGCGCGCAGGAACGGCCACCACCGGCGCCGGTAGTACGTCACCCACGTGTCGCACTCGAGCGCTCCCACGCGGCGCGGATCGAAGCAGCGCATCGGACTCGGTTTCACGTGGTCGATGCTGACAGCACGACGACCTCTCCATCGGCCTAGGGCGGCGGCGGCAGTGGCGGTTCCGCGAGCACGACCGCGTCGCGGCCGGCCTCCTTGGCCTCGTACATCGCCTGGTCGGCGCGCAGCAGCACGCGGTCGGGCGTGTCGTCCGGATCGACCGCGGCCACGCCGATGCTCGCCGTCGTGCGCAGCTCGCTGCCGGCGCTGATGTAGACACGGTCGCGGATCGACTGCCCGATGGCCTCGGCGACGCTCATCGCCTGCTCGCGGCTGGCCTGCGGCAGCAGGATCGCGAACTCGTCGCCGCCGACGCGCGCGACCATTTCGCTGCGCCGCACGCGGTCGCGCAGCACGTCGCCGATCGCCATCAGCAGCTCGTCACCGGCCCCGTGCCCGAGCGAGTCGTTGATCGACTTGAAGTCGTCGAGGTCGAGCATGATCAGGCACGCTCGCCGCTGGCGGTAACGCTCGGCGAGCCTGATCTGCTGCGCGATCTCCTGCTCGAGCCGGCGCCGGTTCAACAGCCCGGTCAGCCCGTCATGGTCGGCGAGGTGCTGGAGGCGATCCTCGCTGAGCTTGCGGTCGGTGATGTCCTCGACCTGCACGATGAAGTGCTCGGGCGCACCCTCGCCGCGGTAGACGAGCGACAGGCTCAGGCTGATCCAGACCGCGTGGCCCTCGGCGTGCAGGAAGCGCTTGTGGCGCTGGGAGGTGCGTCGCTGCGAACGCAGCATCTGAGCGATGAGGTCGCCCTCCGCGCGGTCCTCTGGCGGCGTGAGGCTCTGGATCGTGCGCGCCATGAGCATCTTGCGCTGATGGCCGAGGATCTCGCACAGCGCACTGTTGACATCGAGGAAACGGCCCTCCGGCGAGACGACCGCCACGCCGATCGGGGCGTTGTCGAAGCTGCTGCGGAAGCGCTGCGTCGCCTCGAGCGCGTCGGCGCGCAGGCGCGAGTTGAGGTGCACCGTCACGAATCCCGCCATGGCCACGCCGGTCGCGAACAGCGTGGGCCCGGCCGCCGTGTCCAGCGGCACGCCTCGCAGGGCGAACTGGTTGGCGATGAACAGGATGGCGAGCACGAGCAGCGCCGAGTCCTCGTAGAGCATCAGCAGCACGATCACGAGCGAGGCGTGGAAGGCCGCCTCCGCCTCTCCGTTCCACGGCTCGCCGAGCGCGACCGACGCACTCAGCAGCCCCAGCGAGACGAGCACCGATTGGGTGCGCGGCGACACGATCCGCGGCGGGAACCGCAGCGAGGCGAGCACCGCGAACGCGGCGGCGGGTATCAGAAACGGCCCGCCGGAGCCGCTGAGATGCCCCTTGGCGACCGCGTACACCGCGAGCAGGGCCAGGTGTACCCACAAGAACCACAACAGCCAGCGCTGGCGCTCGTGCCACACATCGTCAGGAAGGCTGCTCCGAGACAGCAGAGCGCCATATGTGCGCCTCATCCGCCTTCTCTCGGCATTCGGGACGGGTGGCTGAAGCAACGCTGGGTGTTTGAGCAACTACGCAGGATGGGCATCAGGCAGACGATGAGAAGCCCTCTCGCCCACGCGCTCAGCGACCGGATCGCCTCGCTCAGCGCGCTCGACGCGCCCGGGCGTGCGATCGCCCGCCAGGTACGCAAGCTGCTGCCGGCCGGCGCGGTCAAGGATCTGCTCAGCGGCACGTTCATGGGCCACCCGCTGCACCCGCTGCTGACCGACGTGCCGATCGGGACGTGGACGAGCGCGACGATGCTCGATGTCGCCGGCGGTCGCGACAGCGAGCGCGCCGCCGAGATCCTGATCGCCATCGGCATCGCAGCGGCGGCGCCGACGGTCGTGACCGGCTGGTCGGACTGGGCCGACAGCGAGCCCGCGGACGACACGATCCGCCGCATCGGCATCGTGCACGCGGTCTCGAACACCAGCGCGCTGGCGCTGTACGCGGCCTCGCTCGCAGCGCGCCGCAACGGAAACCGCCAGGCAGGCGTGCTGCTCGGGCTGGCCGGCGCCGGCGCTCTCGGCGCGGGCGGCTGGCTCGGCGGCGATCTCGCCTACGCGCGCGGCGTCGGCGTCGACCAGACCGCGTTTGACAGCGGGCCCGAGGACTGGACCCCCGTGCTCGACGCGAGCATGCTGCTGGAGAACCGCCCCGCCCACGCGACGCTCGCCAGCCGCGAGCTCGTGCTCGTGCGTCGCAACGGCAGGATCCACGCGCTCGACGACCGCTGCAGTCACCGCGGCGGGGCGTTGCACGAGGGTGAGCTCGTCGGGGACTGCATCGAGTGCCCGCTGCACGCGACGCGCTTCAGGCTCGACGACGGCTCGCTGGAGCGCGGACCGTCGACCTATCCCCAGCCCGTCTTCGAGACCCGCGAGCGCAACGGGCGCGTGGAGGTGCGCGCGCCGGGTTAGCGGCGGGCTCGGCGCGGAGCCGTCAGTCGAAGCCGCCGGAGATGTACCAGCGACCCCCGAGCCTCGTGAGCTCGATGGCGCGGACACCGCGTTCGACGCGGACCGTCGCTCGGTCGCCGTCGACCTCGGACTTCGCGATCCGCACGTCCGCCGCCTTGAGCCTCCTTGCGTCGGCGGCGGTGACCGTTGCCCTGAGTGCCGGTCCGCAGCTCGTGAACGTCTTCTTCGTGCTCTTCTGCGCGAGCGCGAGGACCTGCCGCTGAGCGCCCTTCGTGAGCAGGCCGCATGCCTTGTCGCCGTCGCGCCCGGCGAGCGCGGTGAAGTAGCCGAGGACCGTCGCGTCCGGGCCGGTCGAGCCCGTGCGAGCAGCGGTCGTGGTGGTGTCAGCCGCTGCCGCGGGGCCAGCGGTGGGGTCAGCCGGCGCTGCCGGGGCCGTGCTCGTGTTCGCGCCCGCGTCCGTCTTCGTCTTGTCGTCGTCGCCGCAACCGGTCGCGAGCAGGCCGGCGGCGACGAGCAGCGTCAGGCATCCGGCGCGCACGAGCGCCACCCTACCGGGCGTGCGGCGACTAGCCGCCGAGCTCGATCACGCTGCGGATGCCGTCCTGGGCCTCCATCAGCTCGAAGCCCTTGTTGACCTCGTCGAGCGCGATCCGGTGTGAGAGAAAGGCGTCGACGTCGATGTCGCCGTCGAGGTAGCGCTGCACGAGCTGCGGAACCTGGTCGCGGCCCTTGACGCCGCCGAACGACGAGCCACAAACGCGTCGCCCCGTGATCAGGTAGCGCGGGATCACGTCGAGCGTTTCTCCCTTGCCCGCCACGCCGCACATCGTCGCCAGCCCCCAGCCCATCCGCGCGGACTCGACCGCTTGGCGCATGACGCCGACCAAGCCGGTCGCCTCGAACGTGTAGTCGGCGCCGAAGCCGCCGGTCGAGTCGATGATCGCGTCGACGGCGTCCGTACCACCGAGCATCACCTCGGTCGCGCCCTGCGCCCTGGCGCGCTCCAGGCGCTCCTGCGCGAGGTCGACGCAGACGATCCGCTCGGCGCCCTGCAAGCGGCAGCCGGCGACGGCGCCGAGGCCGACCATGCCCGCGCCGAAGACGACGCACGTCGCGCCGGACTCGACCTTCGCGGTGTACATCGCCGCGCCGAGGCCGGTCGACAGGCCGCAGGCGAACAGGCATGCGCGATCGAACGGGGCCTCGGGCGAGACCTTTGCCAGCGCGATCTCCGGCATGACCGTGTACTCGGCGAACGTCGACGTGCCCATGAAGTGGCGGATCGGCTCGCCGTCGCGCGACAGGCGCGTCGTGCCGTCGGGAAGCAACCCCTTGCCCTGCTGGTCGCGGATCGCCAGGCAGATGTTCGTCTTCGGGCTGCGACAGTGCACGCATTCGCGGCACTGGGGCGAGAAGAGCGTGACGACGTGATCGCCGACGGCAAGCGAGCGGACGCCCTCGCCGATCGCCTCCACCACACCCGCGCCCTCGTGGCCAAGGACCGTCGGCGCGTAACCGGACGGGTCCACGCCCGAGGCCGTGTACATGTCGGTGTGGCAGACGCCGCACGCCGCCACCCGAACGAGCACCTCGCCCGCGCGCGGCTCGGCGAGATCGAGCTCCTGCACGACGAGCGGCTGGGCGAACTGCTCGAGGACTGCTGCGCGTACGCGCATGGACGCAACCTATCGTGGGACCGTGAGCGGCGTGCTCAGCCGATCGGCCCGGCCGGTGCGCGCACGATCGACACGTGGCGCTGGCCGCCTGGCAGCGGGCGGCGCCACGGGCCGTCGCCGTCGAGCTCGTCGCCGCGATCGAGCAGCAGCGCGGCGAGGCAGCGCGCCGACTCGAATGTCTGCGCCGGCGAGCGGTAGAAGCGCGCGGACCGGCCGGTGAGCGGAGCGCTGACGCGGTCGTCGACGACGACGAGGTACAGCGGGCCGAGCGTGAGCTCGAGCTGCTCGCCGCCGCCGCTGTCGGCCCCCGCGTCGCTCACCTCGCTGAACGCTAGATGATCATCTGGGCCGGCGACGCAACCCGAAGCGAGCCTGTGCGCTTGCCGCGCGCACGCGCAGCCCTTGCGCCCGCGGCGTGGCCGGCGCCGGCGGCTCGCAGGTGAAGTCGAGCTGGTTGCCGAGGCCCGCCGACGCAAAGGCGTACGCGATCGGGACGTGGCTTGCGCGGCCGGATATCAGCAGTCCCAGGCGGGCGCCAATGGCTCGGCAGTCGGCGCGCGCGCGCACGAAGAGCGCAAGCCCTGCGGCGTCGATCGAGGTCAGGTCACGCAGATCGACGACGATCGCCTTGATGTTGCCGGCCAGCGCGGCTTCGATGCCGTTCTTGAGGCACATCGCCGCGTGCGGATCGATCTCGCCGCGGGCATCAAGCTCGGCGACGACCCCCTGCAGCCGTGAGCGTGCCGCAAACGGATTGTCCTCGAGTTGCGCGGGCGGTGTCAGGTACACGAGAACTCCCGGTCGGAAAACCATTCCGGGGATCGCCCGTGCCCACATGTGGCGCGTACTCTCCGCAGTCTGCAGGACGCCAATCTGCCAGCGTGCTCACTCTTGGCGCCGCGACGATGAGGCTATCAACGCGGCCCCGTCGCACCCGCAGAGGCGTTTCTGAGCGACAACTGTACGACCCCGACGGGCCTATGCTGCGGCGCTCGTCTCGGCGGGCGCGGAGGCGCCGACCAGCTTCTGCTGCTGGCGCTCGGGTGAGATCCGTACGACGTCCTTCGCGACGCCGATGCGCTCGAGCAGCCAGATGAAGGCCGCCGACGGATCGAGCTCCCAGCGCCCGAGTCCCTGCCGCGCCGAGCGCGGGAACGCGTGATGGTTGTGGTGCCAGGACTCGCCGAAGGTCACGATCGACAGCCACGCGACGTTCGTCGACTTGTCCTCGACGTCGAAGCGACGCTTGCCGAAGAAGTGGCAGATCGAGTTGATCGACCATGTCACGTGGTGGATGAAGAAGATCCGCACCAAGCCGGCCCAGAGGAGCGTCCAGAGGGCCGCGGTGAGCGAGAAGCCGTGCAGGACGAAGCCGGCGGCGAACGGGATCAGCAAGCCGAGGCCGACGAACAACAGGAAGTTGCGGCTGATCCAGCGCATGCCCTTGTCCTCGACGAGGTCGGGCGCGTACTTGCGAAACTCGGCCTCGCCCTGCGTCTTCATCAGCCAGCCGGCGTGCGCGTGCCAGAGCCCCTTCAGGCCCGAGCCCTCGCCGACATGGGGACTGTGCGGATCGCCCTCGACGTCGGTGTGCGCGTGATGCAGCCGATGGTCGGCGACCCAGGCGATGGGAGGGCCCTCCATGGCCATCGAGCCCGCGATCGCGAAGGCGTACTCGACCGGCTTGCTGGTCTGGAACGCTCGATGGGTGAGCAGACGGTGATAGCCGACGGTGATCCCCAAGCCCGTCGCGCAGTACATGACGAACATGATCGCCAGGTCGACCGTGCCGATCGCCTTGTTCCACAACAGGACGACGGCGACGAGGAAGGCGACGAACGGGATGACGACCGCGCCGAGGTTGGCATATTTGAGAAGTTTTGGCATGTATTGAGGATATGTCCCAACGTATACCCAGCTCTTGTCCAATATCTCCGGCCCAGGGCGTGTAATCTGTAGGTATTGAACAAATGAGCGTCATTCCGCCGGAAGTGGCAGGCATTCTGCGCCCGCTCCTCCCCGACCTGGCCGCCGAGACCATCCGGGAGATCGCAGCCGAGGTGCCGGCCTATTCGCGTCCGCTCGAGGGCGACCTCGGCGTCACGCTGCGCTACGGCACCGAGCGCGCGCTGCGCCGCTTCGTCGACACGATCGAGAATCCGGAAGCGGACGTCAGCGACCGTGACCGCCGCATCTATATCGAGCTGGGCCGCCTCGAGATGCGCCAGGGCCGCACGCTGCACGCGTTGCTCGCCGCCTACCGCGTCGGGGCCCAGGTCGCGTGGCGGCGGTTCGTCGAGGCCGGCGAGCGCGCGCAGCTCGAGCCCGCGACGCTGTACCGGCTCGGTGAGGCGATCTTTGCCCACATCGACGCGATCTCCAGTGAGTCGATCGAGGGCTACGCCGCCGAGCAGTCCGCCGCCGCGGGCGAGCGCCAGCGCCGCCGCGCGCGGCTCGTGACGCTGCTCGCCCTCGACCCGCCGCCGGCGCACGAGCTGCTGCGTACCGCCGCCACACGCGCCGCCTGGACGCCGCCGGCTCGGATTGCCGCGCTGATCGTCGACGGGGCCGAGGCCGACCCGATGGCAAGCCGGCTCGGACCGGGGGTCGTCGCCGCCGTGCTCGACGGCGCCGAGGAGCCGAGCGCGAGCATGGCCGAGCAGGTCGGGCCGGCCGGCCACATGCTGGCGTTCGTGCCCGACCCCGACGCGCCCGGCCGGCGCGCGCAGCTAAAGCTCGCCGTCGGATCGCATCCCGCCGCGCTGGGGCCGACCGTGGCCGTCGGCGACGCGGGGCGCAGCGCGGAGCGCGCGCGCCGGGCGCTGGAGCTGCGCGCGTCGGGAGCCCTGCCAGGCGAAGGGCTGATCCTCGCCGAGGAGCACTCGACGGCGCTGCTGCTGCACGCCGACCCGCGCCTGGCGACGGAGTTCGCCGCCGCGCGGCTCGCGCCGCTGGAGGCGCTGCGCCCGGCCGCCCGCACCCGCCTGAGGTTGACGCTGACCGCCTGGCTCGATCGCCAGGGCCGGATCGACGAGACCGCGCGCGAGCTCGGGATCCATCCGCAGACGGTGCGCTACCGCCTCGCGCAGCTGCGCGAGGTGTTCGGCATGGCGCTCGACGATGCCGACGCCCGTTTCGAGCTGGCGCTGGCGCTGCGCGTCGCCGGCGCGTCTAGCCGCGCTTGACGAGCCGGCCGACGGCGGCCATCAGCTCATCGGTGCGCTCGGCCTGGAGCTCGCCCTCGAGTGGCAGCACGCACGACCGCGCGTGGCCGTCGAGCAGGCCGAGCGCGACCTTCTCGAGCGCGGCCTGCGCCGCGGAGATCTGCGTCAGGACGTCGATGCAGTAACGGTCCTCGTCGACCATCCGCTCGATCCCGCGGATCTGGCCCTCGATCCGGCGCAGGCGCACGAGCAGCTGGTCTTTGCTGGCGCTGTAGCCGCGGCCGGTGGCCGGAGCGTCGGCGCTGGGTTCGGGAACGGCCATCTTCCGAAGATTACCCTACCGGGGTATGTTACGGTGGACCGGTGATGTCTCTTCCCAAGCACACATACACCGTCGAGGGCATGACCTGTGGCCACTGCAGGAGGTCCGTGATGGAGGAGGTCCTGCAGGTGTCCGGTGTCCGAGCCGTCGACGTCGACCTCGACAGCGGACGGCTGACCGTCGCCGGCGAGGGCTTTGACGACGGCGCGATCGGCCGCGCGGTCGACGAGGCTGGCTACAGGCTCCTGCACTGAGCGTGACGACCGTCGCCCGTCACGCCGGCGCGCGGCTCGAGCTGCCGATCAGCGGCATGACCTGCGCGTCGTGCGCGGCGCGCATCGAACGACGCCTGAACCGCATCGACGGGGTGCAGGCGTCGGTCAACTACACGACCGAGCGCGCGTCGGTGACCTACGCGCCCGACGCGGTCACGCCCGAGAAGCTCGTCGATGCGATCCAGCGGGCCGGCTACGCCGCATCGCTGCCGCCGGCCGAGCTCGATGCCACGTCCGGGCGGATGGCCTTCGACCCCGCCGACTCCGTGCGCGATCTTCGTGGGCGCCTGATCCTGGCCGCCGCGGCCTCCGCGCCGCTCGTCGCGCTGGGCATGGTCGACGCGCTGCGCTTCGACGGGTGGCAATGGCTCGCGCTGGTGCTCGCAACGCCGGTCCTCCTCTGGGCCGGACTGCCGTTTCATCGCGCTGCGTGGCTGAACCTGCGCCAGGCCACGACGACGATGGACACGCTGATCTCGCTCGGCGCCACGGCGGCGTGGTCGTGGTCGGTCTTCGCGCTGCTGCTCGGCGACCGCGAGGACGTCTACTTCGAGGTCGTCGGCGTCGTCATCACGTTCCTGCTGGCCGGGCGCTGGTTCGAGGCGCGCGCCAAGCGCAGCGCGGGCGCGGCGCTGCGGGCGCTGATGGAGCTCGGCGCCAAGGACGTGTCGATCCTCGACGCCGACGGGGTCGAGCACCGCATCCCGATCGGGGAGCTGAAGGTCGACCACCGCTTCATCGCGCGCCCAGGCGAGAAGGTCGCCGCCGACGGCATCGTCTACAAGGGGACATCGGCGATCGACCGCTCGCTGCTGACCGGCGAGAGCGTCCCCGTCGACGTTGCACCGGGCGATGCGGTGACGGGCGCGACCGTCAACGCCGGGGGCCTGCTGATCGTGCGCGCGACGCGCGTCGGGGCCGACACCGCGCTGGCGCAGATTGGGCGGCTGGTGAGCGAGGCGCAATCGGGCAAGGCACCCGTCCAGCGCCTCGCCGACCGGGTCGCATCGGTGTTCGTCCCGGTGGTGCTCGTGATCGCGGCCGCAACGCTCGCCTATTGGACGGCTGCGGGTGAGACCGGCGTAGGGTTCGCGGCGGCGATCGCGGTCCTGATCATCGCCTGCCCCTGCGCGCTCGGGCTGGCGACTCCGACGGCGTTGCTCGTCGGCACCGGCCGCGGTGCGCAGCTCGGGCTGTTGATCAAGGGCCCGGAGATCCTCGAGTCCACGCGCCGCGTCGACACGGTCGTCATCGACAAGACGGGCACCGCGACGGAGGGACGGATGCGCCTGGACAGCATCAGCGTCGCCGACGGCGTCGACGAGGCGCAGGCGCTGTGGCTTGTCGGGACGCTTGAGAACGGCTCCGAGCACCCGATCGGCCGCGCGATTGCGTCCGCCGCGCGCGTGCTCGCGGGCTCTGCCGAGCCGGCGAGCGTCGAGAACTTCGCAAATCGCCCCGGGCTCGGAGTTCAGGGAACCGTCGCCGGCCGCGCGATCATCGCCGGGCGCCCGGCGCTGCTCGAAGGCGCGGACCCCTCACTCACGCTTCCACGAGAACTCGAGCACGCGCGCGTCGCGGCCGAGGCCGAGGGCCGCACGGCGATCGCCGCGAGCTGGGACGGCGCTGCCCAGGCGCTGTTCGTCGTCGCCGACACGATCAAGCCGGGGGCGCGCGAGGCCGTCGCGCACCTGCGCGAGCTGGGACTGCACACGGTGCTTCTGACCGGCGACAACGAGCCGGCCGCGCGGGCGGTGGCGCAGAAGATCGGCGTCGACGACGTCATTGCCGAGGTGCTGCCCTCCGCCAAGGCCGAGGCGATCTGCAGGCTCCAGCGCGCCGGGCACGTCGTGGCGATGATCGGTGACGGCGTCAACGACGCGCCCGCGCTGGCCCAGGCCGACCTCGGCATGGCGATCGGCAGCGGCACCGACGTCGCGCTCGAGGCCTCCGACCTCACGCTCGTGACCGGCGACCTGCGCGCGGCGGCCGATGCGCTGGCGCTCTCGCGCCGCACGCTGCGCACGATCAAGGGCAACCTCTTCTGGGCCTTCGCCTACAACGTCGCGGCGCTGCCGCTGGCGGCAGCCGGTCTGCTGCACCCGATGATCGCCGGTGCGGCGATGGTCTGCTCGAGCCTGTTCGTCATAGGCAACTCGCTGCGCCTGCGGCGCTTCAGCCCGCGCCGCGAGGGTTCGTAGGTTCGGCCAGCGACGGCCCACGACCGCCTTCGCGTCGGCATACTGCTGTGCGTGAGAGGTCGTCCCCGTCTCATCGCCGCGCTTGGCGCATTGATCGTCGTCGCCGTCGTGGCGGTGTTCGCGGTGCCGCGCGGCTCCGAACCGAACGCCGCGCCGAGCGAGCGCACGTCAGCGCCTGCAGCGGGCGCCGCGGCTGCGCAGGAGCCAATCCCGCACAGACGTCCGCAGGTCGTCGAGCCGGTCGCCGGCGAGGGCGGCGGAGACGCGGCGCTGCCGACCGAGGAGGGGGCCACCGCCGGCGACGGCGCTCCGGCCGAACCGGCATCCTCGGCGAGCAAGCCCGAGAAGATGCCGAAGTACGACGGTGGCCCGACCGGGGACGCGGCGGTCAGCGAGGCCGAGGTGCTCAAGAACGGCATCGCGCTGCCGCCGCTCGACGCGCCGGAGGAGGTGCGCAACATCATCCGCGCCGGCAACCAGATCGCGCGGACCCCGTACCTGTGGGGCGGCGGCCACGGCAAGTGGCTCGACAAGGGCTATGACTGCTCGGGCTCGGTCTCCTACGCGCTGGCATCCGGCGGCTTCCTCAATGGCCCGATGGCCTCTGGGCCGTTCATGCGTTGGGCCAAGCCCGGGAAGGGCAAGTGGATCACGATCTACGCCAACCCCGGTCACATGTTCATGGTCGTCGCCGGCGTGCGCTTCGACACATCGGGGACGAAGAAGGACGGCTCGCGCTGGCAGGCGGACATGCGGCCGATGAGCGGCTACGCCGTGCGCCACCCGCCTGGGTTCTAGCGCACGGCCGCGAAGCCTCGTCGCGCGCACCCCGGCTAGGCTCGGAGCTTCATGCCGGGCGAGACACCCAGGGAGTCGACGCCCGGCAACGGGTCGACGGGCACCGCCGCAAAGGCGGGCATGGCGGCTGTGACGCTGGGAGCGCTCGGCATCGTCTTCGGCGACATCGGGACCAGCCCGCTCTACGCGCTCGAAACCGTCTTCGCGGCGAGCGATCACACCGTCAAGCCCGACGATGCCGGCGTGTTCGGCATCATCTCGCTGGTCTTCTGGGCGATCACGCTGATCGTCTCGGTCAAGTACGTGACCTTCATCATGCGCGCCGGCAACGACGGCGAGGGCGGGATCATGGCCCTGATCGCGCTGATCCAGGACCTACCGCTCACGGGCCGGGCGGCGAAGGCAACGCTCGTCGCGCTGGGACTCTTCGGGGCGGCGCTCTTCTACGGCGACGGGATGATCACGCCGGCGATCTCCGTGCTCTCGGCGGTCGAGGGACTCGATGTGGCGGCACCAGGACTCGAGTCGCTGGTGATCCCGATCACGCTCGTCGTGCTGACGGCGCTGTTCGCGATCCAGCGCTTCGGAACGAAGGCCGTCGGCCGCTTGTTCGGTCCCGTGATGGCGCTGTGGTTCACGGTGCTCGCGGTCGCCGGTCTGGCGAAGGTGATCGAGAGCCCGGCGATCCTCAAGGCGCTGTCACCGACCTACGGCATTCAGTTCTTCCTCGACAACGGGACCATCGCGTTCCTGGCCCTTGGCGGTGTGGTGCTCGCCATCACCGGCGCCGAGGCGCTCTACGCCGACATGGGCCACTTCGGCCGCCCGGCGATCAGCCGCGCGTGGTTTCTCTTCGTCTTCCCCGCGCTCACGCTCAACTACATGGGGCAGGGAGCGTTGATCCTCGAGTCGCCCGAGGCGGTCGAGAGCCCCTTCTTCCTGCTGATGCCCGAATGGGGACGGGTGCCGGTCGTCCTGCTCGCGACGCTCGCGGCGGTGATCGCGTCGCAGGCCGTGATCTCGGGCGCGTTCTCGGTCACCCGGCAGGCCGTGCAACTGGGCTTCCTGCCGCGGCTGAGGATCCGGCACACGTCTGAGGCCGAAGGGCAGATCTACGTCCCGTCGGTCAACGCGCTGCTGTTCGTCGCGGTCGTCGCCCTCGTGGTCGGATTCGGATCGTCGGCCGGCCTGGCCTCCGCCTACGGCATCGCCGTCACCGGCACGCTGGCGATCGACACGATCCTCTTCTTCGTCGTCGTGCGAATGCTGTGGCGAAAGCCGCTCTGGCTCGTCCTGACGGGCGCCGTCGGCTTCTTGATCGTCGACCTCGCGTTCTTCGGAGCGAACGTGCCAAAGGTCGTGGAGGGCGGCTGGTTTCCGCTGGTGCTCGCGCTCGTCCTGTTCACATTGCTGATCACCTGGCAGCGCGGACGCGTGCTCGTGGCGGCAAGGCGCGCCACGGCCGAGGGGCAGCTCGCCGACTTCGTCGAGGAGATTCGCGCCATGGCTCCGCCGGTGTACCGCGTCCCGGGCACCGCGGTCTTCCTGTCCGCGGCGCAAGCGTCGACGCCCCTCGCGCTGCGTGAGAACGTCGACCACAACCACGTGCTGCACGAGTGCGTGGTCATCGTGGCGGTCCAGACCCATTCGGTTCCGCACGTGCACCGCTCCGAGCGCATCGTCGTCGACGCGCTGGGCCACGAGGACGAGGGCATCCTGCACATCACGCTGCAATACGGCTTTCAAGACGACAAGAACGTGCCGGCGGCGCTGCTGCAGGCGACGACGGAGGGTCTCGAAGTGGATATCGACGTCGCCAACGCGATCTACTTCATCTCCAAGATCACGATCGTGCACGGCGACGACCCCGGCATGCGCCCGTGGCGCAACAAGCTGTTCCTCGGGATGTCGCGCATGTCGACGAGCCCCGTGGAGCTGTTCCGCCTGCCCGAGCAGCGGATCGTGACGATGGGCTCGTACATCGAGCTGTGAGGAGGCTGCCACGCGGGTTGGCGGCGGGGCGTGGGTGGCCCGCGGTGGCCTGACCGCTGACCGCGACGTCAGCGCGAGAAGCCGCGCAGCTTCGAAGCGAACACGTTGTAGACCGGCCGCCGCGAGCCGTCCGGATCGACGAGCCCGGCGTCGAAGCGGCAGTTGTTGGCGCAGCCGCCGTTCTCGATCCCGAACCAGTTGTAGGAGTAGACGCGCTGCACGCCCTGGCTCTTGAAGCGGCTGGCGAGGCTGAACATGTTGCGGATGCGACTGGCCTGGCGCGACTCGCTGTAGCGAAACGCGCCGTGGAAGGCGGCCAGTGCGCCGGTCTCGGTGAACCAGAACTTCGTCCGACGGTTGTAGCTGCGCGCCGTCGAGATGATCGAGCGCGTGCCGCTTGTGCGCACGCGGTTGACGTCGGCGTAGTTGTGGATGCCGACGACCTTCAGGCGACTGCGCCACGTGCGGCTGAGCTTGCGATAGAAGGAGCGCATGTAGCGCTCCGAGCCGCCCTGATCGAGCACGTCGAGGCCCACGACCGAGCAGGATCTGCAGCGCGCGCGGACGGCGCTGTACATCGACTTGAAGTACGACACCGCGTGGCTGACGCGGTTGTGCGTCTCTTGGGTCTTGTGGTTGACCTCGTTCCAGGCGCCGAAGTCGCGCACGCCGAGGCCGCGGAAGTAGACGACGAGCTTCCGGGCATCGGTCTTGTAGCGGCGCTTGGAGACGACCCGGCCGCGATTGGGCCGCAGGTCGGTCGTCGAGACATGCAGCAGGACCGACACGCCCGCACTGCGCGCGGCGTTGACGAAGGCGGTCGCCCGCGCGCGCTCGGCGCTGTCGCGCATCACGTCCGCCGGCACGAAGTAGCGCGTACGGCGGATCCCGAGCTGCTGGAAATGCGAGGAGGCGAACATCGCCGGGCTCTGGTCGCCGATCCCGACGCGGATCGAGCTGCGCGCGTGCGCGGATGCGGCCGGCAGCAGGATGCTCGCGGCGAGCAGGGCGACGATGACGGTGAATGGTCTGAAGGACACCTGGACTGACCCCTTCCCGGAGCGATCGTTCCGGCTACAAACCGCCGATGCGCCCCGATGTTGCGGTCGCAGGCTATGAGCCTTCCGTGAGAGGGCGGTCGACGCGCTCGCGATGGGCGCGCGCCGAACCGTCGCCGGGATCGATCTGCACGAGGTCGGCGGCCAGCGGCTCGAACCCCGGCTCGGTGCGGTAGATCAGGCGCGCCAGGCCGATGTCCCCGCCGCCCTCGGACAGGTTGCCGGTGCCTCCTGCGCCGACCGATCCGCCATCGAGCAGGGTGACGTTCTCCGAGCGATCCAGTGCCTGGCGATGGTCGTGCCCGTGGACGAGCAGCAGCGGGGCGGAGGGCGGATCTGCGCCCAGGCGCTTGAGCGCTTCCTGCGCCAGCGACCGCGAGTGCACCATCACGACGTCGGCCCTGCCCCGCAGGGCGTCCACCCAGTCGGCGAACTCCCGCCGCTGCTGCGCGCTGACCTCGGCGCCGTGGTCGCGATAATTCTCCCGCGCCAGGCGCATGAGCGGATCGTCGTAGCCCGCGATGCGCAGGCCGGCGACCGGCGCGACGAGCGGCCCGCGCGAGCCGTCGGCGTTCAGGCGCCCGGAGCGCGTGAGGACGATCGCGCCGGCACGGGCAAGCTGGCGCTGCAGCGCGTCGGAGTCGTGGTTGCCCGAGACGAACACGAGCGGGTCGCCGGCGCGCACGACGCGCAGCACGAGCCGGCTCTCCAGGCGCGAGCCGCGGTCGGTGAGGTCGCCCGCGAAGAGCAGCGGCCCGCCGCGGGCGGCACGTTCCAGCGCCGGCAGCGCGAGCAGGTTGTTGTGCAGGTCCGAGGCGACAGTCAGGCTCGGCAGGCGCTCCAGCGGTGCGCGGCCGGCGGGCGCCGTGACGAGCCGCGCGATGCCGACGAGCTGGGCGTCGATCTCCTGATCGAGCGTCGCGGAGGACTGCCCGAGCGACTGCAGCGTGCGCAGCGCGGCCGGCACCTCGAGCCCGTTGGCGTAGTACTCCGGGCTGTCGACGTTCGAGCGCGGAGGCAGCAGCACGACCAGCGCGGCCGTCACGGCGAGCGTCGTCAGAACGACGGCGCCGAGCGTGACGCGCAGGCGCGGGCCTGGACCGCCGCGGACCGCGACGGCGACGAGCGCGCCGAACGCGAGCGCCATCAGCGCCGCGAAACCCAGCGCGAGACGCAGGTAGGACGCAAGCGCGCCGGTCGCCTGCTCGCGCACCTGTCGCACGTCGAAGTCGCCCGCCTCGGCGAGGCGCAGGACGTCCTTGCGGTCGACCGAGCGCACGTCGACGCTGATGCGTGCGGGCGCGCGCACGACGGGGAAGCGCACGCCCCAGTCGACCACCGGGACGTACAGGTCGAGCGACCCTTCGCGGCCCAGGTCGATCCCCATCCGGATCGTGCCCGCGTCGATCTCGCGATCGAGCCGGAAGGTGGTCAACGCGGTCAGCCCGGCGCCGAGTGTGGCCAGCACGACTACCGCGACCATCAGTGTTCGGCGCATCGCCACCGAGGCTAGAGCCACCGGCGGGTCTTTCCACCCAGGATGCGGGCTGAGGGCGCGAGCGGGCTTGACTGCAGCGCCCCAACCACTGTGACATCCGGCACGTGGTCCAAGATCGTTCCGTGCAGCCTCGCCAGATCTACGCGAGCACGTTGGGCAGACGCGACCGACGCTGGAGGCGACGGCGTAACCGCGGCCTCTGGGGACTGGCGATCGCCGCGGCCTGCGCCCTGGCCCCCGCAGCCGTCGTCGTCGCCGCGGTGGCGCAGAACCTGCACTAGCGGCGGCTCTTGGGCCTGGGCAGTCAGGCGGTGGCGGCCTCGCTGCCGTCGCGTGCCGGCGCCGCCTTCTCCTCCGGGCGTCCGGCCGCCGCGACCGCGCGCAGGATCGCCACCCAGGTCCCAGCGGCGAGCGCGACGTGCACCCAGACCATCTCCGCCGGCAGCTCGAGCTCGTACTGCAGGCCGCCGATCACACCCTGCACGGCGAGCAGCACGCAGACGGCGGCCAGCGTCGAGCGCTGCGGCGCGCTCGCGCCATGGCGGCGGGCGAGGACCCACAGCACGACGGCCAGCACGCC
>Ga0136630_1000124_pt1 | contig 23531 bp, 21 predicted proteins | sample AntDrymUQ5682106_2_FD_105496 | JGI IMG/M metagenome (GOLD analysis project Ga0136630, IMG submission 105496) | Polar desert sand microbial communities from Dry Valleys, Antarctica - metaG UQ568 (21.06) | ecosystem: Environmental > Terrestrial > Soil > Desert | place: Antarctica: Dry Valley...
GAGCAGGCCGCCGATGACGGTCGCCATGCCGCCGTCACCCTGGGGGTCGGGTCCGACGTGCAGGACGCGTAGCCGGGGCCGAGAGGCCGCCGTCGTTGAGACGTCGGTGGGCTGAAGAGGACCTTCGGTAAGACCGCTGCTCGCCATTCGATTCGGTGGCGCCGAGTAGCAGACCTTTAGCCAGATGGTCGATCGCTACGACATCCGTCGAGCAGCTTAGACGTTTGGACGACCCAGGCTGAATGCGCTCACCCAGGCGGCTGAGGGCGACGAGAACGGGGGTGACCCGCCCCCGATCACCTGGTCGTGATATGTCATCCCTCTGCCTCTCCTCAGTACCCAGTCTGCTCTCACACCCCGCCCGCCGAGGGGTCGTCGTTACCGGCGCGATCCTCGCGAGCATGGCCTTCGCCGGCTCGGCCCAGGCGCACCCCTGGATCGGGGTCAGCGACCCGGTCCGCGCGGCGTCGTCGGGTGCGCAGGACTTCTCGGCAGCCACGCACACCGGATCGAGCCGGGTGAGGAACGTGAGCTTCTACGTCGACGGCAGGCGAATCTTCCTCGACCGTGCGAGGCGCTGGAGCGTGCCAGGGGGCGTCGACACCCGTCGGCTCAGCAATGGCCGCCACCGCCTGCGCGCGCGCGTGCTCTTCCGGAACGGAGCCACGAGGGTGGCCGAGAAGGTCATCACCGTAAGGAACAGGCGCCCGGTTCCCGAAACGCCCGCACCGAAGGAAACCGGCACCGTCGACCCATTCCCGCAGCCAACAAACGTCCTCGCGCGACTCGGCTTCGAGTCCGGAGATCTCTCGAGCTGGCAGCTCGTCCAGCGCGCGAGCGAGGACCGGATCCGTGTCGTCGACTCCCCCGTCACCGCGGGCAGCCGAGCGGCCCGCTTCGAGGTCCGCCCCGGAGATGACGTCGGAGGCGCCCGAGCCGAGCTCGGCTACACGAACAACATGGCGTCTGAGGGTCAGGAGAGGACGTACTCATGGTCGACGCTGCTGCCGTCTGACTACCCCATCGTCGACAAGTGGCAGGACATCGTCCAGTGGAAGAACGAGGGAACCGGTACGCCCCCTCTCCAGATCGGCATCAGGGGCGACCAGATCGGCCTGGCCGGAGGTCCACAGGTGAACTACCGCTGGCCTTGGAAGACGACGCTCGAGCGCGGCAAGTGGCTTGACTTCACGGTCCGCATCAAGTGGTCCTCGAACGCCCAAGTGGGCTGGGTCGAGGCGTGGTACGAAGGCCAGAAGGTGCTCGAGCGCTACCCGATGGCCACGCTCTACCCGGGCCTCGAGAACTACTTCAAGCTGGGTCTCTACCGTGACTCCTCAATCTCACAGACGGGCGTTGTGTTTCACGACGCTGTGGTGATCTCGAGGTGAGCGACAGCCAACCCCGCCGTTCCCCGCCGGCCTGACGGCCGGCCGCGGGGTGGCGCAAAGCGGACGCTTAGTCTCACTCGGGATCGTCCTACGACAGCCGCGCCCTGCTTGCCGGAGTGTGAGCCGACGAGGGTGGCGACGAGGTCGATCCTCAACTGTCTGTTGCGCGCTGCGCCGAGCTCCCAGGCCCGGGCCCGCGCGCGCGCGTGCGTGCGTGCGTGCGCGGTGCGCAACCGGTCGAGGCCCTCGGGCTCGGCGGCGATCGCCTCAACCACCCGAAAGGCCGTCGAGTCCGAGGCCACGGACTCAACCCGCGGCGGCCGGTCGGGGACCGCGCGCAGGTCGGGCCAAGCAGTCGCCGCCGTCGGCGAGCACCACCGCCAGGTTGGGGGGATGCCGGACCTTGTCTCGCTTCCCCCCGAGGTGGCCGCCTCCCGAATACGGAGGATGCTCGCGGTGACGCGCCGACTAGGACTCGTCGGCTCGCTGCGGCGGTCGAGCAGACTGCCGAGGGCACATTCGTGATCGAGGCGCTGCACCACGCCTTCCCTGAAGCACGGGTGATCACATGCTCCGTGACGGACGCGATGTCGCCGCCTCGCTTCTCGAGCGCGGCTGGCTGAGCGCCGGGGCGGTCGCTGTCGGCCCACTTGGCGCTTCCTCTCGGTACTGGGTCGAACCCGAACGAGCATCAGAGTTTGCGACCGTGAGCGACGCACGGCGGGTGGGGTGGGCTTGGCGCCGTTACGTGACCGCGGCTCGAAGCGCCGGGGAACGCGCGTTCGAGATCCGCTACGAGCGTCTCGTCGAGTCGCCGCACCGAGTGGCTGCGGACCTGGGTGAGTTCCTGGGCATTCCAGCCGAGTTCCTCGTGGTGCCCCTGGAGCAGGCCCACGGTGGTTCCATCGGACGCTAGAGGCGAGACTTGCGGGCGAGCGATCTCGCTGAGATCAATCAGGAGGCTGGACCGCTCTTGAGCGAGCTGGGTTACGCGTAGCGCTCGTGCCTGCGCTGAGCCAGACCTACCGCGCGTCTCAGCGGGTGCTCTCCAGCCCAGCGCGTCGCCGAAGGCCGAGACGATGCAGGCGGACGCCCTCGCGCGCGCGAAGCCTGCCCTCGCGCCACCGCGGGGCCGAGGACACCGCCGCGAAGATCGAGTACGCGCTCCACTCGAGTGAGCTCATGGCGACGTTGAAGGCCGCGAGCGACCAGGCTCGGCCTATTCCTCGCCTGCGGGCGATCCAGGCGTAGGTCGCCGCGAGCCACTTGGCGGGTAGGGCGTCGCCCCACACCTTGCCGGTCGCGGCGCTCTCCTCGTGATGCACGACCGCGCTCGGCTGGTAGCGGGTCCGCCAGCCGGTGAGGCCCAGTCGCCATGCCAGATCGAGATCCTCGGCGTATAGCCACTGCTCCTCATCGAAGCCCTCGATCTGGTCGAAGGCGCTGCGCCGCACGAGCAGGAACGCCCCGGCCGCCCAGTCGACGTGGCCCCCGCGCGTCGGGTCGCGGTACCCCCGCAGGCAGAGGCGCTCCCCGACGCGGCGGCTGATCCGCCACACCCTCAGCCGCAGCAGAGCGGCGTGGGGCAGAGTGGGGAAAGGCTGTATCGAGGGCTGGATCGAACCGTCGCGCAGCAGCAGCATCGGCGCCACGATCCCGGCGCTGGGATCGGCCTCGCCGGCGGCGATCAACCGCTCGAGGGCGCCCGGCTCGAGGCGAATGTCCGCGTTGGATGGAGCGATCCATCGCCTTCGTGTATGCCGCGCCACCAGGTTGACGGCTCGCCCGAACCCCAGATTTTCCTCTGCCCGGATGAGCCCGACCCACGGGAACTCCGACGCAACCATCTCCGCCGAGCCATCCGCGGACGCGTTGTCGACGACCCAGACCTCGGCCCGGCCGGCGGCCGTGTCCGGCCGCATCGAGCGCAGGCAGGCGGCAAGAAGCTCTCTCGTGTTCCAGGATACGACCACGACGGTGACGAAGGGCTCGAGCGCCGAGGCTCCAGAGAGGTCGTTGGCCGAGCCCACTCGACCGAGACTATGCCCAAGCGCCGGTTCGCCGTTCTCAGGATCGGGCGAGGATCAAGCGCCGAGGTAGCTTTGCAGCGATGAACGCGCGTGGAGCCCGGCGACTCCTCCTCGTGATCCCCATGCTCGGAGGCGCTGGGGCGGAGAACCAGCTCGTCCATCTCGCGATCGGCCTGGCGACCCGAGGGTACGACGTCACCCTCGCCGCGATCGTCAGCGTCCGGCGAGACATCGAACCGCTTCGCGCTGCGGGCGTTCGGGTGGTCGACCTGGGGGCAAGGAGCCGGCTCGGGAAGATTGCCGCTCTCCGCAGACTCGTGCGCCTCGCGCGCGACGCTGACGTGGTCCACTGCGGACTATGGGACGCCACCCTGTGGGCACGGCTGGCCGCGATCGTCGCTCGCCGACCCGTCGTGGTCGCCGAGCACTCGGGCGGCCGGGAGATCCATCGCTCGAGGACGGGGGCCCCACGCGGACGCTGGATCGCGGCTCATCACCGGATCCTCTCTCCCTTCACTTTCGCCACGGTGGCCTGCGCGACCTGGCAGATGCCGCTGCTGGAGCGAGAGGGCGTGGATCCCGACAAGATCGTCTACCTGCCAAACGGGGTGCCGATCGACGACCTCCGGGCCGCCAGCCACATCGGTTCTGGCCGTGCTGCACTCGATCTTCCCGAGCACGCCCTGGTCGTCGTTCACGTTGCCCGCCTCGAGTACATGAAGAACCAGCGCGCCAGTCTCGACGCCGTGCGCCGGGTGCGCGCTGAGCTCGGGGACGTCAGGCTCTTGCTCGTAGGCGATGGCTCTGAGAGGGAGGCGCTCGAGCGCTACGCCGACTCGATCGGTGCGGACTGGGCCACGTTCCTCGGTCGGCGCTCCGACGTGCCCGCTTTGCTCGCCCTCGCCGACCTGGCCGTGCTTCCGTCTCTGGTCGAGGGAATGCCAATGTCCCTGATCGAGGCGATCGCGTTGGGCGTGCCGATCGTGGCCACCGACGTCGGAGACGTGCGGACCACGCTCGAGCGAACTGGCGCGGGGCTCTGGGTTCCGGCAGGAGACGCCGATGCGTTCTTCGAGGCATCCCGGAGTCTGCTCGTGGATGCAGACGAACGAGATGCGATCGGACGAACAGCACACCAGAGTCGCCTCTTCGATGCTGGGAGGATGGTCGATCGCTACGCCGCATTGTTCGAGGCCGCCGTGGCCGGTGGTGCTCCCAGCCAGGCCCTTCTCGAACAGGCCGAGGAGCCCGCAGCGACCGAGTCGCGTCACTGACCCGGTCCCAGCCGCGCTCTCCACCGGCCCCGGGCAGGCAGACGCGCGGCGGCGGCGGCCTCGCCTCGGCGCTCGAGAGCGGGGCGGTGGCTCGTCTATGGTGGCGCCCGTGAGCGAGGTTCTCGTCCTCTGTTACCACGCGGTGAGCGAGACATGGCCCGCCGGCACGTCCGTGAGACCCGGCGATCTCATGGCCCAGCTTCGCATGCTGGCCCGGCGTGGCTACCGCGGCGCCACACTCCACGACGCGCTGACGGCGCCCAAGGGGCCGCGTACGGTCGCGGTGACCTTCGACGATGCCCACCGGTCGGTCCTCGAGCTCGCTCGGCCGGTGCTCGACGAGGTCGGCTTCCCCGCGACGGTGTTCGTGCCCACCGACTACGCGGGCACAGGCGCGCCGATGGCCTGGGAGGGCTACGACCGCTGGCTCGGTACCGAACACGAGCCGGAGCTGCGGTGCCTCCCCTGGGACGATCTGCTCGCGCTTCAGGAAAGCGGATGGGAGATCGGCTCGCACACCTGCTCGCATCCGCATCTCACGCGGCTCACCGACGAGGAGCTCGAGCGTGAGCTCGTCGAGTCGCGCCACGTATGTGAGGCGCGCACGGGCCGCCCGTGCGTCTCCTTCGCCTACCCCTACTCGGATCACGACGACCGTACGGTCGAGGCGACGCGGCGTGGCGGCTACGGTCTCGCCGTGACGGTTGGGCACGGGTGGGAGGCGCCCCTGCCGTTGCGCTGGCCGCGGGTCGGCGTCTTCCACGGGAACTCGCCCCGTCGAGTCCAGGGTCGCGTCCTGAGGGCTCGCCGCCCCCTCTTCGACGTCGGCGCGCGCGAGCTCCTGCGGGTCGCCCGCTCGGCCCGCTCGGCGCTCGGTCGGTGAGTTCAGGGCGCGCGGCCGCGTTCACGCGCAGGGCCGCCGGCAAGCTGACCGGCGCCGGTCGGCGCGGAGTCGCGCTGGGGCTGTCGCTGCCACCGCTTCGTCGCCGGCTCACGCGCCGTGCTCGCGCGGCGTGGGCGACCTGCGAGCCCGTAACGTTCGTCTGCCTCGGCAACATCTACCGCAGTCCGTTCGCCGAGCGAGTGGCAAGGCAACGTCTCGACCGGGCGCGTCGCGTCGCGTCGGCGGGCACCTTCGACCGGCCCGGCCGCCACTCGCCGCCGGCGGCGGTGAGCGCGGCGCGCCGGTGGGGCGTCGACCTCGAAGAGCATCGCTCGCGAGTCCTCGATGCGTCGATGGTTCGCGATGCCGGCTCGATCTTCGTGTTCGACGTCGGCAACCTGCTGCGTCTGTGGCATGACTTCCCGGAGTCTCGTGGTCGCGTTCACATGCTCGCCGCCCTGGCCGACGAGGGCCAACTCGCGATCTCCGATCCCTACGGCGGACCGGAAGAGGAGCTCACGGCGGTCTACGCCCGGATAGCACAGCTCATCGCAGGCGCCGGCGGACCTGGCGGCGAATCCGAGCACTGAAGGCCCCTCCGGCCAGGATTGCCGCGGGCAGCGGGTCGTCGGCGGACCACCAGGCGCCCACGACGGGCCGCCGCGCCGGAAGCAGCGGTGCATCCCCGCCGCGCGCCGCCACGACGATGTCGGCTTCGAGCCAGCGATATCGCACCCCGAGTCGGTAGGGCTGCGCGGGACCGACCGGCGCACCGCGCGCGACCGCGTGCCAGGCCGCGGGCAGGTTCACTCCCGCGGCGAGTGCCAGGGATAGCGACCCGTAGAAGCGGGGATTGACGTCGATCAGGACCGGCCATCCTTCCCCAGCCAAGAACTGCAGCTGGGCCATTCCCCAGAAGCCCGCTTGGCGGAGCATCTCGCCTACACGCTCGGTCAGCGTCTCGTCTGGCGCTACGCTGATAGCCAGCGAGGAGACGCCGGCCTCGGGAGGAAAGGTGCGCGCTGCCACCTGCTGAAAGCGAGCGACGACGCTGCCCGCGCGGTCGACCACGACCGACAACGCCAAGAGCGCACCGGCGACGTGCTCCTGGATGAGGAGAGGCTCGTCGTCGAGGAGCTCTCCGAGCAGCGTCGCGAGCTGGGAGCTCGAGGTCACGACGTGTGCGCGGCAGAGTGCCTGACCGGGACGCGCGGGCTTCACTACGCAGGGGACGGGCAACTGCGCTTCGCGAGCCTGGCGAGCCGAGCCGACCAGCAGCGTAGGCGGCGTCCGTAGGCCGGCCCGGGCGGCGATGTCGGCGAGCGCCGGCTTGCTGCGCACGCGCTCGAGCGCCTCGGGTCCCGGGCTCGCCAGCAGGCAGCCCGCCGGCAGGTCCGAGTCCCGGTGGACGAGTGCATCGAGGGCAGCTTCGCGACCTGGAAGAACGACGAGCGGCCCGTGTCGCTCGGCGACCTCGGCGACGGCGCCGGCGAAGCGCTCGGACGCGGTTGGCGGGACAACGGCGCGGGCCGCGGCATGGCGGGACCACAGGCCGGAGGCCTTCCACGAGTCAGCTACCGCGACCGTCTCGATGTGCGCCCGACCCAGCGCTCGAATGCCGTGCAGCGTGCTGCGCAAGTGGGCGTCGGTCACGAGCGCTCGCACGGTCGGACACGCTATCCGCGCCCACACTGTCCATTCGCCAGCTGAGTCGGAGCGCGAACAGGGACTGGACGTGGCTCCACGCCGGTGCGCGGTGTTAGCCTCTCGGCTTCGCAACTCCAACGTGCCCGCGCCAAGTATGGATCGACGCCCGCGTCGATGGTCGCGAGGTTCGAGACGCCGCCCACTGCGTCGGGGGCGCAAGGCTGCCTGTGATTCATCCCTCCGTGCTCAACACCCTGCGGTGTCAGCAAACGCTGCAGCCGCTCGACGACCACGAGCGCGGTCTTTACTCGGAAGCCGCCGACCTCGTCTACCCCGTCCGCGACGGCTTGGTCTCTATGGGGTACCCGGAGCAAGACCACGGGTTCATGGAGCTGACGATGGAGGAGGAGCGCGACTGGCAGACGACGAACGTCGAGCGAGATCTTGACTTCCTCAAGCAGAGCGCTCCCGGCGCGGTCCAACTCGTCAACCTCCTGAACGAGGTCGTGCCCCTGGCACCGTCCGCGACCTCACTCGAGCTCGGCGCGGGTTCAGGCTGGGTGAGCTGGCTCTTCGCCGAGGCGGGCTTCGACACCTGGATCTGTGACTTCGAGGCCAACAGCCTTTCGCTCGGATGGAACTTCCGCCACCCGCATCTCGGCCCCGGTAAGCGGATCGTCTCTGACGTGACGCTGCTTCCCTTCGCGGACGCCACCTTCGACCTCGTGATCTGCAAGGAGATCGTGCACCATGTCGAGGACAAGCGACGGCTCCTCGCCGAGGCAAACAGGGTCCTCAAGCCGGGCGGAGTCATCGTGGATGATGGAGCCCGTGAGAAGCCTGTGGGCGGCCTATCACTATTGGCGCCACCCCGACCCTCATTCGAGCCACGCCGTCGGCTGGACTGAGTCATATCTCCGCGCTCTTCGCGCAAACCGGTTTCGTGTCCTCCACAAGGGGATCCAGTACGCCCGTCCCGAGGAGGGGCGCCTACCGGTCACGCCCTGGATCAAGCGCCGCGCCAACCACAGGCTGAGGACCCGCGTCGGACGCCGGGACCCGTTCGTGTGGCTTTAATTCGCACGTAGGCGGTGGCAGCCTCGTCGTCTTCGCCGCCAAGGAGCTCGAAGCGTCACGGAGTCCCGCCCCCCGATCCGCGTGATCGACCCCGTGTGGCCGACCGTTACCGACGAGGATCGTCGGCGGTTCGAGCCTCTCGCCGACGCTCTCGAGACCGCTGCGTCGGACCTGGTTCGCCGCAGGCCGGGCTCGGCCCCCGCCGCGCCGACAGCGGCGCACTGACGGAGAGGGCCGCCGGCCTCAGCGCGCGCTCCACGAGACTCTGATGTGAAGTCCGGAGAAACCGGAGCCTTAGAAGAGATAGCGCTCGTAGGCCTGGAGGGTGAGCGTCGCCACTCGGCGCCAGCTGACCTCGTCGACCGCGGAAGCGGCTGCGGCCCTCGCCATCTCCGCGACGAGCTCGGGCGCCTCGAGCAACTCTACGAGCGCGTGCGCAAGAGCCGAGGGGTCCTCGGGAGGAACGAGGCGGCCGGTGCCCGGAGGAACGAGCTCGGGCAACCCTCCCACGGCCGTGGCGACGAGTGGTCTGCCGAAGCGCTTCGCCAGGGAACCCACGCCGCTCTGGCTTGCGTGCCGGTAAGGGAGGACGACGGAGGTCGCGCCCGCGAACAGGTCGGGGATATCTGCCTCCGGGATGTGCTCGTGTCGTACGGCGACGCGGGCGTCGTGCAGCAGCGGATGCTCCGGCAGGTCGCCTTCGCCTGCCACCGTCAGCCGTGCCTCGGGAACGCGGTGCCACACCTTCGGCATCGCGTCTAGGAGCGTGTCGAGCCCCTTGTAGTACGAGAGCCTTCCGAAGAACAGAAGCGACGGAGTAGGCGGAAGTGGTAGGGGAGCCGGCTCGACGCCGTGGGGAACGACGACCACGGCGCCACCCGGGCGCTCGATGGAGAGAAGTTCGTCGCGGAGCACTTCGGCGTGTACGAACACCACGCGCGCGTGACGGATGAGAGCGCTGCGAAGTCGCCACTTCCAGTGGGAGCGAACCGTGTTACCGGCACGCGGCGTCGGGTCGTGGACGGTCAGGGCAAAGGCCCGTCGCGCGGCTCCCGAGGCTGCGATCAGACGCACGTCGTTGACCACGGAATCCTGAAGGTGAACCGCATCGGGGGAGAAACGGCGGACGAAGCGGCGTGCCCGGTAGACGGTCAAGGGAGTGGCGGGATCGCGCACCCGCCCGGGGAGACGCTCGAATCGAACGCCGGACCCGAGCTCTTGGGCGACCCAGGCACGCGCTGCCCCCGGCTCCGCGCCGAACTCGTTGTCGTGGTCTCGCCCGAGCATGGCGAGCGGGCACCCGAGCTCGCGTAAGCCGCTCCCCAGACCCGTGGAGTACTTGAGGAAGTGGTCGAAGACGAGGAGCGTGCGTCGGGCGCCAGGCGCGTGAGGTACGCGACCGTCCGCGGCTAGGCCACCCTCAGCCGAGCAGGCGCTCAAGGAACGGGGTCGAGATCACCGCATGGTCGTGATAGAGGACGCCCGTCTGCGAAATGTCGTCGTCACGGTAGAGACCCAGCTTGAAGTAGTTCTCGAGGCCCGGGTAGAGCGTGGCCATCGGGTAGCGCTCGAGCACCTTCGCGCCTTGGTACCAGGCTTCGACCCAGCCCACCCGGGCATCCGAGGACCACTTGATGCGGACCTTGAAGTCGATCCACTTGCCGCGCTCGAGCGTCGTCTTCCAGGGCCAGCGGTAGTTCACCTGCGGACCTCCGGCCAGGCCGATCTGGTCGCCCCTGATGCCGATCTGGAGAGGGGGCGTACCGGTTCCCTCGTTCTTCCACTGGACGATGTCCTGCCACTTGTCGACGATCGGGTAGTCAGACGGGAGGAAGGTCGACCAGGAGTACGTTCGCTCCTGGCCCTCGGAGGCCATGTCGTCCATGTACGCAAGCTCCGCGCGCGCGGAGCCGTTGACGGAGTCCCCATCGCGTATCTCGAAGCGGGCCGCTCTGCTTCCTTCCCGTACCGGAGAGTCAACGATGCGGATCCGGTCGTCGGTCGACCGTTGAGTCGCCCAGGTCGAGAACGTTCCGGACTCGAAGTCGAGCCGCTCGAGCGGAGGCAAGAGGGCGAAGCCTCCGAGGAGGGAGAGCTCGAGCAGCCCAGCGGCGAGCAACCCGTTCCAGGTCATGCGGAGACGGACCCTTTTCATACTTGGACAAGTCTAGCCCGGATGGTGCAGTAACGACCGCGCCCCGGACGTAGCCGGGGCGCGGGAATGTCCGGCTGAGCAGGGAGGATGCGGCTGTTCGAAGGTCGCAACCCCGGCTCAGGAGGATCACCTTGAGGGTGCAGCGTGATGGCCGCAGTTTCACCGTAGAAGTCTCGCCGGACGGAGACGGGTTGGTCTCGCACGCGGGCAGCGCGCTGCTGGCGCAGGTGGCCGACAAGACAGGGCTCACGCGGGCGCTGTCGGACGGCCTGTCCAGGATGCGCGAGCGCGCCGGCGGTCACGATCCGGGTCGGGTGGTGCGCGACCTGGCGGTGATGCTCGCCGACGGCGGCGACTGCCTTTGCGATCTGCGCGCGGTCCGAGATCAGCAGCCGCTGTTCGGGCGGGTGGCCTCCGACTCGACGGCGTTTCGGGTGCTCGACCGGATCGCCTCGGAGCCGGCGCTGCTCGAAGCGGTGCGCGCCGCCCGCGCACGGGCACGCGAGCGCGCGTGGAAGCTCGGCGTCAGGCCCGCGCAGGCCACGCTCGACGTCGACGCGACGCTGGTCGGGAGCCATTCGGACAAGCAGGGGGCGGCCGGCAACTTCAAGGGCGGGTTCGGCTTTCACCCGCTGCTCGCCTACCTGGACGAGTCGAGTGAGGCGCTTGCCGGCGAGCTGCGCCCCGGCAATGCCGGTGCTAACACCGCAGCCGATCAGATCGCGGTCGCAGAAGCCGCGCTCGAGCAGATCCCCGCCGAGCACATCGAGGCGATCGAGGTCCTGCTGCGCGCCGACTCGGCTGGAGCGACGCACGAGCTCACTCAACTGGTGCCGCGAGGGACGGGTCCGCTACTCGGTCGGGTTCGACCTGACCGAGCCGATCCGCAGAGCGATCCTCACTCTGGAGGAGGGATCGTGGACGGCGGCGCTGGCCAGCGACGAGGAGCCGCGCGAGGGCGCCGAGGTCGCCGAGATCACCGACCTCCTCGAGCGCGGCGACTGGCCCGAGCGCTCGCGCTGGATCGTCCGCCGCGAGCGCCCCCACCCTGGCGCCCAGCTCTCGTTCACAGACCACGACGGCCACCGCTTCCAGGTCCTGCTCACCGACCAACAAGACGTCGACATCGCGCTGCTCGAGCGCCGCCACCGCCGGCGCGCCCGCGTCGAGGACCAGATCCGCTGCGACAAGGACACCGGCCTGCGCAACCTCCCCTTCCGCGACTTCGATCTCAACGCCGTCTGGCTCGCGCTCGTCCTGATCGCCCACGACCTGCTTGCCTGGACGAAGGCACTGCTGCTCGGCGGCGCGCTCGCGAGCTGCGAGCCCAAGCGGCTGCGCTACCGGCTCCTGCACACCGCCGCCCGGCTCGCCTTCCACGGCCGCCAAGCGAGGCTCCGCCTGCAAGTGAGCTGGCCCTGGGCGCGCGACCTCGCGCACGCGTTCGCCCGCCTCAAAGCGCTCCCCCCGCCGGCCGGCTGACGGCGGGCACGGCGGCGACGACACTGGCCCGAAGGCGCCCAGCGCCAGATCGACCCCTGCCCGCAACGAGCGGCCCCGCCCCCGCCCGCTCCACCAACCCCGACATCGGGCCCACCTCGACCGTCGCAAAGACACCCACACCATCCGCACACACCACGGACGTCCACGTGGCCTCACCCCGAGGTGCTTACCGCACGATCCGGGTTAGAGACGGGCCGCCGAGCCCGATCGCCTCCGGTGAGACCGGGGCCTGTCCAGTTCTGCGAGGCGCCGGGGAGCCTGGTTCACGTGGCGTCCGCTCTCTACTAGGAGGGTCGGGCGAAACGGCTAGCGAAACTCGTGTCGGTACGATCTCCCAGCTATGGCGAGAGGAAACTTCTGCCCCAACTGCGGTGAACAGACCTTTCGCGATTGTATACTTGATGCACGGTCCCGCGCTATCCTGCCGAGATGCTCTCGACCCGTGCTCGGAAGGCCGGTGGCGCCGTGATCACGTGTACCTCGGTTCTCGGCTTTGTCGGCCTACCCGAAGACGTTCAGAAGCTCAGTAGCCTGCTCGCCTTCATCGGCGAGGGTGGCGCTGGGTGGGTCGTTCCGACTCTTTTGGGCCTCGCGCTTCTCCTCCTTCCCGCTGACATTCTGGACCGGACAAAGAGCGCCCCTGGTGCGTCACTGGCCGAGGGTCGTTCCGTTTCGGTCCAAGCGCGGGAGCCTCGGGCCGAACGAACAACCGAGGACGATCTCGCACCGGAGGTCGGCAAGCCTGCCCCAGCCTCCGTGCCTGAACCTACAACAGCGCCCCAGGTTGCACCTCAGCCAACCCCAAACCCTGGGGACAAGCGGATGTTTGTTGACGCGACTCCCGAGGAGTTAGTCAAGTTCTACGAAGATCACATCGACATACGAGCGGACAAACTGGCCCAACCATATATCGGTAGATGGATACAGGTTTCAGGCCCGTTGCAGAATGCGGCCCCGGAGGAGAAGGGTGGGGTCCGCGCCTGTATTCACACGTACGATCCGTTCATGTGGATCTTTATGGACATTCCCGCACCCGGATCGGTTGACGTGTTCGCTGTCAAGAAGCAGGGATCTCCGGTGACGGTGAATGGTCAGATAAAGCGAATCGGACCCCACGATCTGATTCTAGAGAACTGCGAACTCGTAGATCAACCATGAACCAGCTTCGAGCACAGCAACGCCTCTCCATGAACCAGCACCAGCAGCGTGTCGCGGAAGAGGAACGGGTTCTCCCGGTGGTTGAACCGGAACTCCATCTCGTCAAGGTAGGCGGGCAAGTGCTTCGTACTGATCTGGTGGTAGCTCCCGACGATCCCGCGCTTGAAAAGCGACCAGACGCCCTCGACCGTGTTCGTATGCACGTCGACCCGGACGTATTCCTTGGCAGAGTGGTTGACGACCTCGTGGCGCGTGTCCTCGTCCCCGATCCCGGAGTAGCCGGTCCACTCGTCCGTGTAGATCGCTTCGGCGTCGTCGGCAACGTGATCGCGGATGAACCCGTGCAGCGTCCCCTTGCTCCGGTCGCGCACGACCTTGAGGCGGACTTCGCCGCCGCGCTCAGCGACTCCGACCACGGGCGGGTTATCGGCGTCGCGGTAGTTGCCTCGCCCGACGCCATAGCGACGACCGCCCACGAACGTCTCGTCAGCTTCAACGATGCCGCGCAGCAGCGGCTGGTCGTCGTCGCCCATCGCTGCGCGGATGCGGTGCGCGAGGTACCACGCCGTCTTGTAGCTCGTATCGAGCATGCGTTGAAGCTGCTTCGCGGAGATGCCCTTCTTGGACTCCGCGACGAGGTAGATCGCCATGAACCACTTCGACAGCGGCAGGTGGGAGTCGTGGAAGAGCGTTCCCGTCGTGACGGAGAAGCGGTAGCGACAGTCGTTGCAGTCGAGCTGGTTGCGAGTCGTTATGCGCGAGATGCTGTCGGAGTCGCAGCGCGGGCACTTGACGCCTTCCGGCCAGCGAAGCTCTTCCAGGTACTCGCGGCAGCGGTCGTCGCCTCCGAACTTGTCGACCAGCTTGACCAGGCTCATGTTCTCGGCGTCCACGGAGGCTCCTAGATGGCGAAGAGACGGAAGGCGAACGAACTCACGACAGACGAGGCCATGCGTCGCCTCTTCCCGAAGAAGGTGCGCGACGAGCTAAAGAAGCAGGCCGAGAAAGCTAAGGCGAAGGGGCCAAAGAAGTCCACTAACGGACAGTCTAGGTGAAAAGTGACCGTGCGTCAAGGGGATAAGCGCCAGAACTCAGGTACTGCTCAAGCTGCCACGCAATCGTGGTCGCATAGGCGCGCTCGACTGAGCGCGCACGCGAGCTTGGCGAGGATCGTCAAGTCGGCATGGAGCCTCACCCGCTCGATCCCGCGCACCCGGAGCGGGAGCAAGGCCCATTCGTTCTTGAGCCTGCCGAACTCCCGCTCGACGGAGGCGCGGCCTCGGTAGAGCGACTTCCACCGCTTCGACTCGCGGGGGACCAGGGGATGCAGCCGGTCGGCCGCGATCCAGCGCGAGCCCGGCTTGCACTCGCCGGTCGGGCATCGCCACTTGGACGCTCCGCGCGAAGGGTCGGACCCGGCGAAGGTCCACGTCCCGTGGTCGCAGGTCGGCGGGCGATGGTCGCCGCGCTTGACGCCCGGCGTCTCGCGCAGCGGGATGATCGGCCGAGAGTCGCGCGCCTCGCACTCGTCATAGACGCGACCGTTGTCGTAGCCCATGTCGAGCGCCGTAGTCTCGGCGGTGAAGCCGCGACGCTTCGCAGCGTCGAGCAACGGCGCGACGTAGTTGGATTCGTGGCTTCCGGCCGTCTGTACCTGCCACGCGACGGGAAGGTCCGTGCGGGCGCAGACGGCCGCGTGGACCCGGTAGCCGTAGAACCCGCCGCCCTTGCGGGTGCTGACCGCCGAGCGATGCCCCCAAGAGGCGTCGGGGTCGGAGAAGCGCTCGCGCTCGCGCCCGCCCTTCGACACGTAGCGCTGACCGTTCGCGTAGGCGGGCAGGTCGGAGGCGTCGATGGCGAGGTCACGGCCGAACTCGGGCCTCTCGGCGCGGAGCCAGTCGAGCACGCGGGCGCTGCATGAATCGAGCAGATCGGAGTAGGCGCGCAGCTTCGCGGCGAAGCGGTAGGCGGCGTAGACGGAAGGCACTCGCCGCCGATGGCCTCCCTCAGCGCATCGTCCTCGCGCACGAGGGCGACGGTCTTGGTCCACGTCGGGATGCTGTAGAGGCTCTTGGCGAGGGCCATGCCGACCATCGCGCGGAGCGGGTAGCCGGGGCGACCCGTCCATCGGGTCTCGTCAAGCTCAACGATGAGCCGCCCGATCTCGGGGAAGTCGAGGATTCCTGCGGGCGCGCCCGCCGAGCGCGGTGGTACCTTCGGTACGTCCATGGAGCCACAATTTCCGTGGGCCAGACCCCCCGGACGCGCCAACGTCGCGGGGGTCAATTTGTTCTCAGATCACAAGGACACTTTACCTTGGCCCTCGGACGGAAAGTGTTCTTAAGTCCCCTGCATGGTAAGGACAGCCCCATCGATATCCGTAATCACGGACGCCCCAGCGGAGCCGAGAATCTGCACGACGCTCTCGTTCGTTTCTTTCAGCGCCCGGTCGTCCGAGAAGACGCAATACACAGCGTACCGGACTGCGTTCTTCTCGAGGACGTCATGGACCTTATAAGCCTCTGCATCGGCGCGGTGGCGGATCTCGTCGGCCTTCTTCACAGCGAGTCGAACCACATCGAGGGCGGTGTTGACGTTGGAGTTGGCATAGAAGTCAGCAACACGGGATACGCCCGAGCGAGAGGCTTGAAAGAAACGATGACGCTCCACCGCGCCACGGGTGAGAAGTGGCCGCAAGCGCTGCTCAACGTCCCGGGTCGGATCGTGTCCGCCTCCTCCACCACGCCGCTTGGGGTACACGATGCGCTTTACCAGCGCCTCTAACGGCTCTTCGAGGTCGTCTGAGACTAGGCTCGTGAAGCGAGGCTCTGTAAGATCGATGGGGAAGCCCTTTTGGCGATCAAGGACTCCACGGACCCGCTCTCCAACCTCTTCGCCCGGAGCACGTCCAAGCGTATCTCGCAACAAAGGCTCGACGTAAAGCAAGCCATCGCGCTCCAAACGAGGATTCTCCCGGATGACTCTCTCCGCGGCCGAGGGGTCAACAGCGAGCCGGTATGCACCCTCCGTCCACAATAAGACGCCCAGATTGAGACGCTCGCCGCGCGCTGGGTCTGCCATGTAGCGAATGACGGAATACTGAGCCTCAATCATAATGGTCCATCCAGCTCTGGGAAACTTTGACTGTTATCCTCGAAGAGGCGACTAAGACGGGCTAGGCGCTGGACAAGAAACTCTTCATAAGCGCCGCGGTAGTCGTCGGGCAATAACTCGTCGGGTGTCGACTCCACGATTCCTCGTATCCGCTCCTCGGGCAGCGCTTCGGTCGTCTGTAGCGCGTGTCGCAAGCGGTCCGCGCTTGCGATGCTCGCCTTGACGAACTCCAGCCTAACGTAGCTCGCTGGGCCGACGTCGAGATGAGCGAGGAGCTGCTTGCCGGTGCGCGCACCGGCAGGGCTCACGAGCAGGTGGCTGTGGTCGTTGAGCAAGAGCAAGTGGTCATTGGAGTTCCGCACCCGTCGCACTACGAGATTCTCGGCATGGCGATCAGGATTACAGAGCCAAGTGTCGAGGACCACAACGCCATAGACCCGGTCACGGTTTCGGCAGCGCGCAAGGAGGCTTTCGTCTATGGCGGGATGGAATGACGGCTTCTCCATCCACGAACTGCCGAAGAACAGGTGTCCGCCCATCGTCACTATTCTGTGATCGAGGACGGGTAGGCCCATCGCCGCAGCGAGCTGGGCGGCTACCCACTCGTTTGCGGCCACCGTTGGATGGTCCGGAGTAAAGGAGGGCCCCTTGATTAGGTACTCGCTCCCGTTCTCGGCCAGAATCCAGTGCCCCAGCGAGGCTCCCGTTTCGACCTGCCCGAAGTCCGTCGCCACGGCCAGATATTCGGTTGTCTCAAACAAAGAATCTTGCGTCGCCAAGGCCGCATCTCCCCTCCTCGGCCGTAGGTTCGACGACCTGGGAGGGAATCATCCTCTGAACCGGTGGGGTAAGCGCAACTCGGTTATGGGGTAGGCGCCCGCCCCGGCTGCTTAGCGAGAAAGGGGCGGACGCGGGACCCAATCGACGGCAGTGCCCCCGCGCCCGCCCTCAGTCCCTATCGGCTGATCCGGCGCCCGGCACAAGAGGGGCGATCCGCTACCCGGCCCCGTTGGGGTAAAACGAGCTGAAAGTTGGGGTAGCCGCCATCCGGCCGCACCCGCAATCCCGCACCACGACTGGGCTAGCGAGTCTCGCTAGCCCGGATCGTGCAACAGGCCGCGTGATGTAGGTGTTCGGACGCGTGGGTGTGAGTCCACGGTCTGGTGGCCCGGGGCGATGGGCTCGCGGCACGGGAGGACGCCGTCGGGGGGCATGGGCCATGTCGACCGGGGTGTCGCGGGCAGTCGGATCTGGCGCCGGGGCTGCGGCTGGTGGTCGTTTGGCCGGGCGGCGGGTCAGCCGGCTGGCTGTGGGAGCGCTTTGAGCCGGGTGAAGGCGGCGGCGAGCTCGACCGCCCAGGGCCAGCTGGCCTGGATGCGCAGGCGGGCGCGCCGACCGGAGAAGGCGAGCCGCCCGGCGACGTGCAGCAGCCGGTAGCGCAGCCGCTTGGGCTCGGCCTTCGCGAGTTCGCCGCAGAGCAGCAGCGCCTGCGCCCAGGCGATCAGGTCATGGGCGATCAGCACGAGCTCGAGCCACACCTGGTTCATCTGAAAGTCGCGGAACGGCAGGCTCTGAAGGCCGGTGTCCTTGTCGTTGCGAATCTGGTCCTCGACCCTGGCGCGGGCGCGGTGGCGGCGCTCGATGATCGCGATGTCCTCTTCGGTCTGGTCGGTGAGGATGACCTGGAAGCGGTGGCCGTCTTGGTCTGTGAACGAGAGCTGCGCGCCGGGGTGGGGGCGCTCGCGGCGGACGATCCAGCGCGACCCTTCGGGCCAGTCGGCTCGGTCGATCAGGTGGGTGATCTCGGCCACCTGTCCGTTGGCGCGCTCGCTGCCGTCCTGGTCGAGCGCCGCCCGCCACGATTGCTCTGTGAGAGCGAGGATCGCGTCGCGGACACCCGCGCGCAGCTCGTAGCCGACCGAGTAGCGGATCCGGCCCTCGCGGCACCAGTTCAGCAGCTCATGGCTGGCACCGGCGGAGTCGACGCGCAACAACACATCGACGTCGGCGACGTGCTCGGTCGGGATCTGCTCGAGCGCCTGCTCGGCGACCGCGATCTGGTCGGCGGCGGTGTTCGCGCCGGCGTTGCCGGCCCGCAACTCGCCGGCCAACGCCTCGCTCGTCTCGTCGAGGTAAGCCAGCAGCGGATGGAAGCCAAACCCGCCCTTGAAGTTTCCGGCCGCGCCCTCCTTCTCGGAGTGGCTCACGAGCAACGTCGCGTCCAAGTCGATCGTGACCTGCTCGGGCTTGACCCCGAGCCTCCACGCGTGCGCTCGCGCGCGGGCGTGGGCCGCTCTGACCCGCGCGAGCAAGCACGGATCGCAGGCGATCCGGTCGATCACCCGAAACGCCGTCGAGTCCGACGCCACTGCCCCAAACAGCGGCGCCTGGTCGCGCACGGCGCGCAGGTCCGCCAAGCAGTCGCCGCCGTCGGCGAGCATCACACAGAGGTCACGCACGACCCGCCCCGCATCGTGGCCCCCACCGCGCTCGCGCATCCCCAAGAGCCCCATCGACAGCGCTGCGGTGAGGCCCGTCTTGTCCGCCACCCGCGCCAGCAGCGCGCTGCCCGAGTGCGACACCAATCCGTCTCCGTCCGCCGTCACACCTACCGTGAAATCGCGCCCATCACGCTGCACCTTCAAGGTGATCCTCCCGAGTTCGGGTCCTGGGCTTCAGCAACCCACAGAATCCCCGCTCAGGCGGACGTTTCGGCGCCCCGGCGAAGGCCGGGGCGCTCACCTTGGTGCACGATCCGGGTTAGAGCCTCCTAGTAGTTACACGGCGGGGCTTCGGCTTTCAGGCGAAGCTCGCCCACGGCGACGAGACCGGCGAGGCCTCGCCGGCGAGCCGCGCCTGCCCATTCGCACTTCGGGCACATCCGCGTGGGGCACGCCCGCGTGCTCATCGCCCGCGACCTCATCGCGTGGACTCGGCGCTTGGCCTTGACCAGTGAGCCCGCCCGCTCAAAGCTCCAGGCTGGGCTACCGACTGCTGCACGTCGGCTGCCCGCCTCGCCTTCCACGCCGCCACCCCGCCGGGCGAAGCAGCGACTGCAGGCCACCTGGCCGTGGGCACCGGCCTCGCCGCCGCCTTCACACGGCTAGAGGCGCTCCTTCCACCCGCCGGCTGACGTACCGGTCGACGCTCACGACGACGACCCAGTCGCCCGGTCGCGCGCGTCGCGCGAAGCGGCCCGCCCGCAGCGCGCCGACCCACCAGCGGGTTGTGAGCGTGGGGGCCACGAGCGCACACCACTGCACCAACAGACTCACGCAGGACGTTTCACAGCGCGTGGCCATCGACGGGCTGGTCGGAGCTACTACAAGACCGCATAGCAGATCCCGTATACTCGCCGCCTTGCGCGCACGCCTCGTCCTCGCCTTGGCCCTACTCCTGGCGTTCGTCCCGAGCGCCTTCGCCGCTCCCCAGGCGACTCGGACCTACATCCCCGAAGCCGATACCTGGGTCCGGCCGAACCTGGCCACCTCTCAGTACGCAAACGCAAACCTGCGGTCGGGGCTCTTCGGCGCCGGAGTCGTCAACCGCTCCTTCTTGCGCTTCAGCCAGGGAGCGGTAGACGACCTGCGCAGCAAGAACGTCATCAGTGCCCAGCTCCGTCTCTACGGGACCGAGGCCGGGGCCTGTGACCGCCGCGTCGATGCCCGGCGCTTGACCTCAGGCTTCAACTCCTCCACCGTTTGGTCGAACCAGCCCACAGCCGCCTCGACCGTCGAGGGCTTCACGACTCAAGGCGCCGGCGGGCCCACCTGCGCCGATGGTTGGATCTCCATTCCCGTGACGAAGGCAACCATCGACGGCTGGGCCGACGGGGTCGTCCCCAACCACGGGGTGCTCGTCCGCGCCAACAACGAGGCCGACTCCGCGGCTTGGCGGGTCTTCTCCTCCCTCGAATCGGCCTCGACCGACCCCCAGCTCGTCGTGACCTACAACACGGCGCCGGCGGTTCCCGTCCTCTCCGCTCCCGCGGCCGGCGCCACCGGCGCCTGCGACCCCACCCTCTCGGCCTCCTTCTCCGATGTCGAGGGAGGCGAGGGCCGGGTCGACTTCCAGGTCCTCGACTCCGCGGGCGCCCTCGTCACCGGCGGCTCTGCGAACTCCGTCGCCGGCAAGGCCTCCTGGAAGGTCCCTCGCAACGCCGACGGCACCTGCAAGCTGGCCGCCGGCCAGAGCTACTCTTGGCGCGCCCGCGCCTACGACGGACGTGACTACTCGGGCTGGAGCGCGGGGCGGGGGTATTCGGTCGCGAGTGCGCCTCCGCCCCCAAATGACGTCGTCTTCGACGGAACCAAGAGCACCTCCTGGTCCGACTGGCACGGTTGCGACGCTAGCCGAATCGCCGACCTCACCGCCGATCCCACCGGCGTCTGGTCGGGCCCGGTAATCCGTTTTGAGGTGCGTAACTCCGACATCAACGCCAACCCCGCCTGCGTGGATGAGCCGACCGACAACCCCCGGACCCAGCTGGTGGGTCCAGACCATGTTGAAGGCGACGCCATCGACCGCACCGGCGACACCGCGTCGGTGGTCTTCGACGGCTACTCGGTGTTCATCCCGGCTTCCTGGCCGGCATCTATCCCCGAGTGGATCGCTTTGCACTCCAACTACGGCGCTCCGTACGGCGGCTCGAGCGACGTCTACGTCGGCTTGACCGATGGCACCCTGCGCAGCCCCAACTCCAACGGCGCCTACAACTGGCAGCCCGCGTGGTCCACTGCCATGAGCGGGCTGCGCGGCCGCTGGGTGAACATCGTGCAGGAGGTCAAGCGCTCCCACGACGAAAAGGTGGGCTACGTCAGGCAGTGGTACTCGACCGATCGCGACGCGCTTGAGCCCACGACCTTCACCGGACCGGGCTGCGGTTCGGTGAGCTCGGATGGACGGACGTGTTATAAGACCACCTTCGGTCCGGCGATGGACGACGGCAAACTCTCGCCACGGATCGGGCTCTATCACTCCAAGGCGATAACCACGCCGGATCCCATGCTCACCTACTTCCGCGCCTTCAAGCAGGGCAAGACCCTGGACTCGGTCGACCCCACCAAGGCGTCCTAAGCACCTAGTGCGTATCCGGTTCCGTCAGGTCGTTGGCTCTACGGTGCGCCGATGGGTCGGCCAGACTTCCCGCGGTCGATCATGGAGTTCCAGGACCACTTCGCGACGGAGGCTGCGTGCCTTGAGTACCTGGCGGCGTCGCGGTGGCCGGACGGGTTCTTGTGTCCGGCTTGCGGCGGGCGCAGCGCGTGGGTGCTCGAGCGCCGGCATCTGTGGGAGTGCTCGGCCTGTCATCTCCAGACGTCGGTCACGGCCGGGACGGTGATGCACGGCACGCGCACGCCGCTGCGGACTTGGTTCTGGGCGGCCTATTTGGTCGCCACCCACCACCCGGGGATCTCGGCCAAGCAGCTGCAGCGCCAGCTCGCGTTGTCGCGCTATGAGACGGCGTGGCTGATCCTGCACAAGCTCAGGCGGGCGATGGTTGCTCCCGAGCGCGGGCCGCTCTTCTGGGGCGAGGTTGAGATCGACGAGTTCTCCCTCGGCGGCCACGAAGAAGGCCTCAAAGGCAGCCGTCAGCACGGAAAGAAGGCGCTGGTCGGTGCCGCGGTCGAGGTCCGCGGGCGCGGCTCGGGTCGGCCGCGCCTGCAGATCCTGGCCAACTCGCGCGCCACCACGCTCGAGGCGTTCGCCAAGGCGACGACGGCGCCAGCGACGATCGTGCACACCGACGGACTGTTCTCCTACAACGGCCTGGCCAAACTCGGCTACGACCACCGTCCTCGCAAGCAGCAGACCGTCCCCGCCGGCGAGCAGCCGCTGCCGCGCGTGCACCGTGCGATCTCCAACCTCAAGGCCTGGATGCACGGCACCCACCGCGGCGTCAGCAGCGAGCACCTGCCCGTCTACCTCGACGAGTACGTCTTCCGCCACACCGTCGCGGCACCCCGATGGCCGCCTTCCAGACCCTCCTCGGCCTCGGCGCGCTGCACGACCCCGCGACCTACCGACAAATCACGCGCCATGACCGCGCAGCCTGAGCCAACCGGACCCGTAGACTCGCCGCCTTGCCCGCACGCCTCGTCCTCGCCTTGGCCCACTCCTCGCGTTCGTCCCGAGCGCATTCGCCGGCTCCTCGGCCACGAAGACGATCACGGCCGGAGCCGATACCTACGTCCGGGAGGGGCTCACCACCTCGGAGTACTCCAACACGCTCCTGCGCTCAGGACGCTTCAGCCCGGGACTGAAGGTCCATCGCTCCTTCCTCCGTTTCCCCCGAGGATGTCCCGCTCGTCGTGGAACTTCGTGACGGCGGTCCCGATGTGAATCATCTCATGCGGTCGTGAGGATGCCCTCCTCTGTCGTGGGCTGAGCGGGGCGGTCGGGGCTTATCTCGCTCTCGACCGCGACTGCCAGCTTGGCCAGGTCGCGGTAGCCGATGACGCGCCGGAACTGCCCTTCGGCTTCGAGCATGCCGGCGGCCGTCCACCGCAGCGCCATCTCGCCTGAGGACCAGCGCTTGACGTTGCGGGCGGTGCGCCGCACGCACTCGATCATCGACTCGATCGGGTTCGTCGAGGCGAGGGTCGCCTTGAGCGATCCCTCGATTCCGAGCCGGGTTAGCGTGAGCGTCTCGGCCATGCCCTCGCGCAGCGAGCCCGCCGCGCCGGGATGGCCGCGCTCGAGCTCCACCGCGAGCACGCCGAGCTGGTCGAGCCCGCGGCCGTGATCGCGCTCGGCCCACGCCCGCCGCAGCCGCCGCTTGACCGCCGGGCGGTCGCGCTCGGGCAGGTGCTCGAGCACGTTGCGCTCCTTGTGGCGGATGCAGCGCTGCACCGCCGCCGCCTCGCCGAACACCTTGCGCACGGCCTTTCTGAGCGCCTTCGCTCCGTCGAGCACGAAGAGCATCCCCTGCTCGGGGTCGAGGCCGCGCTCGACGAGATCGGAGAGCAGCGCCGTCGCGACCGTCGCGTTCTCGGTCGAGCCCTCCCAGAGCCCGAGCGGGAGCTTCACGCCGTCGGTCGTGACCCCGAGGCACACCACGTTCGTGCGGCCCTTGAGCTCGATCCCGTCGAGCATCAGGGCCGCCAGGCGGACGTCGTCGAGCCGTCGTGCCATCAGCTCGCCGAGCGCCACCCGGGTGCGCTCGACGAACGTCCTCGAGACCGACGACTTCGACGTCGAGCGAGCGTCGGCTTCGACCTCCTCGCCGACCGGCTCCTGGGTGCGCGGGTAGCGGCGCGTCGAGGTGCCGGCGAGCATCCGCTCCATCACCACCCGCGA
>Ga0136630_1000125_pt1 | contig 23489 bp, 24 predicted proteins | sample AntDrymUQ5682106_2_FD_105496 | JGI IMG/M metagenome (GOLD analysis project Ga0136630, IMG submission 105496) | Polar desert sand microbial communities from Dry Valleys, Antarctica - metaG UQ568 (21.06) | ecosystem: Environmental > Terrestrial > Soil > Desert | place: Antarctica: Dry Valley...
CGTGAGCCGGGCCGCCGCACTCGTGCGTCCTCGCGTGGACTCGCCGATGGAGACCTGGCTGCGGCTCCTGATCGTCGCGGCAGGACTGCCCGAGCCAGTCACCAACCTCGACGTCCATGACGCGAACGGGCGGTGGATCGCGCGGCCCGACCTGCTCTACCCGGCGTACCGGGTGGCGATCGAGTACGACGGCCGTCACCACGATGGGGAGACACAACGGGTGGACCGCGACGTCTTCCGCAACGAGGACCTCGCCCAGGCAGGCTGGTTCGTCCTGATCGTGCACGCCAAGGACCTGTACGTCCGCCCGGCCCGGACGCTGGAACGCCTGGTCCGTGCGCTGCACAATCACGGGTGTGTGCTCGGCCCGGTCGACGATGCGTGGCGCTACCTCGGTCGGCCCTGCTCGACGGGCCCTTGGCCGGGCGTCACAGCAGCCCCACCGGCACCGTCGAGCGGGAGAAAGTACCTTCCAGCGGGTCGCGGAGGTGCATTCTCCTGTCCGCTGTGACGGATGAGGTCGGTGAGGTCAAACTCCACCGATCCGCCGCCGGATTGGCCCGGCACGGCTGCTCACGGCTACACTCCCCAGGTTGCCCGGCGACGAGCCGGGCTCGCGTGTGAACGGGCGTGCCCGTCCGCACCGGATGCATCGCCCTCCTGCCACGGAGAGACCGTGGCCGCCTAGTCCGAAGGAGGTGAGGTCGCCTTGCGTCGTTATGAAGTCATGGTCATCCTCGACCCTGATCTCGAGGAGCGCACGGTCGCACCGTCGCTCGACACCTATCTCAACGTGGTCCGCCAGGACGGCGGCACCGTGGAGAGCGTCGACGTGTGGGGTCGTCGTCGTCTGGCCTACGAGATCAGGAAGAAGACCGAGGGCATCTACGCGGTCATCGAGCTGAACGCCGAGCCCGCGACGGTCAAGGAGCTGGACCGCCAGCTCGGCCTCAACGAAGCCATCATGCGGACCAAGGTCTTGCGCCCCGAGCTGCACGGCGCCTGAGCCCCTCACGACCCGGAACACTGTCGGCACCTGGCCCTAGGGTCGTCGACACACCGGTTCATCTCTGACACCCACCTGTAGGAGCACCCATGGCAGGCGAAACCGTCATCACGGTCGTCGGCAACCTCGTCGACGACCCGGAGCTGCGCTTCACTCCCTCGGGGGCCGCAGTCGCCAACTTCCGCATGGCGTCCACCCCGCGGACGTACGACCGCCAGACGGGGGAGTGGAAGGACGGCGAGACCCTGTGGCTCGGCTGCTCGGTGTGGCGCCAGGCGGCGGAGAACGTCGCCGAGTCACTCACCAAGGGCACCCGGGTGGTCGTGCAGGGGCGGTTGAAGAGCCGTCAGTACGAGACACGCGAGGGTGAGAAGCGCACGGTCTTCGAGATCGACGTGGACGAGATCGGCCCCAGCCTGCGCAGCGCCACCGCCAAGGTGACCAAGGCGAGCCGCTCCGGCACCGGTGGAGGTGGCTGGTCCGGCGGGAGCGACTCCAGCGGATCGGCCGGCGGCCCGTCCGCAGGTGCGGGCGGCAACGACCCGTGGGCGTCCCAGCCCTCACAGTCAGGCTCCTCGGGCGGGTCACCGGCCGGCTCTTCCGGCGGCAACGACCCGTGGGCGTCCTCCCCGAGCGGCTCCACCGACGACCCGCCGTTCTAGCACCTGTCCCGTCCCGTCTGTCTGACCATTCCGGCCCAGTCGCCGGGCTTTCTGAGAGGAAGCACCACAATGGCCAAGCCCATCGTCCGCAAGCCGAAGAAGAAGTCGAATCCGCTCAAGGCCGCGAAGATCACCTACGTCGACTACAAGGACACCGGCCTGCTCCGCAAGTTCATCTCCGACCGCAACAAGATTCGTGCCCGCCGAGTGACCGGTGTGAGCGTCCAAGAGCAGCGCCAGATCGCCACGGCGATCAAGAACGCCCGCGAAATGGCGCTCCTGCCCTACACCTCGACGACCCGCTGAGGAGGGGACTGCAATGAAGCTGATCCTCACCCACGAGGTGACCAACCTCGGAGCCCCCGGCGACATCGTCGAGGTCAAGGACGGGTACGGCCGCAACTACCTCCAGCCTCGCGGCCTGGCCATGCGGTGGAGCAAGGGCGCCGAGAAGCAGATCTCTTCCATCAAGAAGGCCCGTCAGGTGCGAGACGTGCGCGATGTGTCACAGGCCGAGGAGGTCAAGGGTCGACTCGAGGCCTCCACCGTCGCCCTGACCGTCCACGCCGGTGGCGGCGGCCGGTTGTTCGGCGCCGTGACCGTTGCCGACATCGCCTCGGCCATCAAGGCCGCCGGTGGACCCGACATCGACAAGCGACGGATCGAGGTCGGCCAGCCGATCAAGAACGTCGGCGAGCACACCGTCGACGTCCGCGTGCATGCCGACGTGTCCGCGACCGTGCGGCTCGAGGTGGTCGCCGGCTGAGCCGGTCGGTCATGGGCCCGCGTGACGAGCCGCGTATCAGCTGCCGGCTTGCAGGGCCGGCTCGCGGCTCAGGGTGAGCAACAGGACGCCAAACACGATGCCGGACAGACCGGACAGCAGCAGCAGCACCGCAAGAGGCGTGCTGGGCAGCCCGGCACCGGCCACGACCAGGATGTCCAACACCACGATGGCCACCGTGGTCGTCGTGACCACGACGCTGGTGATCGTCAGCGCGAGCATGTTGCCGGTCGGCCGTCCGGCGGGCACCAGGCACTCACTGACGCCCCGGGCCACCGTGAAGGCGATCGCGGCCTGGGTGAGCGTCAGGGTGTAGATCTGGGCTCGGTCGAGAAAGAGCTGGAAGAGCAGCGTCAGGATGAGCACCAGCGCCACCACCGTGAGCCAGAAGGCACGACCGAACCAGTCGTTGCGCCAGCGGATGTGCTGCAATCCGTAGGCCATGACACCGTGGCCGAGCACCGCGATCCAGCCGCCGATTCCCCCGAGGAAGCCGCCGAGCCCGAGCGTCGAGAGCAACCAGCCGGCACCGGCGAGGTTCAGGGGTGACATGAGGCCAGAGCCTACTGAGCCTCGCCAAGCGGCTCGCCGGCGTGGGCCGGACGAAGGATCCCGGTGACGAGCCAGGCATTGGAGCGCTCACGCAGCACGAGCGTGAGCATCCGGGCCACCATCAGCGCGCCGTACGCCGCCCACAGCCAGGCCAGCCCGGCCCCCACCCACCACACCAACAGCGCGAGCGGTGCGTAGGCCAGCAGGGTGAGCAGCCCGGCGTACGCGAGGTACCGGCCGTCGCCGGCGCCGATCAGGACGCCGTCGAGGACGAAGACGATGCCGGACACCGGCTGGATGAGCGCGGCCACCAGCAAGGCGGCGACCGAGACGTCGCGCACCGCGGAATCACCGGAGAACGCATGTGCGAGCCAGGGACTGGCCGCAGCCACGCCGGCTGCGGCGATGACGCCGGACCACGTGCCCCACTTCACCATCCGATGGGTCACTCGGCGCGCGCCGACGACGTCACCGGCGCCGAGGTAGCGCCCGGTCATGGCCTGTCCGGCGATGGCGATGGCGTCCAGGCCGAAGGCCAGCGTGCTGACGACGCTGAACGTGATCTGGTGGGCGGCCACCGACGCGGCCGGCATCGTCGCCGCGACCACGACACCGAGCAGCAACGCTGCCCGCAGAGTGAGCGTACGGACGAACAACGGCACGCCGGTACGGGCAGTGCGCAGGATCTCGGCCGGAGCCGGGCGCAGCGAACTGTCGTGCTGCCGGGCGGCACGCACGACGACACCGGACAGCACTATGGCGGCTCCCCACTGGGCGATGACGGTGCCCAGTGCCGAGCCGGCCACCCCGAGCCCGACCCCGTACACGAGGACCAGGTTGAGGACGATGTTGGCCAGGTTGGCGACAACTGCGACCACCAGCGGCGTGCGGACGTCCTGCAGCCCGCGCAGGATGCCGGTCGTTGCCAGGATCATCAGCATCGCCGATAGCCCGAAGGCCGAGACCCGCAGGTACGTGACCGCGTGCTCCTCGATCTCGCGGCTGGTGCCGAACCAGCCGATGATGGGCTCCGCCCCGGCTGCGAAGACAAGGGTCGCGACCGCACCGAGGCCCAGTCCGAGCCAGACACCGCTGACGCCGGAGCGCAGGGCCCCGGCCAGGTCGTCGGCTCCCAGGTGGCGCGCCACGGTCGCGGTGGTCCCGTAGGCGAGGAACACCGCCAGGCCGACGATGGTCTGCAACACGCTGGCCGCGATCGCCAGGCCGGCGAGCTCCGGGGTGCCGAGGTATCCCACGATCGCGGTGTCGGCCAGCAGGAACATGGGCTCGGCGAGCAGGGCGAAGAAGGCGGGGACCGCGAGCCGAGCGATCTCGGCGTCGTCGCTGCTCCAACGCGGCCGACCGCGTCTAGTCATCCGAACCACTGTAATGGCCGTCACCGGGGCAGTACCAAATGATGGGTGACGCATCGTCCGTGGCTTTGTCGACACGGCGATGTGGGAGAACATCGATGCCGCGGACATCGGCGGATGATTCTTGGCTCCACATGGGGTGGATGGGGATCGTCGCAGGTCAGAGCCACGCGCGGAGCGGAGACTGGACGATGTACACAGGGCTACGCACAGCCTGTGCACAGGGACGACGGCGAGTTTCCACAGCAGACAGGAAGTTGTCCACAGACCCCTGTGCACGGTCGCCTATCGCTGGGCGTGCGTGTTCCCTAGTGTCTGGCCGGGCACACCGCTACGTAGGTGTGGCCCGCTCGGCCGGACTTCGCGAGGCTGTCGGAGCCGGTCCGTAGCGTGCCTGACGACGGGAGGTCAGGCGTTCGTCGGGCGACCCTCCCGGTGTCCCGCAAGTCGTCGAGGAGAGGTCGGTGAGCACACCGTGAGCGTTGCGGACACGCGCGACCTGCCGGAGCCGCCGGACGACTTCAACGCGATCTTCGGCGGTTCTCCGGGTGGTCGCACGAGCTTCGACTCATCCCCGGCCGGGCGCACCCCACCGCAAGACCATGCTGCCGAGCAGAGCGTGCTCGGCGCGGTCCTGTTGTCCAAGGACGCCATCGCCGACGTGCTCGAGGCGATCACCGGCACGGACTTCTACCGTCCCGCGCACGAGTCGATCTACGACGCGGTCATCGATCTCTACGGGCGAGGTGAACCTGCCGACGCGGTCACCGTGGCCGCTGAGCTGTCCCGTCGCGGCGACCTCGCCAAGGTGGGCGGCGCCCCGTACCTGCACGACCTCGTCTCCGGCGTGCCGATCGCTGCGAACGCCGGCTACTACGCCGAGATCGTGCGGGAGAAGGCGATCCTGCGTCGCCTGGTCGATGCCGGCACCAAGATCGCCCAGCTCGGGTACGCCGGCGCAGGCCAGGTGGACGACACGGTGGACCGGGCCCAGGCGGAGATCTTCTCGGTCACCGAGCGCCGCGCCAGTGAGGACTACCTGCCCCTGAGCGAGATCATGGCGGGGACGCTGGACGAGATCGAGGCGATCAGCGCACACGACGGCGGCATGTCCGGGGTGCCGACCGGGTTCGCAGACCTCGACGAGCTGACCAACGGGTTGCAGGGCGGCCAGATGGTCATCGTCGCGGCGAGACCGGCGCTGGGCAAGGCGCTTGCGCTCGACACTCCGCTGCCCACCCCCGAGGGTTGGACGACGATGGGTGAGGTTGCGGTCGGCGACCGCCTGCTCGGGGCCGACGGCCGAGCTACCCGCGTCGTCGCCGCCACCGACGTAATGCGCGGGCGTTCCTGCTACGAGGTGTCCTTCTCCGACGGCGCCCGGATCGTCGCTGATGCAGAGCACCAGTGGCTGACCGAGACCCGTGCAGTGCGCAAGGCCCGAGCCGAGGTCTCGGCCTCGCGACACGCGACCACGACGCGGCCATTGATCGGTTCGGTCGTCACGACCCAACAGCTGGCCGCAACCGTGCGTGTCGGCACTGATCAACGGCTCAACCACTCGGTGGTCAACGCCGCGCCCGTCACATTGCCCGATGCCGACCTGCTGGTCGCGCCCTACACGCTCGGTGTATGGCTGGGTGACGGTCACACGGCGTCGGCCCGCTTCACCAGCGCGGATCCGGAGATCGCCTCGTTGGTTGAGCTGGACGGCTACGTGGTAGGACACGCTGGCAGACTGCTGTACCACGTAGGTCTGCCGGTCCAGCCTGTTCTGCAGCGGTCATGCGAGGTGTGCGCCGACTGCGGTGAACCCTTCTCGGGGATGCGACGATGCGCGCGCTGCCACGCCCACCACGGCACCGTGCAGGCGCGGTTGAGAACGATCGGAGTGCTCGGCGACAAGCACATCCCCGCCGCGTACCTGCGCGCCAGCGAGCGTCAGCGACGGGCGCTGCTCGCCGGTCTGCTCGACACCGACGGCACCGTCACCAACTGCGGGTCCGTTCAGTTCGCCGTCTGCGACCACGGGCTGGCTGACGACACGTACGAACTGATCGTGAGTCTGGGATACAAGTGCAGTCGCACCACCAAGCGGGTCGGTGGCCGCGACGAGGCGCACTCGACGTGCCACATCCTCGACTTCACCTGCACCGACGACGTGTTCGGTCTGACCCGCAAAGTCAGCGCCCACCGTGCTCGACGGCCGGTCACGTTGGCTCGCATCGGCAAGCGTCTGATCCGGTCGGTGGACCGCGTCGACAGCGTTCCCGTGCGCTGCGTCCAGGTGGACAACACCGACCAACTCTACCTCGCCGGTCGTTCGATGGTGCCAACGCACAACTCAACCCTGGGATTGGACTTCTGCCGTGCGGCATCGATCAAGCACGGCATGACCAGTGCGATCTTCTCCCTGGAGATGAGCCGCAACGAGATCACCATGAAGCTGTTGGCGGCCGAGGCACGGATCGCGCTGAACCACATGCGCAACGGTCACATGACCAACGACGACTGGTCGCGGCTGGCCCGCAAGATGGGTGAGGTCAGCTCGGCTCCCCTGTTCATCGACGACAGCCCGAACCTCACCATGATGGAGATCCGGGCCAAGGCGCGACGCCTCAAGCAGCGCCACGACCTCAAGCTCGTGGTCGTGGACTACCTGCAGCTGCTGAGCTCCGGCAAGAAGGTCGAGAGCCGTCAGCTCGAGGTCTCGGAGTTCTCCCGGCAGATGAAGCTGCTGGCCAAGGAGCTCGACGTCCCGATCGTGGCGATCAGCCAGCTGAACCGAGGCGCGGAGCAGCGCACCGACAAGCGCCCTCTGCTGAGCGACCTGCGTGAGTCGGGTTGTCTCACGGCGGACACACGGCTGCTGCGCGCGGACACCGGCGCCGAGATCTCGCTCGGCGAGCTGCTGGCGCGCAATATCCGCGACATCCCGGTGTGGACGCTCGACGACCGGCTCAAGCTGGTGCCGCGGACGCTGACGCACGCGTTCCCGAGCGGGGTGAAGGAGACGTTTCGTGTCCGCACGGCGTCCGGCCGTACGGTCGACGCAACCGCCAACCATCCGTTCCTCACGTACGACGGCTGGCAGCCGTTGGGCGAGCTCGCTGTCGGGTCGCGCGTGGGGGTGCTCCGCCACGTCCCTTCGCCGCTTGCGACCACGTCGTGGGACGACGACGAGGTGGTGCTGTTGGCCCACCTGCTCGGGGATGGCTCCTTCGTGCGTCGACAGCCGATGGACCTGTCCGGGCTGCGGAGTCACGAGAAGTTCGTCCCCGATGGGGTGTTCGGGCTGCCCAAGCACCAGGTCGGCTTGTTCCTGCGCCACCTCTGGGCAACCGACGGATCTGTTCGCTGGGACGCGACTGCAGGCCAGGGTCGGATCCACTTCGAGTCGACCAGTCGTCGGCTCGTCGATGCCGTCGCGCGACTGCTGCTGCGCTTCAACATCGTGTCTCGCATCAAGAAGGCCACCACGGCGGGATACCGCGATGGCTGGCACCTGCTCATCTGTGGGGCCGACAACCAGAAGCGATTCTGCACTGAGGTCGGTGTTCACGGGTTGCGGGGCCGTAGGACGCAGGAGGTGCTGTTGCGCCTGGAAAAGGTGACGGTCAACACCGACCTCGACACGGTGCCCGTGCAGGTGTGGGACCGGGTACGCACGGTGCTGCACGATCAGCAGCACGCCCCATCGCGCAGCCGATTGTCCAAGGTTGCCACCATCCTGGACGCTGACCTGGAGGTCTCGGCTACCAACGACGTGTTCTGGGACCAGATCGTCGAGGTCGAACCGCTCGGTGAACGCGACGTATACGACGCGACGGTCCTCGGCCACCACAACTTCGTCGCCAACGGGATCGCTCTGCACAACAGTCTGGAACAAGATGCCGACATGGTTATCCTGCTGCACCGCGAGGACGCCTACGAGAAGGAGTCGACCCGCCCCGGCGAGGCGGACCTCATCGTCGCCAAGCACCGCGCCGGTCCGACCGACACGATCGTCGTGGCGTTCCAGGGTCACTATTCGCGCTTCGTGGACATGCAGCAGAGCTGAGTGCCCTGCTGTCGGGATGCAGCGAAGATTTATCAAACGGCCCCCAGGATTGAGAAACGGCACCTTGTTCTTGAAGAACGGCGACGTAGGTCTCGCCGCTCGAGCGGTCGTTGCGGGTCGAGCTTCTTCAGAGGGGGCAAGATCGGCCTGCCGGACTACTCCCCCGTGTCAGCGGGCGCTCGCTACTGTCGAGTGTCCGGGTCTCGGTCCATCATGCGATCCGGTCCGGTCCGGGTCGCCCGCTGCTCCTGGTCTGGGCCAGGCTGTGGCGAGACCGGCACAGGCTCTCCTCGCCAGACGGATCACGCCGATGCTTCCTCTAACGTCCCTCGGTGAAGCCCATTCCCACGCCGTCCCTCCGCGGACGGTTCACACCAAACGCCTTTCGCCGCGAGGCGACATCGTCGTCGTACGTCTGGGCGTCGTCGTGGACGATCGGCCGGACAGTCTGCCGATCAACCATCTGGTCGACCACGGCACGGTCGTCTTCCGGACCGGCACAGGCACCAAGTTGCTTGCCGCGCCGCGCCGAGCCGGTTGCCTTCGAGGTCGACGGCTGGGACCCGGTCGTGGGTGAGGCGTGGAGCGTCGTGGTGAAGGGAAAGGCCGAAGTGATCAAGCGCATGGACGAGCTGCTTGCCTCAACCGGGTGGCCGCTGTTCCCCTGGCACGAGGGGCCCAAACCGTCCTTCGTGCGGGTCGTACCCGGCGAGGTCACCGGGCGCCGCTTTCCGAGCGGTGGACAAGGGCGCCTGGGCCAATCCCATCCCGACCGGTCGGAGGCAGGCACCGCAGTGACACCTTCTCCGGCCACCCTCTGCCCCCAGGCCCGCCCTCGGCAGGTCGTAGAGGGCGACGCGGAGCCGACGGACAGCTGACCGGGACGGAGACGTGAGTCCCTGGCCGACCAGACGGTGTGCTCCGCCGCGCTCAACTGAGCCGTGCACGGGCGGCCGGGCCGCGCCGTCGGGACGGGGCGGTGAAGACGGCGGCAATGCAGATCAGCGCCGCGAGGGCCAGTGCTGCGGGATAGCCGAACCAGCCGATGACGAGGCCGGCGGTGGCCGGACCGGTGAGCGTGCCCACGGTCAGTCCGGTGCTGACCGCGGCGAGTCCGGCGGAGGGACGGTCGGCGAAGACGTCAGCGCTCCACAAGCCCTGGACGGCGATGACGCTGTTGTAGGTGACGCCGAAGAGCAACGCGGTCAGGGCGCCTGCTGCGGCGGCAGGTGCGGTGGCGAGGGCGACCAGCGATGCGGAGACGCCGATGACCGAGACGCAGTGGACGGTGCGTTGACCGAGCACACTCACGGCCGGACCGGCGAACAGCCCGGCGATCCCGGCCGCGCCGCAGAGCGCGTAGATGACGCGTGCTGTGTCCGGCTCGGTCCCAGCTGCGCGGAGGGCGTCGACGCTGAATGCCCACCAGACCGAGCTGCCGAACCCGATCAGGATGGCGGAGCCGAGCAGCGGGCGTGACCGGTCGCAGAAGAACCAGCTCGGCCGTAGGCTGGGCAGCTGCGCGGACGACCGGATGCGCGCCGGGGCCGCCCAGGTCGCCACCACGCCCACGAACAGCGCGACCCCGGCGAAGAGCCACCAGACGCTCCGCCAGGAGGTTCCGGACACGATCGCGACCGGTCCGGCCACCAGCACGCCCCATCCCGTACCGGAACTGATCGCGGCCCAGGCAAGGTTGCGCCGGTCCTCGGGGATGCTCGCCGAGGCGATGTCGCCGTACGGCGGGAAGGCGAAGCCGGCGGACAACCCGGCGACCAGCACGCCCACCGCGAACTGCGTCGTGGACGTCGACGTTGCGATCAGGGCCATCCCGCCGCCGGCGGTAGCCATGGCCATCGCGATCGGTACCCGCGGTCCCGTACGGGCGGTGAGGGGGACCACGACGGTGTTGGCCACGAGGTAGGACACGTACGCGCCGGAGCTGATCATGCCGGCCGTCGTGGTATCGAAGCCGAGGTCGGCGCGGATGTCGGGCAGGAGCAACCCGTAGCCGTACCGTGCCAGGCCGAAGGCCACCGCGATGACGGCCACGCCGGAGGCGACCGTGAGCGGAACCGGCCTAGGCACCGGTCGGGACCGTGTGCTCGAGCGGACACCGGCCGGCCTGCTCACCACACGCATCCCGGTCGCACAGCCGACAGACCCGCAACGCGGTCGGGCGGTCATCGGCCAGGGCTGCGACCACCGTGCTGAGCAGGCGCTCCAGGGTCGCCCGGTCGCTGTCAGACAAGCAGTCGAGCGATCTCTCGATCTCCGCGGCCCGACGACTGAGTGCCTCCTCGGCACGCAGCCGACCGCGCTCGGTCAGATAGAGGGACCGCGACCGCGCGTCACCGCTCTCACCATGGCGGACCGACCCGTCGGCGAGCAGGCGCTCGACAAGGCGGGTGGCACCTGAAGACGTGAGCCCGAGCACGTTCGCCAGCCAGCCCACTCCGTGCCCTGGGTGTGCCGACAGCGTGACCAGCGCGGCGGCGGTGGACGAGCCTGCCAGCGTCCTGCCGGGCACGTCGGGTGCGACCCGGTCGGCCACCGTGAGCGAGAAGACGCCGACGAGGTTGGCGAGACGGTCCATCCCATCAGCATATATGTGACTGAGTCACACAACAAGGCTGTGCGCACCCTCACTCGTGCTCGGCGATGTACTCCTCCGGGTCCTTGTTGACCGGTTCGACGCCGGTGACATGTCTGGTCTGGAAGGACGCGAACGCCACCGCGAGCTCGTGACGAGTCTCCAGCGACGCGTTGCGACGGAAGTCGGCGAGACCCTCGCGCTCCTCCTCGGCCAGGTGGGTGCTGTTGGCCTTGTTCGCAGCAGCGACAGCCTCGAACCACGCGTCACTGCCAGCCGGGTGCTCGGCGACGGCGGCCACGGCATCGCGGATCTCGTTGTGGTCATCGATCGCGTCGTCGGTCTCCTCCGCGGCGTCGTCCTTGTCACCCGCGCCCTCGCCGAGGCGGAGCAGGGCGGGATAGAAGTGCTGCTCCTCCGCCTCGGCGTGCACGTCCAGGAATGCAGCCAGCCGCCCCCATACGGCGCTCAGCGCCTCGGTGTCGCTACGGTCGATCTGTTCCAGCATGGCGAACAGCCGTCTCTGCTCGGCATGGTCGTCGAGGATCAGCTGGGTGATGTCCACGGTGTCTCCCGGTGGTCTCGTGCGGTCGGCGATTGAGTACCCGCAGTCGGACACGCGTTCCCCGAAAGGTCAAGGGGGAAGCGGTGCCGCTGCTGCGAACAGGGCGCGCACAGCAGGCAACACCTGCTCCGCCTCGTAGGGAGCCGACAGGTGTGTGTGCCCGGACAGCGCCAGGAACCGAGCCGTGGGGATCTCCGCGGCGGCCCGGGCCGCGTTGGCGTACATCTCCTCGCCCCCGGCCATGTAGATCAGGCAGGGCAGCCGCCAAGCGGTGAGGTCGCGGGAGATCGCGCCCTCGGACATCGCCGAGCGCCAGGCAGCGCCGATCGCTCGCGGATCGTTGTCGAGCAGCCGTCGGCGGACGGTCTCCCCGAGAGCGTCACTCAAGGTCGACTCGAGCGTGTCGAGGAAGCCTTGCATCCCGGAGTGCTGCGCAGCGTCGAGCGCCTCGCTGAGCATCGGGACGAAGGGCCAGCGCTCCTCCCATGCGTACGGCTGGTTGCCGCACAGCACCAGCGACAGCGCTCGCTCGGGCGCGTGCTCCCCGATCGCGAACCCCAGCCGGGCTCCCCAGGAGAAGCCGAGCACGTGAGCACGCTCGACGTCGGCCTGGTCCAGCACCGCCACGGCGTCCAAGACTCTGGTCGGCAGTGCGTACGAATCCACGTCGTGCGGCTTGTCGCTGCGTCCGTGGCCGCGGTGGTCGGCGAACACCATCCGATGCTCGTAGGCAAGCGCGCGCACCAGCGGATTCTGCTGCGCCTCCTCGAGGGGGTCCGCGAGGCCGGTGTAGACCAGGACTGGTGATCCGTCGCCACCCGTGTCCTCGAAGTAGCTGCGGACCCCGTCTCGAGGGTTCGTCGCCCAGGGCATGGCACTAGCCTGCCCTGCCTACCGCCAGCGGCGGCGGCGGGTCAGGCTGGCACAGCGACCCGACCGCGCGAGACGATGTCTTCGGCCACCCGCTCGGCGTCCCGGCCGACGCCACCCACGAGCATCGAGGCGAAGGCGTACAGGAACGGCAGGCCGATGAAGTACAGCCCCGGCAGCGACGGGACGACCCCGCGCTCCTGCACCGGCCACCCGTCCTGCACGTCGAACGGCACCTGGATCCACGACAGGTCCTTGCCGAAGCCGGTGCACCAGACGACGTTGCGCACGTCGAGGACACGGCCGTCCGCGAGCACCGGCAGTCCGTCCTGGACGTCCGTCACCTTCTCCGACACGTGCTCGACACCCGCTGCTGCGAGGTGCGCCTGCTTCACCCGCAGCAGCGGTCCACCATGAGCCAGCACCTCGGGGTGCATCTTGCGACCGACGGGCGTGGCCCTGGTCAACACGTGGTTGGCCGCGAACCAGAGGAACGGCAGCACCATCCGGGCCACCCGCCCCTCGATGTCCATCGGCAGCTCCCCCCTGACCGGCCCGGCGAGGGTGGTGCGGTGCCCGCCGGAGACCTCGAGCGCGATGTCGGCGCCCGAGTGGCTGGCCCCCACCACGAGGACGTCGCCGGGTTGCAGCTGCGACGGGTTGCGGTAGTGATGGGAGTGCAGCTGGCGGATCGACGGGTCGAGCTGGGCAGCGAGCTCTGGTGTCCGCGGGTCCTGCCAGGTGCCGGAGGCGACCACGACATTGCCGGCCTCGAAGGTCTGGTCACCGACGCGCACCACGAAGTGGTCGCCGTCCTGCGTCACGGTGTCGACGCGCACGCCGGTACGGACGGGCAGCTCGAACCTGGACGCGTACGCCTCGAGGTAGTCGGCGACCTGATCCTTGCTGGGGTACGTCCAGGGCGGGACCGGGAACGCCCAGCCGGGAAGCCCGTCGTACTTCGCGGGGCTGTAGAGCCGCAGCGAGTCGAAGCGCCGGCGCCAGATGTCGCCGACGCGTTCGTGGTCCTCCAGGATCACGCATGATGCGCCGCGCCTGGTGAGGTGGTACGCCGTGGACAAGCCTGCCTGCCCACCGCCGATGATGATGGTGTCGCACTGCTCGATGGTCATCGGAGTCTCCCTTCCGCCCATGACGCTACGGAGCCGGCCAGGCATGCCGCGTCGGGACAATCCACCAACCGGCCACCAGCGCGTGGGTGAAACTGCCCACGCGCCTACAGCAGGTGGTGCTCGTACGCGTACGCCGTGGCCGCTGCCCGGGACGCCAGGCCGAGCTTGGTGAAGATGTTGCTGAGGTGCCGGGCCACGGTCTTCTCACTGAGCACCAGATCGGCGGCGATGGCCCGGTTGGTCTTCCCCGTCGCGACGAGGCGCAGCACCTCGATCTCGCGGCTGCTGAGCCCGCCGTGCGCCGCGGGCCCCGGCTGGCTGAGCGCGTCGATGCGAGTCACGTCGGGTCCGGCGCCTAGGCGGTGCAACACCGAGCGGGCCGCGTCCAGCTCCAACCGGGCGGAGTCCTCGTCGCCGAGCGCGCGGCACCCGAGCCCGATCAACACGCGGGTGCGGGCGGCCTCGTACGGTGCGTCCAGCTCGCGCCAGGTGGACCACGCGATGCGCAGTCGGGCCAGTGCCCCGCGCGCGTCGTCCCCGGCCAGTAGGACCGCGCCGGTGCACTGGTGGGCCGTGGCGAGCAGCAGGGGAGCCCCGCACCCGGTGGCGATCCGGTCCAGCTCGGCGCAGGCGGCTCGGGCGGCAGGCAGGTCACCGACGGCGAGCATGATCTCGACCTGTCCGGCGAGCACTCGCGGGCGGCGTACCCGGTCCTGCGTCTCGTCGACCACGCGCCGGATGATGGACACCGCGGCGTCGGCCCGCCCCTGAGCGAGCCGGAGCAGCGCCAGACCGGGCTGCGGGTCGCGCCCGCGCAGACTCGCCTCGCGGTAGCCGACGTCGGCGCGCTCGGCGTCGCCGTGGAGACGGTCGAGCTCCGCGGCCACGTAGTAGGCCGCCCCGGCGGAGACATGGTCGCCGGCCAGCTCGAACCGCTCGAACGCGGCGTGGGCGGCCTCGGTCGCGTCCGTCCAAGCGCCGCGCAGCTGCATGATCTCGGCCCGGTGGACGAGGCACTGTCCGGTGTAGGGGACCAGATCTGGCTGGGCGTCGCACCAGTGCGTGAGAGCGGTCGTCCACTGCTGGGCGCGGCGTACGTCGAAGATGTCGTGGCAGGCAGAGATCACGGCGCAGTAGGCGAGCCCCGCCACGGTGGCCGAGACCTCGCCGCTGGTGACCGCGACCATGACGCCGTCGAGCAGCCCGACACCCTCGTCGGTCCGGCCGAGCTCGAGCAGCGTCTGGCCGTGGCCGAGCCGGGACAGGACCGTGAGATCGGCATCGGCGAAGCGGTCGGCGATGGCTCGGACCTGCAGGATCGTCGGCAGTGCGCGCTCGGCGTCGCCCTGCATGAGGGCCTGGATCCCGGTCAGCATCAGCAGGTAGCCGCGTTGCACGCAGTCGCGCGTCCCGATGTCGAGCAGCTCGACACCGCGGCTGACCCAGCCGGCGGCGAGCGCGAACTCACCGCGGTTGACCAGCGTGAACGCCAGCCAATACGCGCAGCCGGCCGCTTGCTCGGGGTCGCCGCGGCTCACGTACCCCCGATGCGCCCGCACCCACAGGTCGGTGCACGGCTCGTGCCGCCCAGTCAGGTAGGCGGCGGTCGCCAGCGTCTCGAGGTCCTCCGGCTCCAGCGGCGACGCCTGGTCGGCCGCAGCAAGGCAGGCGTGGGCCCGCTCCCACGAGCGGGTGTCGAACGCCTCCCGACCGCGCGCGAGCTGCTCAGCAATCGTCACGGACCTCAGCGTCCTCCCGTCCCCTTCGCCGACGCAATCAGAACTCGTACAGAAGGCGCGGTTCCGCCCGGGACCGCGCGAGCGACGACAGATGGGACGTCCCATGTCCACCAAGATCTTCATCAACCTGCCCGTGAAGGACCTCACCGCGTCGACCGGCTTCTTCGCCGGGCTCGGCTACACGCAGCACCCACAGTTCTCCGACGCCAACGCCAGTTGCATCGTCTTCAGCGACGACATCCACGCGATGCTGCTCGTGGAGCCGTTCTTCCAGACCTTCACACCCGAGAGCATCGCGGACGCGACCACCAGCACCGGCGAGATCATGGCGCTGGGGGTGGACAGCCGGGAGCAGGTCGACGAGCTGGCAGACAAGGCGCTCGCCCTCGGTGCGCAGCAGGTGAAGGAGCCGATGGAGGAGAGCTTCATGTACGGCCGCAGCTTCTCCGATCTGGACGGACACCACTGGGAGGTCTTCTGGATGGACCCGAACGCCGTCGAGGGGTGAGTACGGCAGTTTTACAGTGGGCGGGTGACTGTCACCCGTTCGCTGCTCCTGTTCGCGCTGGCAGCCCTGGCCGAGATCGGTGGGGCGTGGCTGATCTGGCAGGGCGTCCGCGAGAGCCGTGGCTGGGTGTGGATCGGTGCCGGGGTGGTCGCGCTCGGCCTGTACGGCTTCGTCGCGACCCTGCAGCCGGACGCCAACTTCGGACGCATCCTGGCCGCGTACGGCGGCGTCTTCGTGGCCGGCTCGTTGGCCTGGGGGATGGTGATGGACGGATTCCGACCCGACCGCTACGACATCGCCGGTGCGCTCATCTGCCTCGTCGGGGTCGCCACGATCATGTACGCCCCGCGCGGCTAGCCCCCGCGGGCCGGGGGAGAGCCGACGAGGGCTCTCCCCCCGACCTCGTCATCGGCGGCGCCGGAGACTACCGGCCGCGACGCCCCCGACCGGGGGTCACCGGGTCAACCTGGTAGATCGTGGTGCTTCCGGTCACCTCGTGGGAGAGGACGACCAGCGGGCGGCCGGTCGGGCTCTCGTCGTCGGGCACGAACAGCACGCCTTCGGGCCCCAGGTCGACGGACTCCTCCGGCGTCGGCGCGTCGAAGTCCCGTCCCGTGGTGTAGCTAACGAACTCCGGCTCTGCGGGGTCGGTCACCTGATAGGTCAGCACGCCGCCCACTCGCTCGAGGCCGGCGAAGGCGTACGTGTTGCCGTAGGCGCGCCCGACGGCCACGCCCTCGGGCTCAGGGCCTTTGTCGTCGCTGCGCGTGTCGAACGCGTCCGGACCCGTCTCGTCGTTGTTGGCGTTGAACCCGTTGCGGCCCAGCACCTGCGCGGTGACGTCCTCGAAGTCACTGCCGGAGTCGTAGACCAGGTCGCCTCCCGGTGTGTAGATCGAGAACGAGCGGGCCCCGTACGCGTAGATCTCGGCGAGGCAGCCGCGGTCCTCGTCGAAGCCGTTCGCGGTGGTGATGTTCAGCCGGCCGAGGTTCTCGTCCTGCTGCAGCTCCTCCGGCCCCATCCCGTCGTAGCGGACGTCGTCGCAGAGGGTGACGTCGGCGAGCCGCTCCTCCTCGGAGTAACCGTCGTAGCTGCGGGCGTCGCCCTCGTTCGCGGTGACCAGGAACGTGTGCCCCCGCACCTGGTAGGCCGCCAGGGCGTCGGGGTGCGGGATGCCGAGCACGGGCCAGTCGCGGATGTTGATCTCGTCGTCGGCGTTGCTGGCGTCGAAGCCGTTGCCGGCGGTCCGCCAGTCCTTGAACCCGAGCCCGACGATGTCGGTCACCTCGCCCGCGGACACGTCGACCTCGGCGATCGCGTTGTTCTCCTGCAGGGTGACCCAGGCCGTGCCCGAGTCCGCGGAGTAGGTGATGTTCTCGGGCTCGAGGTCCTGGGCGACCGAGGCGCCCGGGCCGAAGATGCGGACCGAGTCGTCCAGGTCCGCCTCGGTGAAGTCGTCGAAGCCGACCTGGGTCGCCGCGAAGGTGTCCAGGCCCACGATCGTGATCGAGCCCTCGGGGTCGACGGTGTACGCGTCGTTCGGCTCGCCCTCGTTGGCGACCATCGCGACCGAGGCGTCCGGGGCGATGATCAGCGCGTCCGGTCCGAAGCCGGCCTCGACGTCGGCAAGGATCTCCAGGGAGTCGGCGTCCAGGAAGACCGCGCGACCCGGCTCGGCCTGCGCGTCCGCCGGCTGGACCGCGACGCCGACCAGGCCGTCCCGGGCACCGACCCCGGTGATGCCGTCGCCGTAACGCGACAGGTCGACCTGTTCGACGAGCTGCGGAGCAGACGGGTCGGAGATGTCGAGGACGTCGACGGTGCCCTCGGAGCCGTTCGCAACGAACAGCCGCTGGCTGGCGGTGTCGTGGGCGACGATCTCAGCGCACCCTCGTCGAACCCGGCGTCGGGGGCGGTGTAGCGGCCGATCTCGGTCAGCTCGACACCGACCGGGCTGCCGCCGACCCCCGGTCCTCCGGCGTGCGGTGGGGGTCCGGCGTGCGGTGGAGGTCCGGCGTGCGGCGGCGGCTCACCGGCGGCGGGGCCGGTGAGTGCCGCTCGGGCGACGCTGGTGGCGGTGAGGGCGGCAGCGGCGGCGAACGTGCGTCTGTGCACAGGGTGACCCTTCTGCTGGTCTGGCAACTGGATTCCCCGGGGGCATCCCCGCGGGAGGTGTCACGCTGCCAGCGCGGCCCGGCCAGGCGGCATCCCGGACGTGAACGGACGACGAAGAAGCTCCGACGTCCGCGCCGGGTCTGGTCAGGTCAGGTACAGAATCAGCTGCCGAGATACAGGCAGAACGGGTGCCCGATCGGGTCGAGCAGCACCCGTACCGTGTCCTGCGGCTGGAACTCGGCCAGCGTCGCGCCCATGTTCAGCGCGTCGGCCACCGCGGCGTCGATGTCGTCCACCTCGATGTCGAGGTGCACCATCATCTGCTGGTGCCCGTCGACCGGCGGCCAGACCGGGCGTACGTACGCGGACGACTCGTGAAAGCCGAGGTAGAACGACTCGCCGGGCCGGTTGAGGACGACCCAGGTGGGTTCATCCGTCGCGATCGGCCACTCCAGCAGGCGGGAGTAGAACTCGGCGAGCGCGTGGGGGTCGGGTGCGTCCAGCACCGTCCCCCACCACGACGACGTACGTCCCTTCATGCCGACCTCCTGGATGCAGCGGCCTCGGTTATTACGGCGCTGGCCGGGTCGGCTTGGCGGTGGAGCCCGAGGCCAAAGGTGGCAAGGGGCGCCGCCAGGACGTTCGCGCCAGGCGCCGGAGCTGGCCGGCCGTGTCGGCGAGAACGTCCCGGCGGTCTACGAACGCTCGGTCGCGGGCATCCTGGTCGAGGCCGGCGAGGTAGCCGATCTTGAGTCCATTCACCAGGTCAGTGTGCCGTATGACGCCCCTGGACGGGTTTCCAGATCGGACGGGTCTACTGAGACTGCCGCCCTGTGGCGATCCCTGGGATGGTTCAGTCTCGCCGCCACGACGAGGAGTACGGATTCGCCTGGCTGGGCGCGGAGCTGCTGGTCGACGCGCAGCACGTCGAGCATCTGGGCACAGGTACCGCGCGCCGGCATGGGCTTCGTGTCGGTGAGCTGGACCGACCCGTAACGGCACACGTTCACACCGACGACGCGTCGGAAGGCTTGACGCACACGGTCCGCTTCGCCTGGGCCGCGCTGGACGCGTGGTTCGAAGAGCTGCTCCTGGACCGCGTGCCCTTGCCCGCGCAGTCGCTCGGCGGCGCCGACCCGCGCCAGCGCGAGCGGACCCGCGCCCATGCGGGTGTCGAACTGGCCCGAGTCGTACGGCACCTGTGTGTCACAGGGGATGCCCCAGCGGGCCAACGTGCATGCGATACCGACTCGCCCCGTAGCCGACTGCGAGAGAGCGTTTGACGTCGGGAACATGTTGTTGTCGGCAGTGGTGGATACGGTGCGGCTATGGATCTTGAGCTGACAGGCCGTACCGCTCTGGTCACCGGTAGCAGCGCCGGTGTGGGTCGCGCCGCCGCGGCCCGGCTCGCCGCCGAGGGATGTTCGGTGCTGATCCACGGACGCCACCAGGAGTCTGCGGACGAGGCCGCGGCAGACATCCAGGAGGACGGCGGATCGGCAACGGTGGTCCTGGGTGATCTGACCGATCCGGAGCAGGCGGCCCAGGTCGCCAGCCTGGCCCGTGAGCACCGCGTCGACATCTTGGTCAACAACGTCGGGCCCTTCTTCGAGCACGATTGGGACAGTGCCAAACCGGCGGACTGGGACGCAGCGTTCCAAGCCAACGTCATGCCCGCGGTGCGCCTCACCCAGGCGCTGACCCCCGGGATGCGTGAGCGCGGATGGGGACGCGTGATCAACATCGGCAGCCGCGCGACCATCACCCCGCTGTCCAACATGGTCGAGTACTCCGCCGCCAAGGCCGCGGTCGTGAACCTGACCGCCACCTTGGCCAAACACCTGGCCCCCTGTGGGGTCACGGTCAACTGCGTCAGTCCCGGCGTCATCCTGACCCCGTCACTGCAACGCATGTTCACCGACCGGCGAGGCGGATCAGACGTCGATTGGGCGAACATCGAACCCGAGGTCACCGCCGACTACGCCCCGAACCCAGTCGGTCGGCTCGGGCGACCCGAAGATATCGCCGACGCCATTGCCTTTCTCGCCAGCCCACGCGCCGGCTACATCAACGGCGCCAACATTCCTGTCGACGGAGGCATCACCGGCACCATCTGATCTTCCGAGCATCACCCCGTCCCGCTGATGGATGGCGGGCTCAACTGGAACCGCTCCGGTCCTTCTGACCCTTACGGCCCCGGCTCGGACGGCGTGGTGGAGACGAGGTGGTCCCAGCAGCGCATCGCGTTGTCCACGACGGTGTTTAGGCCGTCAGCGGAGGCACCATCGCGGGCTTGGACGGAGAGCCCGTGCAGGAGCGTGACGGCGAAGGTGGCCAGCGCGGCGGTGTCGGTGTGCGGTGGGAGCTCATCGTCGACGATCCCGCGATCGAGCCGGCGTCTCAGGTCGTGGCGGTCGCACTCGCGGAGGTCGGCGAGCAGGTCGCGCAGCGGTGCGCTGGTCGGAGTGTAGCTGGTGGCGGCGAGGACGATCATGCAGCCCCGGGGGGTGGTCGGGTCGGTGTAGAGGCGTGCGTTGTCGCGCAGCATCGCCTCGACGGCCGCGCGGGCAGTGGGTTGATCGTGCAATGCCCGCGTGGTCGGGGAGCGTTGTGGGTCGTTGTAGTACCCCACCGCCTCACGGAACAAGGCTTCCTTGGACCCGAACGCGGCGTAGAGGCTGGTGGCGCTGACGCCCATCGCGGTCGTGAGGTCGTTGAGTGAGGTGCCCTCGTAGCCCCGTTCCCAGAACAGCTCCAGCGCGGCTACCAGTGCCGCAGTGCGGTCGAAGCCCCGCGGCCGGCCCCGCCCGGCCGTCGGCGACCTCCCCGGCCGCCCGGATCGGCCTGGTTGACGCGTCGTTCTCATGCCACCCATACTACTTCGGTAGCGATCACTACGGAAAGGCTGGTCGATGAGTGAGCTCACGGGCAAGGTGGCGCTGGTGACCGGCGGGAGTCGCGGGATCGGGGCGGCGATCGCGGTTCGCCTCGCGCATGAGGGAGCGCACGTCGCGCTCACCTACCACCGCGCCGCCGATCAAGCGGCGGTAGTCGTCGGACAGATCGAGTCGGCCGGGCGCCGCGGTGTGGCCATCGCGGCCGACAGCGCGGACCCGGACGCGGTCACCGGGGCCGTCGCCCAGACCGTGGCCGAGTTCGGGCGGCTCGATGTCCTGGTCAACAACGCCGGGGTGTTCCCCACCGGACCGCTGCAGGAGGTGACCCTCGCCGAGCTCGACCACGCGATCGCGGTCCACATCCGCGCGGTGTTCCTGGCCAGCCAGGCCGCAGCCGGACACATGGGCGACAGTGGGCGGATCATCAGCATCGGCAGCTGCTTCGCCGAACGGGTTCCCTACGCCGGGATCAGCCTCTACACCATGACCAAGTCCGCTCTGCTGGGCCTGACCAAGGGCTTGGCCCGCGATCTCGGGCCGTGCGGCATCACCGCCACCGTGGTGCACCCCGGCTGCACCGACACCGACATGAACCCCGCCGAGGGGCCCGACGCCGCAGCCGAGCTTGGATTCATCGCGCTCGGCCACTACGGGACCGGCGCGGACCTCGCCGCCACGGTCGCCCATCTGGCCGGCGAGGGCGGCCGCTACATCACCGGCACCTCGATCGCCGTCGACGGCGGCTATGCCGCCTGACTGACCACGCCGATGAACAGCGACCCCGCACCGGCCAGCGGACCCGACATCACCAGAGGCGCGCTGCGCGGGATTCAGGAGAACACCGATGACCACGATCGCCTGGATGTTGCTCGTGCTCGCCGGCCTGCTGGAGCTGGTGTGGGCCACCGCGCTGAAACACTCCGATGGGTTCACCCGGCTCTGGCCCAGCATTATCGGGGTCAGTCTCTCGCTGGTCAGCTTCGTCCTGCTCGGCCTCGCCCTGCGAAACCTGCCCGTGGGCACCGCCTACGCGGTGTGGGTCGGCATCGGCGCCGCCGGCGTCACCATCGCGGGCATCGTGATCTACGGCGAATCCGCCTCCCCGCTCCGGCTCCTCTGCATCGGCGCTGTCCTAGCGGGCGTCATCGGCCTGCGGATCATCGAGGCGTGACCGCTCATCTCGACCGTGTCCCTTACGGGATCCGCTACTGATCGGCGCTGAGTCGGACGGGCCGCCGCACATGATGACACGGTCTCCATATACTTCGGTACCGCCAGCTGTATGATGAGGGCATGGAGGCCATCCGCGCGAAGGTGACCCGCAACGGTCAAGTGTCTCTGCCTGCTGAGCTTCGGCATCGGTGGGGCGCCGCCGCTGTTCTGGTCATCGATCGCGGCGACTACGCCATACTGCGGCCGATCCCGGCCGATCCGTTGGCGAGGTTGCGCGGGGCGCACGCCGGACCGGAGCCGAATCTCGAGGAAGCGCGTGCGGCTGAGCGGACAGCTGAGCAGGACCGGGAGCAGCGGACAACCACGCGCCGATGATCGTGCTGGATGCCTACGCCGTACTGGCCTATCTGCGCGATGAACGTGCGGCCGAAGCGGTCGGCGACCTGCTGGGGACCCCGACCCGGCTCACCGCTGTCAACGCCACCGAAGTGCTGGACCAACTGGTGCGCGTCTACGGCAGGGACGCCGATGACGTGCACGCCGATCTGTTCATGCTCGTGCACACCGGGATGGAACTGGCGCAAGTGTCGGCCGAGGTCGGGCTGCTTGCCGGGCGACTACGTGCACGCCACTACCACCGCGAGCGGATGGCCGTCAGCCTCGCCGACTGCGTAGCCGCCGCAGCTGCCCTGTCCACCGGATCGCCGTTGGCCACGGCCGATCCGCCACTTGCGCGACTGACCCGCGCGGAAGGTGGCGAGATCCACCCCCTTCCCGACACTGCCGGACGACTGCCCTGACCGGTAGCGGATCCCTCACAGGAGGCGGCTGGCGGCAACTGCCGTACCAGCTGAGAGTGTCTTGGTACAGGGTTGCTGGACGCAGGGCGCGGCCCTTGACAACCTCGATCTCGCTATCAGTTATAAACGCAAAGACGCCACGGATACTGCCCCGTGCCAGTATTCGCGCATCCGTAGGACCTCCACTCGCCACGATCCACCCCTAGCTGCCCGCGCCAAGCACACGCGCCGTAACTGGACCAGACACTGTGGTAAGAGGCCCTTTGCTGCGTGTCGGTCGCTCTGTTGGTGACGATGACAGTGCCGCTGCTGGCTTCGTGAGTGCTCGCCGCCGCGGCGCTGGCAACGGACAGGCCGACAACCGCTGCGCCAACGCTCATGGCAGTCGCCGTGACGATACGGCGGACGACTGCTCCCCTATGTGTGTTCACTAGCTCTCGCACTCCTTGGAATGTTCCCGATACCGACACGGACATTTCACCCAAACCGTACAGGTGTGCAGCCCATCCTGCCACCCAGCTGCCCCTCGCCACTCCGCCGCTCGGCTCATGTTGCCGGCCTTGTCGAAGTCGAACTCACTCGATGATGCACTTGCGTGCGCGACCTTCCGCCTCGGATCGCGCCGAGCAAAGTCATCGCTCCCACTCCACGGCCGCGCC
>Ga0136630_1000126_pt1 | contig 23356 bp, 19 predicted proteins | sample AntDrymUQ5682106_2_FD_105496 | JGI IMG/M metagenome (GOLD analysis project Ga0136630, IMG submission 105496) | Polar desert sand microbial communities from Dry Valleys, Antarctica - metaG UQ568 (21.06) | ecosystem: Environmental > Terrestrial > Soil > Desert | place: Antarctica: Dry Valley...
CGCTCCTCGAAGTACCGTGCCTTCATGCGTGCCCTCGTTGTCCGCCGCCCCACCGGCCCAGACTCCCTGGAGATCATCGACACTCCAGTACCCGAGCCCGGGCCCGGCCAGGTCCGTATCGCCGTCACTGCGGCAGCGGTCAATCCCATCGACCTGATGACGGCCTCCGGAGCGCTGGTCGAGCTCGGCATGAGCCCGCCGCGTGAACAGTTCGGCCTTGGCTGGGATGTCGCCGGGACCGTCGACGCCGTCGGACTGGGCGTGGACCTTGCAGTTGGAGTTGAGGTGATCGGCCTCTCTGACGAGCTCGTCAAACCTCTCAAGACCCACGCCGAGTTCGTCGTTCTCGACGCTGCGGCCGTGGTGCCGGCCCCGCGCGAGCATGACGCAGCCTCGGCTGCATCCTTCGCACTCAACGCCCTCACCGCTCTGCAGGCGCTCGACGCGCTGGACCTGCCATCGGGGGCTACGGTGCTGATCACCGGGGCCGCAGGCGCGCTTGGAGGATTCGCCATCGAGCTTGCTGCGCAGCGGAACCTACGAATCATTGCCGTAGCACGCGCCGAGGACGAGCAGCTTGTCGCCGGCTTCGGTGCGGACTTGTTCGTCCCCCGCTCGGACGATCCGGTCCCGGCAATCCGACAGATCGTCCCGGAGGGGGTTGACGGTCTGATCGATGCCGCGGCGTTGGGCGCTGCTGTGCACGAAGCAGTGCGTACCGGCGGCGACGTCTCCTATGTGTTCGGCGATGGTGCTCCGCCGCTTGGGACACGGGGCATCACGGTGCGCGAGATCTTCGTCAATGCGAACGCGGCCGAGTTGTCCACGCTGGTCGAATCGGTGGAGAGCAAGAGGCTCTCGATACGGGTGGCCGCCACCTTCCCCTTTGACGACGCAGTCGGCGCCTACGGTCGACTCGCGAAGGGAGGCGTCCGAGGCCGAATAGTGCTGATCCTGTGAGTCGCGACATCCGTCGTGGGCGGGCCGCTCACCGCGGCTCTCGCGGGTAGTCGAGGCTGAACGCGGCCATGGCGGCGCTGCCAGGCTCCAGGTACCAGGAACGCCGGCTGCACCGAGGCGTCGACCAGCTCGACGCGCAGCCCCATGCTGTCCAGCCAGTGGTAGCCGGACGGGCAGGCGTCGAACTCAACCGGCGCGCCGCTGTTGAGCTACGCACCGGCTGACGACAGGAGGGTAGGGGCGTCACTGAAGTCGACGAGGGCCTGATCTAGAGCAAGATCGTCTGAGGTCCAGGTTCGGCTTCACGAGCATGACCATGCTCTGGGCACGCAGCGACCCGCCCATCCTTCCCGGGGCCGGGAGGGTCGTCGCTTGGTGCTTGAAGGGCACACTGTCAAGTGCCGGGTTTGATGGAAACCATCAAGCCACGGAGGACCAAGCATGGCGGCACCAGGAAGTACCCGGACGAGCTTCGGGGGCGGGCGATCCGCATGGTGGTCGACGCGAGCGGTTCGGGCGTCCCCGTTGACGTTCCTCGATCGGAACGCACTCTCCATCCCGACAGTCGTGCATTCCTCTCGCGCGTCAGGTGGCTTCGGGATCTGCTCCGTTGGCGGCGCGGCCTCCGTCGACGGGCAAGACGACCCCGTTGATGAAGCCTGCCCGGGTCGACAGTAGGAAATGAACGGCGTCGGCGACCTCTTCACTTGTGCCTACCCGTCCGAGGGGGTGCAGGGCAGCTATTTGATCGTCGACCTGCGGGTGCCCGGCGCGGTAGGCCTCGTAACGTGCAGTACCGATGGAACCGAGCGCTACCGCGTTCGTGCGGATGCCGCGCGGGCCGTGGTCGACGGCGATCGCGCGGGTCAGCCCTTCGATCGCGGCCTTCGCTGTCGCGTAGGGCAGCGCTCCGCGTACGGCTCGTTGCGCCTGATGGGAGGAGACGTTGACGATCGCACCGGCCCGAGCGTGGGCGAGGTAGTGGTTGACGGCGGTGTGGCACCCCGTGACGGCCAGGGCCAGGTTGGCAGTGATCAGATCAAGGATCTCCGGCGCGGTCGCGGAGTCCAAGCCTGCGTCTTGGAAGATCGCGGCATTGTTCACCCACCCCGACAGCGCCCCAGCAGCCTCTGCCGTCTCCGCCGCGCGAGTCGTCACGCGCTGGTCGCGGGCGTCACCGCTGATGAGCTGAACGCCTTCCTGCGCCCAGTCCAGGTGCTCGGCGACGTCGAGGACGATGACGTGCGCCTCTTGGGCAAGCCGCTCCACGATGGCTCGACCTATCCCCGCGGCGCCTCCGGTGACGACGTACGACATGTCCGGCACTTCTGGTCTCCCTGGTCGATAGTGCCTGGCGCGGGCTCAGGCGCGGACGGTGTTCTGGCCAGCCGCGGTCCGCCAGTCCCCACCCGTCTGAGTGAGCACGTACATGTGGGTGTGTCTGGCATCGAAGTCCCGCGGCTGCCCGAGCTTGTCGAGATAGGTCTGGTCGATGACGGCGACCGCCGTCCCAGGGCTGATCTCGTGGACAGACTCGCCGACGTACTCGACAGAACCCCCGGCGGGGCCGCCGGGAATCACTTGCCGCAGGTAGTCGCCCAGCGCTTGGCGGGCCTCGAAGCACACCCCACGGCTGGTGACCCACACCGTGTCCCGAGTGAAGAACCGCAAGTACGAGTCCACCTCCTCGACGCGATGAGCGCCCGCTAACCCCTCGAACAGGGAGCGAATGCCACCGACCAGCCCGGCCCGTGGAGAAGTCACCCCATCATCTAACCCGCGCGGCCCCAGCGTCCCACGCCAGCATCGCTCAGTGACGCAGATCGGCGGCTTTCACTCGGCCGCCGCAACGAACCGCCGCCGGGTGTCCCGAGCGGTTCGTTGTTGGAGGTGGCGTCCCGCTTGCTCGCCATGTGCGATTAACCGACCCCGCTGATCATGGCGCGAGGGCGAGCGCAAGGCTCGCGATAGCCAGCAGCCAGTACGTGCCGGGGTAGTAGAAGTTGTGGAACACGCGGGCACGTAGGTGCGCGATCAAGGCCCCGGTGAAGAAGAGGATGAGCCCGACCGCGGCCGCAACGCCGAGGAACCGCACCCCGAGCAGACCGATCAGCAGCCCGGCGGCGCCAGCCATCTTGAGCGCGGCGAGCAGCGGAACCCAGGACTCGGGCACGCCCACTTCGGCTGAGTTGGCCAGCACGAACTGCGCCCGGCGCAGGTCAGCCACGGCGATGCCGGCGTTCGCGACGATCGTGATCACGGTGACGACGACATACGCGACGAACACGACGTGACACTCCTTTCTGTCAGTCGAGCTGCTGTCAGTCGAGGATGCGGTAGCCGCCGAGGACCGTTGCTGCTTCCGGCTGTGGCGCGGTCAGCGCCCAGTCGGCCATCTGCTGGCGGAATTGCGCTGCTCTCGGGATTGCCGGCAACGGATTGTCGGCACCGTCGGCCAGGTGCAACAGCAGCTCGAACTGCGGCCGGTCCGGGTGCCGTGTGGCGAGGTAGCGGATGCCGCCGGGTTGGGCCTGGTCGAGAGCTGCGAACAGCTCAGTCACGGCGGCCTCGACCTGTTCGGCCTGTTCTGGGCGGGTGGTGAAGCGCACGATCTGTACGGTCATGGGTGTCGGCCTCCTGGCTCGGATGACGGTTGAACTCGTTGGTCGTCTCTACGACGTCGGCCGGGCGGGAAAGGTGACCGATGACCACCGGTGAGGCCTTGGCCGAGCGGTTCGAGGCCGACCGCCAGCATCTGCGCGCCGTGGCGTTCCGGATTCTCGGGTCGCTCGACGACGCCGAGGACGCGGTCCAGCAGACGTGGCTCAAGGCCAGCGGGGCCGACCTGCGCGAGGTGCAGAACCTGACCGGGTGGCTGACCACCGTGGCCGCCCGGCAATGTCTCGACGTCCTGCGCGCCCGGCAGCGCCGCCGCGAGGTAGCCCTACCCGACGACGAGGCCACCGCGGAGGCCGCGTCGGCGCCGCATTCGGTCGAGGACGAGGTGGTGCTCGCCGAGTCCGTCGGCCGCGCGCTGCTCGTCGTGATGGACAGGCTCACCCCGGCCGAACGAGTCGCCCTGGTCCTGCACGACATGTTCGCTGTGCCGTTCGAGCAGGTCGGCGCCATCGTCAACCGCTCACCCGCGGCCGCGAAGAAGCTGGCCAGTCGTGCCCGACAGAAAGTGCAGAGCGACCCGACTCACCAGCACCCTGCCCAGCTCGGTCACCAGCGCCAGCTCGCCGCCGCCTTCCTCTCCGCCTCCCGCGCCGGCGACGTCAACGGCCTGCTCGCTGTCCTGGCCCCGGACGTGATCCGCCGAGCCGAGGCCGCAGCGCTACCACCGGGCGTGCCCACCGAGATCCGCGGCGCGGACGCCATCGTTGCCGAAACGGTGGTCATCGGCCGGCGCGCGGCATCAGCCGAGCTGGCGCTCATCGACGGCGAGGTCGGTGTTGTCATCGCCCCGCGCGGCCGGTTGCTGCTCGCCCTCGTACTCACCTACGACGACGGGCGAATCAGCGAATACAACGTCATCGCCAGCCCGACCCAGCTCGACCAACTCTCCATCACCCTGCTCGACTACCAGTTCGCCAGCTGACTCCTGTGCTGGTCCGCAAGCGGATCCTCATCTGACCCGGTCCGGCGTAGCTGCTCGGTGGGTATCCGGGGCGGGCGCTCTGGGCCTGAAGGGCACCAACCCCCGCGGCTACGGTTGCTGGGAGTGTCTAGCTTCTGGGTCGGAGTTGCTCGGTCGTGACCTGACTCCATCTTCTCCTCAACAGATGGAGTGATGCGCCCCGGATTCGGACACGCCGGGGGCGGTTCATCGTGAGACCCAGGCTGAGGGTTGTCACCTGCTTGGGCTGCGGATCGAGCACCGCTACGTGGAGCACCGGAGCTGCCCCAACTCTCACGACCGGGACAAGTCCGGTTGTGACCGCCTGGATCTGCGTCACGTGCAGCAACAAGCACGCTGATACTGCGGAGCCACCGGCCAGCTGCGCCATCTGCGCAGCCGAACGGCAGTGGTGCCGATCCAGGGCCAGCGGTGGACGAGCCTGATTCCGCTGGCCGGTGCCGGTCATCGCAGCGATGTCCGCATGCTGAAACGCGATCTCATGGGTATCGGGCAAAGGTGCTTCTCGTGCGAACCCAAGCGGGGCAGCCGCGTGGCCATCCTGCCTCAGAATCGCCCCGGTCATCATGCGGTGCGGGTTCTGTCCCGCTGTCGCTTCGCTCGTTGCTCCTGCGACGGATCGGCCGAGGCCGGGAAGGCGTGCTCCAGCCACTCTGCCTTGACCTCCGGGTTCACCTTGCAGTCCACGAGCAGCAGCCCATCAGGATCAGCCAGCCATGGCTCGAGCGCGCACATGTCCGATACTTGTCGCACCGTCAGCGCGGACGCGCCGTGCGCCCGTGCGATGGCCGCGAAGTCCGCCGGAGGCAACCGGGCGTAGGTGTCGGGCAGGCCGAGCCCGACGAAGTGGTGCAGTTCCGCCCCGTAGGCCGCGTCGTTGAGGACGATGACGAGCACAGGCTGCCCGAGCGCACGGAGCGCGTCGAGCTCCCCGAGCGTCATCATCAGCCCGCCGTCACCGATCACCGCAACGGTCAGCCGGTCCGGGTGCGCGGCGGCGGCACCGAGCGCGTTACCGAGCCCCAGGCCGACGGACTGGAATCCGTGGGCGTAGGTGAAGCTGACCAGGTCCGGTGCCGTCAGGTACATGACCGGGAAGCCGGAGAAGTGGCCGCCGTCGACGACGACGCAGCGACTGCGGGGCAGCATTCGGTCGAGTTCGAGCATGCACGTCCGCGGGTCGATCGAGTCGTCGGTACCGGCGTCTTCGAACGGGGTCGGGCGACCGGACCGGATGGTGGCCAGGGTCTGCGAGGTCCGGCAGGCCAGGCGCTGCCGTGTCGTGGTCCGCAGCCGGTGCGCGAGACCTTCGGCGACCTCGGCCGCGTCCGCGACCACCCCGAGCACGGCCGGGTGGAGCGCGCCGATGGCCGCCGGGTCCGCGTCGACATGGATCACCGAGGCGCCGGCCAGCAGCTCGCCGTGGCGGGTCGTCCAGGAGTTGAGGCTCGCCCCGACCGCAAGGACGACGTCCGCCTCGCTGACCAGTCTCGCGGTCGCGCGGCAGGAGAAGCCACCGCAGACGTCGAGGTCCCAAGGGTCCCCGGCGAACAGACCCCGCGCCATCACGGTGGTCGCGAGCAGCGCCCCCACCTGGTCGCCGACCGAGCGCAGTGCGGCACCGGCGCCGGCCACTGCGGCACCACGTCCGGCCAGCACGACGGGTCGTTGCGCCCCGGCGAGCATCTCGGCGGCGCGCGCCAGCGCCTCGCCGTCCGGTGCCGCGCGTTGCCGCGCGAGCACGGGCGCAGGGTCGGCAGCCTGCCCCGGAGCCGCCTGGTCCTGAACGTGGATCGGCAGGCTCACCACGACCGGGCGCCGGCTATCGCGGGCCAGCGACAGCGCGGCCCGGACGTCGGCCTCGGCCTCCTCGGGGTCAGCGATGCGGCACACGTCGGCCCCCACGAGCAGGGCGAGCCCGTTCTGGTCGATGTCCTGGTTGGCGCTGCGGCCCGGCGAGTGCATGTCGCCGGCGAGCAGCACCAGCGGAGTCCGCGACTTCACGGACTCGACCAGGGCGGTGAGGGCATGGGTGAAGCCGGGGCCCTGGGTGACGGTGCACACGCCGAGTCTTCCCGACAGCCTCGCGTAAGCGTCGGCGGCGCTGACCGCAGCGGCCTCGTGGCGGGCGGCGACGAAGCGCAGTCCTAGCCGATGCTGCAACGACGTGACGAGGGCATAGTTGCCGCCACCGACGAGGCCGAAGATGGTGTCGACGCCGTCCTGCGCGAGCACGTCGGCGACGAGGTCGAGCACTCGACGTCGCTCGACGGCGGCCGGGGCTGACGTCCCGTCCTCCGGCCTTATAGGGCTAGGACGGGTGGCCGGCCTCAGTTGACCCCCAGGACGGCGATGGCGGAGATCTCGACCTGGAGCTCGGGTCGGGCGAGGCCGGCGACGACGAGCAGGGTGCTGGTCGGCGGCGTCGGACCGATCAAGTACCTCGTGCGGACGGCGTTGATGCCGGCGGAGTGGGACCGGTCGGTCATGTACGTGGTGGTGGACACCACGTCGGCGAGGGTGCCGCCGGCCGCCTCCAGGACCGCGGACAGGTTCTCAAAGACCTGGGTGGTCTGCGCCTCGACGTCCTCGCCACCGACGATCTCTCCGCCGCTGTTCAGCGCGACTTGCCCGGAGACCCACAGCACCTGGCCGGTGCGCACGCCGAATGAGTAGCGGAACCGCTCGGCGGCGGCGCCGGGGAGCGCGGGCGGGTTGACCGCCACGGCAGGGCCAAGGCCGGGGACGGGAGGGGTGGGGGGATGGCTCACGGGTGGTCGCTCCTTCGTGTGGCGGGGGTTTGGCGCGGTGGGGTATGCGCAGAGTGGCTCGCCATGCCGCTGGCGGCGCTCAGGAGCTGCCCGAGGCGCGTAGGCAGGTCCCGCAGCGAGATCGCGGGGACGAAGTCCTGGTGACCGGCGAGGTAGCCGTCCGGTCTGATGACGAAAAGGCGGCCGGAGGCCGGTGCGCCGTCCGGGCAGTAGGCGCGGCGAAGCGTCCCGTGTAGGTCGCCTACGACGACCACGTTGTTCGCGTCGGCGCGCAGCTCACGCGGTTCGGCGTACCCGGTGACGAGCACGCTGCGCAACGGCGGCCGTGCCGCCCCGTCGCGTGAACCCGGTGCTGTTGCGTTTTCGTCGTTCCACGTGCGGGTGGCCTTCGTGAGCTCGCTGTGCGCCGTGGAGACGGACCCGTCGCCTGGGAACAACAGCGCCACGAAGTCATCGCGCAGCAATTGCCCGAGCCGGACGACGCTGCGCCCGTCCGAGCCGGGGACCGAGGCCGAGCCGGCGTCCTCCGGCACGACCCGGCATCCGCCGTCCGGTGCCATCACGCCGGATGACGGCGGCGCGGGCTGCCTCGAGGCGGGATGCCGCCGCAGCAGGCGAGTCACGGCCGACAGGGTCCGTGCCGCCCTCCCCGGGCGGCGGCACACGTCGGCCGGCGGCTGCCCGGCGTAGGTCGCCGGCTCGTAGAAGCTCCCCGAGTCCACCAGCCGGTTCAGAACCGGGACGCGTGCCGCGGCGGCCAGGGTGGCGTTGCGCTGCAGCCTCTGCCTCGTCGTGGAGGGACACATGAAACGGGCCGTTGCGCCGGTGATCCGCAGGTTTTCCACCGCGGCCGGACGACGTTCCTGCTCGTAGGTGTCCAGCAGCGCCCGGGGTGCGACCCCGGTCACGACGAGCCACAGCTTCCAGGCAAGGTTGTCGGCGTCAGCGAACCCTGAGTTCAGACCGCGGGCACCGTACGGGCTGGTCAAGTGCGCCGCGTCACCGACCAGGAAGGCACGGCCGACCTGGAAGCGGTCGGCGATCAGCTGCTTGAACTGGTAGCCGGTCATCCACTCCAGCTCGTAGTCGACGTCTCCCACCACCCGACGGATCCGCTCGTCGTGGCGGCCGCTTCGCTGTTCCTCCTCGGCGTCCATGCCGGGGCCCACCTGCCAGTCGATGTGCCAGAGGAGGTCGGGCTGCGGGTGGATCAGTACGGTTCGCCCCGGGTTGAACGGAGGATCAAACCAAAACCGGCGTTCGCTGGGGAATGGCAAGTCAGCGCGGATGTCGACGATCAGGAAGTGATCGTCGTGGCCGTAGCCCGGGAAGGGCACGCCGAGCAGCTTGCGAGTCGTCGACCGAGCGCCGTCGCAGCCGGCGAGGTAGCTCCCGCGGACCGTGGGCTCTCCGCCCTGGCCGGACAGCCTCGCCACCACTCCCTCCCCGTCCTGCTCGAGGCCGAGCAGGCGGTGCTCCCACAAGGGGGTGATCAGCGGCTGGGTGAGAACCTTCGCGATCAGCAGCTCCTCGGTCCGCGACTGCGGCAGGTTCATTACCGTCGGAAGGAGGTCGGGGCCCGCGGGTGGCAGGTGCGTCTCGATCAGCTCCTGGTCACGGTAGAACGTGCGACTGATCTGCCAGGCGACGGCCTCGTCGACCATCGGCGCGCCGACGCCGAGCGGCGTCAGCGTCTCTGCCGCTTGGCGGTGCATGAGCACCGCCTTCGAGCCGGGAGCGATCGCCGGGCCCTGCGGGTCGATCAGCAGGGTGGGTACGCCATACCGCGCCAGGCGCAGTGCCAACGTCATCCCCACCGGTCCACGGCCCACGACGATGACCGGCAGGTTCTCGCGCAGCGGTCGAGAAGTCACGAGCTCACCTCGGGGTGCCAGCGGATCGATCGGGCTCGGACAACATTATGGGCGACGTTGGTCCGGCGTACAGTCCGATTGCGTGGCCGCCCACCAGACCGTTCAGAGCTCGGAGTTCTTGGTCGAGTTCGACGACTCCCCCGACGCGCTGCCCCGCGTCCGGCAGCTGGAGCAGGCCCTGCGCTCCGCGGTCCGAGGCGGACGGCTGGGCCCCGCCGTCCGGCTACCCGCCAGCCGGACCCTTGCCCACCAGTTGGGGTGCTCCCGCTGGATGGTGGTCGAGGCCTACGAGCAGCTCGTGGCCGAGGGCTACCTCTCCTCCCGCACCGGCGCAGGCACCCAGGTGGTGGAGCTGCACGAGGCCAAGCCCGTCGCCGTGGCCCCCGCGGTCGCGCCGACACCGACGTGGGTCCACGATTTCCAGCCGGGGGTGCCCGACCTGTCGTCGTTCCCGCGGGACGCATGGCTGCGCTCCGCACGCGTCGCCGTGAACGGTGCGCCGACTCCGATGCTCGACTACGCCGACCCCGCGGGCGTGCCGACTCTGCGCCACGCCCTCGCCGACTACCTCGGCCGGGTCCGCGGCGTCGCGACCGACCCGGCGCGAGTGATGATCTCCTCCGGCACCACGCACGCCCTGGGCATCCTCGCGCAGGCGCTCGTTGACCAGGGCATCACTCGAATCGGCGTCGAGAACCCGGGCTGGATCCCGCTCAGATCACCGCTTCGGCGATCCGGTGTCGAACCGGTCCCGCTGCCGGTTGACGGGCAGGGGCTGATCGTCGAAGCCCTCGCGGAGCAGGGTCTGCGAGCCGCGCTGGTGACACCGGCGCACCAGTTCCCCACCGGTACCGTGCTGTCTGCATCGCGCCGCGCCGCGCTTCTGGGGTGGGCACACCGGGTTGACGGGCTCATCCTGGAGGACGACTACGACGCCGAGTACCGCTACGGGCGCAGTCCACTCGGGGCATTGCAGGGCCTCGCCGGTGACCACGTCGTCTACCTCGGCTCGGTGAGCAAGACGTTGGCGCCGTCCCTGCGGCTGGGGTGGATGGTGTGCCCGAGTCGCTGGGTGGAGCCAGTCCTGAAAGGCCGCCGCGGCACCGATCTCGGCGTCTCGGTGCTTGAGCAGCTGACTCTGGCCGAGATGCTCACGAGCGGCCGCCTGGACAAGCATCTGCGGCGGATGCGCAGGCACTACCGGGAACGGCGCGAGATGCTGCTCGCGGCACTGATCACCCACCTCCCCGGCGCACGCGCGGGAGGGGTACCGGCCGGGCTGCACATCCCCGTGACCCTCGACAGGCCCGTCGACGAGCAGGGGCTGCTCGCCGTCGCACGCCGTGACGGTGTACGCATCGCGCTTCTCGCCGACTTCTACGCCGGGGGCAGGCTGCCGGAGGACCTCACCGGCGCCGCTCACCTGGTGCTCGGATTCGGGGGCATCCCGGCACGTCGCATCAACGAGGGGGTGGCCCGCCTGTCAGCGGCCCTGGACGAGGTCCACGCGTCCCGGCGCGGTCGTGCAGGCACGCTCATCGGCAGGTATCACTCCATGGTCGGTTGAGCCGGGAACCACCCGCCCGAGGCCATGCCCGAGCCCGCTCGAGCCTGCGCAGCCCCAGAGATTGGCTCGGTCTGTTGCCCCGGAATTGGCGCGTTCAATGAGTCGGCACCCGCTCTAGCGTTTCCGCCACACACCTAGCCATGTCCCAGGCTCGGATCCGACCCGGACACCGCATCGGCGACGCGGACCAGCCGCGCTCGACGACTCGAGGAGCGACATGCGAAACCTACGCGCAACTGCCATGACCTTCCTGCCCGCCGCGGTCACGGCGCTCCTGCTGACCAGCTGCGCCGAGTCGACAGGGGCCAGCGGCCAGTCGTCGCAGGCTCCGGCCGGCGACGGGCCGATCCGCATCGGTGCCGTGCTCGACATCACCGGCGCCGGTGCCGCCCTGGGGGTCGCCGAGCGCAAGACGCTGGAAATGCTGGCGGAGGAGACCAACGCCGATGGGGGAATCAACGGCCGCGAGGTGGAGCTGATCGTCGAGGACAATCAGTCCACCGAAGCCGCCGCCGCGACCGCCATCACCAAGCTGATCAACGAGGACAACGTCGACATCGTCATCGGGGCGTCGCGCACGGGGCCCAGCCTCGCGATGCGGCCGATCGCCGAGAGCGCGCAGGTCCCGATGATCTCCCTCGCCGCGAACGCCGACATCATCGACGGATCCGAATGGGTCTTCAAGACCACCCACAGCGACCGCCTGGTCCTTGAGCGCATGGTCGAGGAGATCGACGCCCGCGGCTGGGAGACCATCGGCCTGGCGCTGGACGCCTCGGGCTTCGGCGAGGGCGTCGAGGCCTACATCCAGGAGCTGGCCGCTCCCCGGGGAATCGAGGTCGTCGCCAGTGAGAAGTTCGCTCCCGACGCCACCGACTTCACGGCTCAGATGGTGAACCTACGGCAGGCGGGTGCGGACGTGAACATCATCTGGGGGATCCCACCGGCCGCGGCGCTGGCTCAGCAGGCGTACCGTCGCCTCGGCCTCGAGGCTCCGGTCATGCACAGCTTCGGCATCGGCAGCCAGGTTTTCCTCGACACTGCGGGGCCCTCCGCCGAGGGCGTTCTCGCCGCTCTGCCGAAGCTGCTCGTCGTCGAGCAGCTTCCCGAGGACGACCCCAGCAAGGAGGTCATCATGGAGTTCATAGCCCAATACTCGGCCGCCTACGACGGCGAGAAACCGAACAACTTCGCCGGCATCGCGTTCGACGCCTACAAGATCGCCACGGCTGGTCTCGAGGAGGTCGGGACGGACAAGGCGGCGCTACGCGACTACATCGAGAACGTGGAGGGGCTCCACGGCGTCAACGGCACCTTCAACATCACTCCCCAGGACCACGCAGGCCTGGCGAAGGAGGACCTGCAGCTCGTCACGGTCGAAGGCGGCACCTGGAAGCTGGCAGAGGGCTAACGGTCGTGACCGACCTGCTCCAGCTGTTGTTCGCCGGAATCAGCCAAGGAGCGCTCTACGGCCTGCTCGCCATCGGCTTCGTCGCGGTCTTCACAGTCAGCGGCGTGATCAACCTGGCCCAGGGAGAGTTCGCTGCGCTCGCCGGGTTGGTCGCGATCTCAGCCAGCGCGAGCGGTCTGCCACTCGTCGTTGCGGTGGCACTGAGCCTGCTGGTCGTCCTGGCGGTCTCGCTCACGATGGAGCGTCTGACCGTCCGTCAGGTCCCCGGGCTGACCACGCTGCAATCGATCATCCTTACGCTGGGCGTCTCCACCGCGCTCAAGGCCGTGATGCTGATCGGGTGGGGACCGGACGCCGCGGGGCTTGCCCCTATCACGGCAGGCACGATCGAGGTGGCCGGTGTCTCCATCCGCTCCCAGGAGTTGTGGATCCTGGGCATCGCGGTGGCGCTGACCCTGCTGATCCAGTGGTTCTACCAAAGCACCGCAGTCGGCCAGTCGCTGCGTGCCTGCGCGGACCAGCCGATCGCGGCGCGGTTGGTGGGCATCTCCCGGTCGAGGGCCACGCTTCTCAGCTTTGCGATCGCCGGTCTGGTCGGTGCCGTCGTCGGTGTCCTGGCCAGCCCGATCTCCTTGAGCGCCTGGGACTCCGGGCTCACACTCGGCCTCAAGGCCTTCGTCGCCGCGACCCTTGGCGGGCTTGTCTCGGTGCGAGGGGCGCTGCTCGGCGGGGTGGTGCTAGGCGTGCTGGAGAGCTTGACTGCCGGGTACCTCGACAGCGGCTTCCGCGACGCAGTCGCCTTCCTGCTGCTGATCCTCGTGCTCGGCATCCGCGCCCGGGGCGGGTTCACCGTCGCCGGAGGTGCCCGGGTATGAGCAGCGCCACGACCGGGGTCACGGGCCCGATCGACGACGTCCGGTCGGCCGCGGTCACGGGATGGAGGGCGCGCCGCGGCGACGCCGTCTCGTTGCTAGTCCTCGCTGCGGCGCTCGCGGCCTTCCCGCTCGTCGCCTCGACCACGCTGCTGAACGCCGGCGTCTACGCCCTCATCTACTCGATCGCGGCGATCGGGCTGAGTCTTCTGATGGGCCTGGCCGGCCAGGTCAGCCTCGGCCACGCCGGCTTCTTCGCCATTGGCGCCTACACGCAGGCCATTCTCGTTACCCGGTACGGCACGCACCTGCTGCTCGCCCTGCTCGCCGCCGTGGCCCTCACCCTCGTCTCGGCCTTCCTGGTCGGACTGTTCCTGCTGCGGCTGCGCGGTCACTACCTGGCCCTAGCCACCCTCGGCTTCGGCATCATGGTCTTCGTCGTGGCCCGTGAATCGGAGTACACCGGCGCCACCTCGGGGATCTTCGGCATCCCAAAGCCACTCATTAACGGTCGCACCTACGACTCGCCGGCCGAGTTCTTCTGGCTGGCCGCACCCGTAGTACTGATCGGCCTGCTGCTGGCCCGGAACCTGGTCACGAGCCGGCTCGGCCGGGCGCTCAGCGCCGTGAACGACTCCGAAGTGGCTGCGGAGGCTTTAGGAGTGAACACGTTCCGCATGAGGCTGCAGGTCTTCGTCGTCTCTGCCGGGTACGCGGCAGTCGCCGGGGCGCTGTTCGCACACTGGTTGACGGTCGTCAGCCCAGACTCGGCGAACTTCCCGCTCTCCGTCACCTTTCTCCTGATGGCGGTGCTCGGGGGGCTGGGCACGGTCTGGGGAGCGGTCATCGGCGCGTTCGCCGTGCAGGGGCTCGGCGAGATCCTGCGCAATCTCATTCCTCGGATCGTGCCCGACGTCACGGGTGAGGTGCAGCTGCTCGGCTTCGGGATCGTTCTCGCTGCTCTGGTCGTCTTCCTTCCCGGGGGCCTGTACGAGCTCTGGCGCAGGGCGCTTCGCGCCTTACGACCCCGACGTCAGACTTCCATGGCAGCACTCTCGGCCGCGTCCGCGGCGAAGGACGGGGGTGAACCGCCCGTCGATATTCCGACGCTACGCGCGGCCGCCATCGAGGAGGCACTCGCAGTCGACCGCCGGGTCTCGGGGCGGGGTCCGCTCCTGCTGGCGCGCGGCATCTCCGCCCGCTTCGGCGGGGTGGTCGCCGTGGACGACGTCGACCTCACCGTCTCTCCGGGCGAGATCCTCGCGCTGATCGGCCCGAACGGCGCCGGCAAGACGACGCTCTTCAACATCATCAGCGGCGTCATCTCTCCGCTCTCGGGCACAGTCACCGTCCGTGGACGTCGTGTGGACGGGCGACCCCCGCATGTTTTCGCCAGCGCCCACGCCGCGCGCACGTTCCAGACGCCGCAGATGTTCGCCTCGATGACCGTGCTGGGCAACGTGATGGTCGGCGCCCACCTGCGCGGCCACGCCGGCCTGCTCGCCGGCGGCCTCGCCGTCCCCGCGATCCGGGAGGAACGCGCCCTGGAGCGACACGCCCGGCGCCTGATCGATCTCGTCGGCATGACCAAGGACACCGACACCCCGGTTCAGGACCTGCCGTTCGGCCGGCAGCGGCTGGTGGAGATCACTCGGGCGCTGGCGGCTGGACCGGACCTGCTGCTCCTCGACGAGCCGATGGCCGGACTGGCGGGGCCCGAACGCCGGGCACTGTCCGACCTCCTGCGGCAGCTGCGAGCGGCCGGACTGGCAGTCGTCCTGGTGGAGCACGACGTGGAGGCAGTGCTCGCCCTCGCCGACCGCGTCGCGGTCTTGGAAGAGGGCTCCCTGATCGCCCTCGACGTGCCCGGTCGAGTGCGCCAGGACCCTGCCGTCATCGCCGCCTACCTTGGTACCGACGACGACGATGACGAAGTGGCGGCGGCTTTGCAGAGCGATGCCGCCGACTCACCGCAGCGGATGCCCGGTGAGTAGCGCCAGGCTGGCGCCCGGCACCGGTCCGGTGCTGTATGTGGAGGGGCTGCGCGTCGGCTACGGCAAGCTGGGGGTAATTACCGGTATCGGCTTCGAGCTGGCGCAGGGCGAGCTCGTCGCGATCCTCGGCGCCAACGGTGCCGGCAAGACAACCCTGCTGCGTGCGCTCTCCGGTCTGCTGCGTCCCACAGCAGGGCGGGTGCTGCTGGCCGGCCACGATGTCACGGGCATGCCCGCGGAGCGGGTCGCCGCCCGCGGCTTGGCCCACGTGCCGGAGAACCGGCTGGTCTTCCCGTCGATGACCGTCGATGAGAACCTTTCGCTGGGTGCGTTCACCCGACGCCGGGAGCCCCGTGGTGCGGTCAGCGCCGACCGGGACATGACGCTGGAGCTGTTCCCGCGGCTGGCCAGCAGGCTGCGGCAGCGGGCAGGGACGCTTTCCGGCGGCGAGCAGCAGATGCTGGCGATCGCTCGGGGACTGATGGCTCGTCCGCTCGCCCTGGTCCTGGACGAGCCGAGCACCGGCCTGGCGCCGGTCGTGGTGCGCGAGATCTTCGAGGCTCTCGCGTCCCTGCGTACCCGGCACGGCCTGGCCCTCCTCCTCGTGGAACAGAACGCGCGTGCCGCCCTGAAGATCGCCGACCGGGTCATTGTGATGGACCGGGGCTCCGTGGTGCTGCACGGCGACGCCTCCGAGGTGCTACAGGACAGCCGGGTCCAGACCGTCTACCTCGGCAGCGGCTACCCAAGCCCGGCGAACGCCTCCACGTGAGCCCCGAGGCCGCTGACGCCGCCAGCGATGTCGCCACGCTCGCGGCCACGGCGATGACGCGCGGCTTCGCGGACCGTCAGCTCTCTCCCGTGCAAGTGGCGCAGGCCGTCCTGGACCGGATCGAGCGGCTCGACCCCGTGCTGAACGCGTTCTGCCTCGTGGACCGTCCCGCAGCGATCGAGCAGGCACGGGCATCCGAGCGCCGCTGGTCCGCGCGGACTCCCCTCGGCCCCCTGGACGGGGTGCCGCTCTCGGTGAAGGACCTGCTGCCGGTGCAGGGGTGGCCGACGCGTCGCGGCTCACGCGCCACATCGGACGAGCCCGCACGGCAGGACGCGCCCAGCGTCGCCAAACTGCGGGCCGCGGGCGCGGTGCTGGTGGGCAAGACGACCACCGCTGAATTCGGGTGGAAGCCGCTCAGCGATTGTCCACTGACCGGCACGACCCGCAACCCGTGGGACCTCACGCGGACCAGCGGCGGCTCGAGCGGCGGCAGCGGCGCTGCCGTCGCTGCCGGGCTGGGGCCGTTGTCCCTCGGCACCGACGCGGCCGGTTCGGTGCGCATCCCGGCAGCCTTCTGCGGCTTGGTGGCGATCAAGGCCACCAGGGGCTCGGTCCCAGCGGCGACGAGCCCGTTCGGTCTGGTGGCCCAGACCGGTCCGATGACCCGCAACCTGCTCGACGCCGCCACAGCGCTGGCCGTCCTGACGGGGGACGATGGGCTGATGGAAGCGGTTCGCGACGCGTGCCCGGCGGACGTTGAGGACCTACGTGTCGCGCTGTGCACCCGGATGGGCCACCCACTACCGATTGACCCCGAGGTCGAGGGCAGCGTACGTGCCGCTGCGGACTCCCTCGACGCGCTCGGCGCGCACGTGAGCGAGGTGGACCCGCCGTCCGGGGATCTCATAGAGGACCTCACGGTGCTGTGGTCGGTCGCGCTCGCCACCATGGTGGAGGGTTGGCCGCGGGGCCGGCTCGCCTTACTCGAACCCGGGCTGCAGGACCAGGTGGAACGCGGCCGGTCCGTGCCCGGGACCCGGCTCCTGCGGGCACAGATGGCCGCGGATGCGGCACGTCTGCGACTCGACGAGTTCTTCGGCTCGGTCGACGTGCTGCTCACCCCGACCGTGCCGGTGCCCGCCTTCTCGCTGGGCGCGGACGTGCCGCCGTCGTGGCCGCACAGCACCTGGACGAGCTGGACCCCGTTCACGTTCCCGTTCAACCTGTCCGGCCACCCGGCGATCAGCCTCCCGTGCGGCGTGACGCAAGGGGGCCTACCGGTCGGCCTCCAGCTCGTTGCATGCCGGCACGCCGATGCGCAGCTGCTGCGGTGGGGCGCCGCATTCGATCTGACGCAGCCGGGCCGGTCCATCCCCGAGCCGGATGTGGGCCGGCTGCGGCGTGTCTGATCTGGTCGATCGTGCCGCCAGTCCCGTACCGGTCCCCCGGGTGGGGGACGCCCTTTGCAACGAATCAGGTCTGGTGATCTCGGACCCATGCGAGGACCCGGGGGTGCCCGTCGAGCGGGGATACGAGGTAGACCGCTCGACCATGCCGTCGCGCGCTACGAGGGTCCGGCGCGTGAGCCGCCTCCTTGGGCGGCCACCGATTGGCCCGGGTGCCGCGACGCCGGTTGGACTGGGGAACCGGCCACCAAGCTGGGCACGATGAACTCGGCCCGATTGCCGCACGCCCGGTCCGGTGTTGCGGCAGATCAACAGCCTCACCGGAGGAGGAGGTATGGGGACGAAGACGTTCGCGTCGACCGATGACCTCAACGAAAAGGCCCAGGTCCTGGAGGTGCTCGCCGACGGTGTCTACGCGTTGACCGCGGAAGGCGACCCGAACGTCGGGGCCATCGAGGGCGAGGACTTCATCGTCTGCTTCGAGGCGCTCGCGACACCGGCTGCTGCCCGGCAGTGGCTTGCCCAGCTCCGCTGGCACACCGACAAGCCCGTGAAGTACCTCGTGCTGAGCCATTACCACGCCGTCCGTGTGCTAGGTGCGAGCGCGTTCGACGCCCAGAGCGTGATCGCACACGAACAGACCCGGCGGCTGATCGCGGAACGAGGTGCGCAGGACTGGGCGAGCGAGTTCGCCCGGATGCCCCGGCTGTTCAAGGACCCGGAGTCGATCCCCGGGCTGACGTGGCCGGATGTGACTTTCACGGACCGGTGCACGATCGACCTCGGAGGCGAGCGAGGTGACCTGGTCCTGATGTACTGCGGTCGCGGGCACACCGCCGGCGACATCGTCGCGTGGCTGCCGGACCAGCGTATCGTCTTCGCTGGCGACCTAGTCGAATCGCAAGCGGCCCTGTACACCGGTGACGCGTTCCACACCGACTGGTCGACCGGCACCCTCGACGCCGTCAAGCAGCTGTGCGCCGAGCAGCTCGTCGGTGGACGCGGCAGGATCGCTCGCGGGCGGGACGAGGTCGACGGCGCCGTCGAGCAGACCCGCGACTTCCTGACGACCATGCTCGGTGCAGTCGGCTCGGTCCACCGGGAGGGCGGCACGCTCAAGAATGCCTTCGAGGCGGCGCACGCGGCGCTCGAGCCGCGTTACGGGAGGTGGCCGATCTTCGAACACTGTGCACCCTTCGACGTCCAGCGCCTCTGGGACGAGCTCGAGGGCATCGACTGGCCACGGATCTGGACCGCCGAGCGTGACCGTGAGGTCTGGGAGCAGTTGCAGTAGTGAAAGGTGGATGCGTGGACCGGCCGCCTCAGCACCTCGAGCACCACGCAGCCATCAGCACCGCCAGAGGTGATTGCTCAACGTCGCGGGAGATTACGAGTCGCGGAGGGCTCGGACATTGGCATCGGGTATCCCGCCGCACCCCGGCGGTCACGCACCTGGAGTGGGAGGCGGAAAGCGGTGAACGGGCCGAGACTCGATGACGTCCGGCTGGCGCACCTGGTGCGGTACCCGATCAAAGGCTTCTCGGGTCAGGAGCTCGATGCGGCCACGCTTCGACCCGGCTCGGGGCTGCCGTACGACCGGGTACTGGCGATCACCAACGGGACGGTGCTCGTCGATCCCGACGGAGGATGGACGACGTCCCGGGCCTTCGTGCGGCTGCTGAAGAACACCGACCTGCCGCGCTACGGTCTGCGGCTCGACAACGCCCCGGACGATCCGGGGGAGAGCACCGCCGGGCTCACGGCTCCACATGGTGAACGGGTCCAGGTGCGCCTGGACGATCCGACAAGTCTGACGGCAGCCGACGAGGCGCTGGCGCGCTGGTTTGGCAGGGGCCCCCTCGGTCCCGCGCGGCTGGTCTCGGCCCGGCAGGGACTGTGGGACCATCCGGACGCCGCGCTGTCGATAATCAACCTGGAGACCCTCGCCGACCTGGCTGCGACGGCTGGCCGGCCAGTGGAGCGTCAGCGGTTCCGCGCCAACCTCTTCATTTCTGGGCTTCCGGCGTGGGAGGAGATGTCGTTGTCGGGCCGCCACATCCGGGTCGGCGACGTCGAGCTAGAGGTCCTACGTCCCACCGACCGCTGCCGCGCTACTGCGGTCGACCCCGCCGGCGGTGGTACCGACCTGAACGTCCCCGCCCTACTAGCAAGCCGCTACGGGCACCAGTACTGCGGGGTGTACGCCCGCGTGGTCACCGGCGGTCGCCTGGCCACCGGCCAGCGGGTCGTGGACGTCGGGGCGGCGCCGCGGGCAACGCGGGAGGCCACCAAGGTCAGCACCGCCCCTCCAGTGGTGGAGTGGCCGCGCCGGGTCACCGTTGTGCAGCGGGTGCAGGAGAGCCCGAGCGTGGTCAGCTTCTGGCTGCGGGACCCGTTGGCGGCGCTGCGGCCGGAGCCTCAGCCAGGACAGCACCTGCGGCTGCACACCACCGACGCCGCGGGTCCCCTGTGGCGTGCATACACCATCAGCGGCGTAGACGACGACCTGCTCCGCGTCAGCGTCAAGCAGGCCGACAGCAGTGCCCGGATGTCCCGCCTCCTGCACTCCACCGGCGAGGGCGCCGAGCTGCTAGTCAGCGGTCCCCTCGGGGAGCCGATCGGCGGAACCGGCGCTCCAGGCGACCCGCCCGCCCCGCTGCTGCTGGGTAGCGCCGGAATCGGGATTACCCCGACGGTCGCGACGCTGCGGGCGCTCGTCACCCACGGCGACCCGCGGCCCGTCCGGGTACTGCACGTCGCACGGGACCACAGCGACCTAGCGCTCTGGCCGGAGGCCGTCACGCTCACCTCCCAGCTCGCAGACGGACGAGCCGAGCTGTTCCTTTCCCGAGGGGGGGCGCAGGAGCCGAGCGTCGATGTCCGACCGGGCAGGCCCAGGGGATCTGACTGGACCCGTCTGGTCGAAAGCCTCGGTGGTCATCTGACCGCTCAGCTGTGTGGGCCGGTGACATTCATGCAGGACGCCACCTTCGCCCTGCTGGCTGCCGGTGTGGAGCCCGACCGTGTCGCCGTCGAGGTCTTCGTCTCACCCGAAACGCGTGCCGGCACCGCCGTCCCCCCACCGATGCCGGGTCCCTTTCATGTGAGCTTCACCGCCAGCGAGGCCGAGGCGACCTGGTACGAGAGCGGCGGGACGCTTCTCGACCTCGCCGATGCGTGCGGCCTGATGCTGCCCGCCAGCTGCCGTTCGGGCGCATGCGGCACTTGCGCTCAACGTCTGGTCACCGGCGAGACGGCGTACACGACCGAGCCCGTGCTGCCCCCCAGAGCGCCCGTCGTCCTGCTGTGCTGCGCGGTTCCCACCTCGGACGTCTTCATCCAGGCCTAACGGTCGTCCCGGGCCTGGATCGCGGCGCGCCGAGGGCTGGCGTTCAGTGTGAGGTCATAAGACCCGAACCGACCCGGACCAGGACCGTCCTGTTGATCGCCTCAGAAGTCGCCGGACGCTGTAAGGCAGGCCTCGGCCACCGAGCCGACCGTGTGCACGTGCAGCGCCCCCGCGGCGCGGATCGGGTCGTTGACCGCGGCCGGGTTGCCCCAGAAGGTCGAGATGACGGACACGCGCCCTCGGGGCTGGACCACGTCAATGCCAACATGCCCAATCCACCGGCGTTGGCGACAGCTGCGGCTAGTTCTGGAGCGCTGGTCGACCCGATCGGGGCCTGCACGATCGGAACCTGTATGTCCAACAGATCACATAACTCGGTACGCGGCATGCTCATACCCACACCTCATCACACAGTGGTGGCGGACTTCGCACGCCCGCAGGACCACAGGCAGACCACGAGATGGCCGCACGTTAATCTCACGCGGGGTCACCGTCTCGCGCGGAAACGCACCGTCTCCTCGCGTCCGAAGATGATCGACAACTGGTACGGGGACACGGGAACCGGTGTACACCGATACTTAGGGGTAGGCGGCACGGGACAGGAGCGAGGCATGATCAGCCGGAACACGAACCATGCGGTGACGCTCCTCGAAGAGGATGCGAATCGCGCGGGGCGGAGCTGGGGTGCGCAGCGGCTGCCGGCCCAGCTCGTGCACCTGGACACCGCCGCGGCGGGACGCGCTTCGACGGCGACGCTGCAGGCGGCCGCTGCTCACGCCGAGCGGGAGGCTGTCGTCGGTGCCTACATCGCGCAGGGGGAGGCCGAGGCGGTTCTGGAAACGGGGAGAGCCGAGCTTGGGCGGCTGCTCGGGTTTCAGGCCGGAGGATTGGCGTTCGTGGAGAGTGCGTCAGCAGCGTTGGGCACGCTGCTCTCGGCGTGGCCGTTGGATGCCGGTGACACCGTGGCGGTGGTCCCGAGCGAATGGGGTCCGAACCTCGCGGCCTTTGACCGCCGCGGGCTAGGTGTCGTGCAGCTCGCCGTCCACGGCGACGGCACCGTCGACCTTGCTGACCTGGAACGGGTGCTGGCAGACACCCGGCCTGCCTTCGTGCACTTGACGCAGGTGGCCTCACATCGTGGATTGGTCCAGCCGGTCGCCCAGGCAGCGCTGCTCTGCCGTGCCGCCGGTGTTGCGCTGTGGGTCGATGCCGCACAGGCCCTGGGTCAGGTCGAGACCGCGTGCGGCGCCGACGTGGTCTATTCCACCAGCCGGAAATGGATGACCGGACCCCGTGGTGTCGGGATGCTCGCCGTCGCAGACCGCTGGTGGGACACGCTGCGGGTCAGTCCTTCTCCGCTGGCCCGCAGCTCGTTGCCCGATGACTGCTCAACGGTCCGGCTGCTGGAATCCACCGAAGCCAACATTGCCGGCCGGATAGGCCTATGCACGGCAGTGCGGCAGCACCTCGACGCGAGACCAGCCGAGGTGTGGCAGCGCCTCGCCGAGGTCGGCCGACTGACCCGCCAGATGCTCGACGATCTCCCGGGATGGGTGGTCATCGACCCACTCGATGCTCCATCCGCGATCACCGCGCTCCGCCCAGCCGCCGGCCAGGACGTCGTCGACACTCGCGCCCGCCTGCTCGCCGACTACAGCATCCTCACCACCGCATGCAGCCCAGCCCGCGCTCCGCTGGAGATGACCGAACCGCTATTGCGGATCAGCCCGCACCTCGACTGCTCAGCTGAGGCCATAGCGCTTCTCCGCACCGCCTTGACATCCGCGCTCTGATCAGCTGTCGCCGACGCATTGGCGCTATCCGGGCGGCGGGTGTCGAGCGCCTGCCTGGGAGTTGACGACATCTACGGGGTGAAGGGCCCGCCTTTCGCTGGGTGTCCGGGTAGACCATCGGTGACCGGAACGGGTTCGGCGCCTGGACCTTTGCGGCCGGGTCTTGCACAGTGTGCCGGGCGATGGAGGCAGCCGAGTACCCCCTCGCCTGGTTACGACCCCCAGAGTTCTGGCGGCAAGACGGTCGATCCGAATAGAGGGTTGTAGTACTCCCGCAAATGCACACAAAGGCCTCCAGCACTGAAGCGGAGCAGAAGGCAGCCAGGAAGGGTCACCTCCTCAGATTGTGCGTCAGGCCTCCACTCCGGGTCGCGCATCGTCGCCCACCATTCGACCGCGACCCGGTCACCTTCCACGATGGGCCTTCCGAAATGGAGTGCCAAGTCCTGCTGCGTGTCGGTGGCGCGCCGCCAGTAAGCGGCGATGGCCTCGGATCCGACGTGGGCCTGCTCGGTCGGCGAGGACTGGTAGATGCCATCCACCGTGAACAGTCGGGTGACGGCGTCGGCGTCCTTGGTCCGCCACGCGAGGCCGTAGGCGGTGATCCACTCGTCAGGGCTCATGTTGCAATCATCGAGCTTGAACCTGAGTTCAAGTCAACTATGCTCCTCGATTCATTGGATCAGTCGCCTTCGGATCGTTCCGTTCCGCTCGCCGATCAGTCAATGCGACGACTTCGATGTCCGATCAAGGCCGTCGACGAGATCGGCTAGCAGCCGGATCAGGGTGGCATAGTTCTGTCCGGGTAATGCGGCGCTGAGAACACTGCGAACAGTCGCGACGCCGGCAGCCGCCCCGCCGTGCGCGACCTGGCCCGCGTCCGTCAATGTCAGAACTCCGTCCGTGCCGTCGGCCAGCAAACCGCGTCGGCGCAGCTCATCCAC
>Ga0136630_1000127_pt1 | contig 23331 bp, 27 predicted proteins | sample AntDrymUQ5682106_2_FD_105496 | JGI IMG/M metagenome (GOLD analysis project Ga0136630, IMG submission 105496) | Polar desert sand microbial communities from Dry Valleys, Antarctica - metaG UQ568 (21.06) | ecosystem: Environmental > Terrestrial > Soil > Desert | place: Antarctica: Dry Valley...
CAGCTCGGCGTGCGTCCCGCTTTCGGGTGGTCTCCGTTGTCAAGACCGGGCTGTCACCTCGAGCCGTTATGGACGCGATGCGCTGGGTTCCGGCGCCGGCGCCGTCGACCTTGGTGAACAAGATCCGCTGGCCGTCGGACGTCCAACGAGGTTGCGTCGCTCGGGTCTGACCCGGCCCGAATGTGTGCGCCGACGGCCCCTGCCATACTCCGGCACGCCTCAGCCTCAGGTCACGAACGGATCGCCCGTGATCCTTCGAGCTGCACGGCGCAGTGCACGAGCAGGGCGCGCAGCCGGTCTTGCTCTTCGGCGGCGAGGCCCGCGAGCATCCGCTCGTGGATGCCGGCTGTGGCCTCCTGGCAGCGCGCCAGCAGCCGCTGGCCCGCTGCGCTGAGGCTGGTCTGCAGGATGCGGCCATGCCGGGGGTGCGCCGCCCGCTCGACCAGCCCGGAATGCTCCAGGCCGGCGAGGACCTGGTTCATCGTCTGCGCCGTGACGAAGCAGCGGCGGGCGAGCTCGGCGTTGGACAGCCCGGGGTCGTGCTGCAGGACGCTGAGGGCCGCGTACTGCGCCATCGTGACCCCGTGCTTGCGCATCGCGGGCTCCATGGCCCCGCGCAGAGCCTGTTGCACCCGCTTGACGAGGTAGCCGATCTGCTGCCCGACCCGGTCGCCTTGCATATCAGGAACCTTACGTTAGAATCAGGACACTGATATCCTATCTTGCCAGGAGCACGCTCATGGCAACCGTGACCGGCCCCGATTTCATCGCCCTGCAGGTCCGCGACCTGCAGGCCTCGGCCGAGTTCTACGCCGACCGGCTGAGCTGCAGCGCTCCCCCGAAGGCCCGCCGCACGCGGTGGTGTTCGCGACCCAGCCCATCCCGTTCGCCGTCCGCGAGCCGACCGTCGACCTCGACGAGGTGAACCGCCTCGGCTGGGGCGTGGCGCTGTGGCTGCGCGCCGACGACGCCGACGCGCTGTGCGCGGAGCTGCGCGACGCCGGCGTCACGATCGCCCAGGACCCGGCTGACAGCCCGTTCGGTCGCACCTTCACCTTCGTCGACCCCGACGGCTACCGCATCACCGTCCACGACCGGTGAAGCCGCTCGTCCTGACGCCCCGTGGGCCCTTCTCGCTGGCGGCGTCGACCCGCTTCCTGGAGGGCTTCGCGCCTTCCGGTTACCGCGGTCGCGACCGGGACCACCTGCACCTGGCGTTCCCCGTCGAGGGCGATTGGGCGACCGCCGGCGTCTGTGTCCGTGAACGAGACGGCTCGGTCGTCGCCACCGTCTACGGCGACGCGGACGCCGAGGCGGTCCGCGGGCAGGTCGCGCGCATCCTGTCGCTGGACGTCGACGGGACCGGTTTCGCCGCCGTCGGCGACCGCGACCCGGTGGTCGGCCGGCTGCAGCGCCGCTACCCGGGCCTGCGCCCCGTTTGCTTCTGGTCGGCCTACGAAGCCGCCGCCTGGGCGCTGCTCAGCCACCGCGTCCGCATGACCCAGACGGCCGCGATGAAGCAGCGGATCGCCGAGCGGATCGGGCGCATCGTCGACGTGCACGGTGACACCGTGACCGCCTTCCCGGCCCCGCAACAGCTCCGCGAGCTCACCGAGGCCGTCGTGCCCGGCCGCAAGCTGGGGTACTTGCGCCAGCTCACCGGCGCGGCGCTCGACGGCCGGCTCGACAGCGCCCGCCTCCGGAGCCTGTCACGCGACGAGGCGCTCAGCCAGCTGCAGCAGCTGCCGGGCATCGGACCGTTCAGCGCCGAGCTCGTACTATTGCGCGGCGCCGGCGACCCCGACCACTTCCCCACCCACGAGCGGCGCCTCCACCACGCAATGGCCGAGCTGTACGGCCTCAGCGATCCGACGAGCTCTCAGCTCACCGAGATCGCCGACGGCTGGCGGCCCTACCGGACCTGGGCCAGCGTCCTGCTCCGCGTGTCGCTCGAGGACACCACCCAGCCCGCGGGCTGACCACGTGCCGACCCATCCAGGCGGCGCCTACCCCGAGGCGAAGAACAGCAGGTAGAGGCCGCCGAGGACGAGTGCGACCATTGCGAGCTTCAGCAGAAGGCTCGCGATTTTGACCGCGACGATGACCGCGACGGCGATGAGCAGGATGCCGAGGAGCTCCACGGCGGGCACCGTAGCGGACGGCCTGGGGAGGAGCAGGGCTATCCTCGACCCTAATGGACCCGGCGCCCTTCCCGATCGCGCGCCCGCGCCGGCTGCGGCGGACGGCCGCGCTGCGGGCTGCCGTCCGCGAGACGGCGCTGGTGCCGTCGCAGCTGGTGGCGCCGCTGTTCGTCAAGGAGGGGATCGCCGACCCGCAGCCGGTCGCGTCGATTCCCGGGGTGGCCCAGCACACGCTCGACAGCCTGCGGGCGGAGGCCAAGGAGCTGCGCGCGGCGGGGGTCGCCACGCTGCTGCTGTTCGGGATCCCCGCCGCGAAGGACGCCGACGGCTCGGAGGCGTGGAACCCGGACGGCGTGGTGCAGCGGGCTGTCCGGGCCCTGCGCGACGACCACGCCGACGACCTCGTGCTCGTCACCGACACCTGCCTCGACGAATACACCGACCACGGCCACTGCGGCCCCCTGCGGCCGGACGGCACGGTCGACAACGACGCCGCCAACGCCGCGTACGCCCGGGCCGCGGTCAGCCAGGCCGAGGCCGGCGCCGACGTCGTCGCCCCGTCGGGGATGATGGACGGGCAGGTCGGCGTCATCCGGCGCGCCCTGGACGACGCCGGCCATGCCGAGGACACCGCCGTCATGGCGTACTGCACGAAGTACGCCAGCGCCTTCTACGGGCCGTTCCGCGACGCCGCCGAGTGCGCGCCGCGGTTCGGGGACCGGTCCGCCTACCAAATGGACCCCGGCAACGCCGGGGAGGGGGTGCGCGAGGCCCTCGCCGACGCCGCCGAGGGCGCCGACATCCTGCTCGTCAAGCCGGCGGTGCCCTACCTCGACATCGTGCACCGGGTGAAGCAGGCGACCGGCCTGCCGCTCGCGGCCTACCACGTCTCCGGCGAGTACGCGATGGTCCACGCCGCCGCCGCGAACGGATGGATCGACCACGACCGGGTCATGGCCGAGACGCTGCTCGGCATCCGCCGCGCCGGCGCGGACCTGGTCATCACCTACGCCGCCGGCTGGATGGCGCGACGCCTCGGGTGACCGCGGGGCCACTGCAGGCGGTCGAGGCCCACCTCGCCGCCTTCAACGCCCGGGACACCGACGCGGTGCTCGCCGGCTTCGCCGAGGACGCCGTGTTCGCGTCCGGAGACCTTCTCGTCGTCGGTCGCCGCGGCCTGGCGCGGCTGTTCGCCGAGGCGTTCTCCGGCGAGGCCCGCGCCGCCCTCGAGATCCGCCGCGCGGTCGTCACCGGTGACACGGTCGCCTGCGAGCTGCGCGAACTCGTCGCCTTCGCCGGCGGTACCACGGAGCTGGAGGTCGCCGCCTTCTTCACGGTCCGGGAGGGCCGGCTGGTGCGGGTCAAGGTCTACCGCGAGGGCGCCGCCTGACCGGGGCCGGACCAGCTCGTCGCGGGGCGGCCCCAGCACCCCGGGCTGTGTCGACTGAGTCGGCGCACGGCCGCGCCAGTCGACACAGGCCGGTGTTGAGGCGCGGCCTGTCTGCCCGGAACGACACCGGCGATAGCATCGAGATTGTCCCCCGACCCGTCGCCAGGAGTCCTCAGATGCGCTACCGCCAGCTCGCCCCCGACATCCGTGTCAGCGAGGTCGGCTTCGGCAACTGGACGGTGACGACCGGGTGGTGGGGGGACTACACGCGGCGTGAGGCCGTCGACCTGCACCGCAGGGCCTTCGACGCGGGCATCACCTTCTTCGACACCGCCGATGCCTACGCCGAGGGCTACGCCGAAGAGGTGCTCGGCGAGGCGCTCGCCGACGTGCGCGACGAGGTCGTGATCGCGACGAAGTTTGGCTACGACATCGTCAGCGAGCACGAGCGCCGCGGGCAGCAGGAGCGCCCCCACCGCACCGACACCGACTACCTGCGCGCCGCCCTCGACGCGAGCCTGAAGCGGCTCGGCGTCGACGCGATCGACCTCTACCAGCTGCACAACCCCCGCATGGCCCATCTCGACGACGACGACCTGTTCGCCTTCCTCGACGGCGCCCGCGAGGCCGGCAAAGTCCGCGCCTACGGGATCGCCCTCGGCCCGAAGATCGGCTGGCGCGACGAGGGCGTCCACGCCATGCGCACCCGGTCGCTCGGCGGCGTGCAGATGATCCACAACCTCCTCGAGCAGGATCCCGGCCGCGAGCTGCTCGACGTGGCGCGCGAGACGGGCACGCGCATGATCGTCCGTGTCCCTCACAGCTCCGGCATGCTCGAGGGCAACCTCACCGCCGACACCGTCTTCCCTGAGAACGACCACCGCCGGCACCGGCCGCGCAGCTGGCTGGTGGAGGGCGTCCAGAAGGTCGACCGGCTCGGTTTCCTCACGCGGGAAATGACCCTCGGCCAGGCGGCGCTGCGCTGGATCCTGGCCGACGACCACGTCGCGACCACGCTGCCGAACATCTACGGCGCCGAGCAGATCGGACAGTTCGCGGCGGCCGGCGACGCGCGCGACCTCACCGCCGAGGAGCTCGCCGAGGTCGCCGCCCTCTACGAGCGCAACTTCGACCTCGCCGCGGCGGGCTGATGCCGTCGATGCCGACCACGCGCGCCTCGCAAGACCTGTACGCCCGCGCCCGACGGGTCATCCCCGGCGGCGTCAACTCGCCCGTGCGGGCGTTCGGCAGCGTCGGGGGCACGCCGAGGTTCATGGTCCACGGGGAGGGCGCGCACCTCGTCGACGCCGACGGCAACCGCTACCTCGACTACGTGATGAGCTGGGGGCCGCTGATCCTCGGCCACTGCCACCCCGAGGTCGTCGCCGCCGCGAAGGACGCGATCGACCGGGGCTCCAGCTACGGCGCCCCCACCGCCGGCGAGGTCGAGCTGGCGGAGACCATCCGCGACGCCGTTCCCGCCGTCGAGATGGTCCGCTGCGTCTCCTCGGGCACCGAGGCGGCCATGAGCGCGATCCGCCTCGCCCGCGGCGCGACCGGCCGGGACACGCTCGTGAAGTTCGGCGGGCACTACCACGGGCACTCGGACGCGTTGCTCGTCGACGCCGGCAGCGGCGTCGCGACGTTCGGGCTGCCGAACTCGCCCGGCGTCACGCGCGGCGCCACCGCCGACACGGTGGTCGTGCCGTGGAACGACCGCACGGCCGTCGAGGCGGCGTTCCGAGCCCACCCGGACGGGATCGCGGTCGTCGCCTGCGAGCCGGTGCCGGCCAACATGGGCGTCGTCCCCGCCGAGGCCGGCTTCCTCGAGTTCCTCCGCGAGATCACCGCCGCAAACGGCGCGCTGCTGCTGTTCGATGAGGTCATGAGCGGCTTTCGCGTCGCCCGCGGCGGCGCCGGCGAGCACAGCGGCGTCGTCCCCGACCTCGTCGCGCTCGGCAAGGTCGTCGGCGGCGGCTACCCGCTCGCCGCGTTCGGCGGGTCCGCCGACGTCATGCGCCAGCTGGCCCCCGAGGGTCCCGTCTACCAGGCCGGCACCCTCAGCGGGAACCCGGTCGCGGTCGCCGCCGGCCTCGCCCAGCTGCGCCTCCTGGACGACGCCGCCTACAAGGGGCTGGCCGACCGTGCCGACCAGCTGATCGAGGGTCTCCAGGGGGCCTTCGACGCCGCAGGGGTCCCGGCGGCGGTCCCGCGCGTCGCGAGCCTGTTCAGCGTGTTCTTCACCGGTGAGCCGGTCCGGGACTACGCCGGGGCCAGGGCGGCGGACCACGGCCGCTACGCCCGTTTCTTCAACGGCATGCTCGCCCGCGGCCACTACCTGCCGCCGTCCGGGTACGAGGCGCTGTTCGTCAGCCTCGCGCACACGCCGGAGGACATCGCCTCCACGGTCGCCGCGGCCCATGAGGTCGCCCGCGACCTCGTCGCGTAGCGGCGGCGAGGGTGGCAGGCTGGCTCGCATGACCACCACCGTCGCCGTCTGGTCCGACATCCACTGCCCCTGGGCGACCGTCGCCGTCCACCGCCTGCGCAAAGCCCGCGACGCCGCCGGGCTCGACGCGGTCTTCGACCCGCGCGCCTGGCCGCTGGAGTTCGTCAACGGCAGCGGCACCCCCCGGCACATCGTCGAGCCGGAGACCGCCGTCCTCGCCAACCACGAGGAGTCGTTGTTCAGCCGGTACCGCGGCGAGTCGTGGCCCAGCTCGTTCCTCGGCGCCTTCGAGGTCGTCGCCGCCGCGCGCCGCCTGTTCGGGACGCGCGCCGCCGAGGACACCGACTACGCGCTGCGCCTGCGGTTCTTCCGGCACTCCGGCGACGTCAGCATGCGGGGGCAGCTGCACCAGGCGGTCGGCGAGGCCGGCCTGGACGCCGACGCGGTCATGCACGAGTGGGCGACCCAGCCGGTTCGCGCCGACGTGCTCGACGACTTCGAGCGCAGCAAGGACCTTCCGATCCAGGGCAGCCCCCAGATCTTCTGGCCGGATGGCTCCACAACGCACAACCCCGGCCTCACCGACCACGAATGGGTGCGCGGCATCCCGCGTGTGCGCACCGACGACGCGGGCGAGCCCGAACGCCTCCTCCGCAAGCACGTGCGAGGCTGAGCCGGGAGGGCCCAAGAGCGCACATCGGCTGCGCTGCCGATCACGAGCCTTCGCTGCTCACTCACTCCTTGTCCCCGTCGTCTTCCTTCCCCTGCAAGGCTTGCAAGGCCGCTTCGGCATGTGCGGCCAGATTCGATTCAGCAGATCGACCTTACTGGTGCCCCAGACCACATCGTCGTCGATGTCCCCCAATGGCAGATGGGCCAAGACGCTTCGAAAGGCGTACGCACGCGCCCACGGCGCAGTCGTGGCGGGCACACCGGTCAACAGTCCGTAGCGCTCCGCCGCATTGGCGACCGCGATCCACAATCGGACGACCGCCCAACGCCGAACGGCGTCCGCATGCCAGTGCTCTCTGCTGCAGGACGTCAGCCTCGTCGGGGCGGCGGATCACAGAGCAACGGCGGAGTCCAGGTCACGGCTGTGTCCTCGATTGCGCAATACGCCGTCGGGGATGAGCTCGACGGGCACGCCGACTGCCCGACTCGCGACGTCCTCGAAGTCGCCCACGTCAAAGTAGGGGCGGTCCCCATCGAGGGTGGCCAGCAACCGACCGGCGGGAGTGACCCGAAGTTGCGCATCCCGTGGTTTTGGAAAAGGAGGGAGGAAGTGAGAATCGGGCCACGGCTGGGCGGCAGACTGTTCGGGGGCTTTTTGCTGGCGGCATCGGCCCTGGTGTGGGCGCGCACGAGCGGGGGCATGTCGAGCGCTACTCGGGAGAGTGCCGGGACCAGCCAGCCGGCAACTGCGGAGAGCTTCCCGGTCCCGGCGGGGGTCGCTGCCGAGGAGGGCCGCGAGGGTCCGCTGACCGTTGTGGGGGTCATCGACCCGACGACGACCGGCAGCGCCCAAGACCCCCCGCGTATTTGCTCGATTGCGGGCGACAGCGACCCGCCGACGTGCCTGGGTCCGTCCCTCCTGCTTGAGGGCTTGTCGGAAAGGGAGTTGCGGCCCCTGTTGCGCCACGCCTCCGGTCAGTCAGTGCTTAGGGGCGTCGTCCAGGACGGTGTTCTGACCGTCCAGGAGATCGTGGGATAGGGGCAGGCATCTCGGAGGCTGCGCACCCGCGTGTCGCGTCACTCCTCGGGTCAGCCGGTGCCTCCGGGGCGTTGTCGAGGACGGCGTCCTCACCGTCGATGAGCTCGTGGGAAAGGGGAGGCGTCCGCGAGTGCACACCGGTGCCGCACCCCGTCGCAACGGCTCCTGCGGCAGAACGCCACGGGCAGGGGCGGGAACCGGCTCCGCCGGGGGAGGCGTTAGCCTTGCCGTGATGCCCCCCGACTTCGCCTCGGACGATGCCGACGTTCTCGAGCGGCCGCCGTCTCCCGGCTGGTCGGGCGGCCGCCGAACCGTGCTGCTGGGACTGACCGTCGCGGTCGCGGTCGTCGTCGGCGCGGTGGCGGCGAGCGTCGCCGGGCCCGGGCCGTCCCTGCCGGTCCAGTCGGGAGCAGGTCAGAGCGCGATCGCCCCGCTGGACGAGCGCCCGGCGCCGACGGACCGCATGCCGCTGCCCGACGCGCCCCTCGCAGGGTTCGCCGAGGGCCGCGACATCTCGCTGGCCGACTACCGCGGGGCCCCGCTGGTCGTCAACCTCTGGGCGACCTGGTGCGCGCCGTGCGTCGAGGAGATGCCGGCCCTCCAGGAGGTCGCCCGTGCCGGGGAGGGCCAGGTCGCTTTCCTCGGGGTCGACGTGAACGACGACGCGACCAAGGCCGAGGCCTTCGTCGAGCGGCTCGGCATCGGCTACGACCTGGCGGCCGACCCGCGCGAGGAGTTCGCCCGCGCCGTCGAGGCCTTCGGCATGCCGACCACGCTGTTCGTGGACCCCACCGGGACGATCGTCTACCGGCACACCGGCCCGCTGGACGCCGCCCAGCTGCGCGCCCTGCTCCGCACTCACCTGGGGGTGGAGCTCTGAGCTGCTCGCGCGGCGCCAACCCGGGTGCCGAAGGGCGGGACAGTTGGCGGACGCTGGGGGCCACCAGTACAGTTGGGGGGCGCGGGATGGCCGTGTGGCCGGGGGTCACGCAGGGGACGCCCAGCCCCTCGCACCGCTGAACGCGCGCTCGCCGCTCCCCGGCGCCGGGCACGGACGAAAGGTGCGATGTGGACTGGGTGGGTGACTTCTTCGGGACCCTGCCGCAGGTCGGCAGGGCCCTGTGGACGTTCGGCCGCGGCTGGGCGGGCCTGGGCGTCAGCATCGGCAGCGCGGTCCTCACCATCGGTTTCCTCGTGCTGGCGAAGCAGCTGCGCGACACCCAGGGCTGGCTGTCGGCGATCCTCGGGACCATGGCGGCGACGATCGCCGCGTTCTGGGCCTTTGGGATCCTGCCGTCGGCCTGGGTCTACTTCCTCGACGGCCAGCGGGACCTGATGGAGAACGCCGTGATCCCCGGCCAGCTCGCGATCGGCGGCAACGTCATCGCGGCGAACTTCTACCAGGTGTTCCGCGACTCGGTCGTGATGATGGAGACGTTCGTCGCGATGGGGGCCTTCGCGGTCGCCGCCATGTACGTGCAGAAGCACTACCCGCGCTCCCTCGCCGAGGGTGAAGAAGCGCGTCCCCAGTCCGGCGGCTACAAGTAGCGTGCCGGCACGCCAGCGACAGGACGAGCAGTGGGACTGACCGACCAGGGGCTCCACCCGGAGATCTTCGACGACTACCGGATCGAGACCGTGGACGCCGCCTGGCTGCAGGAGCGGGTCAAGCCGAAGCGCCACATCGGCCTCACCCCCGAGCTGTGCATCCTGTGCCGCGCCTGCGAGGACGTCTGCCCGTGGGAGTGCATCTTCATGATCGCCCCCTCGATCGTGAAGGACGCCGAGAACGGCGAGATCATGACGCTGGCGAACACCGCCGAGGCGATCTTCGTGATCGACGACAACGAATGCACCCGCTGCGCCATCTGTGTCGAGCGCTGCCCGTCCGACGCCCTGTGGCTCGGCCGGGTCTCCAGCTGAGCGAAGGAAGCCGGATTGGCCCGCATCCCCACGCCCCGCATCCCCTCGCCGGACGAGGCGAAGAAGAAGGTCCAGGACAACGTCGTCTGGAAGTCGATCTTCCGGCCCGGGTCGATCTATCGCAAGGGCTACCGCGACACGTCCCGCGACCGGGCGCTCGCCGCGATGAACAACGTGCTGTACCACCTCCACCCGGTGAAGGTGAAGCGGCACGGCCTCAAGCTCACGTACACCTACTGCCTCGGCGGGATGAGCTTCTTCCTGTTCATTCTGCTGACCGTCACCGGCATCTTCCTGATGTTCTTCTACCGGCCGGCGGCCGGGTCCGGGAACGAGCTCGCCTACGCCGACATGCAACGCATCATCGCCGGCGTCCAGTTCGGCGACCTCGTGCGCAACATGCACCGTTGGGGCGCCCACCTGATGGTGTTCACCGTCTTCCTGCACATGGCGCGGGTCTTCTACCACGGCGCCTACAAGCCGCCGCGGGAGTTCAACTGGGTCGTCGGCGTGATCCTGCTGCTCTTGACCCTCCTGCTCGCGTTCACGGGGTACCTGCTGCCCTGGGACCAGCTCGCCATCTGGGCCGTGGCCGTCGGGACGGCGATGGCGGGGTTCACGCCGGTGTTCGGCCAGCAGGTGCAGTTCGTCCTGCTGGGAGGCGTGGAAATCGGGCCGGAGACGCTGCTGCGCTGGTACGTCCTCCACGTCCTGGCTCTGCCCTTCATCACCACTCTCTTCCTCGCGGTCCACTTCTGGAGGATCCGCAAGGACGGCGGCATCTCCGGTCCCCTGTAGCGCTGGAACGCGCAAGGAGCAGTCATGGCTGAGCAGGTCGAGATGGACCAGAAGGTCTACGACGAGCTGATCGCGCAGGGCAAGAGCGAGCGCATCGCCCGCGCAAAGGCGAAGGCCGCCGCCGTCCGGGCCAAGAAGGAGGCCGCTGGCGAGAAGCTCGGCCCGCGCGAGGCGTCCGCCGAGCCTGCCGCGGCGGCGGCCTCCGCCGGCGGCGCCGACGCGCCGGCGGCGGGGGGTGTCGCCACGAAGGAGCGCGCCGGCGGAGTCGGGGCGCTGACGCCCGAGGAGCGCCAGGCGCGGGTGGCCGCGGCGCTCGCGGCCAAGGGCAACGGCGGCGCGGCCAAGTCGGCCGAGACGAAGATGGCGGGGCAGGGTCACACCCACCGCCTGCTCGCCATGGTCCCGCCGTCGGGCATTCAGCAGATCCGCGGCCGGCAGGAGGACAAGGTCTACACCTGGCCGCACCTGCTGTCCGCCGAGTTCGTCTGCCTGCTCGCCCTGACCGCCCTGACGGTCGTGCTGTCGACGCTGCCGGCCTTTCCGCTGCGTGAGCTGGCGAACCCGAACCAGACCCCGAACCCGTCAAAGGCGCCGTGGTACTTCCTGGGTCTCCAGGAGCTCCTGCGCTACTTCCACCCGATGATCGCCGGCGTCACCATCCCCGGCATCGTCGGGCTCCTGGGCCTCATGACGATCCCGTACCTTGACAAGAACCCCTCGGTGAAGCCGGAGAACCGCAGGCTCGCCATCACCATCATGACGTTCTTCCTGCTCGGCTCCGCGGTGCTGACCATCTGCGGGTCGTTCTTCCGGGGCCCGGGGTTCAACTGGATCTGGCCGTGGGTGGACGGCCTGTTCTTCGAGTTGTAGAGGACCGATGACCATGCCAACCGTCCTGCTCCTGCTCGCCACCGTGGCGGCGCTGCTCGGCGTCGCGTTCTGGTGGATCCGCCGGAACAACCTGGCGGTGTACCCCGCGGGCCGCGGGCCGCTCGTCCGGCAGCCGCTGCCGACGGGGTGTGACCTCGGTGAGCGCCTCATGGCTGCCTCGGCAGTGGACGCTCCGCAGTCGGCGCCTGCGGCCGGCAGCGGGGTCGCGGCGCCGGAACGCGCAGCCGCGCCCGCACCGGCCAAGCCGCCGAAGCGCAAGAAGCCGTCCGGCCCCTCGCGGCGCGCCTTCCTCCGCAACTCGTGGCTGATCGCGTGGCTCGGGGTGCTCGCGAGCTTCGGCGGCGCGTCGCTGGCGTTCCTGTGGCCCAATCTGCGGGGCGGCTTCGGCGCCGTGATAGACCTCGACTCCGAGGACGCGGTCGCGGCGGCGATCGCCGAAGGCGGGGGGCGCTTCGAGTACCCGTCGGGCCGCATGTACATCGTGTCCTACGACCCCGCGAACGACCCGGACGGCGATTACGCGGACATCACGAACGGCGCCCCGTTCATGGCGCTGTACCAGCGCTGCGTCCACCTCGGCTGCCGGGTGCCGTGGTGCGCGTCCTCGTCGTGGTTCGAGTGTCCGTGCCACGGTTCCCGCTACAACCGCTGGGGGGAGTACCAGTTCGGCCCCGCGCCGCGCGGCCTGGACCGCTTCAACCTGTCCGTTGAGGAGGGTCGCGTGACGGTCGACACGAGCACGGTCATCACCGGGCCCTCACGACAGACGTCCATCCTCGGCGAGCCGCCGTCCGGCCCGCACTGCAACTGAGCCCCTCCCCACCGAGCGACAGCCGAAGGGCCGCCACCTCGTGACGCCGACCACCATCGCCATCGCCGTCCTGGCCGTCGCGGCCTTCGGGACGATCGTCTTGCTGCTCGGGAACGCCGCGAGCCAGCGGCGGATGGGAGAGGACATCCCGCCCGCGCTGCGGCCGGGGTACTCCGACGACCAGCTCGAGTCGAACGTCCTCGAGCGCTACATGTCGTGGGGTCTCGTCCTGACGCTGTTCTTCGCCGTGTTCCTGCCCGTCTACTGGCTGCGCGAGCCGGCCCGCATCAACAGCAAGGCGACCGAGGAGTTCGTCCAGCAGGTCGTCCGCGGCGGGGAGCTGTTCGAGGCGAACTGCGCCGAGTGCCACGGCATCGACGGCGGCGGCGGGGCCGCGGCGTCGCCGTACGGCGGCCAGTGGCCCGCCCCCAACCTCACGAACATCGTGAAGCGCTACGAGGACAGCCGGACGATCACCGACGTGCAGAACCTCATCGAGACGACCCTGCACCGCGGCCGTCCCGGCACGCCGATGCCGGCCTGGGGATCCGACTACGGCGGACCGCTCACGGACCTCCAGATCAACGACATCACCGCCTGGATCCTCGCGCAGCAGGTCGACGAGGTCGCCGAAGCCCAGCCGGCCGCGGACCTGTCGGGCGAGCAGCTGTACACGCAGAACTGCGTGCGGTGCCACGGCGCCGAGCTCCAGGGCGTCGTCGGCCCCAGCCTGGTCGGCGTCTTCGAGCGCCACGACGAGGAGAGCGTCCTCGGCATCCTGCGCAACGGGATCAACCTCGGGACCGGCGTGATCATGCCGCCGTGGCAGAACGGCTACCTCTACGAGGACACCCGCTACACCGACGAAGCGCTCGGCAAGATCGTCGACTACCTCGCCGAGCAGCAGCCCGCCGAGCTGCCGCCCGGGGCCGAGCAGTACCAGTCCCCGGGGCTTGGTGAGCCCGACCCGGAGCCGCCCGCAACGGAGGAGCCGACGGGGACCGCCCAGCCGACCGAGGACGACACCGCCGGCCCGGCGCCCGACGCGACCGACGCCGAGCCGACCGCGACGTCGACCGACGTCTGACCCCCAAGGACAGTGCCGATGCCGCCCGCGATCAGCGCCCTGGTCGTCCTCGCCACCGAGGGCGGCATCCCGACGTCGAACCCCTGGTCGCAGGTGGCGGTGCCCCTTGCGATCGTCATCTTCGTCGGCAGCGTCTACCTGCTCCTGCGCTCCAACCTCGGCACCCGACGCGGGTACCTCGTCCTGGGCACCTGCCTGTGGGGCTTCACGTCCATCCTGGCGACGTTCTGGACGTTCGGGGCACCCGGCACCCCGCCCGCCACGGGCCCGCAGAACTTGCCAGGCCAGCAGCTCAACGAGTACGAGCCGACCTGGACACCCTTCGCGCAGGACAGCGCCGTCGCCGAACGGCCGGAGTACGCCGTCGCGGCGAACTACCCGGAGGGTTTCGGCCCGGTGCCGGGCGAGTTCGAGGCCGAGGCCGGGACCGGCGCCGACGAGATCGCGAACTTCTTCTCCGGTTTCGACCCGACCGATGACTACCGCAACGTCATCGAGGCCACCTGGGAGCCGGTCGCCACGGAGTTCGCCGAGGCGACGAACGGCTATCCGCTCATCGCGGTGACCTATCAGCAGACGTGCCAGATCGACACGAACGCCGACATCGTCGAGGGTGAGGACCCGCCGCTCACCCCAGAGGGCTGCGAGGGCGCCCAGATCGGCGACGTCGCCGAGGACGGCGACACCGCGGTGCTGTTCGGCTTCTTCGACGCCGGCAACCCCTCGTTCCCGAGCTACGTGATGCTCGGGGTGGTCCTGGCACTGTTCCTGCTGCACGCCCTGCTGCTGTCCCGCGACGAGTCCCGGGAACGGCGCGAGCGCGTCGTCGAGCCCGCCGCCGGCGAGCCGGTCGAGGTGGGCGCCTCCGCGCGGTAACCGTCGAGCGGTAACCGTCGGTCGGGCCCCGTCCGCGTCCACGCCGCGTCCTCCCGCAAGCGGGCCCTGGCGCTGGCGCTGGCCGGGTCTGTCACGCCCAGGACGCCATAATGTCAAGGGCACCCTCGCGCAAGGAGCCCTGTGTACCCGACCCCGATTGCCGCCGCACTCAGCGGTGCCACGGAACGCCAGCTCTCGTACTGGCGGCGTCCGCGCGGGGTGACGGAGCCGCTCCTGGTCCCCGAGTACGGAGACGAGCGTGCCTGGTTCTACTCGTTCCGCGACGTGGTGGCCCTCCGCGCCTTCGTCGCGACCCGCGAGCAGGTGTCGCTGCAGAAGCTCCGCAAGGCGGTGCAGCAGATGGACTTGCCGAAGCACCACCCCTCCGAGTACCGCATCCTCGGGTACGGAAACGACGTGGTGGTCGTGGGACCAGGCGCTGAGTACGTCGACACCAAGGCCAACCTGGTGTTCGAGACGGTGGTCGAGGAGCTGTTCAAGGAATTCCGCTACGGGCACCGACTGGTGCGCAACTTCGTGCGCCCGTACCCCGAGGTACGCGTGAACCCGGACATCAGGCACGGGTACCCCTGCATCCGCGGCACGCGTGTCCCGTTCGACCTCGTCGCCGGGCTGGTCGAGGACGGAGTGGAGCCGGAGGACGTCGCCGAGTTCTACCCGTCGGTCTCAGCAGCGGCCGCGCTCGACGCGCAGAGGTTTTCCGAGTACGTCGAGTCGGCCCGGCACGGACGGTCGACCGTCGCGTAAACCTTGAGGATACTTCTTGACGAGGACGTGTCCCAGCCGCTGCTGGAGCCGCTGCGGCGCATCCTCAAGCCCCACGCGGTCGACCATGTCGACGACATCGTCTGGAAGGGCAAGAAGGATGTGCAGGTCCTCCGCGACGCGCCCGTTCGCGGCTACGGCATGCTCGTCACCCACAACCTCGGGCCAGCTCCGTATCCCGACGAGGTCAAGGCGATCAAGAGGTCGGGCATCCACCACGTCACCTACGTCACAGCGAAGGGGTTGACGGGCGAGGCGCTGGGGATGGCGTCTCTGCTGGCCTCGATGCGCCGCGTGGTCGCGGAGGCGGAGGCCAGCGACGAGCCGGTGTCGTTTTCCATCGCGAAGCTGACCGACCGCCAGAGGCACACCTCGCAGCCGGTCCGGGTCTTGACCTACGGCGGCCGCTGACAGGAGGCGCGGATCTCCCTCGGCTCCGCGGCGCGGAGCTGGGCGCCCGTGACCGCGCCAGATGGCCGTCTTCGCCGTACGAGGCCGGTCTCGTCAGGGCGGGTCGAGCGGAACGATGAGCCCCTGGCGCCTGCCCACCGGAGGTCGGGCTCCTACACTGGCGGTGATGCGCCAGGTCACCGCCGCTGTGCTGCTCGCCGTCGCGCTGACGGCGTGCTCGGCCGCCGCCGACGGGGGCGACGGGCTCGGCTACGTCTCCGGTCGCGGGATCGAGGTGCTGGCCATCGACGAGCGCCAGCCGGCCCCGGACGTCGCCGGGGAGACGCTGGACGGGGAGCCGCTGGCCATCGCGGACTTCGCGGGCCGGCCGGTGGTCGTGAACTTCTGGGCCTCGTGGTGCGGCCCCTGCGCCGGCGAGGCGCCGGAACTGCAGGCCACCGCCGAGGCGTACTCCGGACGCGCCGCCGTCGTCGGCGTCAACGTCAAGGACTCGGTGGTCAACGCCCGCTCCTTCGAGCGCGACCTCGGGGTGGAATACCCGTCGCTGTCGGACGAGGGGGCGACGATCGCGGCCCGGTTCGGGGGGCTGGCTCCCGAAGCGCTCCCCTCGACGGTGCTGCTCGACTCGGAGCACCGGGTCGCCGTCCGGCTGTTCGGTGCGGTCACCGAGACCCAGCTGGGGGACTACCTCGACGGGCTGCTGGCCGAAGCCGCATGACCGTCCAGGGCCTCATCGTCGATGCCAACCTGCTGGTCGCCGCGGCCGTCGCCTTCGCCGCTGGCCTGGTCTCCTTCGCCTCGCCGTGCGTCGTGCCGCTCGTGCCCGGCTACCTCGCGTACATGACCGGCCTGTCCGGAGCGGAGCTCGCCGGCCGGTCGCGGGGACGAAGCCGCGTCGTCGGCGGGGGTCTGCTGTTCACCCTCGGGTTCGCGATCCCGTTCACGCTGGTCGGGCTGCTCGGCGGCGGGCTCAGCCGCTACCTGGAGGCGCGCGGCTGGCAGATCGTCATGGGGGTGGGTGTCGCGGCGCTGGGCCTGGCGTTCACGGGCCTGCTGCCGTTCGACCTGCTGCGCCGCGAGGTGCGGGTGACCGACCAGGCGATCGACCGGGGCGTCCTCGGCGCGCTGCCGCTCGGCTTCGTCTTCGGCGTCGGCTGGACGCCGTGCATCGGGCCGGCGCTGGCGGCGATCTTCACGCTGTCGGCGGCGCAGGGCGGCGGCAGCGAGCTGCGCGGCGGCGTACTCGCGTTCGTCTACGCGCTCGGGCTCGGCCTGCCGTTCATGCTGGCGGGGCTGCTGTTCCGCCAGGCCGGTGGGGCGCTCGGGTTCCTGCGCCGCAACGCGGGCGCCCTGCAGGTCGGGGGCGGCGTGCTGCTGATGGCGGTGGGCGTGGCGATCGCCACGGGCCTGTGGGGGGCGTTCATCCTGTACCTGCGCCCGCTCATCGGCGGCTTCGAGACGGCGATCTGATGACGGAGACCCTGCCGCCGCGGGAACGCGTCGACCCGCCGGCGCCGCGCGGGCCGCGGCTGCCGGACATCCCCGGGCCGGTGGAGACGCTCGGCCTCGCCTGGCGGCGCCTGCGGAAGATGTCGACGGCGCTGGTCCTGCTGTTCGCCCTCGCGCTGGCCAGCGTCGTGGCGACGTTCGTGCCGCAGGAGCCGGTCATCGCCCGGACGGTCGAGCTCTGGCGGGCGGGCACCGCCGGTCCGGGCGCGGCGTGGGCCCGGGTGCTCGACGCGCTGTCGTTCTTCGACGTCTTCGGCTCCTGGTGGTTCCTCGCGATCACGGCGGCGCTGTTCACGAGCCTCACCGGGTGCCTTTTTCCGCGCTACCGCGCCTTCGCGCGGGTGGTGCGCCGCCCCCCGGCACCGGGCCGCGGCCTGGACCGGCAGGCCCACCACGAGGTGCTGCGCACCGCGCTGCCGCCGACCGCCGCGCTGGACGCCGCCGAGACGGTCCTTGGGCGCTACCGGCGGCGGCGGGTCGAGGCGGTCGACGGGGTAGCTCAGATCGCCGCCGAGCGCGGGCACTGGCGCGAGGGCGGCAGCCTGGTCTTCCACACCGCCTTCTACCTGCTGCTCGTCGGGATCGTGATCGGCCACTCGTTCGGGTTCACCGGCCAGATCAACGTCGCCGAGGGCAGCGACTTCGCGGACACGACCGTCGTCTACGACCAGGCCAAGCCGGGTCGCTTCTGGGACGCCGGCGACCACCGCGGCTTCGTCGTGCGGCTCGACGACTTCGATGTCAGCTATCACCCCGACTTCACCCCGAAGGACTTCGTGTCCACGGTGACGATCCTCGAGGACGGCCAAGAGGTCCGCACCACGCAGGTCCGTGTGAACCACCCGCTGGTCTACCGCGGGATGAAGATCTTCCAGGCCCGGTTCGGGATGGCGCCGCGGGTCGTCGTCCGGCCGGCGGGCGGCGGCGACGCGCTCTTCGATGACCGGGTCCTGCTCACGCAGGACGGACCGTTCTGGGTGGGCCGCGCGAAGGTGTCGGCCGGGAACCCGAGTCCCGGCGACGGCCGCGACCCGGTGCCGCAGATCGCCCTCGACCTCGCGCTCGTGCCGGACGCCGCCATCGTGGACGGCGAGCTGCGGATCAACTCGCCGGAGCCCCGCAACCCGCGGCTGGCGGCCTCGCTGTACGCCGGGCAGGACCTCGGCCTCGGCCGGCCCGAGCCGATCAGCAGCCTGGAGTTCCCCCAGTCCGACCTCGTCGGCCAGGCCATGCTCACGCCCGGCGGCTCCGCCGACCTCGCGAACGGCCTGCTGACCGTCGAGTTCCCCGAACTCGACCAGTGGTCCGGGTTTCAGGTCAGTCACGCGCCGGGGCGGCGGGTCCTGCTCGTCGCCGGGATGCTCGTCCTGGTCGGGCTGATACCCTCGCTCTACAGCTACCGGCGCCGCCTGTGGGTCGAGGCGCGCCGCGACGGCGAGAGGACCGACGTGGTGCTCGCGGGCGTCGCGCTGCAGCGGCAGACTGCGTTCGCCGACGAGTTCGCCGAGGTGCGCGACACCCTGGAGGCCGCGCTCGCCGGCCCCGCCCCGCTCCGCCACGCGCCCGCCGTGCCGACCCCGCAGAAGGAGACCCGGCGCTGATGCCGAACGAGACGCTCGCGCAGACCTCGAACACGTTGTTCAACATCGCGTTCGTGACCTACATCGTGGCGATGGTCGCCTACTTCTTCCGGCTGGCGTTCACGCGCGTCAGCGTCGCCGGGGTCACGTCGAGCACGGTCACCGGCACGCGCATCGGCCTCGTCGGCACGGCGCTGGCGGTGGCCGGTCTCGCGCTGCATCTCGTCAGCTTCGTCGCCCGCGGAGTCGCGGCCGATCGGATGCCCTGGGGCAACATGTACGAGTACTCCTCGGGCATGGCGCTGCTGGTCGTCGCGGTCGGCCTGGTCGTGGTCCAACGCCGGTTCGGCTACGGCCATCTGATGGGCTTCCTGCTCGCGGCCGCGGTGCTGATGATGACGTCGGGCCTGCTGCTGTTCGCCGAGGCGGGCCCGCTCGTGCCCGCGCTCAACAGCTACTGGATCAGGATCCACACGTCGTCGATGATGGTCGCCTCGTCGATCTTCATCGTCGGGTTCGCGGCCACGGCGCTCTACCTCGTCAAGGACACCGGGGAGCGGCGGGTCGCCGCATCCGGAGGGGACAGCTACACCGGGTCGACGGTCGGCGCGGCCCGGCTCACGCCCGTCGAGCCCGACGCCCGGCCCGAGGGCTACGAGGCCGACGGAGCCCTGGCCGTCAGCGTCGCGTCGCCGCTCGCCCAGCGGGAGGTTCTGTCGCCCGTGCTGTTCCCGCTGGTCCCGGGGGTGATCGCCGCCCTGTTCACCCTGCTCGTGTGGCGCGCGCCGGTCGCGGCCATCATCGCCGGCAGCGTCGCGGCGCTGCTCGGGACCGCCGCCTGGTACGCCGTTCCCTACCTTCCGCCGGCCGCAAAGCTCGACAACCTCGCCTACCGCACGATCGCGTTCGCGTTCCCGATCTGGACGTTCGGCGTCATGACCGGCGCGATCTGGGCGGAGGAGACGTGGGGCCGCTACTGGGGCTGGGACCCCAAGGAGACCGGCTCGTTCTTCACCTGGGTGCTCTACGCCGCCTACCTGCACGCACGGTCGACGCACGGGTGGCGGGGCCGCAAGGCCGCGTGGGTGGCCGTCGTCGCCTTCTTCGCGCTGATGATCACGTTCTACGTCGTGAACCTGTTCATCGTCGGGCTGCACAGCTACGCCGGCCCGGGCCTGGTGTGACCGCCCGCTGAGCGGCGCGGTCCTCGGGCTGCTCGCCGCCCTCGTCTACGGCTCCGCCGACTTCGTCGGCGGGATCGCCAGCCGCCGCGCGGGTGCGCTGCCGGTCGTGGCGTGGTCGCAGGCGGCGGGGTTCGTCCTGCTGCTCCTGGCGCTGCCGGTGTTCTCGTCCACCGGGCCAACCGGACCGGCGCTCGCGTGGGGCGCCGCCGCCGGGGTGGGTGCCGGCTCCGGGGTGGCCCTGCTCTACCGCGGGCTGGCGAGGGGGCGGATGAGCGTCGTCGCGCCGATCACGGCCGTCGAGGCCGCGGCTGTGCCGCTGCTCGCCGGCGTCGCGCTGGGGGAGCGGCCCGGGGTCCTGGCGCTCGCCGGGATCGCCCTCGCGCTGGCCGCCATCACGCTGGTGTCCGGGGCGTCGAAGGGGCGCTCGCCCTCGGGGTCGGGCTCGCCGGACGAGGCGCCGGTCGGCCCGGGGCCCGGCGTGCCCGCCGCGCCGGCGGAGGCGTGGGGCGGCGCCGCCGCGGGCCTGCCTGGCGGGGTTCCCGGAGACAGCCCGGCCGGCGGGGCGTTCCGAGCCGGCCTGGGCGGGGCGCTGCGCCGGCCGGGGATCCCCGACGCGCTGGGGGCGGGGCTGGGGTTCGGCCTGATGTTCGTGCTCCTTGAGCGCGCCGGCGACGCCGGCCTGTGGCCGCTCGTCGGCATGCGGGTGTCGTCCCTGACCCTGCTGGCCGGCGCAGCGCTGGTGCTGGGGCGGTCCCTGCGGGTCGCCGAGGGCGCCTGGCCGACCGTGCTGCTCGCCGGCGCGCTCGACCAGGCCGCGAACGTCCTCTACCTGCTGGCGACCCGGCGGGGAATGCTGTCGCTGGTGGCGGTCCTGACGTCGCTGTACCCGGCCAGCACCGTCCTGCTCGCGCGGCTGGTCCTCGGCGAGCGGCTCGCCCGGCTGCAGGTCGCCGGCCTGGTCTGCGCCGCCGGCGGCGTCGGGCTCATCGCGACCGGCTGACTGGCGGCGCCCCGGCCCGACGCGGTGCCCCCGCGAGGTGCCTGTTGGGGGGTCAGGCGTCCCCGTCGTCGGCGAGCAGGTGGGCCGGGGGTGGCGGCATGGTCGAGCCGAGGCCGGCGCGCGCGACCGCGGCGGCGCCGTCGTCCGGGCAGGTCAGCTGCCACGGGTGCAGCTCGCGACGGCAGACCGGACAGGCGCGGAGCTCGAGGTCGAGCTCGAGGCCGCTGCCGCCGCCGGGCAGCTCGTCACCCTTGCGCTTGTCGTTCGTGACGTAGGCCATCGGGCCATGCTACGCCGGCTCGGCGTAGAGCTCGGCCGCCGCCGTGACACCCGACCCCGACCGTGCGACGACGAGCGTCTCGGGCGCCCGATCGTACGGCGACGCGGCGAGCACCCGGAGCAGCCGCGCCCGCTGCTCCGCGCCGTCGACGCCGGTCGCCCAGAACGCCGAGGCCGCCGCGGCGGCCACCCGGCCGCGCAGGGCCAGCGCCGCGATCCCCTCGCCTCCGCCCGTCGGCCACCAGGGCCCGCAGCCGGTCTGCTCGCGCGCACCGAGCCAGTCGCGGACCACCGCCTCGAACGTCACGGCCTGGCTGGCCGCCAGGCGCTCCCGGTTCGCGGCGAGCACCCCCGCCCCCCGACCAAGCTCGAACGCCTCCCGGTTCGGCAGCACCAGACCCAGCCACAGCCGCAGGAAGGGGTCGCGGACCTGGTAGCGGACCCGCTTCGTGCGGCGGGGGTCCTCGCCGACCGGGGTGACGCGGTCGAGCAGGCCCAGCTCCTCCAGCAGGGCGAGCGCCTCGCTGGTCGTCGCGGGCGCCAGGCCGGCGCGCTCCCGGACGGCGGTGAAGGTCCCCGCGCCGAGCGCGACGAGCTCCAGCACCCGGGCCGCGGCCGAGCCGGCGGTCAGCTCCTGCAGGACGACGGTGCCCTCGTCGCCGAGCGGCGCGCCGGGTCCGTCGAGCAGGTCGGCCAGGTTGACGAGCGGGTCGTGGCGCGGGTCCCACAGCGACAGGTACCGCGGCATGCCGCCGACGGTGAGATACGCCTCGAGCCAGGCTTCGGGATCGGTCCCGCCCACGAGCAGCCCGGCCTCGCGCCAGGAGAACGGGGCCAGCCGCAGGTGCGCGTCGGCGCGGCCGAAGAGCGGCGCGTCGGCCGCGACCAGCCGCTCCATCAGCCCGACGTGGCTGCCGGCGAGGACCAGCGACAGCTGGGACGCGCCCCGGTGGTCCCAGCGGGCCTGGAGCGTCGACGGGAGCGACGGATCGGCTTCGCACAGGTACGGGAACTCGTCGAGCACGACCAGCAGCGGCTCGTCGCGCGCCCTGGCGAGGACGTAGCCGAACGCCGCGTCCCAGGTCTCCAGCCGTCCGAGGTCGAGCACGTCGCCCGCGACCGGAGGCGCCACGGCCCGCAGCCGCTCCTCGAGCCGCCGCAGGGCCTCGGCGACCGGGGCGCGCGTCCCCGGCAGGAACACCGACCGCCGCGACCGCGCGAACCGGTCGAGGAGCGCGGTCTTGCCGACCCGCCTCCGGCCCGACACGACCGCCATCCCCGGCCGGTCGCCGCACGCCCGCTCCAGGGCCCGCAGCTCGCGTTCGCGATTCTCGAAGTTCGGCATGTCCGAAGTTTGGCACGCCCGACGGCCGAGCGGCCGGAGGCGCTGCCGGCCGCGGTCGGGGACGCGGGCTGCCCACCGGCTGGCAGGTGGCAGGCCCGCGGGTCACACCGGGTCAGTGGCAGGCCCGCGGGTCACACCGGGTCAGTGGCAGGCCCGCGGGTCACACCGGGTCAGAGCTCGCGCAGAGCCTCGCGGTCCACCTTGCCCGTCGGCAGCAGCGGCAGGCGGTCGATGACGACGAGCTGGCGGGGGGCGTGGTGCGCCGCGGCGGCTGCGGTCACGAACGCGCGCAGCTGCGCGAGGTCCGGGGGGGCGGCCGGATCCGCGGGGACGACGACGGCGACGACCCGCTGGCCCCACTCGGGGTCGGGCCGCCCGACCACGGCCGCCTCGGCCACGGCAGGGTGGCGGGCCAGCAGCTCGGCGACCTCGCCGGCCGCGACGTTCTCGCCGCCGGTGACGATCACGTCGTCGGCGCGGCCGATGACATCCAGCCGCCCATCGGGCGTCCAGCGGCCGAGGTCTCCGGTCGTGAAGGTGCCGCCGGCGAATGCGCCGGCCGTGAGGTCGGGACGCAGCCGGTAGCCGCGGGCCAGCACCGGCCCGCGGACGCGGACGCGTGCGTCCGCGCCGATCAGCACCTCGACGCCGTCGAGCGGCACGCCGTCGTAGACGCACCCTCCGACCGTCTCGGTCATCCCGTACGTCGCGACGACCCGCGCGCCGGCCGCCGCGGCACGCGCGAGCAGGTCGGCCGGCGCGGCCGCGCCGCCGAGGAGGATGCCGCGGTACCCGCGCAGGTCGGCGCCCGCGTCGAGCAGCCGCCGCAGCATGGTCGGCACCAGCGCCGTGTGCGTGACGCCGCACGCCGGCGCCCCGGCGACCGCGGCCACGTCGAAGCGGTCGTGGAGCAGGGGCATCGTCCCCAGCAGAATCGACCGCACGAGCACCTGCAGCCCGGCGACGTGGCTCACCGGCAGACAGCACAGCCAGCGGTCCCCCTCGGTCGCTCCGATCCGGGTCAGACCGGCGCCAGCCGAGGCCTCGAGCGCAGCGCCCGTCAGCTCGACCCCCTTCGGGGTTCCGGTGGAGCCCGACGTCGCGACCACGACGGCGACGTCGCCGGCGACGGGTTCCGCCGACGCGAGCAGCGCGGTCGC
>Ga0136630_1000128_pt1 | contig 23316 bp, 25 predicted proteins | sample AntDrymUQ5682106_2_FD_105496 | JGI IMG/M metagenome (GOLD analysis project Ga0136630, IMG submission 105496) | Polar desert sand microbial communities from Dry Valleys, Antarctica - metaG UQ568 (21.06) | ecosystem: Environmental > Terrestrial > Soil > Desert | place: Antarctica: Dry Valley...
CGTCCCGGCTTGCGCCCGGCCGCTGCACCCTTACCCAGGCCACGGCTCGTCCCGGCTTGCGCCCGGCCGCTGCACCCTTACCCAGGCCACGGCTCGTCCCGGCTTGCGCCCGGCCGCTCCACCCTTACCCAGGCCACGGCTCGTCCCGGCTTGCGCCCGGCCGCTGCACCGGATCAGGCCGGCGGTCGGATCGTTGCGACGCGCGCGAGCCGACGTTCGCTCGACCGTGTTCGACCGAACGGAGCAGATGGGTCAGCGTGGCCTCGAACTCGGCCAGCTTGGCATCGACGTAACCGTCCACCTCGCGGCGCATGGCTTCGACGTCGGCAGCTGTGGCCGCACCCAGTTCGTCGGCCCGGGTGACCGCGCTGCGATAGACGTCGCTCTCACTGATCAGCCGCTCACGTTCGCTGCGACCTCTGGCGAGTAGTTCGTCGTGCTCCGACTGCGCCTGGGCGATAAGTTCAGCGCGGATCCGGGCGCCCTCGCTGACCAACCGCTCGTGCTCGAGTTCACCGGCGGCCAGCAACTCGCCTCTGTCCCGCTGGGCCAGCGCCTGCATGTGATCGGCCTCGGCTTGTGAGCGGGCTCTGGTCGCTTCGGCCTCCTGACCGGCGCGAAGTGCGATCCGGTCGGATTCCACCTGCGCGGCGTCGAGCAGTTCCCCGCGTTGATCGAGCACGGCCTTGGCCTGGGTGACCTCCTCCGGCAGCCGATCACGCAACTCGTCGAGCAGGTCGAGGAGGTGGTCACGCGGCACCATCGCCGAGGTCGACATGGGCACGCCGCGGGCCTGCTCGATCGTGGTGACGATCTCGTCGAGCGTGTCGTAGATGCGGTACATCGGTCAGTCCTCCTCGCGCGGATGCAACCGTTGGAGCACCGGTGGCGGCACCAGGTGCGCGACGTTCCCGCCGAAATGCGCGACCGCTTTGATCAGGCTGGAGGACAGGTGACCGTGCTCGGGTCCGGTTGGCATGAACACCGTTTCGATCCCGCTCAGACCGCGATTCATCTGCGCCATCTGCACCTCGTACTCGAAGTCGCTGATCGCCCGCAGTCCCTTGACGATCACTTCGACGCCATGGTCGCGGCAGTAGTGCACGAGCAGGCCGTGGAAGGAGTCGACGGTGACCCCGGACAGGTGCGAGGTCGATTCCCTGATCATCGCCATCCGGGTATCGACGTCGAACTTGCCAGCCTTCTCCGGGTTGACCAGAACCGCGACGATCAATTCGTCGTAGAGCTGGCTGGCCCGCTCGATGATGTCCAGATGCCCGTTGGTGATCGGGTCGAAAGACCCAGGGCAGACGGCTTTTCTCATCAACCCTTACCCCAGCCACGGCACGTCCCTGCTTTCGCCCGGCCGCTCAACTGCAGGCTGCTCTCACGGGGCGCGACCGTACCAAAGCACGGCCTCCCCATAACGCCGATCGCGGATCGGCTGCAGAAATGTCGGCCACACCCACGGGTCGTCGCGAGCGGAACGCTCGACCACCAGCACCGCCTGCGGGGCCAGCCAGCCTTTACGGAGCAGGCCGGCGAGGACGCCGCTGAGTTCGTCGGCCGGCAGTCGGTACGGCGGGTCGGCGAAGACCACGTCGTACGGTGCTGCGGCGCCTTGGACCTCGACGGGTTCGGTGACCGCCAGCCGCTGCACGGGAGTGACCAGAGCGAGGGCACCGTCCAGTGCAACCGAGCCGATGTTGGCGGTCAGGGTGAGGGCCACCCGTCGGTCCGCCTCGACCAGAAGAGCGTGCAAGGCTCCTCGGGACAACGCCTCCAGGCCCAGCGCCCCCGAGCCGGAGTACAGGTCCAGCACATGTGCGCCGTGCAGCGGCACCAGCCCGTCGACTGTGGAGAACAGCGCCTCCCGGGCGCGGTCAGAGGTCGGCCGGGTCACCTCGCCCTGGGGTACGGCCAGCCGACGACCGCGCGCCAGCCCGCCGATGATGCGCGTCATGACCGCATCGGAACCCCGCATTGCACCCGTTCTTTACCCATCACACCCATCGCTGCACCCGCAGTGCGTGCAGGAAGGGTGCAATGCACTCGGCGATCAGGCCTTGTCCAGGTAGTCGGCGCGGTCGTCCTCGGACAGCCGGGCCACCTCGGCGGCCAGGGCGCGATGCTGGGCCAGATCCGGATCGAGGGCCACCAGGTAGGTGGCCTCCTCGCGGGCCTGGGTGATGATCGCTTCATCGTCGAGCAGGGACAGCAGCCGTAGGCCCGACCGCCGCCCTGACTGTGCGGCCCCGAGAATGTTGCCCTCCCGGCGCGAGGCGAGGTCGACTCTGGCCAGCTCGAATCCGTCCCGGGTCGCGGCGACGGCGTCCAGCCGTAGCCGGGCCGGGCTCTCGGCCGGGGAGTCGGTGACCAGCAGGCAGATCCCGGGACGAGAGCCACGACCGATCCGGCCACGCAGTTGGTGAAGCTGGCTGACGCCGAAGCGATCCGCATCCATGATGGCCATGACCGACGCCTCGGGTACGTCGACACCGACCTCGACGACGGTCGTGGTGACCAATGCATCGAGGTCACCGGCGGCGAAGGCCAGCATCGTGGCGTCCTTCTCCTCGGCGGGAAGCCGCCCGTGCAGAATAGCCAGTCGCAATCCGGCAAGCGGCCCTTCGCGCAACCTGTCAGCCACGTCGAGGACGGCCAACGGTGCCCGCTTGGCCGAAACGGCCTCCTCGTCCTCGAGCAGGGAGTCGTCCTCCGACCCCGAGAAAGACGAGTCGTCGCCGTCGTCGATCCTGCCGGCGGCGTTCTTGCCCGTGCCTGCATCGTCACCTATCCGCGGACAGACGATGAAGGATCGCCCACCGGTGTGGGCCTCCTCCACGATCCTGGTCCAGGCGCGGTCCAGCCAGGCAGGCTGCTCCTGCGTCGGCACCACACGTGTGGTGACCTCGGCTCGCCCGGCCGGAACCTCGGTCAGAGTGGTCGTCTCCAGGTCGCCGTACACGGTCATCGCCACGGTGCGCGGGATCGGCGTAGCCGTGAGGACGAGAACGTGCGGGGGCGCCGCGGACTTGGCGCGTAGCACGTCGCGCTGTTCCACCCCGAAACGATGCTGCTCGTCGATCACCACCAGGCCGAGTTCGGCGAACTGGACGGACTCCTCCAAGAGCGCGTGGGTTCCGACGACGATGCCCGCTGCCCCGCCGGCGGCCTCGGACAGTGCGGCGCGACGTGCCTTGGCCGACAGGGATCCGGTCAGCAGCGTGACCCGGGTGGCGTGCTCCTCCGCGCCGAGCTCGCCGGAGATGCCCAATGGTCCGAGCAGACTCCTGAGGGTTCGCAGGTGTTGAGCGGCAAGAACTTCGGTAGGCGCGAGGAAAGCCGCCTGCGCGCCGGCGTCGATGATCTGCAGCATCGCCCGCAGCGCGACGACTGTCTTTCCCGATCCGACCTCACCCTGCAGCAACCGATTCATCGGCCGGTGCCCGCCGAGTTCGTGACTGATCTCGGCTCCGACCACCCGCTGGCCGGTGGTCAGGACGAACGGCAGACGGGCGTCGAAGGCATCGAGCAGGCCACCGTCACGAACCGCCCGCGGGAAGGCCGGGTTGACCGCTTGAGCGACCCTGCGCTGGGCCAGGGTCACCTGGACGGTCACCGCCTCGTCCCACTTGAGCCTGAGCCTGGCGAGTTCGACCTCGGCCAGCGACTCCGGCTGATGGATCTTGCGCCATGCCTGAGGAAGTCCGATCAGTCCGCGGCGCTCTCGCATGGCCAGGGGCAGCGGGTCCGCAACGTCGGTAACGGCGTCCAATATCAGACGCAGGCAGCGGGCGATCGTCCATGACGGCATCCCCCGGCTCGCCGGATAGACCGGGATCAGTTTCGATGCGTACGTCATCGCGCGCTCGGAGTCGTCGACCAGCGCGCCCGGGTCGATGTCCGGATCCAGGCCGGCCGTCGTGGCGCCGAAGATCTCGCACTCCGGATGGGTGAGCTGGACCTGAGTCCCCCGGACTCCGATCTTTCCGGCGAACAGGCCACTCACACCGACGGCCAGTTGCTTCGCCCGCCACGGCTGGTTGAAGAAGACCAGCGACAGCGAACGACGCCCGTCGCCGACTACGACATCGGTGAGCGTTCCGCGCTTGTTGCGCATCCGGCGCTGGCTCACCGAACGCACCCGGGCGATGATCGTGACCTCGTCGCCGACCCGCAACGAGGCCAGGTCGGTGAGTTCCCCACGTTCGGCATACCGCCGCGGGTAGTGGCCGAGCAGATCGTCGACCGTGTGGATGCCCAACTGATCAGCGAGCACCGTCGCCGTCTTGCCTCCGAGCAGGCCACGCAGTGGACTGTCCCGGCTCACCACGGGAGTCATTCCACGCCGATGAGAACCGGTTGGTGTGGCTGGTCACCTCGGTAGTCCATGACCTCGATGCCGGGATGGCCTCGCCGCATGTGCTGGCGAACCTGAGCAAGAAACCCGTCGGCGGCGTCGGCGCCGAGCACCAGCGTGACGAGTTCGCCCCCTGCCGACAGCAACCGGTCCAGCAACTCGCAGGTGACCGTGACCTGGTCCTTGCCGATCAGAACGACGTCGCCCTCGGCCAAGCCGAGGACATCTCCGGCCGCACAGCGTCCGGCCGTGGTCATGGCTTCGCGCACCGCAACGGTGATCTCCGCCCACCGGGTCGCCGCTGCGGCTTCGGCCAGGGCGATCACGACGTCGACAAAACGGCGGGTCGGATCGGCGACGGCGATCGCTGCCAATCCTTGGACCGGGGACTTCGTCGGGACCACCGCGACGTCCTGACCACCCTCTCGGGCCTGCACCGCTGCCGCGTGGGCAACCGCCGTCACGGCGAAGGAATTGGGCAGCACCACCACCTCGGCGGCACCAGTACGCCGAATGGCGGCCAGAACATCGGCCGTGGACGGGTTGCGGGTGGGTCCGCCCTCGACCACCTCGACTCCCTCGCCGGCGAACAAACCGGCCAGTCCGGCGCCGGGCGCCACAGCAACGAGCCCGCGACCTGACCAAACGTCGACCTGCAGATTGCCCTGAACCAGCTCTGCGGAGCAGGACGTGGCACTGGCGGGCATTCGATCGGCGAACCGGGACACCGTGATGGAGTGCGGACGTCCCGCGCGTACCCCCGCCTCGATTGCTGCCCCGACGTCATCGACGTGGACGTGGACATTCCACAACGCCGGTAGTTCCGACGTCGCCGCACTGCCCACGATGACCAATGAGTCGCCGAGGGCCGCGAGGTCGCCGCGCAGGACCTCGACGGTGATCTCGTCGGCGTGATCGAGGAGGTACTGCACCTCGTACCCGAAGCCTCCGTCCTTGTTCAATGTCACGTCGGGTCCGGACAGCTCAGCGACGTCGCCCCGAGCCGGCGCCAGCGGACGGAGGTCGGGCAACCGGTCGGAGTGCGGCGGCTCCGACTCGACAGTGGCTAGGTCGGTGCCGGAGACCGTCGCTAGCAGGGCGTCGAGGAGCACGCACAGGCCTGCGCCACCAGCGTCCACGACGCCCGCTCGGGCCAGCGCGTCCAGCTGGGACGTGGTGCGCTCCAGTGCTCGGCCGGCCCCGGCCGCGGCCGTTCTGGCCACCTCCTGCAGGCGCGGTCGGCGACCAGCGGCTGTTGTCGCCATGGCCGCGTCAGCCGCAGCGCGGGCGACCGTCAGGATCGTGCCCTCGACGGGTTCGGCGACCGCGGCGTAGGCCAGGTCGGCGGCATGGGCCAACGCGCCGGCCAAGGCGACACCGTCGGCCGATAGCCCCCCTCCGAGCCTGTCTGCGACTCCACGGAGGATCTGCGAGACGATCACCCCGGAATTGCCCCGCGCGCCCAGTAACGCGCCGCGGGCCAGGATGTCCAACGTGGGCGCCAACTCCAGCTGCTGATCGGCCGAGCCGAGTGCATCGACGGCCGACTGCAACGTGACGTGCAGGTTCGTCCCCGTGTCGCCATCCGGGACCGGGTAGACGTTCAGTGCGTCGATCTCCGCAGTGGCTTCGCGCATTGCGTCGCAGGCGGTCAGTGCCCAGGCCCGTACAGCGCAAGCATCGATGACCTCCAACACTTCCGCCTCCTCCTGCTTGCCCGGCCGGTGGCCAGCGAGCCTAATCATCGCCGCCGACAGGCCGCGAGACCGGCGATACCGATCGCCCTGGAGCCCCCGTGTCGCCGGATCAGAATGTGTTCGGTTACCCTTGGACTCGCTGCCGTGTCCGAAACCGGTGTGCCGAATGTGCCTTCCACCTCGAGGAGTGATCATCCGTGGCTGCGGTCTGCGACGTCTGTGGCAAGGGGCCGGGTTTCGGTAAGTCGGTATCGCACTCGCATCGACGTACCTCGCGCCGGTGGAACCCCAACATCCAGACGGTCCGCGCCAAGGTCGGTCCGAGCGCTCGCAAGCGGCTCAACGTGTGCACCTCGTGCATCAAGGCGGGCAAAGTCGTCCGCGGCTGATCTCCGGAGCCCAGCGCTAAGCGCTTGGCTACCTAGTCAGTCCCATGGCTCGGGCCGCGTCGGCAATCACTGCGACAACCGTCTTTGTCGGTATGCGCACCGAGTCGATGATCAGGTGGTAGTGCCGTGCCTCGTTCATCCTGCACCGATAGAAGTATTTGACGTAGGCCTCTCTAGCCGCATCGTTGTCCCGGAGCAGTCGCTCCGCCTGCGCCTGCGTGAGCCCATGCTCGCGTTGGATGTGTTCCAACCGGGCTTGGGCGGGGGCATCCAACCGGACGTGTAGAGCGCCGGGGACGCCTGCCAGGACCAGTGCTGCCGCCCGGCCGAGGATGACCGCTCCGGTGCCGGCGGCGATCTCGTGCAGGACCTTCTCGGTCTGCTCCCGGAAGATCCGCTCGTCGGGCACCGGGTTGTACGCGATCGGTCCTGCTCCGGCGGCGAGGTCCGGGACCAGCGCCATCGAGGAGATCAGTCGGGTGAACCCGGTGCTGACTGTTTCGTCCTTGGCCTGTGCATCGGCAAGGGATACGCCCAGTTTCTCCGCTACCCGCATCGGGATCGCCCGATCTACGAAGGGCAGATCAAGCGCATCGGCCACCGCAGGCCCGATCTCGCTGCCACCTGCTCCGAATGTCGCTGACAGGGTCACGACGGTCATCTGACCTGCCTCCTCGTACGCGCCGCCCGGTGTGAGGCTCAGCCCCAGTGGGCGAAGCCCGAGCCTGCCAGTTCGCGGCCCTCGTCGGGTATACCGGCCACGACAACGCCGGCTCCCTCTTCGACCCGCCCGACCACCCGCCAGGGCGCGGGAAGGTCGACGTCCGGCGGGAAGCAGGCCAACAGGGCGTGATCGTCACCCCCGGTGAAGATCCACGTCAGGGGGTCCACGTTCATTGCCCTACCGACATCGCGCAGGACATCCGGGACCGCAAACGCCGTCACGTCCAGAACGATCCTGGCAGCACTGGCGTCGGCCAAGGTGCCGGCGTCGCGAAGCAGGCCGTCGCTCACGTCGCACATGGCGCTGGCGCCGAGCACTGCGGCTTGTGGGCCCGCCAGATAGGGCACCTCGGGACGCCGGTAGGCCGCCACGACCGACCCCGGAGAACGGAACCCTCGACCGAGGACCGCCAGTCCGGCTGCCGCGTACCCGAGCCGCCCGGCGATGGCGACCCGATGCCCGGGGCGGGCCCCGTCCCGTGTCACCGGCCGGGCACCCTTCATGTCACCGAGTGCAGTCACCGCGATGACCAGGGTCTGGCTCTCGACGACGTCTCCGCCGATCACCGCAGCCCCGAACGGCTGACATTCCTCGCGCAACCCCTCGTACAGGTCATCCACCCAGGCGATCGGCAGCCCGCCGGGCATGGCCAGCCCGACCAGCACGCCGGTCGGCACGGCGCCCATCGCGGCGATGTCGGCGAGATTCGCAGCCGCCGCTCGGTGTCCGATGTCTGTGGGGCCAGCCCAGTCCCGGCGGAAATGGTGGCCATCGACCAACAGGTCGGTGCCGGCGACGAGCAACCCGCCGGCCAGGCTCAGCACTGCGGCGTCGTCGCCTGGTCCGACGACCGACGTGTGCGCCAATCCGGACCGGGCGATCACCCGTTCGACCACACCGAACTCGCCCAGTTCGCCGACTGTGATGACTGCCTCCTTTCCTGCGCACTACCGGCGCCAGACAGTACGGCCTGGCCCGCGTCCTGTCAGCCGAGAGGTCGGGAGCATCGACCGAGCGCCAGCGAGGGAGGAGCGGACCGACCGGTGCGCGAAGCGCACGAGGCTCGACGAGCAACCGCCGGCCCCCGCGCGCCATGCCGCACCAGGGCTGGGCGACGAGTGAGCCGCCGACCGGGTAGGTTCTCCCGAACCAGACGAACGCCGATCCGGTACGGACAACCAGCACTTGTCATCCAGCCTCGACGAGGAGGTCTACGCGTGGTCCACGCCTACATACTGATCCAGACCGAGGTCGGCAAGGCCGCAGCTGTGGCCCGGGCGGTCGCCGAACTCGATGGCGTCACGACCGCGGAGGACGTGACCGGCCCCTACGACGTGATCGTTCGGGCTGAAGCGCGCAACGTCGACGAACTCGGCAAGCTCGTGGTCGCCAAGGTGCAGGGCGTCGACGGGATCACCCGCACGTTGACCTGCCCCGTCGTCAACCTCTAGGTCGCTCGACTGGCCGGCAAGGACCCCCAGCCAGCGCGGCCAGGACGCGGGTCGCCGTCGCCTGACCGCACGCAGTTGCGGCGAGCGGCATTGCTGGCCACTGCGGTGACCGTCCCCGTCGTGGTGGCGCTGTTGGTCATCATCCAGTTCTCGTTGCGAGACGTCCGCGATCTGGCCCCGTTGCCCTCCCTCGGTCAACGAACGCTGCCGGTCCTTGATGTCGATACTCCGGCGGTCACGCCGGAGGTCGAGGCCGCCTGTACGTCGCTGATCACAACGCTGCCACTGCGCCTCGACGGCCGCCCGTCGCGCCCGGTTCGCTCGACCCTTCCGACCGGCTATGCGTGGGGCGAAGATCCGACGGTCCTGCGCTGCGGTGTTCCACGCCCGCCGGCCTACCTGATCGGCGTGAGCACGTTGGCGATCAGCGAGGTCGAGTGGTTCTTCCAGACCGCCACGTCCGGAACCACCTACACCGCCGTCGACCGGGGCATCTACATCGAGGTCTCCGTACCGTCCTCCGCCGACGGCGGCGCCGCCCTCGCGGTCCTGGGCCCGCTCATCGTGACGGCCTTTCCCTACGTGGCTCCCACCCCGGGATGAGATGCCCGGCTCGGCAGCTGGATCAGTCGGCGAGGGCGGAGCGGATCAGCCTGTCGACCAAGTCGGGGTACGGGACACCGCTGGCCCCCCACATCCGCGGATACATGGAGATCGGCGTGAACCCTGGCATGGTGTTGACCTCGTTGATAATCACATCTCCCGCCTCGGTCACGAAGAAGTCGACCCGAGCCAGGCCCCGACCGTCGAGAGCGCGGAACGCCCGTCCGGCGTAATCCTGGATCTGTGCGGTGATCTCCTCGGGCAGGTCGGCGGGGATGTCGAACTCGCAGGCGTCGTCGAGGTACTTCGCCTCGAAGTCGTACCAGTCATGCCCGTGCAGGACCCGGATCTCGGCCGGGACACTGGCTCGGATCTCAAGAGCCTTCCCTGGCCCCGTCGCCTCGGCGAGGATCCCGCATTCGATCTCCCTGCCAGGCACGCCGGCTTCGACGAGCACCTTGGCGTCGACTGCTCGCGCCGTGGCAACGGCCTGCGGCAGTTCGGACCAGTCGGAGATCTTCGTGATGCCGATGCTGGAGCCCGCGCGGGCTGGCTTGACAAAGGCGGGCAACGAGATCCGAGTGCGCTGGTCGGCATTGAGTTCGGCACTGTCCCCCCGACGGAGCACGAGGTAGTTCCCGACCGGAAGTCCAACTGCGGCAAGCAGTTTCTTGGTGAACTCCTTGTCCATAGCGGCCGCGCTGGCGAAGACACCGGCCCCGACGTACGGGATGCCGACGATCTCGAACAGGCCCTGGATGGTGCCGTCCTCCCCTTGCTCGCCATGCAGAACGGGAAAGACGACGTCCACCTGAGCCAGCTCGCTGACTCCGGCGGCCGCCCCGTCGAAGATCCTCAGTCCGCGCTGGGCCGGGTCATTGCTCAGGGCTACGGCCTGACCGGCAGTGACCTCAGGAAGTTCCCGGCCGTGGATCTGCAGGGCTTCAGGGTCGTCGGGCAGTAGGAGCCAACGACCGTCTCGGGCTATGCCGACAGCTAGTACGTCGTAGGCCTCGCGATCGATGGCGCCGAGGATGCTTCCGGCGGAGATACAGGAGATCGCGTGTTCAGGACTGCGTCCGCCGAAGACCACAGCCACGCGGGTCTTCCCCGGCCTCCCCGACATGCGCGCGACCTTAGCGGCATAGGCGCTGTGTCGAGTCAATGCTGACTGGACCGCAGTGCCTCACATGCCTCACATGCCGCCGATGCATGTTGCCGAAGTGACTGAGTTACCGCGCTGCAGAGCATCCGGGCATCCGGAAATGTCCGAGGGTCGGTCGGTCTAGCGTCAGGGTATGAGTTCGCTGTTGGCTTCGTCGGGACCGTCGGTCCCCGACCATGCCAGCGGGGCCGCTGACCGAGGCCTGCGAGCAGCGGTTGCGGACCCAATCCGACACCGAGATCGTCGACCGGGTGCAGGCCGCCCTTGCGGGTCCGGGCGCAGGCCGATGCGATGTTGCTGGCCACCGTCGGTGAGGTCGAGGCCCGTGGGCTGGCCCGCTCGGTCGTCGGCTGGCCGCTATAGCGGAGGTCCTTGTGTGCCCTCCGACGTGGCCATGACCACTAAGCGGTAATTGCGCGCAGGGCGGTTGTCATGTCCCGTATCAGGTCGACGGTGTCCTCGCATCCGCAGGAGATGCGTACGAAGCCTTCGGCCACCGCATCCCCGCCGAACTGAGCCCGACGATCCACGGTCGTGTGCAGCCCGCCGAAGCTGGTCGCCGCGGTGAGTAAGTCCGATGCCGCAATCAGCCGCGCAACCGCATCGGCTGAGGGGAGGATCGCCGAGACGACGCCCATCGGGCGCAACATCTGCCGGCTCGCGATCGGGTAGGACGGATCGTCGGTCCGCCACGGCCAGCGCACGTTCGAGACCTGAGGTGCGCCGGCCAACAACTCGGCCACAGCAGCAGCGTTCTCGGCCTGACGGGCCAGCCGCAGGTCCAACGTGCCGATACTGCGGGAGGCCAGCCAGGTTTCGAATGGGCCGGGAATCGCCCCGGTGTGGTCCCGCCAGCCCTTGATACTCGCGAACAGTCCGTCGTCGAGCACCGAGACGTGACCCATCAGCAGATCGCTGTGGCCGGATAGTGCCTTGGTGTCACTGGCCACCACGATGTCCGCGCCGAGTTCCAGTGGCCGCTGCCCGAGCGGCGTTGCGGTGGTGTTGTCCACGGCCAGCAGCGCACCCTGCTGGTGAGCCAGTTCAGCGACGGCAGGGATGTCACAAACGTCCAGCCCGGGGTTGCTCGGTGTCTCCACCAGAATCAGCTTGGCTCCGGCAAAGTCACCGGCGCGAAGTCGCTCTTCGACGACATCCGTTCCGACCATTGCGATCTCGACACCGAACCGCCGGAGGTGGGCATCGGCCAGCGAGCGGCCGGTGAAGTAACCGTTGGCCGGTATCACCAATTTCTGACCGGCAGACAGACAGCCGTAGAAGACCGCCGCCAGGGCCGCCATCCCCGATGCGAAGGCAAGAGTGCGTCCTGCGTCCAGGCCGCCGACTGAGGACTCGAACTCCCGAAGTGTCGGGTTGTCATACCGGGCGTACACGTCCGCCCCGTCGGCGCCCGGCTCAGCGTCGGCGAGATGGAAGGGTGCGGCGAAGACCGGACCGTTGTGCATCGGCATGCCCGAGACCGGGAGGGTACTGCCCGCCCGGATGACCCTGGTGCCGTCCCCGTGGGAGTTCGTGCTCATCGCAACCTCATTCGGCTTTGGCCTGTCGCGCCATCATCGCTCGTACGATCGATGCAGCCGAGGCGCCTCCGTGGCAGATCTGGACGACGGCCGCGGTGATCGGCATGTCGACGCCGGCACGATGCCCGAGGTCCAGCACCGACCGGCAGGTCTTCACCCCTTCGGCGATCTGCTTGGTCTCCTCCAGAACCTGCGCCAGGGTCTGTCCCCTGCCAAGCCGCTCACCGAAGGTCCGGTTCCGGGACAGCGGCGAGGAGCAGGTGGCCACCAGATCGCCGAGTCCGGCCAGCCCGGCGAAGGTTGCTGGTTCGGCCCCCAAGCAGACCCCGAGCCGGGCCATCTCGGCCAATCCTCGGGTGATCAGGCTGGCCCGGGTGTTGTCCCCGAAACCCATTCCACCGGCGATTCCCACCGCCAGGGCGATCACGTTCTTGATCGCACCGCCCAGTTCACATCCGACGACATCGGGATTGGTGTAGGGCCGCAGATACGGCGTCCGGCATGCCTGTTGGACCAATACCGCGCGGTCCTGATCAGAGCAGGCGACCACGGTCGCCGAGGGTTGCTCCTGGGCGATCTCATGCGCGAGGTTCGGCCCGGTGACGACCGCGACGTTTTGGGCGGGGAGATCTGCGACCTCCGCGATCACTTCGCTCATCCGCTTCGCCGTCCCGAGCTCGATTCCCTTCATCAGACTGACGAAGGTGGCATCGCGCGGAAGATGAGGCTGCCAGGACACCAGGTTCTCGCGCAGCGTCTGCGACGGTACGGCGATGACCACGAGCTCGGCCCCGGACAGCGCCTCGCGGACATCGGAGGTGGCGTGCACGCTTTCGGGTAGACGCAGCCCCGGCAGATAGTCCGGGTTCACCCGCTGCTCCTGGATCGTCGTGGCAAGTTCTGCCCGCCGAGCCCAGAGCATCACCTCAGCTCCCGCGTCGGCGACGACCTTGCTGAACGCTGTGCCCCAGCTTCCCGCGGACAGCACGGCAATCCGACGACTGGAACTCATTCGTCGGCTCCGGTCCTGGCATCCCGGTAGAAATCCGCCGGTGGCGGCTCCTGGCGGATCTCGGCCAACTGGTGGCGCACGCTGACCATGATCTTGTCGGTGATCTCCTGCAACAGTTCCCCGGTGACCGGTCGGCCCCGGTAGCCCGAGACATCAACCGCATTCCCGACATTGCAGATCGTCTGCTTTCGGGGAAACACCGACCACTTCTTGGTGGAATAGTCGTGAGTCAGCTGCGGACCCCACTGCCCCACGGGGATGACCGGCGCATCGACAGAGAGAACCAACCTGGCGACTCCGTTCCTTGCCACCATCGGCCACCAATCCGGATCGCGGGTGACCGTGCCTTCGGGATAGATGCAGACCACCTCTCCCCGCTCCAGGGCCGCCACAGCCGCGCGCAGGGAGTCTGGCGCCGCACTCGTCGCACGATAGACCGGGATCTGGCCGGCGCTGCGCAGGATGACACCGAAGACGCCCCGGTAGAGCGTGTTCTTGGCCAGGAACTGCGGAATCCGCCCCGCGTCCCAGACGCCCCGAGCGAAGGAGACCGGGTCGGCGATGGAGATGTGATTGGCCACGATGATCACCGGCCCGGAGGCCGGAATTCGCTCACCGTGCCAGACCTCACGCCGAAAGAGGAGGTCGGCCATGGGATGAAAGATGATGACCATCAGCCGAAGGCCCCCGCTGATGTGTCCCCGAGTGCGCCGACCACGTGGGACGACCATCGACTCGTCCCGGGCGCTCATCGAGGAGGTGCCATGCTGGGAGCCGTGATGTGGTCGATCGTGATCCCGGTCAAGCGTCTGTCCCTGGCCAAGACCCGTCTTTCCGCGGCATTGGCAGGCAGCGCACGCGACGACCTCCCCCCCGACAGTCCGCAGTCAACCGACCAGCCACCTGGGGTGGACTGGCTGCCGGCCAATGGCCGGATCGCACTGGCCATGGCCAGCGACACCGTCTGCGCGGCGCTGGCCTCGACGAACGTCGCCACCGTCGTCGTGGTCACCGACGACCAGCTCGCCGCAGGCACGCTCTCCGCACTCGGCGCCATGGTCGTACCTGATGCTCCTGACGACGGACTCAACGCAGCCTTACGGTACGGCGCCGCCGCGGCGGCCGTACAACGGCCGCAGGCAGGAGTGGTCGCGCTGTCAGCGGACCTCGCCGCACTGCGGCCCGCGGAACTCAGCGAGGCTCTGGACCTGGCCGCTGGATACGCCCGGGCATTCGTCGCCGACGTGCAGGGCACCGGGACCACCCTGCTCAGCGCGCTGCCCGGAATCGATCTCGCACCACGGTTTGGCGCCGAGTCAGCGCAGGCTCATCGCCGGCACGGCGCGCACCCTCTCGTGGGCGGGTGGCCCAGCCTGCGCCGGGATCTGGACACCCCGGCGGATCTCGCCGTCGCTGCGCGGATCGGCCTCGGCCCGGCCACCGCCGCGCAGTTGGCTCTGCTGGCCCCGGAACTGACAGCCTGTGCCTGCTGAGGGCCAGCCGACAGAGACCTCCGCCGGGGGCAGTCAGCCGCGTTCTCGGCAGGCAACCGTCTCCGAGTTCGATCCCGATACCGGCGCCGGAGCAGTGCTGTACGACAACGGTCGACGAGAGGAGTTTCCGGGCACCGCATTTCAGGCCGGCGGTCTACGGCTGCTCCGGCTCGGTCAGCGTGTTCGACTGGACTACGACGGCGACGATGTCGCCAAGGTCACCCTGCTCACCATGGCCTGATTTTCCCCCAAGCCCGACGTCATTGACCGGCGTTCACCTTCGTGGGACATCATGAGGGCATGCCCGAGCCCGCAGCGGTCGTCTCCGCTACCCGGTCGGCCGGGCCGTCAGAGGCGGATCCGGCGCAGCCGGATGCAGCGGACGGGGCCGCGGACAGCCGAACCCGACCGTCGCACACCGCAGCGGGCGCCCTACCGCCCGGCCGCTACCTCAACCGGGAGCTGTCCTGGCTGGACTTCAACGGCCGGGTCCTGTCACTGGCCGTGGACAGCACGTTGCCGCTGTTGGAGCGGATGAAGTTCCTGGCCATCTTTGCCTCGAACCTGGACGAGTTCTACATGGTGCGGGTGGCCGGTCTCAAGCGCCGGCAGAGCACCGGCCTCTCGCTGCGCTCGCTCGACGGGCTGTCCCCGCGAGAGCAACTGGACCGGATCAACGTACGGACCCAGGATCTGTCGACCCAACACTCGGCGTGCTTTCGCGAGGACATCGCTCCGGCGCTGGAGGCCGAAGGAATCCGCATCGTGCACTGGGGGGAGCTCGAGCGCTCCGAGGCCGCCCGGCTGCGCGAGTACTTCCGCGACCACGTGTTCCCGGTCCTCACCCCGCTGGCGGTCGATCCGGCCCACCCCTTTCCCTACATCAGCGGGTTGTCCCTCAACCTGGCAGTGCTCATCCGGGACCATGTCGGCGGCCCGTCACGATTCGCGCGAGTCAAGGTGCCCAACAACGTTCCGCGATTCGTGACCTTGGCCGACGGGCAGAGCTTCCTGCCGCTCGAAGACCTCATCTCTGCCCATATGGCCCAGCTGTTCCCGGGCAATGAGGTGATCGCCCAGCATGTGTTCCGGGTGACCCGAAATGCGGACTTCGATGTCGAGGACGATCGCGACGAGGACTTGCTGCAGGCACTGGAGCGTGAACTGGCCCGACGTCGGTTCGGCCCGGCGGTGCGGCTGGAGATCACCGATAGCATGGATCCCGAGGTCCTCGGTTTCCTGCTCACCGAACTCGGGATCAGTGAATCCGACGTCGTGCGTGTTCCCGGGCTGCTGGATCTCTCGGGGCTCATGGCGCTCTACAACCTGGACCGTCCCGAACTCAAGGACGAGACATTCGTTCCAGCAACCCATCCCCGGTTGTCGGAAGGGGAGACACCCAAGAGCGTCTTCGCAACCCTGCGCGAAGGTGACGTCCTGGTCCATCACCCCTACGACTCCTTCGCGACCAGCGTGCAACGGTTCATCGAGCAGGCCGCCGAGGACCCGCACGTCCTGGCGATCAAGCAGACGCTCTACCGGACCTCCGGTGATTCGCCGATCGTGGAGGCGCTCAGCGACGCCGCTCGGGCGGGCAAGCAGGTCGTGGTCCTGGTCGAGATCAAAGCTCGATTCGACGAGGCCGCCAACATCAGCTGGGCGCGACAACTGGAGCAGGCCGGCTGTCACGTCGTGTACGGGCTCGTCGGCCTCAAGACGCACTGCAAGACCGCCCTGGTGGTGCGAAGTGAGAACGGCGTCATCCGCCGGTACTGCCACCTCGGGACCGGCAACTACAACCCGAAGACGGCCCGCCTGTACGAGGATTTCGGCATCCTGACCGCGGACTCGAGGGTCGGCGCAGATCTGACCGACCTGTTCAACGCGCTGACCGGGTACTCGCGCCAGACCAACTACCGCACTCTGCTGGTATCCCCGCGCGGAATCCGTCAAGGACTGGTGGACCGGATCGGACGGGAGATCGACCACGCCCGCGAAGGCCGGCCAGCCGGCATCATGCTCAAGATCAACTCCTTGGTGGACGAGGGCATCATCGATGGTCTGTACCGCGCGAGCCGGGCTGGGGTGCAAGTCCGGTTACTCGTCCGCGGCATCTGCGCGCTAAGGCCCGGTGTTCCCGGCCTGTCAGACAACATCGAGGTTCGCTCGATCGTCGGACGCTTCCTCGAGCACTCCCGGGTGGTCAACTTCCTCAACGGCGATGAGCCGGAGTGGTGGCTCGGAAGCGCGGACATGATGCACCGCAACCTCGATCGCCGGATCGAGGTCATGCTGCAGGTGACCGACTCGACAGCTCGAGCGCAGCTGTCGGACGTGACGACATCGGCGTGGGGCGCGGCTGTCCGCTGCTGGACACTCACATCCGACGGCAGCTGGGTGCAATCCGGCGACGAGGACTACCAGGCGGCACTGATCGCCGGGCTTGCCGAGCGGGTCGGCTAGTGCCGGGACCGATCTAGGTGCCGAGTCCGGTTCTCGCCGCCGGAGGTATCGTATGGCGTCGCACCGCTGAGCCGAACACCTTCGAGGTCCTGCTCGTGCACCGGCCGCGGTACGACGACTGGACTTTCCCGAAAGGCAAGCTGCACAAGGGGGAGTCCCTCTTGGCCGCAGCCGTCCGGGAGGTGTCGGAGGAGACCGGATTATCGGTCGTGGTCGGCCATCGCATGCGGTCAGTGCGCTACCGCACGACCGATGGGCCCAAGGAAGTCACCTATTGGGCCATGCAAGCCGAGACCGGACGGTTCACGCCCAACCACGAGGTGGACAGGGCTCGCTGGGTGTCTATGGCCCGAGCCGAGAAAATGCTCAGCTACGACCACGACCAGCAACTGGCCACCGAGTTGCTGGACCAGCCGCCGAGTGTCGTACGGGTGGTGCTGGTACGCCACGCTGATGCCGGACGTCGCAGTGACTTCGACGGGGCGGACGTCGCGCGACCCCTGTCGCATCGCGGTCTGCGTCAGGCCGAGCGGTTGGTTCCGCTGATCACCTGCTTCAGACCCACGCGGGTTCTCGCCGCGCCGGCTCGCCGCTGCCTGCAGACCGTCGAACCTCTTGCCCGTGCCGCAGGACTTGACGTGGAGCAGGCGCCGATGTTCGGAGAGGACGAGTTCTCCGCCGACGCGCAGGGCGCCGCTGACCAGCTCGTGTCCGACCTCGCCTCGACCGACGATGTGACGGTCATCGCCAGTCAGGGCGGGGTCATTCCGGCGCTGATGACCTGGCTGTCCCCGTCCGGAGCTCCCGAACCCATGCCACAGGTTGCAGCGAAAGCCGGCGCCTGGACTCTGGCCTTCGGACCAGGTCGGATGCGCGCGGACTACTACCCACCACCCAAACGCTGATTGGCAACCGCCCCGCCTGGCGCGGATGATCAAAGAGGTCCCCTCAGACGCCTTGTCCGAGGGGACCTCTTCATGACGGTGCCCGTGCCATGCCGTACGGCCTTACTTCTTGCCCTTTTTGGTCGACTTCTTGGCCAGAACCTTGGCGGCGGACTTCTTCGTGGCTGCCTTCTTGGCCGGAGCCTTCGTAGCGAGGACCTTCGCCGCGGCCCGCTTGGTCGGGGCCGCCTTCTTGGCAGTGCTGGCCCGCTTGGTCGGGGCCGCCTTCTTGGCAGTGCTGGCCCGCTTGGTCGGGGCCGCCTTCTTGGCAGTGCTCTTGGCCGAAGCAGCCTTGCTGGCCGACGCCGACGACGTGCGCTTTGCCGTCGTCGTCTTGGTCAGTCGCTTGACGCCGCTGACGACATCCTTGAAGCCCTGGCCAGGGCGGAAGGCCGGGACCGAGGTCTTCTTGAGCCGGATAGCGACCCCGGTTCGTGGGTTACGTGCGGTACGGGCCGCGCGTGCCCGCTTCTCGAACACCCCGAACCCGGTGATGGCCACGCGCTCTCCGCTGGCGACGGCCCGTAGGACGGTGTCGACCATCGCCTCGACGACGGCGCCGGTGGATTTCTTGTCGACGGCGGTCTTGTCTGCCACCGCGTCGATCAGTTCAGCTTTGTTCACGTGTCCTCCCGGACGTTGTGGCGGCACCATTGCGGTGCTCTCGGATGGCGGGGTACATCGCTCCGAGGTCGAAGTTATGCCTTCTGGACGCCAGACTCAACCATTCCCCCGGCGTTTCATGATATCTGGCAACAGGTTTCGTACGGTGATCAGCTAGCTGATCGTGGGAAGTCGCTCCGGACGGGCGCTTTCGAACTCGGTGATGAGCTCGAGATGCCGCTCGGTCAGCGCGATGTCGTCGAGGCCCTCGAGCAACCGCCAGCGTGCGTAAGGGTCGACAACGAAGGCTGTGACGATGTTTCCGTACCGGATCTCGTTGGCCACCAGGTCGATCTCGACCGGCTGCTCGGGCTGGGATTCGGCGTGCTCCCACAGTCTCTCGATCTCGGCAATCGGCTGCTTGATGACCAGTAGGCCGGTCTTGAGGGCGTTGTTTCGAAAGATGTCACCGAAGCGCGGCGCTATGACTACCCTGAAGCCGTAGTCCATCAGCGCCCAGACCGCGTGTTCTCTCGATGAGCCGGTGCCGAAGTCGTTGTCCGCCACCAGGATGGAAGACCGGGCGTATTCCGGCTTGTTCAGCACGAAGTCCGCTTCGTTGGCTCGCCAGGCGGCGAACAGGCCGTCCTCGAATCCGGTTCGGGTCACCCGCTTGAGATAGACCGCCGGGATGATCTGGTCGGTGTCGACATTGGTCCGGCGCAGGGGGGCGACGGTGCCGCGGTGCACGGTGAACGCCTTCATGATCGGGCTTCCAACTCGGCCGGCGAGGTCAGGTGTCCGGTGACCGCAGTCGCGGCGGCGACCCCCGGGGAGACCAGATGGGTACGACCACCCTTGCCCTGTCGACCCTCGAAATTGCGGTTGGACGTCGACGCGGATCGCTCACCCGGGGCCAACTGATCCGGGTTCATGCCCAGACACATCGAACACCCAGCGCTGCGCCATTGCGCCCCGGCGTCAAGGAAGATCTGGTCCAGACCCTCCGCTTCGGCGGCGACCTTGACCCGCATCGAGCCCGGCACGACCAACATCCGTACCGAGGCAGCGACCTTCCTGCCGCGCAAGAGATCCGCGGCGATGCGCAGATCCTCGATCCGACCATTGGTGCAGGAGCCCACGAAGACCGTGTCCACGCTGACCTCGCGCAATGGGGTTCCCGGCTCGAGGTCCATGTAGGCCAACGCCTGCTCCGCTGACACCCGGTCCCCTGGGTCGGTGAAGTCCTCCGGGTTCGGCACCCTGGCGCTCAATGGCGCGCCCTGGCCGGGGTTCGTTCCCCAGGTCACGAACGGCGAGAGCCTGCTCGCGTCGAGGTGCACCTCGGCATCGAAGCTCGCATCGCCGTCGGATCGAAGAGTCCGCCAGTAGGCCACGGCTTCGTCCCACCGGTCCCCGGTCGGCGCACTGGACCGGCCTGCCAGAAACTCGAAGGTGGTCTCGTCGGGGGCGATCAGACCCGCCCGGGCACCGGCCTCGATCGACATGTTGCACACGGTCATCCGGCCTTCCATGGACAACGCCTCGATCGCCGGACCTCGGTATTCGATCACGTAGCCCTGTCCCCCTCCAGTCCCGATCTGGGTGATCAACGCCAGGATCAGGTCCTTGGCGCTTACCCCGATCGGAAGCCGGCCGTCGACGTTGACCGCCATCGTCCTGGGTCGGGCGGCCGGCAGGGTCTGGGTGGCCAACACGTGCTCGACCTCACTCGTTCCTATGCCGAAGGCCAGAGCACCGAAGGCGCCATGGGTGGACGTATGGCTGTCTCCGCACACGATTGTCATGCCTGGCTGAGTCAGTCCGAGTTGCGGGCCGATGACATGCACGATCCCCTGCTCCGCATCGCCCATGGCGTGCAGGCGGATACCGAACTCCGCGCAGTTGCGGCGAAGCGTGTCGATCTGGGTGCGCGACACCAGGTCAGCAATGGGCTTGTCGATGTCGAGCGTGGGGACGTTGTGGTCCTCCGTGGCCAGGGTCAGATCTGGCCTACGCACCCGACGACCGGCCGTCCGCAGTCCGTCGAAAGCCTGCGGACTGGTCACCTCATGGACCAGATGCAGATCGATGAACAGCAGATCAGGTTCGTTGTCGGCACGTCGTACGACGTGGCTCTCCCAGACCTTCTCTGCCAGTGTGCCGGCCATGTCCACCCAACCCTCTGCCCTTGTGACGGTTCCATCTCACAATGTGAGACGCTAGTATCGCTTTGTGGGACACACTAGCGGTATCGGCGTCCTGGACAAAGCCGTCCTCCTTTTGCGTCAGGCGGCTCTCGGTCCGGCCACGCTCACCGATCTGGTCCAGCGGACCCGGCTCCCCAAGGCAACCGCTCATCGGATCGCAGCCGCCCTCGAGTTCCACGGCTTGCTGGATCGCGACGAAGCCGGCGCCTGGGTGTCGGGCCCCCTGCTCGCCGAGCTCGCCTCCGATGCTGAACCGGATCTGGTCAGCCGAGCGGGAACGGTCCTCGAGCAGTTGTGCCGGGACACCGGCGAGAGTGCCCAACTCTTCCAACGCGATGCCGACGTCCGGGTGTGCGTCGCGGTTGCCGACCGTGCCAGCGGCCTTCGCGACACCGTGCCGCTCGGCGCCCGGCTGCCATTGACGGCTGGGTCGGCTGCCCATGTGCTGCTGGCCTGGTCCACCGGCGACCGTGCCGATCGTGCGGTGCTCGAGGGCGCCGCGTTCTCCGCCAAGACCCTGGCCGAGGTGCGACGGTTGGGCTATGCGCACAGCAGCGCCGAGCGCGAGGCGGGCGTCGGGTCGATCTCGGCACCGGTACACGACTCCGACGGCACTGTGATCGCCGCTGTGTCCGTGTCCGGGCCGGTGGGGCGCTTGGGCCGCCGCCCGGAGACCGGTCTGGTGAGGTCGGTGCTCGAGGCCGCCGGTTCGCTGACCGGTTGAGAGCTGCTGGCCCGGATCCTCAGGCGGATGGCGAGGCGACGCCGATCAGCTCACTGAAACCGGCCAGCGCCTCCATCGCCGTACGGCGCTTGAGGTCGCGCGCCCGTTGCCCCTGGGCATCGGGCTTCCAGTCCAGGGTGAGGTACTCCTGGACCAGCAGGCCGCCGTACACCGCCAACAGCGGCAACATCTCCAGACCAGGTGGAAGCACCCGGGCGCCGGCCATCCGCAGCCAGATCGCGGCTTCGAGCACGTCAGTGCTCGGATCGCCGAGATGAGCGCCGGACCAATCCACCGCGACGACGAACCCGTCGCGCAGACACAGGTTCGCGCCCTTGAAGTCCCCGTGGACCAGGACTGTGACCGCGAAATCATGCTGGGCCGCCGCCTGTCTCAGCAGTGGTCCGGTGTGCCTCCACCACGCCTCGTCGATGCCCATCGGTGCGAGATCGAGGTCGCCGACTCGATCCCAGACCGTGGACAGGCCGCGGTGGCCCGCAGGCAGACCGGGCGGAATCGGCAGTGCGCGGATCGCTTCAGCTGTGCGCCAGATCGACTCGGCCGCTGCCTGCGGAGGTATCGGCCATTGCCCGTCGGTGCCATGCGGCAACCAGCCAACGGTCCCGAGATCCTCGATCACGAGTGCCCCACCGGACACGTCGGCGGCCAGCAGCCGGGGAAGAAAGGGGGCGGTCAGCGTGGACAGCACCAGAGACTCGATCCGAAGGCCGGCCAGCACCTGCTCGCGCTCGACACTCCACGGCGCCACTTTGGCGACAGCGCTGCGGCCACCTGCCAAGGAGATTCGGTAGACCAATGCAGCGGTGAACCCACTCGAGATCGGGGCGCAGGCAACAACCGGCTCGCCGAGCAGTGCAGACAGAATGGTCCGGGACTGCTCGTCGGCATCACTTTCCACCAGCCCATCTTTGCCAACGGTCAGCGGGCGGCCAAGCAGACTCCGAAATCGGTGCTGACACCTCGCAGCCGCAGTGCCGCGAGGGGAGAACATGCGGCCAGAGCGGCCCCAGCCATCTCCCCGAACTCCTCGAGATGCGTGACCAGGATGTAGCCCAGGTCACTGCCTCGGGACAGGATTGGCTGGTCCGCCAGAATCAGGCTGCCCACGGCCTCCACCCCGACGGCGGATGCGAGCAGTATTCCGATCCCGCCCACCGAGAGCAACGTCGAGGGCCTGGGCAGGTGACGCGCCACGACGAGCGTGAATCCGGTGACCGCGATTGCGATCGGGATCCCTAGTACGACCCACGCGAAAGAGCTGCGAGCAACCACCAGGAGACCGCACCACGGCTACCGGAGCGGCGCGCCAGGAGCCCAGCCTGCACGTGGAGTCCGGCAGCACCGACGAGCAGCGAGACCGTCCACCAGGTCGGCAGGTTGGCCTCCTCGCTCACGTAGGTGAAGCCCCGCGGCAGAAACAAGCTCAATGCCACGATCGCGCCGGAAACAGCGAGAAAGAGGAAGAGCAGACGCTGCCAGCGAACCAAGTGAGCTGCAGGCTCGGCCACCCCTGAACTGGGCAGCTGGTCAGGCAGCATTTGGGAAAGAGTAGCTGTCTGACCAGCAATGGCGCGGGTCAGACCGTTCTGCTTGGTGTAGCCCCGACCGGATTCGAACCGGCGCTACCGCCTTGAGAGGGCGATCTACGTAATGTCCATGAGGGACGGAAGTCGTTGATTCCTGAGGCACACCTGGATTTCGCCGTTGAGTGACGTTGATCAATTTCGGTGATTTACGGCTGCGCTGTGTACCCGATGTGTACCGGATGGGGGCGACGTGTTCGGGCACGGCGCCCGAGGATTTAGGCAGCCTGCGCCGGCCGCAGGCTCTGGAGACGGCGAATCGTCATGCCAACGAAGAAGACCTCGCTGCTCAAGGAACTGGGCCCCTCGGAGTCACAGCCGGGCAGGAAG
>Ga0136630_1000129_pt1 | contig 23297 bp, 21 predicted proteins | sample AntDrymUQ5682106_2_FD_105496 | JGI IMG/M metagenome (GOLD analysis project Ga0136630, IMG submission 105496) | Polar desert sand microbial communities from Dry Valleys, Antarctica - metaG UQ568 (21.06) | ecosystem: Environmental > Terrestrial > Soil > Desert | place: Antarctica: Dry Valley...
TCCGTGGTCCTCGAGACCCGCTTTCATGCACATACGGCGCACCTTCTTCTCGAGGTCATCGCTTATCTCGAGCAACAGCCAGCCGCCCGGTTTCAGCCACCGAGTCGCGCCGTTGATCCCCATCCGCATGAGAAAGAGTCCGTCGGCAGTCTCGTCCGAAAGCGTGGAGATCGGCTCGAACTCGCGGACCTCCGCAGGAAGGTCGTCGAGCTCCTCCTTCGGCACGTACGGAATGTGGCCGGTAACCACGTCCACCCTGCCCTCGAGTGCCGGGGGCAACGACCCGTACATATCACCGACTTTGAAGCGGACGTTGTCCAACTCGAGCTCGCGTGCGTTGCTGCGTCCCAGTTTGATCATGGCCGGCGCAATGTCGGTGCCCCAAACCTCGGCGTTGGGGACCTCCCCTCCGATCGCTAGTGCAATCGGACCCGTTCCAGTTGCGACGTCGACCACGATGGGGTTCCTGCGGCCCTTGAGCTTCACGAGCGCTCGCTCGACCACGAGTTCGGAACTGGGTCGCGGCATGAACATTCCCGACTTCACCTTGAGGTCGTAGCCGAAGAAGGTTATGAACCCGATCAGCAGCGGGAAGGGTTCACCTCCTGCTCGCCGGGCCACCAGCGAGAGAAAGCGCTCGCGCTGTCTGCGAGAGGGGCGCTCGTCGAGATCGAGATCGTCTCCGTCGACTCCGAGCACCGTAGCCATGAGCTCTTCGGACTCACGGCGATGGTCATGATCGTCGAAAAGATGGGTCGAATCGTTAAGAACGCGCTCTGCGAGATCGAGGAGTGCGGCGACTCTTTTTGGCTCCATGACGGCGCATCATAGTGCTGTGCTTCAGGCGCGCTTGCCTCGGCAGGGCTAACAGGAGCAAGAATCCACCCACAGGCTCTCCATGTCGGACATCATGCACCCTCGCTCCTCCCTAAGCCGTCTTTAGTGGAATTCGCCGGCAGAAAGTCCTCGATCCGCCGAGGCCGGCGGACGAAGAAGCAACTTGGCATCGATGAGCGGTGCTTTCGTCGTCGCCAAGAACCCAGATCCGCATAGCCAGGCTCAGATACCTGCTCCGGGTCCCACTCGAGGGCGGTCTGATCCTCAAGGCGCGCGAACCGTGGCCGACGACCACGCGCGTCTTCTGCGCCGAGGTCGAAGACGCCTGGCCGGGAGATGCGGAGATCATCGAGACGCTCGAGGTGCGGTCCTGCCGTCGTCGAGGTGTGGCCGTTGACCTCATCCTCGAGCGCAGCCGCCTCAACCGCAGCCAGTTCGTGTTCACGAAGTTGAAGGGCGGGCGCCCGGCGATCTTTTGGCAGACACCGAAAACGGTGCGCAACGCCAAGCCGGGAGCCAGGGTGCCGACGCGCCGCGCTTCCGGGCAGACCGACTTGGTCATCGCAATCGACACGCGCGAACGCTACGGCTACCGCTTCGCCGGCAGGCAGGTGACCGTCCACAAACAAGCCCTGCGTTGCGGTGACTACGCACTGCTGGATGAGAACGGCGCGATCCAAGCGGCGGTCGAGCGTAAGACGCTCGAGGACCTCACCTCCTCGCTGGTGGACGGCTCCCTGCAATTCGCTCTCGGGGATCTCGCCGAGCTGGAGCGCGCCGTCGTCGTCATAGAGGCCGGCTACGCGGATCTCTTGAAACTCGAGCACGTTCCGCCGGGGTTCGTTCTCGATCTCCTCGCGCGTCTCCAGGTCCGCTTCCACGCGGTTCCGCTGGTCTTCGCGGGATCACGAAAGTTCGCCGAGGAATACACCTACCGCTTCCTCGGGGCCGCGCGCGCCGATAGCTCAAAGGTTGAGTAGCCACCGCCCTCCTTCGTGTCCAGTAGCAGCGCGATCAAGGGTTTGGGTTACCCAGAGGACCGGTTCCGGCCGAGACAGGTGCGAGGTCGATCTTGAAGAGCTCTTCACGACCCCCGCCCCCCGAGATACCCAACGCGAGTACCATGCCGACGCCCTTCGCGTAGAGTTTGTACTCGAGAACATCGGGTTCGATTGTGATGGTGTTCTTCTCCAAGAGCATGTCCTCGAAATGACCGAAGGGGACATCCGCCATCTCGTTGGTGCTTAGGATCTCGCCATTGTCCTCGGCCTGGTCCTTGTAGTACTCCTGCCGGTAGCTGATGCCTGACTCCGGATCGGCCGGCATGATGATCCCCGGCAGCGCACCGTCAACGCCGGCTTCGAAGGACCCGTGCCTGGACGAGATCTTTCCGTTCTCGAACTCGGCGGTGTCCTCACCCATGTACCAGACGTTGTCCTCGGCGTCCTGCGCGTACCAGTCGTTTGTGTCCTCAACGACTTGCCATTCTGGGTGACGGTGTCTCGTACGACACGCGCCGTGATCCCGTTGGCCATCTTCCTCGTCTCCCTGGTCACGACGACGACAACCTTCAGCTCCTCGCCTTTCTCATCCGTCTCGAGGTAGGTCCACCGGGTCCCCGGCTCCAGGGGGAAGTAGGGATTGTCGATCTTGGTCGTGAAGTCCTCTGGCTCAAGGGCAACCGGATCATTTCCCTGCGGCAGATCGTCCGACCCGAGCGACGACGATGACTGCTCGGGAGCCGTGGCCGAACTGGGAGACGTCTCGGTGCAAGCGGCCAGCATAAGAGGCATAACCGAAACCGAAAGGAGTGACAGAAACAACCTGCGCGTGCTCGGCATCATCTTTCCTTTGCTAGATGGATCAGACGAAGCCGACTTTGGTCTATCGATGCTGAAGACCACCTGAACCGTTCAGCTCGCTTTCAGCGTTCCTTCAGCTGGACGTAGCAAGATGGGGTTAGGAGGAATCGATGCGTGTACTGGTTGTCGAGGACGAGAAGGCCCTTGCCACAGGGTTGAAGCGAGGACTCGAGGCCGAGAGCTTCGCAGTTGATGTGGCCCTCAACGGGACCGACGGGCTATGGCTAGCGCGCGAGAATGCCTACGACGCGATCGTCTTGGACATCATGTTGCCCGAGGTGAACGGTTTTCAGGTCTGTTCGATCTTGCGCGCGGAGAACATCTGGACCCCGATCCTGATGCTGACCGCGAAGGACGGCGAGCTGGACGAAGCGGAGGCACTAGACAGTGGTGCCGATGACTACCTCACGAAACCCTTCTCCTACGTCGTGCTGCTGGCGCGCATCCGTGCGCTTCTCCGACGAGAAGTACGCGAACGGCCGCCGGTGCTCGAAGCCGGCGACCTAAAGCTCGATCCGGCGAGTCGCCGGTGCTGGAGAGCGGACACGGAAGTGACCCTGACGCCGCGCGAGTTCTCGTTGCTCGAGTTCCTCCTAAGAAGAAAAGGAGAAGCCCTCGCGAAGTCGGAGATCCTGGCTCACGTCTGGGATTTCGACTTCGAAGGCGATCCCAACATCGTAGAGGTGTACGTCCGCCACCTACGAGAGAAGCTCGATCGCCCCTTCAAGCGCCACGCGCTGGAAACCGTGCGCGGCTCGGGCTATAGGTTGGATGACCAAGGTGGGTGAGCGCATGCGCAACGGGAGCTCCTCCGTGAGGGCGCGGACGACCGCGGGGGCCGTCATGGCAGTCGGCTTGGCTCTGTTGATCGCTTCGATCGCGCTCGTTGTCCTGATGCAGCGCACGATGGAAAGGAACGTCACCTCCGCAGCCCGATTGCGAGCGCTCGATGTCGTCGCAAGCATCGAGGCAAACCAGTCCCTCCCCGATCTTATGACCCGAGACGACGACGTCTTCGTACAGATCATCGACGGGAAGGGGAAGGTCCTGGCATCGAGTCCATCGCTCGAGGGAGACTCCGTCGTAGCTCAACTGCACCCGGGCGAGAGCACCATCATCCAAGAGCCACCGATCGATGACGATGACCCCTTCTCCGTGGTCGCTGAAGAGGCTCGACTATCGACTGGGAGCTTGATGGTCCTTGTGGGCCGCAATCTCGACCTCGTTCGAGAGTCGATCTCCTCGATCACGCTCACCCTGCTCTCGGGCGTGCCACTGCTGCTCCTGGTTGTCGCTTTCACGACATGGAGTGTCACCGGTCGTTCCCTCTCCCCCGTCGAGAGCATGAGGAAGGAGGTGGCCGGAATCTCCCAGGCCGATCTCCACCGACGCTTGCCGCTGCCGAGCGGGAACGACGAGGTCGCTCGTCTCGCTCGAACGTTGAACGGAATGCTTGAGCGACTGGATGAGACTCGCAAGCGCGAGCAACGGTTCGTATCCGATGCATCCCACGAACTTCGAAACCCGATCGCGGCGATTCGTCATCTGACCGAGGTAGCTCTCGCCCACCCCGCTGGAACCTCGCTCGAGGTGTTGGCCGAAGAAGTCCTGTTCGAAGATCTTCGACTTCAGAATCTCGCCGAGGGGCTCTTGCTGCTGGCGCGTGCCGACGAACGCACCCTTGAGGTGTCTGCCGTGCCACTCGACCTCGACGACCTCGTGCTCGATGAAGCACGCCGGCTAAAGCAGACGACGTCGCTTCGTATCGAGACGGCCGGGGTCAACGCTGCCCGAACCAAAGGTGATCGTGTACATCTCCAACGCGGGATCCAGAATCTCGCAGACAACGCCGCGCGACATGCGACTTCGATCGTCAGCTTCTCAGTCCAGGAGGTCGAGCGACACGTAAACCTTCGGGTCGACGACGACGGCCCAGGTGTGCCGGTGGGATCACGGGAATTCATCTTCGAGAGGTTCGCTCGGCTCGACCACGCGCGGGATAGGAAGCACGGGGGAACCGGCCTAGGCCTTGCGATTGTGGCCGAGATCGTCGCCGCTCACGAAGGCCGGACTTCGGTCCAGGAGTCCCCCCTCGGGGGAGCCCGGTTCGAAGTATTCCTTCCTAGCGGATCATGATCTTGCACCTTTCAGGTGACCTTCAGGTGAGTTCCCCTAGTTTGGACACAGGAAGCAACCGAAGGAGGCAAAGGATGAGGAAGAGGATCACGATAATCGTCGCATGTGCGGTCATATCCGCAGTCGTGGCCGGCGGCGCCATCGCTATCGCGAGCAGCGACTCAGAAGGCGTCGTTACCGGGCCCGCGGCGGACCGCGCCACGAGCGCGGCGCTCGAGGCAACCGGAGGTGGAACCGTCAACGCGGTGGAGCGAGACAACGAGAACGGAGCCACTTGGGAGGTCGAGGTCACGAAGCCCGACGACACCACCGTCGACGTACGTCTCGACGAGAACTACAAGGTCGTCGTCATCGAAGGTGACACCGAGTCACCAGACACCGACGACGCCGGCGACTGACGTCGCTTTGAGCAATCCGGCGCGGCACCCAAGCGGAAACACATCAACGTTTCGATGGAACAAGTCCCGCGATGCTATGTAGGGAGAACCCGGTTTACATCTCGACCTCTAACCGATGATCCGGAAGCCGGGGCCGAGCGACCACTCCGGATAGGGGCGAGCGGCATCCTCGTCCACCCGAGCCGGGTGAAGACTTCGTGTCCTCGAAGACCCCCGGTAAACAACCTCTTCTGCCTCAATCCGATCCCCGCACCGATTGAACTCGGCCGGGATCCGACAATCGAGAACCCTTCGCACTTGACCCCGTTCTCCCGGAGTGTATATTTTACCAGTAAGTTATTTAACTGATGAGTTAAGGAATGAAGCGCCCGAGTGACCACGGTGACCGACCGGCTGGACCGCACCTTCGCTGCGCTCGCAGATCCCACGCGCCGGGCGATCCTCGCCCGGCTGGTGGCGGGGGAAGCCTCCGTCACTGAGCTGGCGGAGCCGTTCGAGATGAGCCTGCCGGCGGTCTCGAAGCACCTCAAGGTGCTCGAGCGAGCGGAGCTCGTCGCGCGAGGCAGGGAGCGGCAGTGGCGGCCCGCCCGGCTCGAGGCGGGCCCGCTCAAGGAGGTCGCCGAGTGGACTGAGCGCTATCGCCGCTTCTGGGAGGAGAGCTACGAACGACTGGACGACTACCTGGACGAGCTCCAGGGGCGAGGAAAGGAGAAGGACGATGGGAAGCGGTAGCAAAGGGCTCACGGTGACGACGCCGTCGGATCGAGAGATCGTCATGACCCGCGTCTTCGACGCACCGCGCGACCTCGTGTTCGAGGCACATACCTCGTGCGAGCACCTGTCGCGCTGGTGGGGGCCGAGGGGCTACGAGATCATCGGTTGTGAGGTGGACTTCCGTCCGGGCGGTGCGTGGCGGATCGTGCACCGCGGGCCCGAAGGTGAGGAGTATGCGTTCCGCGGCGAGTACCGCGAGATCGTCCGCCCGGAGCGCATCGTCTGGACTTTCGAGTTCGAGGGCATGCCCGGCAACATCTCGGTCGAGAGCATGACGCTCGAAGAGCACGACGGCAAGACCACGTTCACGAGCACGACAGTCTTCGACTCGGTCGAGGAGCGCGATGGGATGCTCGAGTCCGGGATGGAGTCCGGCGCCGCCGAGACCATGGACCGGCTCGACGAGTACCTCGAGGTTCTAAAAGGAGGCTCCGGGTAAGAGCCGGCAGGTCAGTCCGCATGTACCAGTCGGTCTGAGATCCCCACCACACGCGACGGGTTCAGGAGTTGTCGTTGAAAGGAAAGGGAGACGCATCATGAATTGGACGCTCGAAGTAGTGGTCGTTCCCGTCTCGGACGTGGACCGCGCCAAGGACTTCTATTCCGAGAAGCTCGGCTTCAACATCGACCACGACACCAAGATCAGCGAGGGGAACCGCGTCGTCCAGTTGACTCCCCCCGGCTCCGGTTGCTCGATCGTCGTTGGCGAAGGAGTCATTCCGGCTATGGAGCCGGGGTCGATCAAGGGTCTGCAGCTCGTGGTGGCCGACATCAATGCGGCGCGCGCCCAGCTCGTCGAACGAGGCGTGGACGTAAGCGAGGTCCAGGTGCTGGGCGAGAATCCGGTTGCGGGGGGTGACCCGCTCGACAACGTCGGCTTCGTCTTCTTCATGGACCCCGACGGCAATGGTTGGGCCGTGCAACAGATCTCTTCCCGTGGCTAGGTCGAAGACCCTGTCCGTGGGGTTGGAAACGACGGACCCGACCGCAGAGGGTTTCGTCATCAGGCTGGAGGCCCATCGCTCGGCCGACGAACCACACGTGCTCGTAGTCATCGAGTGAATCGGAGAACGGATCGCTTCCTTCTCGAGTAGTGCCATTACGCCCTCCTCCCTGGTCGAGGGCTTTCGTCACCAGGAGTGCCAGACATCAGCGCGGGTCAAGGGAACCCGCCGCAGGCGGCGGCGAGGATAAGGAGCGCAGCGGTACCGGAGCCGGGTAACCATCGGAAAGGTTGCCCCTATTTCCCATGTGTTGCAGCCGCCCTTTTAGCATGCGCCCGATCTCCGGCAATGTCGTCGAGGATCAGGATGCGTGCGACGTCATCCCCTGCCTCGGACTGTATCGACCGCTACTTTCCTGAGCGCTCGCGTCGATGTCACCGCGCCCGATGTCATGATCCGTCCAGGCTGTTCAGAGGTAGGCGAGGGCTTCGCAGACAGTGAGACGCGAGGCGCGGCTCGCTGCTGTGTCGGTCGCGAGTACGGTCCCGAGAAGGACGAGGACGAGCCAGATAGCGACGGCGAGCAACGAGACCCTGAATGGCAACGGCGCCGAAAAGAAGAGGTTTCCCAATTGAAGCCCGCCCGGAGGCCGTCGTTGCTGCTCTTGGGGCGAACAGCAGCCGTTGAGCATCAAGCACCCGCCGACAAGGACATCTGTGACCGTGTCGGGCGCGCGCCGACAGGTTGAGAACCGCCGGGCCGGTTCAGCCGTCGACCAGCAGGGTCTGCAGGGGGCCGAGCAGTCTCTTGGACCGTTTCGAGATGTGCGGCAGCCGCACCAGCCGATGCGTGGGTGGCTTGCCCGCCTCGCGCCGTTCGAGCTGCTCGCGCGCCATCGGCTGCCACAGCTCGTCGATGACCTTGATGGGATCTCCATCGACTTCGTTCCTGGGGAGTTCGAGGTGCTCGGACCACAGTCGTAGCCGCGTGGCGCGCGCAAGTTCCGGGTTGCACGTCACGATGTTCATCTCGGCGTCGTTGAACAGCGAGTGGTTGTTGAGATTGCCGGAACCGATCGTCAGCCATTCGTCGTCGACGATGCCGATCTTGGCGTGGATGTACACGGGAGAGGCCTTGTCCCCGTCTCGTCCGTAGAGGGTGCAGGCGAGGAAGTTGCGATCGTTGTCGTCCGCCTCCGCGAGTATCGCAAGCTGTCCCAAAGTGTCGTCCTTGCCGGTCGACGGTTTCGACGGCAGCAACACCATGAGACGAAAGTCATCCGAGGGCGGATCGATCAGCTTGTCGGCGAGGATCTTGACGATCTCAGACGACCACAGGAACTGGTTCTCGAGATAGATGAACGCTTTGCCTCTCGCAGAGCGCGCACGTAGGTCGCAAGGAGTCGGAAGTCACCTCTGGGCAACGAGTCGTAGATCTTCTCGGGTACGGTTCGCACGATCTGGGCTTCGATGTCTCCGGCTGGCTTCGATGTCTCCGGCTGAGGGAGCCGGTCGTCGGTGACCTCCTGCCAGCGCATTCTGAAGTGCTCTGCAACGTCCACCACGAGGGGCCCCCGGATCTCGACCGTCGCATCGTGCCAGCCCATCGGTTCCTGCGGGGGATGATCGCAACTGTCGAGACGGCTGGCGCCCACGGTCGAGAAGTCGAGACCCCCGACGAAGGCGAGGTCGTCGTCCACGACCATGATCTTTTCGTGGTGGCAGTTCAGCAGGCGCTCTTTGGAGTCAAGGGCGAAATGAACGCCTTTGTGGCGGGACAGTCGCTCGCCCAGCTCCTTTGCCTCGCCCCTTCGGGGCCGAAGCGGCGGGGGGACCGGTGCACCTCCCCATACGAGGACTCGCACCTCGACCCTCCTGCCGGCCTCTGCGAGAACCTCCTCGAGCGTGACCTCCGGATCCTTGCTGACCACGAAGTCCGCCTCCATGTGCCAACCGGCGAGATGGATGTGCGACCGGGCGCCTCGGATCGCTTCGACGATTGCCTCGAAGGACTCCTCGCCGTCGATGCACACTCGCAGGGCGTTTCCTTTTCGGGGAGGAGGCTCGCCGATTGCCCACGTTCGGGAGCCGGATCGAATGCGCCCTCCCACCCGATGCGCGTCAGACGCCGCCGGTGGTGCGAGCGCACGGTGCGCTCGAGTCCATCCCCAAGGGCCCGGTCGAGTTTATGCAGCGGGTTGGTGCGGCCGACCTCCAAGGATTTTCCTCGGTGCGAGACGACCACAGAAACATATAGGTTGCCAGAGCATGGACGACCGTCAGGACGAATGGCTGCGCGAGAGAACTGAGGGATTCTTCGGCTACGTCGAGGACGTGCTCTATGTGGCGGTCGCGGTCGCGCTCTCGCTCGGGGGCGTCGCTTTGTTTGGTTACGCCATCTATGAGTTTCTCTCGGGCCTGGGCGACGCCGGGTTCTCGGACCTGATTCTCGACCTGCTCGACGGCCTGTTGCTGGTCTTCATCATCACCGAGCTGATCCACACCGTCCGAGCGGTAATCGACGAGAAGGTCTTGGTGGCCGAACCCTTTCTCATCGTGGGCATTGTGGCCGCGATTCGTCGCTTGGTCGTCGTAAGCGCCGAGGCCAAGGACTTGTTGGGTACGAAGGATTTCGGCGACGCGCTTCTCGAGATAGGTGTCCTCACCGGCACCGTCGTCTTCTTCGCGCTGGCCATCTTCTTGTTGAGGAACACGGTGCGGAGCGAACCCAGCTCCAAGCACGAACCGGCGGCCGACGACGACGAAAGCTGAACCTTGAACTAAGAAGGCCTGGGCGCAGAGACCTTGCCGTCGAGAACGGAGCCGATTTCGAGTTCTATTGCGCGGCCGCGCCCAGCCCGGACGACCAGAGCGACGCGCGGGACTTTGTGAACCTCGGGGACCTGATGGGCCATGTCGGGAACCAGGACAACGAACTCCCCACCGATGTCGACGCAGATGACAACCGCAGCCTCGTCATCCGGTACGAGGGTTTCGCCGTGGGCCTTGCCGTTGCTCCGCGGCGCGTCCAGACGCAGGGCACCGGGAGGTGACGTGTGGGAGCGAGCCCCGGTTCGCGGGTACCGGGGCTCGCTTAGTGTCCAGCCTTTGCCCGGGCTGGAGCGCACCTGCCTCACTCCCACACCGTGAGGTGTTTGCCTCGCCTCCGCTTCGCTACCATCCGCCCAAACTCCCGAGGTCGTGCCGGGAGAAGAACATCGAAATCGAGAAATCCCGTAAGAGCAGAGGAGTGGGGGGAGCTCGACTGCCTCGGGTGGGCGGTTGGACCGACCGATGAGACCAATGGTCCATCGGTGTGCGGCTGGGTTGTTGCTGCGAAGAGGTGCATGGCCACATCATCGCCATTGACCCTTTAAGTGGTCTTAAAGTGGGCCTAAGGTCACGAAATCTTTTCTAGAGGGGCGGGAAAAGGAGCCGACTCGATTCCAATTTCCCCCATTTGCCGCGAATAGACACCATACCACCGGCGGGCCTCACCGTGCCGTCCCGCCGCTGTGAGTGTCCCCACGAGCTCGAGATAGGCCTGCTCGTCGAAGGCGTCGCGCTCCAGGATACGGAGCAGGTAGCGGACCGCGGCTTCGTCGTCCCCTCGAGCAGCAGCGCGTTCCGCCAGCGCGCGCGCCACTTTGATGTAGCAATCGCGCGCCTCCTCTCTGAGCGCCACCGACCAGTCCTGGTACGGGTCCTCTTCGAGAAAGTCCCCCGCATAAAGGGATTCGGCGCGCCTGAGATGGTCGAACGCGCCCGCATCGTCGCCAGTCCGTTGTGACTCGGTGCCCTCCCTGACCTGTCCGAGGAAAATCTCGACATCGACATTGAGATGCTCGAGGTTGATCTTGGCGTTGTGCTGATCACCGCTTACGAAGTGCCCGGGGTCAAATCTCTTGTCCGGATCGAGCACGCCGCGCAAGGTCGCGAGCGCGACCGATAACCGGTTGGCGACTTTGCGCGGGTCCTCGTCCGGCCACAGCGTCTCCATGAGGTACTCGCGCGTGGTCGACCGGCCTCGTCGAGCGACCAGGATCTTGACCAGGTCTCTTGCCTTCTTCGACTGCCACGCCGTCATGGGCACGGCGTTCCCGTCGCGCACGACCCGAAAGCCGCCGAGCGTGTGAACCTCGACCGTGCCGACGGACTGGTTCTGGAGACTGAACAACAGTCCTGCCGAGTTTGTCGATCCAGGTCTCACTCCATGCTCCCGCAAGATGCGATCGGCCCGTTCGGCGCGTGGGCTCGTAGGTGGTTCACCGCGCAGGTGCGCCGTCGCAAGCTCGGCGCGCGCCTCCCCCAGGGGATTGCCGATCTCTCGCCACACCGTCTTTGCTTGTTCGAGAAGCCCCACGCCCTCGGTGCTCTGACCACAGGTGAGCGCACGCAGCTCGAGCGCCTCGGCGAGCCCCGCTCGGTCGCGTCGACTGCGGGCCTCCCGGGCCGCGTCGACTGCAAGGGCGAGGGCCTTGGCGGGGTTTGCTTGTGCCGCCGCAACCCAGCCTGCCGCCAGGATCGCTGGGACTCGCTCAAGGCCGACGCCCAGCGTCAAGGCGCGTTCGGCTAACTCGGTGGCCCGCACCGGGTCCTCGGTTGCGAGTAGGCGCGCCAGCCCCGCCAGTGCGGGGACGAGGGCCTGGAGGTCCTTGGGGCCATCCGACTGGGCAATGGCCTCCTCGTACGCCGCGCGCGCCAGCGCGTTCTCGCCTCTTTCACGGTGGATGTCGGCGAGTGTGCACAGGGGATAGGCGACCCGGCGCGAGTTCGCTCGTTGATAGAGGGCTTTGGCCGCCTCGTTGTCGGCAATGGCTTCGTCTAGCTTGCCGAGATAGAACTTGACTTCACCACGGTTGGCCAACGCAAGGGCCTGGATGATTACGAATCCGGCGAGGTCGGCAAGACGAATGGCGATGTCGAGCTCATCGAGCGCCTCGGAGTAGGAGCTTTCCTCCATGTGATGCGACGCTCGGTTGGTGCGAACGCGTGCTATCAGCAAGACGTCCCTGGTTCGCTCGGCATGTTCCAAGGCTTGGATGTAATGAGCGTCGTTGGCGCGCCGGTCCGCCTCCATAGCCGCAAGCAGCGCCATGACCGTATGCGCCACCGCAAGAGCCTCCGAATCGGCAACCGAGCGTGCTTTCGCCATAGCCTGTTCCGCGTGTTCGCGACAGGCCTTGGCCTCACCGCGCATCCAGTGAACCGTCGCGGTCCACGCGAGCAGAAGTGCTTCGTTGCGGGGGTCCGTACCATCGAGCCGTGCTCGCTCGAACGTCGCAAGCGCTTGGTCGGGTTCCGAGCTGAGGTAATGAATGAGCACCATTCGCCACGCGAGCGCCGGTTCGAGGTGCTTGGAGTGGTTCGCTATGCGCTCGAAGCAGGCAAGCGAGCCTACCCAGTCGCCGCGTACCTGGAGCGCCTCGCCCTCGAGCTGATCGATGTGCCGGTCTCGTTCCTCCGGCGGAAGCTGTTCAATCGCGCGCAGGAGCGTTTCGACTGCTCCGCGCGCAAGAACCGTCGAGCCATGATCCTGAAGTAGTCGCGCGAGTGCAACGCTGTCTTGCAGGGCCTCGAGCGACTTGACTGCCTCCTCGATATAGCCGTGCGACTCGAACCACCGGGCCGCCGTGCGATGCACCCAACGCCGCTCGTCGGAACCAAGAGGCAGCTCCTCACGTGCGAACTGTCCCAGGGGGGCGTTGAGAGTGAACCAGTCGTCGCTTCCCGAGGGCTCGACGAACAGTCCGCGCCGGGCCAGCACCGTCAAGAGGTCCGCTGCATTGCGAATCCCGAGCTCTTCGCAGATTCCCGGGGTGAATCGGTCGATCACGGCCATCTCGCGCACCAGTTTCCGGACCTCGGGCGACTCGCTCTCGAAGACCTCGCGCGCGAGGTACGCGTACAGCGGGCCCCCGCGTCCGGCGGCTCCCGCGAGCCGGCGCGCACGTTCGTCCTCAGGTGTCGTCTTGAGTGATTCGAGCGTCAGCCGCACTGCGGCCGGCCATCCTCCCGTCACACGCTGCAGTTCGGGGGCCAGCGCCTCCGCTGTGGGACCGAGGGTGCTAAGGAGCAGAAAAGTGGTCTCCTCGAGCGAGAACGTCAGTTCGGTTCCGGTCACCTCGAGGACTTGGCCCTGTCCCCGCAGTCGCTCGATCTGGAACGGGAGCTCGTCTCGGCCCGCGAGAACGAGGTGAAGCGTCGAGGGCGCCTGACGGCACAGTTCGTCGACGATGCGGACGGATGCAGCGGCGGAACCGAGCTCGTGGAAGTCGTCGAGCACGAGAACGAGATCGCGCTTGAGCTGGTTGTAAAGCGTTTCAGACAGCAGCGCGGCGAACGCCTGGGCCCGGGCCTCGTCTTCGTTTCCCAAATCTGGTCCACTCGAGCCGGTCATGCCCGCGCCGAGCTCGCCGGGAAGATCCGGGATGCGCAGCCGCAGGGCCGCCAGGAGCCCGAGCGCGAAGCTCGGAAGGCTCTGGTCCTCGGGGGTGATCGTGTACCACGCGGGAGTGATCGCAGACGACCACGATCCGAGCAGCGTCGATTTTCCGAAGCCGGCGTCGGCGATCACGGTCGTCAGCCGACGAGAGGCAACTTCACCCAGCAGACCGTCGAGTCGCGGCCGTTCGAGCGTCGTCGCTCCGCGCACCGGTGGAATGATCTTCGCGGTTGCTACCTGCGGTTCCGGCGCCCGTGTATCCATCCGCTCCATCGTTTTTCTGTTCGCCCAGGCCCGACGTTACCGGACTGCGAGCCCCAGGACGAGATCTGCACTCATACCTGCGTGGCATCCCGACGATTCGCGTAGATTTCGGAGACTTCACGCCACTAGAAAGGCAGTTGAGGCACCGAGTGCCCGATGCCTGATTCGCGTCGGCTGAGACGGGCAGACGACTACGATGGCGATCGCTAAGTTCGCACGTCGATCAAGGGAGTGGCATGTCCCAGCAACCCGAGCAGAACCAGGAGCAACCGGTGATCGTCGTCCCGGGGCAGCCCAAGGCCGACGCAGCTGAAGGAGACGAGACGGCGCAGCAAAGTGAGACGATCGAGTCTCCGGCGAAGGTGATGCGCATCGGCTCGATGGTGCGCCAGCTTCTCGACGAGGTCCGGCATGCCCCCCTGGATGAGGCGAGCCGCACCCGCCTGCGCGAGATCTACGAAACCTCGGTCGCTGAGCTCTCGGAGGTTCTGTCCCCCGAGTTGCAGGGAGAGCTCGAGCGTTTGAGTCTGCCTTTCGACCGGGAGGAAGTTCCGAGCGATTCGGAGTTGCGCATTGCGCACGCGCAACTCGTGGGGTGGCTCGAAGGCCTCTTCCACGGGATCCAGGCGATGCTCTTCGCCCAACAGATGGAAACGCGGGCTCGACTCGACGAGATGCGGCGTCCAGGTCTGCCTCCGGGAAGGGATCCAAACGAGCAACAACAGGACCCCGGTGGGGGCACCTACCTGTAGAAGAGATTCATTCCGGAAGTCGGTCGAAGCCCTTCTGAATCGCGTAACGCATCAGCTCGTAGCGGCGTTTGAGCTGAAGCTTCGTGAGGATGTTCTGCACGTGGTTCTGCACGGTCTTCGTGGAGATGAATAGCTTCTCGCCGATCTCCTTGTAGCTGTAGCCCTTGGCGACGAGCTTGAGCACCTCGTTCTCGCGAGGGGTCAGGCCAGGCTCGCCAGGATCGTCGCGCGCGATGCGGCGGAACTCTCCGAGCACCAGGCCCGCGAGCGACGGCGTGAACACCGCGTCGCCGGTCATGGCGCGCGCAATGGCGTCGCGCACCTCCGTGGACGTCGAACTCTTGAGCAGATAGCCCGAGGCGCCCGACTTGACGGCCTCGAGGACGTCGGCCTCTTCGGCGGAGGCGGACAAAACCAGCACCTTGACGTGGGGGGCCTCGTCGACGATGAGACGCGTCGCTTCCGCTCCAGACAGGTTAGGCATCTGGAGGTCCATGAGCACGATGTCCGGCATCAACTCGAGCGTCTTCTCGACGGCCTCGCCTCCGTCGGATGCCTCGCCGACGACCTCAACGAGACCCGAACGTTCGAGGTCGGCCTTGACGCCATCACGCCACACGGGATGATCATCGACCACGACGACCTTGACTTTTTCTTCGGTCATGCTCCATCCCTTTCGTCAATAGGGACTCGGAACTCGATCTCTGTTCCGCGACCCTGCGCGCTGTCGACCTCCATGACGCCGCCGAGCTCGACGATGCGACCTTTCATGCTCTTGAGCATGCCGACCTTGCCCCCGGCTTCGAGCTCAGCTTCGTCGTAATCGAATCCCCTGCCGTCGTCGCGTACGGCGACGGTCACCACGCCAGCTTCGTACTCGGCGAACACCGATGCTTGCGTAGCATCTGCATGTCGGACGACGTTCTCGAGAGCCTGGCGCACCGCTGCGGCCATCTCCGTCGTCGCTTGCGCATCAAGCACGACGGGGCCGACGGAACTGACGGTCACCTTTACGCCTTCGACCTCGCGCGCCTGTTTCTCGAGCGCATCTCTAAGCGAGAGACGGCCCGAGGCAGCATCATGAGGTTGTCGCAAGATGAGGCTGCGCAGCTCTCCTTCCTGCTTTCCTGCGATGTCGGCGAGCGAGGCAACCTCGTCGGAGGAAATGCTCTGCGACGTCGCTAGCTCCCTGCCCCGTTTGTGCACGAGAGCAAGAGCCTGCAGAACCGAATCGTGAATCTCGCGCGCGAGTGACTCCCTCTCAGCCAGTCGTCCGGCCCGCTCGCGCTCTGTCAGCAACTCGTTCGTCGTCTTCTCGAGCGCGACACCCGATTCGACAAGCACGCGCGCTACGAGTCCGACCGCGCCGCCTCCTACCAAGTAAAGCACCGTCGCTCCGCCGATGTTCTGCCACTCAGGCCGTGTCAACTCGGCGAACGCGATTCCGTTGAGCGGCCGGCTGAAGGCGAAAGCGAGTCCCACCACGGCCCCAGCAGCTATCCCCGCCGTGGGACCCTTCACGATGGCCCACAGCAACACGGCGTTGACCGGGTAGGCGGCGGCGAAGAAAGGCCGGTTCGTGATCGTCACTCCGTCGGAGACTACGAGACCAGAGAGCAGCACCAAGGATGTGCACACGAGCAGATCGAACCCCAGTACCGCGCTCGACGGAGGCGAGTCGCTGAGCGACAGCCACAGTGTCCACGCTGCCGACGTCCCTATCGCCAGCCACGCGAGCACGGGTCGCTCGAGAGTCCCCGTCTCAGTCAGCGCCAGAACCGACATCCAAGCGAGCGTCACCCAGCGAAATACAAGCGCGCCGCGTGCGAGCGTTCGCCGGTAACGCTCGGCCGCCGAAGAGTCCATGACCGCACCCATGTGGATGAGCGTAGACGAGTGCCCTCACGGAACGGGAAGCGGCACCCTCCGCTACTTGGGCACTATGCGCTTGATGGAGGTCGTCGTGGCCAGGTACAGCCAGCCGCCTGGACCCTTCGTGACGTCGGTGACGCCGCCCTGGTCGCGCAGGATCAAGCGCTGCTTGCGTACGCGTGTGTCGTCGGAGTTCATGATCAGTCTGCGGACGTTGCCTCTGAAGTCACCTACATAGACATCACCGTTGAGGGCCTTCATTTGGCCCTTATAGAAAGTCGGGTCGGTCGGCACGATGATGTTGCTCCAGCGGACCTCTGGCTTCTTGGGGTTCGGCCCGACTCCCCTCGTCCCACACTGATAGCCGCTGCCCCATCCGTAGTTACGGCCCTTCTTGATGACGTTGAACTCGTCGTCACAGCTCGGGCCATTCTCGGTCGAGTAGACCTTGGTCGTTCCCGGCTTGTGAGCGAGCCCGAAGGGATTGCGGTGCCCGTAGCTCCACACTGCGTTGCCGAACGGGTTGTCCTTGGGAATCGATCCATTGGGGTTGTAGCGGAGGATCTTGCCGAGCCTGTTCGAGGTGTCCTGCGCGAGTCCGGGGTCGTGTTGTTCTCCGGTCGAGACGTAGAGCTTGCCCCCCGCGAACTCGACCTGCCCCCCGTTGTGGTAGCCGTTGGACTTCGCGCTGATGCCACTGACGATGACCTTTGGCTGGCGACAGCGTCCCTTTCGCACGGTGAAGCGCTTAACTTGGTGCTGAAGCGGTGAGGCCTTGGTGAAGTAGACGTAGAGATAGCGGTTGCTCTTGAAGTTCGGGTGCAGCGCGATGCCCAACAAGCCCCGCTCCCCTTGTGAGTTGACGTTGAGCGTGGCACATGGACGCGACTTCAGCTTGCGGCCTTTCAGGATGCGGATCTTGCCGCTCTTCTCGGTAAAGAAGAGCTTCTTCGTACCGGGAACCCAGGCCATATCGATCGGAAAGTTGAGCCCCGACTTGTAACCTTGAACCTTGGTCTTCGGAGGCAGGGCGGCGGCCGGCGAAACGAACTGCACGAGCGACGCCGCAACCGCAGCCACAAGCATCGCCACTTTGATTCTCACGGCCAAACCCTTCCGAAAAGGTGTGCGCTTAGTGTCGTCAGTCTATGAACAACCGGACGTCTAAGCGATTCAAACCGGTGCAAAGAGGGGCCCGGGAGGTGAGAGCGAAGCGGATGCTCCGCTATCTCGTGGTCTTCACCCTGGGGGGTCTCGGCGCGCTCCTCCTGCTTCGCTTTGTGCCGTTGCCGGACCAGCAGCTCGGACCCGCCGTGGTACGTACGACCGCGACGATGGGTGGAGGAAACACCGCCGTCGTGATCCCACCACTCGGTCGAATCACGGCTCAGACGCACGATGCTCCGATCTCGTTTGGTCTCGAGCTGGTGGAGCTCGATCTTTCCTCGATCGGCGCGGCCGTCGCCTCGGACGAAGGCAGAGACGAGCTCGCCGACCTTATCGAGCGAGATCTCGGTGGCGTGCTCAAACGAGCGGGCGTCCTGCTGGTAATCGCGGGCGCAGCAGGGGGAGCACTCGTGGGCGCGCTGATGCCGCACCGGAAATGGAAGTACATCGTGGCTGCGGCCGCAGGCGGCTTACTCGCCGTGTCGACCCTCTTCGGGATGGCACTGCTGACCTTCGATCCCCACGGGTGGGAGGAGCCGCAGTTCACAGGGACACTCGAGCGCGCCCCCGACATGCTCGAGGTCGTCAACAGAAACCTGGGCTCCATCGACAGCCTCAGGGACCGTTTTCAAATCGCCTCGCGACGCATATCGGATCTGGTGGCGTTACTCGCGCAGCCCCTCGACGATCCGGAGGGGGGAACCGTCTCGATCCTGCACGTGAGCGACATCCACTCAAACCCCCTGGGGATCGAGATAACCCGGCAGCTTGCCGCTCAGTTCGACGTCGCTGCGGTCATCGACACTGGAGACCTGACCTCGTTCGGCAGTCCCATCGAGGCACGCGTAGGTGAGCTGATCGAGGGCTTCCCCGTCCCTTACTTGTTCATCCCCGGCAACCACGACTCGACGGCGAACCGGGTTCAGTTGAGCCGCATCGAAGGCGTCACCCTTCTCGATCGCGAGACGTCCACCGTTGGTGGTCTCGACGTGCTCGGGTGGGCGGATCCAACCTTCACTGCGTCCAGCGAGATCACGACCGAGGAGGGCAACGAAGTGCGAGACCAAGAAGCGTCGGAGGTCGAGGCCACGGTCTCCGATCTCAAGCCCGGCATTCTCGCCGTCCACGACCAACGCCTGGCGACCGAATCCTACGGCGATGTTCCGCTCGTGCTCTCGGGTCACACCCACGAGCGTGACCTCCGGATCGAGGACGGCTCGGTGCAACTGGTAGTCGGCTCGACCGGCGCCACGGGACTCGGAGCGTTCACGATCGAGGCCGACCTGCCCTACGAGGCCGAGGTCGTCTACCTTCGTGACGGTCTTCCCTCAGCGGTCGACTACGTGAGCTTTCGCAGTCTCGGGGGGGAGTTCGAGATCCAGCGAGAGCTCCTGGACGGCTCCTTCTTCGAGGGGGCCTCCCCCTAGCCGCTATGATTCCTCGCGGAGGCGTGCCCGAGCGGCCGAAGGGAGCGCACTGCTAATGCGTTAACCGGTTTACGCCGGTTCCGGGGTTCAAATCCCCGCGCCTCCGCCGTCCGGCCCCGACCCTCTCTACCACCCATGGCCCGTGCCCGAGAGGGTCGGGTAGAGTCGGTCGGTACCACGATGCGCCCGTAGCTCAGTGGATTAGAGCGTCCGGCTACGGACCGGAAGGTCGGGGGTTCGAATCCCTCCGGGCGTACCCGTCATGGCGCGCGACAGCGCGGACTCTAGGCTCTTTCTCGAGGCTGGTGGTCCCGGCTCGGATCAAGGTGCGCTCCCGCAGGAGCTCGGGCTCGCTCGTCGCAGGGCGAGACATCCGCGTGATCGACGAGGAAGACTTCGGAAGAGAGCCGAAGCTAGCAGCTAGGAGGTGCCGCTTAATTCCTTCGCGCTGTCGACGAAGTCCGGAAGATCGATGGTCGGCTGCTCGTGTTCGGTGGACAACACGATCGTCGTGCGGGTGCGCGCGACTCCGTGAATCGAACGGATCCGCCTCAGCAGTTGCTCGAGCTCCTTGTTGGTCGAGGTTCGAATCTTGACGAGGTAGCAGTCCTGGCCTGCGATGCGATGGAACTCGAGAACGCCCCGCTCCTCGCAGATGCGGGCGACGATCGGCTCGTCCATGGCGAACTCACTGCCCTCGGACAGGGTCACCTGGCAGAAGGCCACGTGCGGAAGTCCGATCTTGTCGGGGTCGATGACCGCGGTGTAGCCGGCGATTACCCCTGCCTGCTCGAGCTTGCGCACACGCTCGTGCACGGCCGGGCCCGAGAGGCCTACCTGCTTGGCGATCGAGGCGTGGCTCATTCGTCCGTCCTCGCGCAACAGCGAGAGGATGTGGTGATCGATCCGGTCGGGGCCGGCAGCCATGCTACCGACCTCTCCGGATGCGACGAGGGGAAGGACGGCGGTCGGACGGGGGGTCGGTCCTGACCGGCGCCAGTGGATAACGAATCAACAGCGCTAGGTCCGGCATTAGATGTTCACCAGCCTCTGAGCGGCGGCCTGCTCGATTCCGTCGGAGTGGTTGTTCCAGTCGGATCCGTCGCGCGTATGGGACCCGAAGCGAGACGCCAGGAAGTCGAAGCTCAGAATCCCGACGGCTACGATTATTAGGCTTATAAACACGAGTACCACCAACCTTCTAGGTTCAACGTAACGATTACTTTGGAAACCTTACTCCTCTGCTCGCCAACTGTCAACTCGTTCTAAGGTCAATCGGGGTCTGGATGCACAGAAGCCTCCGCAAGAACGGAGGCTTCCTATGAAAACTAAGGGCTAAGGGTCTTGCTACTTTGAGTTCTTCGGTCAGGCCCCCATGCCGACCTGCTGGCTGCGCTGAAGGGCCTTTCCTTCCGTCTGCAGGGACGGCGCCACCATGACCTCGGCCTTCTGAAACTCCTTGATGTTGGCGTAACCGCAAGTAGCGAGACTCGTGCGAAGCCCCCCGAAGAGGTTGAGGCGGCCGTCGTTCTCGTGGGCCGGGCCGACCAGAATCTCTTCAAGCGATCCGCTGGTCCGGGTCTGCACGCGGGCGCCGCGCGGCAGTGTCGGGTGAAAGGTCGCCATGCCCCAGTGGAAGCCCTGCCCGGGAGCCTCGGTGGCGGCGGCCAGGGGTGAGCCGATCATGACGGCATCGGCGCCGCACGCGATCGCCTTGGCGATGTCGCCGCCGGTTCGCATCCCGCCGTCTGCGATGACATGGCAGTAGCGTCCCGTCTCGTCGAGGTGCCGGATGCGCGCGCCCGCTGCGTCCGCGATCGCAGTCGCCTGGGGCACGCCGAGCCCGAGCACACCGCGCGTAGTGCACGCTGCCCCCGGGCCGACTCCGACCAGCACGCCGATCGCCCCGGTGCGCATGAGATGCAGAGCTGTGGAGTAAGAGGCGCAGCCACCGACGATCACGGGTATGTCGTAGGTCGAGATGAAGCGCTTGAGGTTCAGCGGCTCGGTGCGCGTCGAGACGTGCTCGGCCGACACCACCGTTCCCTGGATGACCAAGATGTCGAGCTCCGCCTCGAGCGCCAGCTTGTGGAAGCGCTCGACCTTCTGGGGCGTCAAGGACGCACACGCCTCGACGCCGGCGTCCTTGATCTGACGAATGCGCTTGAGGATCAGCTCTTCCTTGATTGGCTCTTGATAGAGCTGCTGCATGCGCGCCGTGGCCGCGTCTGAGGGAAGCTCGGCGATCTCGGCAAGTACCGAGTCGGCGTCGTCGTAGCGAGTCTGCAGTCCTTCGAGATTGAGCACCGCCATGCCACCGAGCCGACCGATCTCGATTGCCGTTCGTACCGAGACCACGCCGTCCATCGCGGATGCCATGAGAGGAAGCTCGAGCTTGTAGGCGTCGACCTCCCAGGAGATGTCGACGTCGTCGGGATCTCTCGTTCGCCTCGACGGAACGATTGCGATGTCGTCGAACCCATAGGCCCGGCGACCGGACTTGCCGATGCCGATCTCGATCTCCACTGAGACTCCCCTGCTTGTCGTCTCTGTCCCTCTGGACCCCAACCTATCGCCGTCTGAGCCGTGTGCACCTCAATTCAGTGATCTCTGTCCTCTCGGACCAACCGCCCCGACATCTCGTCGTCGAGAAGCTGCACGTCGGCGTCGACCATCAGCCGGGCCAACTCGTTGAAGCTGGTCCGGGCCTTCCAACCGAGCACCTCCTGCGCCTTGGCTGCATCACCCATGAGGTAGTCGACTTCGGCCGGACGGTAATAGCGGGGGTCGATCTCGACGTGGGCCTGCCAGTCGAGCCCGGCGTGTCCGAACGCGAGCTCGCAGAACTCCCGCACGCTGTGCGCTTCGCCCGTCGCGATGACGAAGTCGTCCGGCTCCTCGCGCTGAAGCATGAGCCACATCGCCTCGACGTACTCCGGTGCATAACCCCAGTCCCTCTTGGCGTCGAGGTTACCGAGGTAGAGCTTGTCCTGGTTGCCCGCCTTGATCCGGGCAACCGCCCGGGTGATCTTTCGGGTCACGAAAGTCTCGCCCCTGCGCTCGCTCTCGTGGTTCATCAAGATTCCGTTGCAGGCGTACATCCCATAGGACTCTCGGTAGTTGACGGTCATCCAGTGGGCCATGACCTTGGCGACCGCGTAAGGGCTGCGCGGGTGAAAGGGCGTGGTTTCGCTCTGGGGGGGAGGAGAGCTACCGAACATCTCGGATGAGCCGGCCTGATAGAAGCGAGTGTCGACTCCGGACGCCCTGATCGCCTCGAGAATTCGCACCGTTCCCATCGCGGTTGCGTCCGCCGTGTACTCGGGAATCTCGAAGCTGACCTTGACGTGACTCTGCGCGCCGAGATGGTAGATCTCGTCCGGTTCGAGAGCGCGTATGAGGTTGACCAACGAGCCCGAGTCCGAAAGATCCCCGTAGTGCATGAAGAAACGCACGCCGCTCTCGTGAGGGTCCCGGTAGACCAAGTCGAGTCGATGGGTGTTGAACGACGAGGCCCGCCTGATGAGGCCGTGGACCTCGTAGCCCTTGGCGAGGAGGAACTCGGTGAGGTAGGACCCGTCCTGGCCGGTAACCCCGGTGATGAGCGCCTTGGTCATGCCCCGCAGGATATATCCGGTCGCAGGGTCCCCACCTCCCACAAAGAACCGGCGCCATTTTTATCAATCCGCCCCACATCAGGCCTCTGACCAGCCTCAACTCCGGGCTTGTGAACCATTTCACGTCTGCTTGCAAGTGTTTAACAATGCGGAATCGGGTATCGAAGGGCGAATAGCTCACATCTACGTAACTCGACACTTGGGGCTCGCGGGAACTACCGCCCCGAAGGAGGCACCAACCATGAGCCGGCTTCGTTTCAATCGGCGCGCCACGAGGCGCCGCAAACTCACACGACACCTTGGCATCACCGCAGTCCTGACGGTCGCGTCGGTGGCCGTGGGAGTGCCCGTGGTCACCGGTCCGCTCGAGGCCCTCGGGCTCGTCGACGCAGACGGACCCGACGCCGAGGCCGCCACGACCAAGCCGGGGGCGGGCCCCGAGGCAAGCGAGAGCCACGCCTCGATCGTCAAGTTCCGGCGGGGCGTGGTCGAGGTGCGCGAGCAGCCGGCCAGGCCCGAGCCCGCTCCAACTCCAACGCCGGAGGCCACCGAGGAGCCCGTCGAGGAGCCGGTTGAGGAGCCGGTTGAGGAGCCGGCCCCGGTTGCGCCGGCCGGCTCCATCGAGGACATCATTGCCTCAGCTGCGGCCGAGTTCGGGCTCGACCCCGGGTATCTGATAAGCGTCGCGTCGTGCGAGTCGGGTCTCGACCCGGGCGCCTACAACGAGGCCGGCTACCACGGGCTGTTCCAGTTCGACGAGCAGACCTGGGCCGCCTACGGCTACGGGGACATCTTCGATCCCA
>Ga0136630_1000130_pt1 | contig 23293 bp, 21 predicted proteins | sample AntDrymUQ5682106_2_FD_105496 | JGI IMG/M metagenome (GOLD analysis project Ga0136630, IMG submission 105496) | Polar desert sand microbial communities from Dry Valleys, Antarctica - metaG UQ568 (21.06) | ecosystem: Environmental > Terrestrial > Soil > Desert | place: Antarctica: Dry Valley...
AGCATCCTCGACGCGTTCCGGGAGGCCGACAACGTCCTGCGCCAGGGCGTGCAGGGCATCACGGACCTGATCACGATCCCGGGCCTCATCAACCTCGACTTCGCCGACGTGCGCACGATCATGCACGACGCCGGCTCCGCGCTGATGGGCATCGGCACCTCGACGGGCGAGTCACGCGCCGCCGAGGCCGCGAAGGCGGCGATCTCCTCACCGCTCCTGGAGGAGTCCGTCGAGGGCGCCACCGGCATCCTGCTCAACATCACGGGCGGCAAGGACCTCGGCCTGTTCGAGGTCAACGAGGCGGCAGAGATCATCCACTCCGCCGCCGACTCGAACGCCAACATCATCTTCGGGGCGGTGATCGACGAGGGGATGGGGGACGAGATCCGCGTGACGCTGATCGCGACGGGCTTCGACAAGCGCCCCGCCAGCGGCTACACGCCGTTCAACCGCGGCGAGCGCCAGCGCGGCCCGGTGGATCGCGGTCCGCGCATCGACGACCGCCAGCGCTCGTCGCTCGAGATCGGCGACGACGAGATCGACATCCCCCCGTTCCTGCGCTGAGCGTCTGAGCGCCTTCGCCGAGGCCTCGATGAACCGCGGCCTCGCCGCCGCCGCCCGACGGAGGCCGATGCTAGGGTCCGCCCGGCCTCATGGCCGCGGGAACGGACAGCCTCGAGCGGACCCCGCTGTACGACCGCCACGTGGCCGCCGGGGCGAAGCTGGTGCCGTTCGCGGGCTGGGAGATGCCGGTGCAGTACGCGGGCATCCGGGAGGAGCACGCCGCGGTGCGCGAGCGCGCGGGCGTCTTCGACGTCAGCCACATGGGCCAGATCGAGACCGCGGGACCCGGCGCCGAGGCGCTGCTGCAACGACTGCTCTCCAACGACGTCGCGAGGATCCCCGAGCGTGGTGCCCAGTACTCCGTGCTGTGCGACGAGCAGGGCGGGGTGCTCGACGACCTCTTCACCTACCGGCTCGCCCCGGACCGCTTCCTGACCGTCACCAACGCGAGCAACCACGCCGCCGATCTCGCCTGGTTCGAGCGCCACGCGAGCGAGTTCGAGGCGACGGTTCGCGACCGCCTGGCCGACTTCGCGATGCTCGCCGTCCAGGGTCCGCGCGCTCGCGCGCTGACCGCCGAGCTGGCGGAGGCGAATGCCGGTGACGAGGCCGCAGGCCGTGACAGGAGGGAGCTCCCGAGGCGGTTCTTTGCCGCGGCGATGACGATCGCCGGCGTGCCGGACGTGCTGGTCTGCGGCACCGGTTACACCGGCGAGGACGGCGTCGAGCTGCTCGTGCCGCCCGGTGCGGCCGGCGCGGTGTGGGACGCCGTGGTCGGCGCGGGCGCCGATCCCGTGGGGCTCGGCGCGCGCGACACCCTGCGCCTGGAGGCCTGCTTCCACCTCTACGGCAACGACCTGTCCGAGGATCGCGGCCCGATCGAGGCCGGCCTCGGCTGGTGCTGCAAGGAGGCGACCGGCTTCGTCGGCGTCGAGGCGGTGCGCGCTGCCCGCAGCGAGGGGACGGCCGAGCGACTCGTCCCGTTCGCCGTCACCGGTCCCGGGATCGCACGCCAGGGCAATCCGGTGCTCGGCGGAGGCGTCGTCACGTCCGGCACGCTCTCGCCGACGCTCGGCTACGCGATCGGGCTCGCGTATCTGCCGGTGGAACGGGCACAGCCGGGTACACCGTTCGAGATCGACGTGCGCGGCAAGACGCGCACGGCGGAAGTCCGCGCAAAGCCACTGATCCCCGAGGAGCGCTGAATTGGCCGAAGCCAGCTATCCGCCGGACCTGAAGTATCACGAGGAGCACGACTGGGCGCGCATCGACGGCGAGACCGCGACGTTCGGGATCACCTGGTACGCACAGGACCAGCTCGGCGAGGTCGTCTTCTTCGACCCGCCCGAGGTCGGCAAGAGCGTGCGCCGGGGCGGCCCGTACGCCGAAGTCGAGTCGGTCAAGGCCGTCTCGGACGTGATCGCGCCGCTGTCGGGCGAGATCGTCGAGGTCAACGACGCGCTCGCCGGTGGGCCCGAGGCCATCAACGACGATCCCTACGAGGGCGGTTGGATGGTCAAGGTGAGGCTCAGCGACGTATCCGAGCTGGAAGCGCTCATGGACGCCGCCACGTATCAGGAGTCGCTGACGGGGCACTAGCCGTGAGCCGCTACACCTCCGCCACCGACGAGGATCGGCACGCGATGCTGGCGGCCGTCGGTGCCGCGTCCATCGACGAGCTGTTCGCCGACGTGCCGGAGCGGCTGCGGCTCGGCCGGCCGCTCGACCTGCCGGCCGGCAAGCCCGAGCAGGAGGTCTACGGGTACCTGCGCGGCCTGGCGGCGATGAACGTCTCCACCGAGGACGAGGTCTCGTTCCTCGGCGCGGGGATGTACGACCACTACGTGCCGAGCCTGATCGACTCGATCATCACGCGCTCGGAATTCCTGACGCCTTACACGCCCTACCAGCCGGAGATCTCCCAGGGCGGCCTGCAGGTGATGTTCGAGTACCAGACGGCGATCTCCGAGCTGACCGGCCTGCCCGTCTCGAACGCCAGCGTGTACGAGGGCCCGAGCGCGCTCGCGGCCGCCGGATACCTGGCGAGGCTGCACCACCCCGCGCGTACGCGCTTCCTGGTCAGCCGAGGAGTGCACCCGCACAGCCGCGAGACGCTCGCCACGACGAGCGTCGGCTGGGGGACGACGATCGAGGAGATCGGGCTCTCCGACGGCGCCACGGACGCCGGCGCGTTGGACGCGGCGCTCTCCGACGAGGTGTCGGCGGTGTTCCTGCAGTATCCGAACTTCCTCGGCGCTGTCGAGGATCTCGAGGCGCTCGTGCCCGCCGCCAAGGCGGCTGGGGCGCTGGTCATCGTGCAGTGCGACCCGCTCGGGCTGGGGATCTTGCGCCCGCCCGGCGACTTCGGGGTCGACGTGGCCGTGGGGGAGGGCCAGACGCTGGGCAACCGGCTGGACTTCGGCGGCCCGAGCTTTGGCTTCTTCGCCGCGCAGCAGGCGTATCTGCGGCGCATGCCGGGCCGCATCGCCGGCGAGACGACCGACGTCGACGGCCGGCGCGGCTTCGTGCTGACGCTCCAGACCAGGGAGCAGCACATCCGGCGCGAGAAGGCGACGCACAACATCTGCACCGCCCAGGCGCTCAACGCGCTCGCCGGAGTCATCTACCTGAGCTGGCTGGGTCGCGAAGGCCTCGTCGAACTGAGCGAGCTGCTACTGCAGCGCACGGCGTACGCGCGCGAGGCGCTGGCGGGGGTCGAGGGGGTCGAGCCGCTGCACTCCCAGCCCGTCGTGCGCGAGTTCGCGGTCACGCTCGACGCCGACGTCGAGCAGGTGATCGAGCGCTGCGCAGCGGAGGGCGTCAATCCCGGCTACCCACTTGGCCGCGACTACCCGGAGCTCTCGAACGGCCTGCTGGTCGCACTGACCGAGCAACGATCCCGAGCCGACATCGACCGCCTCGCACGCACGCTGCAGGCGGCGGTGCGGGACACGGTGCCGGCATGACCGCCGAGGATGGCCGCACCAAGCCGGCTGCGTCGGCAAGCACGGATCTGCACGCCGACCCCGGCGTCGAGCATGGGGAGCCGACCGCCGACCGCCCGGTCCGCCTCACCGAGACCGCCCAGCAGCGCGACCGCGCCCGCACGATCTACGAGAAGTCCCAACCCGGAAGGCGTGCGTTCGTGGCTCCGGAGCTGGACGTGCCGCGCCGCGACGGCCTGCTTCCCGACCGCTTCCGCCGCACCGAGCCGGCGAAGCTGCCTGAGATCGCCGAGCCCGAGATCGTGCGGCACTACAACCGCCTCTCCAAGCGCAACTTCGACCTCGACACGGGCTTCTACCCGCTCGGCTCGTGCACGATGAAGCACAACCCGAAGCTGCACGAGCGTGTCGCGGCGCTGCCCGGCAACGCCCGGCTGCATCCACTCCAGCACCCGCGGCGGGCACAGGGCGCGCTGCGGCTCATGTGGGAGCTGCAGAGCGCGCTGGGCGAGGTCGCCGGTCTCCCGCACGTCTCGCTGCAGCCGTCGGCGGGCTCGCACGGCGAGCTGGCCGGGGTCCTGCTCACCCGCGCCTATCACGAGGACCGCGGCGAGCGCCGCACCAAGGTGCTGACACCCGACACCGCGCACGGCACCAACCCGGCGACGGTGACGATGGCCGGGTTCGAGGTCGTCAAGGTCGGGACGAACGACCGGGGCGGCGTCGACGTCGAGGATCTCAGGGCCAGGGCGGCCGACGACGTCGCCTGCCTGATGCTCACGAACCCGAACACGCTGGGGCTGTTCGACACGGCGATCGAGGAGATCGCGCACATCGTCCACGACGCCGGCGCGACGCTGTACTACGACGGTGCGAACCTCAACGCCGTGATGGGCAGGACCCGTCCGGGCGACATGGGCTTCGACATCGTGCACTTCAACCTGCACAAGACGTTCACCCAGCCGCACGGGGGCGGCGGGCCGGGAGCGGGCCCGATCGCGGTCTCGGACCGGATCGAGCCCTACATCCCCAGGCCTCAGGTGGTGCGCCGGGAACCGGGCAACGGCGCCGGGCCGAGCTTCGACCTCGACTTCGACCGGCCGAAGTCGATCGGTCGCCTCCGCGGATTCCAAGGCAACTACGGCGTCTTCGTGCGTTCCTACGCCTACATCCTCTCGCTGGGGTGCGACGGGCTGCAGGAGGCCTCCGAGACCGCGGTGCTCAACGCCAACTACCTCATGGCGCGGCTGGCCGAGACGGCGGGCGAGCACCTGCCGGTCGCCTACGACCGCACCTGCATGCACGAGTTCGTGCTGACCGGCGGCCCCATGAAGAAGGCGCTCGGCATCCGCACGCTCGACCTCGCCAAGCGGCTGCTGGACTTCGGCTTCCACCCGCCGACCGTCTACTTCCCGCTGCTCGTCGACGAGGCACTGCTGGTCGAGCCGACCGAGACGGAGACGCGCGAGACGCTCGACGCGTTCGCCGAGGCCGTCGGGGAGATCCTGTCCGAGGCGGCCGACGATCCCGAGACCGCCCGCAGCGCGCCCTACACGACTCCGGTGCGCCGCCTCGACGAGGCCGGCGCGGCGAAGCGGCCCGTCATCCGCCAGCCGCTCTAGCGTGCCGACTGCTGCGCGCCCTCCTCGGGCCGCGTCCCAGCACGGCCTCGTCCTCGAGCGCCACGCCGCCGCGCGAGAGGTGGATCATCAGCACGACCGGGACGAGGCTGACGGCCACGATCAGCAGCGCTGGGAGCGCGGCGGTGTCGAAGCGCGAGTCCTTGGTGGCCTCCCACACGGCGACGGCCAGGGTGTCGCCGCCGAGCGGCCGCAGCAGGGCGGTGGCGGGCAGCTCCTTCATCACCTCGACGAAGACGAGCAGCGCCGCGGTGACGATGCCAGGCCACAGCAGCGGCAGGTGCACGTCGGAGAGCACCCGGTTGCGGTCGGCGCCGAGGCTCTGCGCGGCGTCGTCGAGCGCCGGATCCAGCCGAGCCATGCGGGCCTCGACCGCGAAGTACGCCGGCGCCTGGAAGCGCACGACGTAGGCGAGCACGAGGCCGGCCGCGGTGCCGGTGAACAGCAGCCCGGTGCCGAGCACGCCGTCGATGCGCCGATCGAGCCAGGCGAGCGGGATGTAGACGGCGACGGCCACGACCGTGCCCGGGAGGGCGTATCCGAGCGTCTGCACCCGAGCGCTCGCGTTCCCGAGGCGGGAGGGCTGGGTGCGGCGCCCGTAGACCACCACCGTGGCGGCGGCCACCGCGATCAGCGCCGCGACGCCGGCGAGCCCGAGGCTGGTCAGCGCCGCCCGCGCGAGGTCCGCGGCGGCCTCTCCCTCGCCCAGCGAGCGCACCGACCACGCCGTGAGCTGGACGACGGGGCCGACCAGCACGACGGCGAGCAGCGCGAGCGGGACGGCCGCGGCGAGCCACGCCCGCGGCCCGCGGAGGCGCCGGGGCACGACCGCCTCACCGCGCGCCAGTGCACCGTGATAACGCGCGCGGCCGCGCAGCATGCGCTCCACGACCACGAGCGCGATGGTCAGGGTCACCAGCACCGACGCCAGCTGCAGCGCCGCGGCGCGGTCGAAGGCGCCGTACCAGACGCGGTAGATCGCGTCGGTCATGGCGCGGTAGTTGAGGAGGTTCACCGCGCCGAAGTCGGCGAGCGCCTCCATCACCGCGAGCGCTGCCCCGGCGGCGAGCGCCGGCCGCGCCAGCGGCAGCGCGAGCCGGACGATCGCGCGGGCGTGGCTCAGCCCGAGGCTGCGGGCCGCCTCGAACGTGTCGCGCGACTGCTCGAGGAACGCGCCGCGCCCGAGCACGTAGACGTACGGGTAGAGGACCAGGGTGAGCACGGCGATCGCGCCACCGGTCGAGCGGATCTCGGGCAACTGGACGCCGAGCACGTCGCGTGCGGCGCGCTGCAGCGGGCTGTCGGCGTCGTACTGGCCGAGCAGCACGAAGACCAGCACGTAGGCGGGCATGGCCAGCGGCAGCACGAGCGCCCAGTCGAGCCAGCGGCGGCCCGGGAAGTCGTAGAACGAGACCAGGGCGGCCAGCCCCCCGCCGAGCGCCAGCGTGCCGGCGCCGACGCCGAGCGCGAGCACCGCGCTCGCGCGGAGCGCTTCGGGCAGCAGGTCGGCGGCGATCTGGTCAAACGCGCCGTGGCTCGTGAGAAACGAGGCGGGCAGGACGAGCAGCGGGCCCGCGACCAGCAGCGCCGCCAGCACGCCGACGACGGTCCACGACGCCGGCCGCCCGCGCCGCCGCGACGGCGCGGGCGCCGCTACCGCCACCCGACCTCCTGCATCAGCGCCACGGCGTCGGGCAGCAGCGCGCCGGCCCGTTCGACGTCGATCGGGTCGAGCTTCACGTCGGCCCAGTCGGCGATGTGCGGGGCGGGCGGAACCTCGGGATTGGCGGCGAGCTCGCCGTTGGCGACCACCCCGCGCTGCGCGCCCGCGGCGGTGAGGTGCTCCATCAGGGCGACCGCGTCCGCGCGGTGCTCGGAGCCCCGGACGAGGCCGACGCCCGACAGGTTGGTGTGGGCGCCGGCGCCCTCCTGATCGGGCCAGGCGGGCGCCACCGGGAAGTCGGGGCCCTCCGCGAGCTTGCGTGCGAGGTAGTAGTGGTTGGTGAGGCCGACGTCGCAGCGCCCGCTGGCGAGCGCGTCGAGCACGTCGACGTCGGAGCCGAGGATCTGCGGATCGTTGGCCAGCCATGCTTCGAGCAGCGCCCGGGTGTCGTCCGCGCCTCGCTTGGCCAGCATGTCGGCCACGAGCGACTGGTTGTACTCGTTGTTGGACGTGCGCAGGCAGAGCTTGCCCTTCCACCTCCGATCGCCGAGGTCGTCGTAGCTCGCAACGGCGTCCGCGGGCACGGCGGTGTTGCGCATCGGCGTGCGGATGCGCAGGCTCATGCCCCACCAGCTCCCGTCCGGGTCGCGGTACTCGGCCGGCACCTGGCGCTCCAGCGCCGGCGAGCCCGAGGGCTCGAGCAGGCCCGCCTCCTTGGCGCGCCACAGGTTCGCGAGGTCCGTGGTGACGAGCAGGTCGGCGGGCGTCTCGTCGCCCTCGCTGCGCAGCCGCTCGAACAGCTCGGGCGCGGTGCCCCCGCGCAGCTCGAGGTTCTTGCCCCTCTGCTGCTCGAACGCCGTGAACGCCGCCTCGTCGCCGTACTGGGAGCGGCCGCTGTACACGACGACGTCGGCCTGCCCGCCGAAGGCCACGACGGCGGCGGCCAGCAGGCCGGCGAGGAGCAGCGCGAGCCCGACCAGCAGGCGGCCGCGACGACGGATCAGGGCGACGAGCATGGAGTTAGGCTAGCCTAACCCACCGGCGCGTCACAATGCCCGCGATGCAGAGTCACCCGACTTCGGCCGACGTCGGCGCGGACGCGCCGGCGATCGAGGCCGAGGGCCTGGTGCGGGACTTCGACGGCCGGCCGGCGGTCGCGGGAGTGGACCTGCGGCTGGAGCGTGGCGGGTTCCTGGCCGTGCTCGGCCCGAGTGGCTCGGGCAAGACGACCCTGCTGCGCATGATCGCGGGCTTCGAGCGCCCCGATGCCGGCACCGTGCGCATCGGTGGCCGCACCGTCGCCGGTCCCGGCGCCTGGGTGGAGCCCGAGGCGCGCAGGATCGGCATGGTGTTCCAGCAAGGTGCGCTCTTCCCCCACCTGACGGTCGGCGGCAACGTCGCGTTCGGCGCCGCGCGTGCCGAGCGGGTGGCCGAGTGCCTGGAGCTGGTCGGTCTCGCCGACCGCGCGGGCGGCTACCCGCACGAGCTCTCTGGTGGGGAGCGCCAGCGCGTCGCCCTCGCGCGGGCGCTGGCGGCGGACCCCGAGGTGGTGCTCCTCGACGAGCCGTTCTCCGCCCTCGACGCCGGGCTGCGCGAGCGGCTGCGCGAGGAGGTGGCCGCCATCCTGCGCGCCGCCGGCACGAGCACGCTGCTGGTCACGCACGACCAGTCCGAGGCGCTCTCGCTCGCCGATACGGTCGCCGTCCTGCGCCACGGCCGCCTCGAGCAGGTGGGCACGCCCGAGGAGGTGTACGAGCGCCCGCGCAGCCACTGGGTCGCCGGGTTCCTCGGGGACGCCGACATCGTCCCCGGCACCGCCGGGGACGGGTTCGCCGATTGCGAGCTCGGCCGCTTCGCCGTCGCCGCCGAGCTCGCGGGCGCCGTCGAGCTGGTGATCCGTCCCGAGTCGGTGGCGATCGGCCATCGTCCCGCGCGCGACCACGACGCGAAGGCCGTCGTGGTCGGGCGGTCCTTCTACGGGCACGATCAGCTCGTGGAGCTCGAGCTGGCGAGCGGCCGCCGCCTGCACAGCCGGCGGCTCGGATTCCCCGCCTGGCATCCGGGCGATCACGTGCGCGTGTGGGTCGACGGGCCGGTGACCGCCCTCGCGGCGCCGGTTCCTCAGCCGCCCGCGGGCGCGGCCCGGTAGACGTCGCCCGCGCCCGACGCGAAGACGAGCTCACCGTCGGCGTCCGTGCCGATGTGGGTCAGTTGGGGGACGGTGGCCTGCTCGCGGCGCACGTCGGCGGCGCCGCCCCGCGGCGTGCCTCGCAGCGACCAGAGCTTCCCGGAGCAGAAGTCGCCGTAGACGTAGCGCCGGACCAGCGCGGGAAGAGCCGCGCCGCCGTAGACGACGCCGCCAGTGACCGAGCAGCCGCCCTCGTCATGGGTGTATGTCGCAACGGGCCACACGAGCTCCGCGCCGGGGCGCAGCTCGTGATCGGCGATTCGCCTGGTCCCCTCGTAGGCGCTCCAGCCCAGGTTCTTGGGCGGCTCGTCGGGCTCGAGCAGCACGCGGTCGATCTCCTCCATCTCGTCCTGGCCGACATCGCCGATCCAGACCTCGCCCAGCGCGAAGTCGAACCAGAATCGCCACGGGTTGCGCAGCCCCGTGAGCACGATGTCCCAGCGCGGGGAGCGCGCGTCGGCGTCGACGGCGATGAGCTTGCCGAGCAGCTGCTCCGGATCCTGCGCGGTGCGCCGGGGGTCGTACGCGCCGCCGCCGTCGCCCAGGCCGAGGTGCAGGCGCCCATCGGGTCCGAACGCGAGCTGGCCGCCGTTGTGGTTCTCCTCGGGCTGCCCGAGGCGTAGGAGCTCCCGCACGGGCCGGGGCTCGATCGTGCGGTCGGCGCGCGCCCGGAACTCGGCCACGCGCGTGCTCCCCTGCTTGTCGGACCAGTGCAGGAACAGCCGCCGGTTGGTGGCGAAGCCGGGATGGAAGGCGATGCCGAGCAGGCCTTGCTCGGCGCCCGTGAGCACCTGGCTGGAGAGGTCGAGGAGCGTCGTCCGGCTGTTTCCGCTGAGCCGGACCATGCGTCCGGGCTGCTCGAGCGCCCACAGCGCTTCGCGGTCGCCGGGCGCCGCGCCGACCCACACGGGGCGCTCGAGTCCGCTCACGATCCGCTTCACGTCGAAGTGGTGCGCCACGCCGTCCTCCGTGGCGGGCGCGGGCGGCTGGACCTCTTCGACCTCGTCTCGGCAACCAGCGAGGGCGAGGAGCGCGGCGGTGGCGAAGGCGGCGAAGCGCATGTTAGGGCACCCTAACGCAGCGGCGACCCAACGAGTGCCAGGCACCCTTTCAGGTGGCGCAGGCCGCCAGCACCTGCCAGCGGTCGGTGCGGGCGACCTCCACGAAGCCGGCGGCGGTGTCCGGGGCGGGTTCCGAGAGACGGGTCAGGGCCGAGCGGAAGACCATGCCCGGTGGGCGCGGCGGGGCGTCGGGCTCCACGACATGCTTCGCCACGTCGATCCGGTATGCCATCAGCGGGCCGCGCAGGCGACCGACGTACGGGCGCCCGCAGGCAAGCACCGCCTCGCGCCCGCCCGCGGCGTCGACGGCCTCGGCGAGGTCGCCCGCCAGCCGCCACTGGTACGCCTGCGCCGTCCGCACCGCGGACAGGTCGGCCAACCGCGGCGTCGCCGCGACGGCCATCAGGGTCACCGCGGCGGCGAGCGTGAGGTCCGGCAGCCGGGCACGGCCCGAGGCCGCCGGCACGAGCCCGGCCGCGCCGCTGAGCGCGATCAGGGCGGCGCCGGGCAGCGCGTAGCGCGGCTCGCCGGAGAAGCCCGCCTGCGCCATCAGCGCGACGATGGCGATCCAGACGGCGCCGGCCGCCGCCGGCGCCAGCGCAGCGCCGGCGCGCCGCGCGATGAGCACCCCGACGCCGGCCCACAGCGGCCAGAGGGGCAGCGCGACCGCGGCCTGCAGCGCGGCGAGCGCGGGCAGGTCGGCCAGCGCGGGCTGGCCGGGATTGGGAATCCGGGCGCGCGTGCCCGAGCGCAGTGGGTCGCCGGAGCCGATCAGCTCCGGAACCAGCCAGGCGGCGGGCACGAGCAGCGCCAGCGCGGCCAGTCGCGGGCGGTCGCACGGCCGGCGGCGCCACAGCAGGACGCCGGCGACCGCCAGGAACGGCCAGGCCTCCACACGCAGCAGGGCGCATCCGACCGCGCAGGCCAGAGCGATGCCGAAGCGCTCCTCGCGCCAGGCCGCCGCGCCGCCGAGGGCGAGCGCCACCACGAGCGCCGGCTCCGAGCCGGCGGCGCTGAGGGCGGGCAGTGCGCCGCACAGCAGCACGCCCGCGGCGGCGAGGACGCCGGCGGTTTGCGACCCGCCCGCGAGCCGATGCGCCAGCCGGTACGCGAGCCATGCGGCGACGAGCGCCGCGACACGGACCAGCACGACCCACAGCCACGGCGCCGCCGAGCCCAGCGGCGCCAGCAGCGCGCAGACCGCCACGGGCAGCGGCTTGAACGCCGGCCCGTCGAGCGTGCTCAGTCCACCGCCGGCGACCTCGCGGCCCCACAGCAGCCAGGCCCAACCGTCATACGAGGGCGCTGGGTCGACCAGCAGGAGCGAGGCGAGGGCGATTCCGAAGGCGGCGACGAGCGGGCGCAGCACGGCGCGCGAGAGTAGTGAACCGCAGGATATCCTCGCCGGCGGATGGTCATCTTCTCCGGCATCCAGCCCTCCGGACGCAAGCACCTCGGCAACCAGATCGGGGCGATCCTGAAGTTCGTGGAAGGGCAGGATCGCGCCGATCCCTCGATCTACTGCATCGTCGACCTGCACGCCATCACCGTCGAGTACGAGCCCGCCGTGCTGCGCGAGCGGGTGTACGACACCGCCGCGATCCTCGTGGCGTCCGGCCTGGACCCCCGGCGCTGCATCCTCTTCCGCCAGGGCGACGTGCCCGAGCACACCGAGTTGTGCTGGCTGCTGACCCCGGTGACGGCGATCGGCGAGCTCAACCGCATGCACCAGTTCCGCGACAAGTCGGTCGCCCAGCGCCAGATGATCTCTTCCGGTCTGCTGCTCTATCCCGTCCTCCAGGCCGCCGACGTGCTGGCCTACCGCGCCCACGAGGTGCCGGTGGGTGAAGACCAGCGCGAGCATCTGGAACTCATGCGCGACATCGCGCGGCGGTTCAACGAGCGCTTCGGCGAGACGCTGGTGGTGCCGGAGCACCGGATCCCGACGGTCGGCGCGCGGGTTCGCGACCTGCAGGAGCCGGACCGCAAGATGTCGACCACCGGAGGCTCCGAGCAGGGCACGGTTTACGTGCTCGACGAGCCCGACGTGGTGCGCCGGAAGTTCAAGCGGGCCGTCACCGACTCCGGTTCCGAAGTGGTGCGCGGGCCCGGCAAAGCCGGCGTCGCGAACATGATCGAGATCCTCGCGTGCGTTCGCGGCGTGGAGCCCGAGGCGGTGGAGCACGAGTTCGAGGGCTTGCGCTACGGCGACTTCAAGACGGCGGTGGGCGACGAGGTCGCCGCCTGGCTGGCTCCGGTCCGCGAGCGCTACGCCGAGCTGCGCGGCGACGAGGCCGCGCTCGAGGAGATGCTCCGGGCCGGCGCCGAGAAGGCCCGCGCGATCTCGTCGCAGACGGTGGCCGACGTGCGTGAGGTCATGGGTGTGGGGCCGGCGCGAAACCCGGCGGACCTGATCCGCCGGGCCGGCGCCTAGCCTGCAGCGTCTCGTGGCCGCCGCGTCTGCCTCGCTGGAGCTCGACCTCGACGTGTTCGCCGGTCCGTTCGACCTGCTGCTGTCGCTGATCCTGCGCGAAGAGCTCGACCTGCTCGAGGTCGAGCTGGCCGAGGTGGTGCTCGCCTACCTGGACCACTTGCAGGCCAGGGGAGAGCTCGAGCTCGAGTCCGCGACGGAGTTCCTCGTCCTGATGGCCGCGCTGCTCGAGCTCAAGTCGCGTCTGATGCTGCCCGGCGATGAGATCGAGGCGCTCGACGAGCTCGCGCCCGCCGAGGCCGCCGACGAGCTGCTGGAGCGGATGCTGGCCTACGCTCGCTTTCGCGGCGCCGGGGGGTTCCTCGCCGCTCGTCTCGAGGCCGAGCAGGGCGCCCTGTATCGCTCGGCGCCGTTGCCGCCGGCCCTGCGGCGCGCACGGCTCGACGACGCCGGGCAGGCCTACGACCCGGCGGTGCTCGGCCAGGCCCTGGGCGGCCTGCTCCGCACGCCGCCCCCGGTGGACGTCACCCATATCGCCCTGCCCCGCGTGTCGCTGCCCGAGCGCCTGGCCGTGCTGCGGGCGCTCCTGGAGCGGGGCACGTTCTCGTTCGACGCGGCCGTCGAGGGCGCCGACCGCATGACGGTCGCGGTCACGCTCTTCGCGCTGCTCGAGCTCTACAAGGGCGGAGAGGCGGCGTGGGAGCAGGAGGAGCCGTTCGGGCCGATCGTCGTCCGCCACGGCGCTCGCGGCAGGGCGGTGGCGTGACCGAGCTCGAGCGCTGCCTGGAGGCCCTGCTGTTCCTCGCGCCCGACCCCGTGCCGGCGAAGGAGCTGGCCGACGCGCTGCGCGTCGACGAGGAGCAGGTCGCGGCCGGCCTGCGCGCGCTCGCGGCCGCGCTCGGCGGACGCGGCCTGATGCTCCGCGAGCTGGGCGGCGGCTGGACGCTGGCCTCGCACCCCGACGCCGAGGAGGCCGCACGCCGCCTGCTCGCCCAGCCCCGCACGCCACGCCTGACGCCCGCCCAAGCCGAGACGCTGTCGATCGTCGCCTACCTGCAGCCGGTCTCACGCCCCGAGGTCGCCCGCATCCGCGGCGTGGCCTCCGAGTCGGCGACCAGCGCGCTGGTCGAGCGGGGGCTGATCGAGGAAGCCGGCCGCTCGCAGTTCGGGGCGGTGCTCCACCGGACCACTCCGCTCTTCCTCAAGCAGTTCGGGCTGCGATCCGTCGACGAGCTGCCGGACCCCGCGGAGTGGGATCCCAGCCCGGAGGAGCACGGCGTGCTGCGCGAGCGGCTGCTGCGTGCGGGTGAGGAGCGCTCGGCGGCGGCGGGGCTCCCGGCTCCGGGCTCACGCGGCGCCGGCCGCGGCTAGCTGGCCGCACGCCGCGGCGATGTCGCGCCCCCGTGTCAGCCGGACCGTCGCCCGCAACCCGTGCTCCTCGAGCACCGCGCGGAATGCGTCGATCGCAGCTCGTGACGACCCGTCGTAGGCACCCGTGGGGTTGTACGGGATCAGGTTGACCTTGTAGCGCTTCGAGTCCAGGAGCTGCGCGAGCGCGACGGCATGGGCGTAGTGGTCGTTGACACCCGCGAGCATCACGTACTCGATGAAGACGCGGCGCCGGCGGCGCTCGTAGTAGGCCTCGCACGCCGCGAGCACGTCGGCGATCGGATGGCGGTCGTTGACCGGCATGATCTGCGAGCGGAGCGCGTCGTCGGGGGCGTGCAGCGAGAGCGCGAGGCGCAGCGGCATGTCCGACTCCGTCAGCCGCCGGATGCCGGGCAGCCAGCCGACCGTGGAGACCGCGGTGCGCCGGTGCGTGATCCCGACGTCCGGCAGCCGGCGCGCGGCCCCGAGCACGCTGTCGATGTTCATCAGCGGCTCGCCCATGCCCATGAACACCAGGTGGTTCACGGGCTCGATGCGGCGGAAGTGCAGCACCTGGTCGAGGATCTCGGATCCGGTCAGGTTCCGTCCGAACTTCATGGTCCCCGTGGCGCAGAACGTGCAGGTGAGCGGGCAGCCGGACTGGGAGGAGACGCAGACTGAGCGACGGCCGTCGCGGTAGCGCATCAGGACGGCCTCGACCGGCCGCCCGTCGGCGGTGTGGAACAGCGCCTTGACCGTGCCGTCGGAGGCGTGCGCCTCGTCGGCCGGCTCCAGCGTGGAGAACGGGACGCGCGCGGCCAGTTCGGCCCGGACGGCGGCGGGAAGGTCGGTCATCGCCGCGTAGCCCGGAGCCCCGCTCGCCGTCCAGCGCCACACCTGGCGAGCGCGGAAGCCGGGCTGGCCGAGCTCGGCGAGCGTCGCATCGAGGAGTGCGAGGTCCATCGCCCTATGGTGGCAGCGCCATGCGGCTCGCCAAGTTCCTCGCCCACGCCGGGGTGGCCTCGCGCCGCGCCGCCGAGCAGCTCGTGTTCACCGGGCGCGTCACCGTCGGCGGCGAGGTGGTCCGCGATCCGGCTCGCGACGTCGGCGAGCACGACGCCATCGCGGTGGACGGCCGGCCCGCCGCGCTCGAGCGCCGCCACGTGGTCTACGCCCTCAACAAGCCCGCGGGGTATGTGAGCACGGCGAAGGACCCCCAGGGCCGGCCGACGGTCGTGTCGCTGATCGAGAGCCGCGAGCGCCTCTATCCGGTGGGCCGGCTGGACGCGGACACGACGGGCCTGCTGCTCCTCACCAACGACGGCGAGCTGGCCCATCGCCTGACGCATCCCTCCTTCGAGGTTCCGCGCGTGTATCGCGCCCAGGTGCGCAGCCCGCCGGTACGGGAGCCGGCGCTGCGCACGCTGCGCGACGGCGTTCTGCTGGAAGACGGCAGGACGGCGCCGGCGCGCGTGCGCCGGCTCACGCCCGACCGGTTGGAGATCGTCATCCACGAGGGCCGCAAGCGCCAGGTCCGGCGCATGTGCGAGGCCGTCGGGCACCGCGTGGTGAAGCTCGAGCGGATCGCTTTCGGGCCCCTGCGCCTGGGCGACATCCCGCTCGGCGGCCACCGGCGCCTCAACGCGGCCGAGGTCAAGCAGCTCGAGCAGGCGGCGAAAGGCGGCCGTGAGCGGCCGGCGGGCGGCCGGCGCCCGCAGCACGGCCGGCGACGTTAGGCTCCGCGCCGTGCGGCTGATCGCCTTTCGAGGAGCCAACAGCGTCGCCGCGAACGAGGCCGGCGCCATCCTCGACGCCACCGAGGTGCTCATGCACGAGCTGCTCGGCCGCAACGGCCTGGAGGCCGGGGACCTGGTGAGCTGCCTGTTCACGCTCACGCCGGACCTCAATGCCGAGTTCCCGGCGGTCGCCGCCCGCCGGATGGGCCTCAGCCGGGTGCCGCTCATGTGCGCGCAGGAGATCGCCGTGCCCGGCTCGATGACGGGTGTCATCCGCGTGATGATCCACGCCTACTCCGACGATCGCCGCGAGCCGGTCCACGTCTACCTGGGCGAGACCGCCGCGCTGCGCCAGGACCTTCACGGTGCGCAATGACGCGCCGGGTAGGCTCCAGCCCAGCGATGCCGATCGAGTTCGCCGAGCGGATCCGCCGCATCCCCGCCTATCCCGCGGCCGACGGCTACGCGCTCGCCGGCGACGTCGCCCTGCTCGCCTCCAACGAGTCGCCCTACCCGCCGATGCCCGCGGTCGTCGACGCGGTCGCCGCGGCGCTCGGCGGCCTCAACCGCTACCCGGACCCGACGAGCTCGGCGCTACGCAAGGCGCTGAGCGACCGCTACGGCGTGCCCGCGCACCGGATCGCGGTCGGCAACGGGTCCTGCGACATCCTGCTGGCCGCCGGCGAGGCGCTGCTCGAGCCCGGCTCCGAGGTGGTCTACGCGTGGCCGAGCTTCAGCGTCTACCCGCATCTGGCCGCCGCGTCGGGGGCGCGGGCGATCGAGGTGCCGGTCGACTCCGAGCATCGCCACGACCTCGAGGCGATGCTCCACCAGATCACCGCGGCGACGCGGCTCGTGATCGTCTGCAACCCGAACAACCCGACTTCCACCGCCTTGGGGCTCGAGGCGATCGCGGACTTCGTGCGTGCGGCCCCGCGCCACGTGGCGGTCATCCTCGACGAGGCCTACTGCGAGTTCAACCTGCTGCAGGATCCGGACGAGTCGATCGCGCTGCTCGACCGGCATCCCAACCTGGTCCTGCTGCGCACGTTCTCGAAGGTCTACGGGCTCTGCGGTCTGCGCGTCGGCTTCGCGCTGTGCGGCTCCGAGGCGTTCCGCACGGCCGTCGACCAGGTGCGCCAGCCGTTCTTCTGCAACGCCGCGGCCCAGGCCGCGGGGGTCGAGGCCATCCGGCACCAGGACGAGGTCTCCCGGCGCGTGGAACGCAACCTCGCCGAGCGGCTCGAGCTCGAGGACGAGCTGCGCCGGCTGGGCCTGGCGCCCGCGGAGTCGCAGGCCAACTTCGTCTGGTTCGACCTGCCCGACGGCACCGACGAGCGCGCCACCGTCCGCGGCCTCGCCGACCGCGGTGTGCTGGTGCGCGCGGGCGGCGCGCTGGGCCGTGACGGCGCGTTGCGCGTCACGGTCGGCGACGAGGCCGAGAACGCGAAGCTCGTCGCCGAGCTCGGCGAGCTGCTGCAGGCGCGAATTCCGGGAGCGTTGAGAGAGCCATGATGATCGTGATGAAGCCGACGGCCACCGAGGACCAAGTCCAGGCGGTCATCGAGCGGATCCAGTCCTGCGGTGCTCGAGCCCACGCCTCTCGAGGAGAGGAGGTGACGGTGATCGGCGCCATCGGCGATCGCGAGCACGTCGCCCGCCTCGGCCTGGAAGGCCACGACGGCGTCGAGCAGGTCGTGCCGATCCTCAAGCCGTTCAAGCTGTCCTCCGCCCAGCTCAAGCCCGGCGAGCGCACCGTGGTGGAGGTCGACGGCCGGCGCATCGGCGGCGAGCACTTCTCGCTGATCGCGGGTCCGTGCACGGTCGAGTCGCGCGACCAGACGCTGACCGCCGCGCGCATCGTGGCGGCGGGCGGCGCAAGCCTCTTCCGTGGTGGGGCCTACAAGCCGCGCTCCTCGCCGTACTCGTTCCAGGGCCTCGGCCAGGAGGGCCTGCGCCTACTCGCCGAGGCCAAGGCGCAGACCGGCCTCCCGATCGTCACGGAGCTGATGGACGCGCGCGATCTCGAGCCCGTGCTCGAGGTCGCCGACGTCATCCAGATCGGCGCGCGCAACATGCAGAACTACGCGCTGCTGGCCGAAGCCGGTCGCGCGGGCCTGCCGGTGTTGCTCAAGCGCGGCCTGTCGGCCACCCTGGAGGAGCTGCTGATGGCGGCGGAGTACGTCCTGAAGGAGGGCAATTCGGACGTGCTGCTGTGCGAGCGGGGCATCCGCACGTTCGAGACGGCGTACCGCTTCACGCTCGACCTGACCGCGATTCCCGTGCTCAAGGAGCTCTCGCACCTGCCCGTGATCGTCGATCCCAGCCACGCCGCCGGTCGCCGCTCGCTGGTGGAGCCGCTCTCGCTGGCGGCGGCGGCGGCGGGCGCGGACGGCATCATCGTGGAGGTCCACCCGGAGCCTGACGAGGCGATCTGCGACGGCCCGCAGCAACTGCGCGCCGACGGCTTCGCCGAGTACGCCGAGAAGGTCGAGCGCGCCGCGGCGGTCGCCGGCAAGGTGCTGTCGAACACACCCGCGTGAGGATCGCGGTCCTCGGCGTCGGGCTCATCGGCGGGTCCGTCGGGCTCGCCGCGCGCGAGCGGCTCGGCGCCGAGGTGATCGGCTGGGATCCCGACCCGGACGCATTGGACGCGGCGCTGGAGGTCGGCGCGATCGACAGTGCCGCGTCAGCGGCGGACGCTGCGGTCGCCGGCGCCGAGGCCGCGTTCGTGGCGGCGCCGGTCGGTGCGCTCCCGGCGGCGATCGGCGTCGCGCTCGCGGCCGCCGGTGAGGACTGCGTGGTCACCGACGTCGGCTCGACCAAGCGCACCGTCGTCGAGGCCACCGACGACGAGCGCTTCATCGGCGGACATCCGCTCGCCGGTGCGGCGAACGCCGGCGTACGCCACGCGCGCGCCGAGCTCTTCGACGGCGCGACGTGGTACCTCACACCGACTCCGGGCACGCGCGGGACGCTGTACGAGCGCCTGCACCGGCTGCTCTCCGGCCTCGGCGCCCGCCCGGCAGCGCTCGACGCGGAGACGCACGACCGCATGCTCGCCACCGTCTCCCACCTCCCGCACGTGCTGGCCAACGTGCTCGTCGCCCAGGCCGCCAGCGCGCTGTCGGAGGGTTTGAGCCTAGGCGCGGAGCGCCCAGGCGGCGAGGCGATAGCCGGTGACGAGCCCCCGGGGCGAGGCAGGAAGCGAAGCGAGGCAATCCGCCTGCCCGCCACCGGCCCCAGCTTTCGCGACATCACGCGCGTGGCCGGCTCCAACACGGCCGTCTGGCGTGACATCTACCTCGCCAACGCCGATGCCCTGGTCGAGGCGATCGACGACGCGACAGCCCGGCTGGGCAGCGTCCGTGCCGCGTTGGCGGCGGGAGACGGTCACCGCGTGGCGGCCTGGAACGACGGCGCCCGCGAGGATCGCCGGCGCCTGCTGGAGGCCGACCTCGCCGGTGGGGCGGTCACCGAGCTCCGCGTGTCGGTCCCGAACCGGCCCGGGGTGGTGGCGGAGGTCGCGCTCGCGCTCGGGCGCGGCGGCGTGAACATCCTCGACATGGCTCTGTATCCGGCGCCGGACCGCTCGTCGGGTCACATCGCACTGTGGATCGCCGGCGAGGAGCATGCCGCGCAGGCGCAGGCGCTGGTCGCCGAGCTGGGCCTCCCGGTCGCTCGGGCATGATCCGGACGTTCCGGTCAGGCTCGGCGCTGCGGGGCACGCTCGTGCCTCCGCCGGACAAGTCGCTCTCGCATCGGGCCGCGCTGCTGGGCGCCATGAGCGCCGGGCGCGTGCAGATCACCAACTACCTCGACTCCGAGGACACCCGCTCGTCGCTGCGTGCGGTTCGCATGCTCGGCGCCACGGTCGACGCGCACGAGGACACCCGACGGAGCTCGTCCGCAGGCGCCATCGTGATCCGCGGCCCCGGCCTGCGCGGCGCCGCGTCCGGCGCTGCCATCGACGTCGGCAACGCGGGCACCCTCCTGCGCCTGCTGCCGGGCTGGCTCGCCGGTCAGCCCGTGGGCGGAAGCTGGACACTCGACGGCGATGCGAGCATCCGCCGCCGGCCCGTGGACCGGATCGCCGAACCGCTCGAGCTCATGGGCGCCGAGCTGGACGCGCGCTCCGGCCGCTTCCCGCCGCTCACGGTGACCGCCCGCGCGCTCCGGGGCACGGAGTACGTGCTCCCGGTGGCCTCCGCGCAGATCAAGAGCTGCGTGCTGCTCGCCGGGCTGCTGGCGGAGGGGACGACCACCGTGGTCGAGCCCGAGCCGAGCCGCGACCACACCGAGCGACTGCTGGCGCGAGCGGGCGCCGGGATCCGGCGCGCGGAGGGGCGTTTGAGCATCACGGGCCAGGACGCGCTCGAGCTGGAGGCGATCCACGTTCCCGGCGATCCGTCCTCGGCCGCCTTCCACGCCGTCGCGGCCGTGCTGGTCCCCGGCTCGAGCCTCGTGATCGAGGGGATGGCGGCCAACTGGACCCGAGTGGGCTTCTTCCGCATCCTGCAGCGCATGGGCGCGCGCGTGATCGGCGCGCTCGAGGAGCGCGCGAACGCCGCGGCCGCAGTGGAGCCGCTGTGCGAGCTCCACGTCGCCCACGGGCCGCTCGGCGCCACGCGCGTGACGGCCGCCGAGGTGCCGCTGGCGATCGACGAGCTGCCGCTCGTCGCGCTGCTGGGCTGCTTCGCGGAGGGCGAGACGGTGGTGGAGGGCGCTCAAGAGCTGCGCCTGAAGGAGTCCGACCGCATCGCGACCGTCGTCGACGGCCTACGCGGCCTGGGGGCCGATATCGAGGCGACCGCCGACGGCTTCGCGGTCCGGGGAACCGGCGGCCTCCGCGGCGGCACGCTGCACGCGCACGGCGACCACCGCCTGGCGATGCTCGGCGCCGTCGCCGGCCTCGCCAGCCGCGCGGGCGTCGAGGTGGTGGGGATGGAGGCGGCCGCCGTCTCCTACCCCGGCTTCACCGCCGATCTCGTCGCCCTGAGCCGCTCCCGGCCCGTGGAATAGATCGTCTAGCCTCACTGCGCTCATGGTCATCGCCATCGACGGTCCCGCGGGGGCCGGAAAGTCCACCGTGGCCCGCGCCGTCGCCGAGCGCCTCGGCTACACATACCTGGACACGGGCGCCATGTACCGCTGCGTGGCGCTCGCCGTCACCGAGCGCGGCGGGGAGCCTGCCGTCGTCGCCGAGGCGGCGGAGATCGAGCTCGATGAGCGCGTCCGGCTCGACGGCCGTGACGTCACCGAAGCGATCCGCACCCCGGCGGTCTCCGAGGCCTCCTCGCGCGTCAGCGCCGACATCGGCGTGCGCATGGCGCTGGTGCGCAAGCAGCAGGCGTTGCTCCAGCAGGGCGACTGGGTCGCCGAGGGGCGCGACATCGGCACCGTCGTGTGCCCGGACGCCGCGGTCAAGGTGTTCCTCACCGCGTCCGCCGACGTCCGCGCCCGCCGTCGCGCCCGTGAGCTGGGCGCGGACGTCGGCACCGTGCTGGCCCAGCAGCTCGAGCGCGACGAGCGCGACGAGCGGCGCGAGCACTCTCCGCTGGTCGCCGCCAACGACGCGGTGCCCGTCGACACGACCGCGCTCGACCTCGAAGCCGTGCTCGAGATGATCTTCACGCTGGTGGTCGAGGCCCGGGAGGTCGAGGCGTGAAGATCGCCGTCGTGGGCTACCCGAACGTGGGCAAGTCCTCGCTGGTGAACCGCCTCACCCAGTCCCGCGAGGCGGTCGTGCACGAGCGCCCGGGCATCACGCGCGATCGCAAGGAGCTCGGAACGGACTGGAACGGGCGGTCGTTCACGCTGATCGACACCGGCGGCGTGGACCTCGACGACGACGAGCCGCTGGCCGTCTCGATCCGCGACCAGGCGCGCGCGGCGCTGGCCGACGCGCAGGTCGCACTGCTGGTGGTCGACGCCCGCGCCGGGCTTCGGCCCGGCGACGAGGAGGTGGCCGACATCCTGCGCCGCGGAGATCTCCCGGTCGTGGTCGCCGCGAACAAGATCGACTCCCCGCGCGACCTGTCGCTCGCGCACGACTTCCACGGGCTCGGCCTAGGCGACCCCATGCCGGTGTCCGCGGCCCAGGGCCTCGGAACGGGCGACCTGCTCGACCGTCTGGTCGAGCTGCTGCCGCCGGAGTCGGAGGTGGACGAGATCGAGGAGGAGCTCGTCCGCCTGGCCGTCATCGGTCGCCCTAACGTCGGGAAGTCCTCGCTGGTCAACGCGTTCCTGGGTCACGAGCGCGTGATCGTCTCGGACCTCGCCGGCACGACGAGGGACGCGATCGACACCGAGCTCGACGTCGAGGGTCGCCGCCTCCGCCTGGTCGACACCGCGGGCATCCGCCGGCAGTCCAAGGTGCAGGAGTCCGTCGAGTACTACACGACGCTGCGCTCCCAGCGGGCGGCAGAGCGCGCCGACGTCGCCCTCGTGGTCTGCGACGCCAGCGCCGGCGTCACCTCCCAGGACCTGCGGATCGCCGAGCTGGCGATGAAGTCGGGCTGCGCGACGGCGCTCGTGCTCAACAAGTGGGATCTCACCAGCGGCGACGACTTCGACCTCGACCACGAGCGCCGCCGGGTCGCGAGCAAGCTGCGCCTGCGCCCGAAGGTCATGACCGCGTCGGCGTTGAGCGGACGCCACGTGCAGCGACTGCTCGTCGAGGTGCTCTCGCTCGCCGAGCGCTTCAAGCACCGAATCCCGACGCCTGAGCTCAACCGGTTCCTCGCCGACGTCGTCGCCACGCGCCCGCCGCCGCAGAAACAGGGCCACCGGCTCAAGCTGCTCTACATCGCCCAGATCGGGGAGCGCCCTCCGCGCTTCTCCATCCAGGTCAACAGCCGCGACAAGGTCACTCGCGACTACGCGTACTTCCTCGAGAACCGCCTCCGCGAGCGCTACGCGCTGGAGGGCATCCCGGTGATCATCGACTTCGCCGAGCGCAAGCAGCGCCGCCGCGCCGCGTGAGCGCGACGGATCAGGAGGCCGACTCGCTACCCTCCTCGGCTCTCATGAGCAAGTACAACGACAACGAGTATCTGTTCACCTCCGAGTCCGTCACCGAGGGCCACCCGGACAAGATCGCCGACCAGATCTCCGATGGGGTCCTGGACGCGGTGATGCGCGACGATCCGTACGGCCGCGTGGCGTGCGAGACCCTGGTGAACACCGGCCTGGTCGTGGTGTCCGGGGAGATCTCGACAGATACCTACGTCGACATCCAGGACATCGCGCGCGAGACGATCCGCAAGATCGGCTACACGGATGCCGACCTCGGCTTCTCGGCCGACTCCTGTGCCGTCATCAACGCGATCGACAAGCAGTCGCCGGACATCGCGCAGGGGGTCGACCAGGCCTACGAGGCGCGCATCGACGCGTCCGACGACGACACGCTCGACGTCGCCGGCGCGGGCGACCAGGGCATGATGTTCGGCTACGCGTCGAACGAGACTGACGAGTTGATGCCGCTGCCGATCTCGCTCGCGCACAAGCTCGCCCATCGGCTGGCCGATGTGCGCAAGGCGGAGGTCGTGCCCTACCTGCGTCCGGACGGCAAGACCCAGGTCTCCGTCCGCTACCGCGACGGCAGACCGGTCGAGATCGAGAAGCTGCTGATCTCCACGCAGCACAAGGCGGGCGCCGAATCGCTGATCCCGGACGACCTCTGGGAGCACGTCGTG
>Ga0136630_1000131_pt1 | contig 23285 bp, 25 predicted proteins | sample AntDrymUQ5682106_2_FD_105496 | JGI IMG/M metagenome (GOLD analysis project Ga0136630, IMG submission 105496) | Polar desert sand microbial communities from Dry Valleys, Antarctica - metaG UQ568 (21.06) | ecosystem: Environmental > Terrestrial > Soil > Desert | place: Antarctica: Dry Valley...
TGCCGACTGACGACGCGAACTTGGCGTGCGTCGACCATCCAGCGGGGCTGACGCTCCCAGTCGACGAGGACGTCCCACACGCGTTCGGGCGGCGCCTGGATGTGCAGGCGGACCTCGACGCGAGCCACGTGCCCTCCCGCCCGGCCGCGGACCGTCCGCACCCATTGGGAACCCGAGTATCCGTCAAGTAGCCTCGGGGCGACGACGACGGGCTGTTCGCGCGAAGCGCGGCACCGTCGAGCCCGCCGACGGCGGCGCCAAGGCGCCCCTCGTGTGGGCGGGTGCGCCTGCACGGGTGCGCCCCATTCGAGCGACGGAGCAGGGATGTTCATAGAGCTGAACGGGGTCAGGCACCACTACATCAGCATGGGCGAGGGACCACCGGTCGTGTTGGTCCACGGCCTCGGCGGCACCCTGCACGCGTGGTACGGGGTGCTGGAGAACCTGTCCCTGCACCACCACGTCGTCGCCTTGGACCTGCGCGGTCACGGTCGCAGCGACAACGGCGCGACGACGATCTCCATCCAGTCGCTGGCCGCCGACGTCGAAGCGTTGATCGCCTCCCTGGAGCTTCCAGCCGTGACGCTGGTGGGCCATTCGATCGGGACCCTGATCGCGCAGCAACTGGCATCGACCCGGTCCGAGATCGTCGACAACCTCGTCTTGGTCGGCGGGATCTCACACTTCGAACCACCGGCCAAGGACGCCTACGTCAAGCGCGCCGAGATGGTGGAGGCCGACGGCATGGATGCCCTGGTCGACGACTGGATCCCCGGGGCGCTGGCGCCGCGGACACGGGCCAAGCTGCCGCAGCTGGTGGGCCTGCTGCGCGAGATGTTCCTGCGCAACCAGCCGGCCGCGTATGCCCAGACGTGCCGCGCCCTGGCCAAGGCGCCGACGATCAGCCACAGCGACATCGGCCAACCGACTCTGCTGCTGGTGGGTGACCATGACCGGTCCACGCCGATTGCGATGACCGAGGAGCTGCACCGGCTCATCCCCGTCTCCTCGGTCCGAGTCATCGCCGGTGCGGCGCACTGGGTGGCGCTCGAGCAGCCCGACGCGCTGGCGGCCGCCATCCTGGAGTATCTGACCTAAAGGCCTCCTCTGCGGTAAGCACTCAAGGGCGGCGCCCGCCGCCCTACGTCGGCGGTGAGAAAGACCCGTCGTCGACATTCGTGGGTACCGGCGTCTTGGCAGCTTCGGGCGGTGCCGTCGCCGCCGGCGATTCGGCCCTCCCGTGCCCACGTTGCTGGTAGCGCGCGGCCAGACAGGCCAGGAAGAGCTCAGGCGCCGTGCCGGGGGGCGGCGTGTGCGCGACCTTGACCGCCAGCCCGCCGGCGAGGTCGCTGGCCAGGTGCGCCCGCCGGGATTGCGGTAGAGAGCCGGCCCGCAACAGGTAGGCACGCAGGGCGTCGTAGTTGGCGGCGGACAGACCGGAGGGGTCGATCGTCTCGGCATAGGACTCGGCGCCGTTCGGCACCGCGAAGGTGGCAACCTGCGGCCTTGCCGCCCCGGTGCGCTCCCGCAGGACGACGGTGCCGGCCACCAGGTCGCCGAGACGCTGGTGGCGGCGGCTGACCAACGCCGTCACGACCGCGCCGGCGCCGGCCGTCAACCCGAAGTCGACCAGCGAGAGGGCCGCGCGCACGGCAGAGTGGCGGAAGCGCACCGGCGCGCCCTCGACGGTCACCACCCGCAGACCCAGCGCGGCCTTGCCGAGCGTGCACCCGCGCCACAACGTCTCGAACGCGATCGGATAGCCGAACAGCACCACGACGTTGAGGATCAGGAACAGGCTGATGGTCACCCAGGTGGGCAGGCCGGGCCCGCTGGAGTCCAGCAGGTAGGCGGTGCCAACGTTGATCCCGACCAGGAGGGCGCCGATCACGCAGTAGTCCAGCAGCAGCGCGGCCCCACGCGAGCCGACCCCGGCCTCCTCGAAGTCGAGGCGCACCGCCTCAGGGGTGACGATCCCATGCTCAGCTCGCGCCATGAACCCCTCCTCCTCGGCGGGCGACAGCCCTATCCTGCCTGCGGTGGACATCGACCGCTTCATCGCCAGCAATCGACCCGCCTGGCAGCGACTTGAGCAGCTGTCGCGCCGGGCGGGCCGGGATCCGCGCCGGCTCAACGCCGACGAGCTCGACGAGCTGGTGCGGCTGTACCAGCGCGTGTCCAGCCACCTGTCCACCGCGCGGACCTACCTGCGCGACCCAGCCCTGACCGCGGAGCTCACGCGGCTGACCGCACGCTCGGGTGCCGTGGTGTACGGCAGCAGACCGAGGACCTGGCGGGCCGCCGTGCGCTTCGTGACCGACACGTTCCCCGCCGCGCTGTGGCACGCGCGCGCCTTCGTCCTAGTCTCGGCGCTGCTGTTCATCATCCCCGCCGCGGCGCTGGCCCTCTGGCTGGCGGGCTCACCGGCGGCGCTGGACGTCGCCGTTCCCCCGGCGTTGCAGGAGGCCTACGTCGAGGAGGACTTCGCCGCCTACTACTCGTCGAGCCCGTCGGCGCAGTTCACCTCCGAGGTCAGCACCAACAACATCCGCGTCGGCATCCTGGCTTTTGCGGCGGGGATCCTGCTGTGCCTGCCGACCGCGGCGTTGCTGGCGTTCAACGGCCTCAACCTCGGCGTCGCGGCCGGGCTGTTCGCCGCGGTCGGTGAGCAAGGGCGCTTCTGGGGGCTGATCCTGCCCCACGGCCTGCTGGAGCTGACCGCCGTGTTCATCGCTGGTGGCGCCGGCCTGCGGCTGGGATGGACGTTGATCGACCCGGGCGACCGGGCCCGCGGCGAGGCCCTGGTCGAGGAAGGCCGGCGGGCGGTGGTCATCGTCATCGGGCTGGTGGTCGTGTTCCTCATCGCCGGCCTGATCGAGGGCTTCGTCACCGGGTCGCCGCTGCCGACCTGGGTCCGGGTCGGCATCGGGGCCGTCACCGAGACGGTCTTCGTGGCCTACGTCGTCGTCCGCGGCCGCGCGGCCGCGGCTCGCGGGCTGACCGGGTCTCTGGGCGAGGACAGTGAAGCCGGCTGGTCGCCGGCTCCGTCATAGGCGCCCGGTGGACTTGACCTTGAGGTAGGCGTCGGCCAGCTCGGGCGCCAGGCGCCCAGGTGGCGCGTCGATCACCACGGCTCCCAGCCCGCGCAGGCGCCCCACCGTGTGCCGCCGCTGCTCGATGGCCTGCACGGCGGCCGCCTTCCGGTAGGCGGCGCCCGCCTCGACCGGCACCGCCGAGGCCCAGCGCGCCACCACGGGGTCACGGACCGCGGCGACGATCACCAGGTGGTCGCGGACGACCAGCGGCAGCGCCGGCATCAGCGTCTCGGCCACGGCCTGCTCGGCCAGTTCGGTCAGCACCACCAGCAGCGCACGGCGACGGAAGCGCCCGAGCGTCTCCACGAACGCGCCGCGGTAGTCGCTTTCCACCAGCTCCGGCTCCAGCCGGTACATCGACTCGGTGACCGTGGACAGCTGGGCGCGACCGCTGGAGGGACCGACCACACCGCGGACCTGGTCGGAGAAGGCCACCAGCCCCGCCCGGTCACCGAGGCGGGTGGCGACCGCTGTCATCATCATCACCGCGTCCATGGCGTGGTCGAGGCGCGGAACACCTTCGACCCGCCCCGCCATCGTCCGGCCGCTGTCGAGCAGCACCAGCACCGTCTGGTTGCGCTCGGCGCGGTAGGTCCGCACGATCGGCTTGCGGGCGCGGGCGGTGGCCGCCCAGTCGATGCGGCGGAACTCGTCGTCGACGCTGTACTCGCGAAGGCTGTCGAACTCGGTCCCGCCGCCCCGCCCCTGCGCCGCCCGCAACCCCACCTGCAGGACCCGGGAGCGCGACAGCCGCAGCTCGGCCTCGGCCCGCGAGCGGAACGGCGGGTACACCCGCACCACCCCCGGCACCACCACATCGCCCTGACGGGCCGTCAGACCCAGCGGACCCTGCACCCGCAGCGTGATCGTCGTCAGGTCGAAGCGGCCCCGCCGCTGCGGCCGCAGCCGCGTGTGCGCCGACGCCGCGCCCAGCGGCGGCAGGTCGAGGCGGGCGCGCCGGCTGTCCGCGCCCAGCGACGGCACCAACTCGTCGGCGAGTCGCACGCGCAGCCGGCGCCTGATCGGGTTGCGGACCTTCCAGACGACCTCCGCCTCACTGTCCAAGGCCACGATCCCTGGCACGCTGCGCGTCACCTGCAGCCGCCGGGCGGACGGTGCCAGCCCCCAGTCCACGACGGCGACGAGCAACAGGGCACCGTTGGCCGCGACCAGCGCCAGGCCGGGGGCGGGCGACAGCAGGACCAGGCCAGCGATCACCGCCGCGGCCGCGGCCAACCGCCAGCTGGGGACCGGCACGGTCAGCGCGGAACCGGGACGGCGCCGAGGATGCCCTGGATCACCCCGTCGGCGGTGACGCCCTCCAGCTCCACCTCCGGGCGCAGGGTGACACGGTGGCGCAGCGTGGGCAGCGCCATCGCCTTGACCTCGTCGGGGGTGAGGAAGGCCTTGCCGGCCAGGAAGGCCCAGGCTTTGGCCGCGTGCAGCAGCATCGTCGTGCCACGAGGGCTGACGCCCAGCGTCAGGGACGGCGACTCGCGGGTGGCGCGGGCCAGGTCGACCATGTAGCCGAGGACGGCGGGCTCGACGGTGACCGCGTCGACCGCTGCCCGAGCCGCCGCAAGGCTCTCGGTGCCGACCACACCGTCGATGCCCAGCGATGCCACATCGTGGGGATCCAGCCCTTGATCGTGGCGCGCGAGCACATCCCGCTCCTGCTGGGCCGTCGGGTAGCCGACCTGGAGCTTGAACAAGAAGCGGTCCAGCTGGGCCTCCGGCAGCGGGTACGTGCCCTCGTACTCGACGGGGTTCTGGGTGGCCACGACGACGAACGGCTCCGGAAGGCTGCGGGGCGAGCCCTCGACCGAGACCTGTCGCTCCTCCATCGCCTCCAGCAGAGCGGCCTGGGTCTTGGCGGGCGTGCGGTTGATCTCGTCGGCGAGCAGCAGGTTGGTGAAGATCGGTCCGGACCGGAAGCGGAACTCGCCGGTGTCGGCGCTGTACAGCACCTGGCCGGTGACGTCGGACGGCATCAGGTCGGGTGTGAACTGCACCCGCTTGGCGTCCAGCCGCAGGGCCGCCGCCAGGGCCTTGACCAGCAGCGTCTTGGCGGTGCCCGGGACGCCTTCCAGCAGCACATGGCCGCGGACCAGCAGCGCGGCCAGCAGGCCGGTGACCACGCCGTCGTGGCCGACGACGGCCTTGGCGACCTCGTCACGGACGGCGACGATGGCCTCGCGGGCGGCAGTGGGGTCAACGGACACGGCCGCCTCGCGGGCCTGTGTGGGGTCAACGGACACGGACGCCTCCTGGCGACGAGGGCGGGGTTACCACGGCGCGGCGCACGTCTTGGACGCGCTGCGCGAGGACGACCAGCTGGGCGTCGTCAGGGTCGACGGGGCCGGTGAGCACCGCCAGGACGACGTCGGCCGGCAGCGTCGTGCGCGCCGCCACCGCTGCGGCGACCTGCTCGGCGGAGGCGTCCCGCGTCAGACCGAGCCGTTGCACGAGGCCGCGCCGCAGGTCGTCGCGCAGCAGCTGCGAGGCGCTGCGGCGGCCCCGCGTCTGCTGCAGCAGGTTGCCGACCGCGGTCACCAGCTCCGAGCCCTCCAGCTGCACCTGCTGGGCTTCTCGCACCGGACGTCCCAGCCGGCGAGCGCGCCAGGCAACCACCACCGCAAAGGCGACCGCCAGCTGCAGCAGCGCCAGGCGCACGGAACGGCTCAACAGGTCCAGCAGACCTGGCCCGCCGTCGCCCGCCGCGCCGGTCCGCAGGGCCGGGCCGACCACGGCCACGTCGGTTCCCGCCCGCGGCGCCAGGAGCGCGACCGCCAGCAGTGCATTGTCCGCCGAACCGATCACCGCGTTGGTCAGCGCGCTGGCCCCGCCGAGCAGCACCTCGGTTCCCGTTCCACTGGTGGTGGCGATCAGCCAGCTGCCGTCCCCGCGCGGATAGCAGCCCACCGCGGTAGCCGGCGGCTCGTAGACCACGCCGTCAGGCGCGCGGACGCGGCCTGCGTCGACCAGGGCGGGCAGGTCGCAGTCGCGGACCAGGGGTGTGTCGACGAGTCCGAACGCCGTGCTGCCGACGGGCTCCGGCTCCCCGACCGCCGGCGCGCCGGACGCGATCACCAGCGTCCCGCCCTGGCGGACATAGGACCGCAGCGGCTCGGGATCGGGCGCGTTGTTGACCAGGACCAGCAGGGAGTCGGGACCGCCATTCGAGGGACCGCTCGGTGGCACACGGTCGACGATCTCGACGGTCGCGCCCACCCCGCGCAGGATCTCCACCAGTGCTTTGGTGCCATTGGGTTGTGCCGACGCGGGGTCCAGCGGCAGACCGGGGTCGGGTTGGCGGGCGACCAACGCCATGCCGGCGAGCAGCACCGCGATCAGCAGCGCCACCGGCCAGTAGCGCCGCAGGAGCTCGCGGGGATCCGGCCCGGCCGCGGCCATCTCGGCCCCCGAGGTCACCCCTGGGGCCGCAGAGTCCCGGTCCGGCCCTGTGCCGGCCTCCGCCGGTGGCGCCGTCTGCGGCGCGATCACAGCGCGATCACGGCGCGGCGACCCCGGCGACCCGCCGCCCACTGGTGGCGGCCAAGACATTCGAGCTGGCCCCGCGGACTCGCCGCACGTCGGCGGCGGTGACCTCGGCATGGCCGTACCAGGCGGACTCGAAGGCGCCCGTGGCCTCGGCGAACGCGTCGGCGGCCAGCGGCAGGTCGTCGGTGACGACGCGCAGGTACTCCCCGCTGGTGCGGCCGGGGACCTCCTCCAGCAGCCCCGCCGCCGCCAGATCGGCGATCAGGGCGCGGTAGTGACAGCGCAGCGCGGCGCGCCAGCGACCAGCGGTCTCGTGCTCGCCCGCCTCCGCTCGCCACTGGCGGCTGGAGCGCCCGATGGGATCGGTGGCAGCAAGCGCAGGGGCGGGACTGCGCTGCACCCTGCGAGAGAAGCGCCACAGCAGCACGGCGGCGGCGGCGCACGCACCCAACAGGATCAGCGTCCCGATCACCGAGCCCCTGCCGCCGCCGCCCAGCAGCTCCAGGATCCGGCCGACGAAGTCACCGACGATGCTCAGGGCCCGCTGCCACAGGCTGGGGCGTGCCTCCACGAACTCGGCGCGCGCCAGTACCTCGGCCGTGACGCGACGCACCTGCTCGGCCTCGACGGTGGGGACGGGCAGGTCAACCAGTGAAACCCCCCGCGCCGTAGGGGTCGCGGGGTGCGTCGTCGCCGCGCAGGTCGCGAGCGGCCATCTCCAGATCCATGCCCTCGTGGCGGATACGGCCGTCGAAGTACAGCAGGGTTTGGGCGCCAGTAGTCAGCGGGGTGGTCAACAGCCCGGCGATGACGCCACCGACGGCGTTCAGCACCAGCCCGGCCTCGTCGCCCAGCAGCTGGCCGGGCAGGGAGAACACCAGGGACAAGACCTGACCGACGATGCCGGCGATGATGCTGGCCAGAATCACGATGCCCAGGATTCCCCAGAACCGGCGGCGACCGAGCGCGAACGAGCGCCGCACCGCCGTTGCCGGGCCCGCGCGCTCCACGATGACCACGGGGTAGACCAGCGAGAACAGCGAGACCATCGCCAGCAGCGTGAGCAGGAACACCACCACCGCCAGCACGGCGACCGCTGCCGACTCCGTCGCGGCAGCGGCGATGAACAGCACGAATGCCGGAATCACCATCGCGATGGCGGTCAGGACCAGCAGCAGCGTCGCGCCCAGCAGTGACAGGTAGCGCCCAGCGGTGTAGCGCAGGCTCTCGCCCGGTTCGGGTTTGGCGCCCAGGTACCCCTCGGCCGCGATGCGGGTGGCCACACCGTTGACGAACGGCGTCACCAGCAGCGACGCCAGCGCGGTGACGCCGAACAGCGGCACGAGTTGCGCGACGTCGCCGCTGCTGAGCGCCGCCTGGCCCGCGGAAGGGTCCTGCAGGGTGTCGAGCAGCCCCAGCCCACCCGTCACGCGATAGTTGGTGAAGCTGCTGAGCAGGTTCAGTGGCACCAGCACGACGCCCAGGGCCAGGACGTAGGTCCGCCAGTGGCGCACCAGCAGGCGGAACATGCCATCGAGGACGTCGCCGACGTTCATGGGTTGCAGGCGCATGGGCGTGCCCGGCGGGGCGTCGCCGGCCTGCCCCCCTTGCGCGCGCGTGCTCCAACTCGGTCCAGCCGGCGATCGCCGCTCTTCGTCGCCGGGTGGCGGCCAATCCGACATCGGTCATCCTCCCCTCGAAGTCGCGGAAAGGGTAATCCTGCGGCGAGACCTGAGTACGGTAGCCGCTACAGCCGCAGGTCGGCCTGACGGTCGAACGGGATCTGCTCGCAGTCGGGCCCGTCCGGCGGCTGCGGCGGACCGGAGGTGTAGCCGGGTTCCCCCGCCGTCAACTGCTTGAAATCGACCACCAGGCGCCCGGCGTCGTCGGTGCGCAGCGCGAAACGGTCGAGCCCCCGCCGCGCCGGTCCCCGCGCCAGCTGCCCCTGCTGGTCGTAGCGGGAACCGGTGGCGTTGCTGCCGAACCATCCTGACGACTGGCACCAGCCAACGCCCTGCCGCCCGTACTCCTGCGGCAACGGACCGTTGGTGTTGAACGCCACCAGCTCCCCGCCGCGCAACGTCAGCCAGGCGCACGGGTTGTTGTCGTGGAAGCACACCCGCTGGGGGCGCCGCGCAACGGCGCCGCGCACCGCATCGACCGGACCAACAACCGCCTCTTGCGGACCCGGGCTCAGCCCCACGGCGAACACCAGCACGACCACAGCGATCCCGGCCAGCACCAGCAGTGGCAGAGCGATCCGAAAGGCGCGCACTGCGGGACTGTCGGGGTTCTCGCCCCCCGGGCCACGGCTGCGGACCAGCCGCCGGTCCCGCGGCGGCAGGGGCTGGTCCAGATCGGGTCCGACGAAGCGAGGGTCGGCCGCGTCCAGCGGCTCGGTGAACCGCTCCCGACCCTTCTCGCGCTCGGTCACCGGTCTAGGCTAGTTGGCCACCCCGGGACAGGAGATACCGCGATGCCGATGCCAGAGAAGTTCGTCTTCGTGTGCATCAACCAGCGTGACCCCTCTCATCCGCGGCCCAGCTGCATCAACAACGGGGGCGGTGACGTCTTCAACGCCCTGCGCGAGGAGCAGGGTCGGAGGCTGCTCACCAGCACCAAGATCGTCGCCGGCGGCTGCCTGGAGGCGTGCATGGTCGGCCCGGTCATCGCCGTGTTCCCCGACAACGTGTGGTACGGCGGGGTCACCGAGGACGACGTCCCCGCGATCATGGACCACCTCGAGGGCGGCGAGCCGGCGGAGTACCTGCGCATCGGCGACGCCGAGTTCGACCTGCGCCCGCCCGAGATGTCCGACGGTGGCTTCTGACGAGTCTGACAAGATGGAACCCTCTCGCCAACGACGCCGAGGAGCGATGCGATGACCGACCTCATGCCGATCCAGGGCTATCACCACCTCGAGTTCTCCGTGGGCAACGCCAAGCAGGCAGCCCAGTACTACCGGACCGCGTTCGGGTTCACTGCCGTGGCGTACGCCGGCCCAGAGACGGGCGTCCGCGACCGTGCCTCCTGGGTGATGGCCCAGGGCGACATCCGCTTCACCCTGACCGCCGGCCTGGACCCGGAGTCGCCGATCGTGCAGCACGCGGCGCGACACGGTGACGGCGTGAGCGACGTCGCCTTCGCCGTCCCCGACGCCGAGCAGGCCTTCGCCGTGGCCATCCAGCGCGGTGCCGAAGCCTTCGCCGAGCCCCGCGTCCAAGAAGACGAACAGGGCAAGGTGGTCACCGCCTCCATCAAGGCCTACGGCGACACCATCCACAGCTTCGTGGACGCCTCCAACTACTCGGGGGCCTACCTGCCCGGCTACGTCGGCGTGAGCCAGCAGCCGGCGCCGAGCGCCGGCATCGCCACACCGGTGTTCGCGGCGGCCGGTCAGCCCGTGGGCCTGCGCCTCGTGGACCACATCGTGGCCAACGTCGAACTCGGCCGCATGGATGACTGGGTCAACTTCTACGCCGACGTCATGGGCTTCACCCAGCTGGTGCACTACGACGACGAGGCGATCTCCACGGAGTACTCGGCGCTGATGAGCAAGGTGCTGTGGGACGGCAACGGTCGCATCAAGCTGCCCATCAACGAGCCGGCGCAGGGGAAGCGCAAGTCCCAGATCGAGGAGTATCTGGACTACTACCACTCGCCAGGCGTGCAGCACATGGCCCTGGCCAGCGACGACATCGTCGCCACGGTCGCCGCCCTGCGCGCCAACGGCCTGCGGTTCATGCGCGTGCCGGACACCTACTACGCCGAGCAGCGGGCCAAGCTCGACTGGTCGGCCATCGACGAGGATCTCGACGCGCTACGGGAGCAGAACATCCTGATCGACACCGACGATGAGGGCTACCTGCTGCAGATCTTCACCGAGCCGGTGCAGGACCGCCCGACCGTGTTCTTCGAGATCATCGAGCGCCACGGCTCCCGCGGCTTCGGTGAGGGCAACTTCAAGGCCCTGTTCGAGGCCATCGAGCGCGAGCAGGCAGCCCGCGGCAACCTGTAGCCGCCGCAGAACGGGCGGCGTCCGACAGCCGATGACGTAGAGGGATTGCACCCGTTACGTAGAGATTTCTGGTGCCGACTGCGTAGGCCCTGCCCTGGCAGGGTGTCTAGCCTTTAGCGCAGGCTAGCCATAGCACCGCGGATGGAGGGATGTGATGGAGACCGACCACCCCGACACCGATCTCGGCCTCTCGCGGCGGGACTTGCTGCGGCGCGGTGCCATCGTCGGCGGAACGCTGGTGTGGGCGGCGCCGGCAGTGCAGACGCTGGCACGCCCCGCCTTCGCGCAGGAGTACGGTGGCAGCCCGGCCTGCGAGCCGTGCCTGGAGACGAGCAGCGGCGGCCAATGCGTGCAGACGCGCTACATGAGTGAGTCCCCGGACTGCTGCGACTGCCTCGACGAGCAGCAGGCGAACGGGGCCGACGCCTTCACCGCGGCCTTCAACTGCCAACAAGCGGGTCGCTGCAACTTCGACTCGCCGTCTCGGCCCATGGACTGCACCGGCTGCCCGGGCTAGGGGGACACACCATGAGCACAGACGTCAAGAACTGGCTGAAGGAACTGCTGCGCAGGGACGTCAAGCGCGAGCTTCCAGCTCCGCCTCCTGGGACGAAGGGCAAGTCGGTCATCGTCAAGTTCAACGGCAGCCAGTGGACCGGCAAGATCTAGCCCACGTGCCTGCAACCAGTCACGGTCGGGCAAGGCCAGCGCTCGGGCAAAAGCCAGCTTCGCGCCCGCGCCCTCGATCACCCGCAGCGAGGCGAGGGCCTTGCGGGTGTAGGGCGTCCGGCGCCGGTAGACCGCGAGCGCGCGGCGGTCCCGGGGGGTCAGCTGGTAACGCGCGGCCCACACCGACAGGGGCACGCGATCAGCCAACGCCAGGTGCGTCCAGGTCAGCTGGACGCCGCGGGCCAGGACCGCCTGGCCGCGCCACGCGACGGCCAACTCGATGACCCGCCGGTGGTCAATCGGGTGCTCCAGCGCGTGCTGGGCAACGTCACGCAGGGCCACCAGGCGCGGCGGGTCGTCGGACAGCGCCGCCACGTAGCAGGCGTGCAGCAGGCGCTCTTCAGCTCCCAGCGCCGGCAGCGTGCGGTCCCCGAGCCTGAACGCCGACTGGCTGGCGAACAGGCCGTCGAGGTCGACGGTGAGGCCGAAGGGGCCCATCACGAACGTGCGGTGCAGGTCGAGCTCCCAGCCCTCGTCGCTGCGCAACGGGGCACCCTTGCCGAAGCGACGGTCGAAGCCGGACCGCAACTGCGGGCCAGCTGCGGCGATAGCCGCAGTTGCCGAGCACCTTGACGGCCTCTCCGAAAACGGCGGAGGGGACGAGGAGATCGACGTCACCGTAGCTGCGCAGCGCCGGGTGTGGATAGCTCAGGTGAGCGATGGCCGGGCCCTTGAGCACGGGGTAGGTCACGCCGGCGTTGTCCAGGGCCGCGGAGGCGACCAGCAGACGCTGGTCCAGACGCAGACTGGTGACCATGGAGGCGAGGTGGCTCTGCGTTGCCTCCTCCAGCTGGGCGGGGGTCGTTGGCAGCGCGCCTGACCCGATGGCCTCGACCAGCAGGCCGGTCACGCGCTCGCGGCGGACCGCACCCAGCAACCCTCGCCAGGCCACCGGTTCCAGGGGTCGTGCCGGCCACTCGTGCGTGGCACCACGAAGCCCGTGGGCGGCGACGGCGCGGGTCAGCGGCAACCCGGTCATCTCCACGTTCGGTAGCGCCGTCCGCATACGGTCCTCTCCACCGCGTCTAGGCAATCTGACGGGTGCTGCACCGCTGGCGACCTGTCATCGCGGTGATCCGAGATCCTCCAGATTGTAGCCGGGGGGCGCTGTCCGACGTTGGCGACCTGGGGCGTATGAGCGCTAGGGAAGGTTCACCTGGCGGTCGCGCGGAGTAGTGCCTCCCATTGGGCTGCGACGACCTGTATCTCGAAGTGCTCAAGGCAGTGCTGCCGGGCGGCTCGGCCGTAGGCCACGCGCCGCTCGAGGCAGAGCCGCAGACCGTCGGCGAGGGAGGCGTCATTCTCGACGCGCGCAAGTTCCCCGGTGCGACCTGACAACACCACCTCGACGATCCCTTCGATGGGGGTGGCGACGCTGGGCAGCTGGGCCAGACCGGCCTCGATCAGCACCGCCGGCATGCTGTCCCCGCCGCGGCTGGCCAGCGCCACCACGTCGGCGGCCGCGAACGCCGCCACCGGATCGTCGATCGGGCCCGCGAAACGCACCCGGCCGGGCGCACTGTGGCGGGCCAACTCCTGCAGCCCCGACTCCTCGGGCCCCGCGCCCACCACCAGCAGCTGCCAGTCGGGCTCGCGCGCGACCGCGCGCACCACGAGATCTACGCCCTTCTCCGGCGCCAGGGCGCCGATGGACAGGACCACCGGCCGGGCCGGATCCAGCCCGAAGCGCTCGCGCGCGCTGGCGCGCTGTGACGGCGTCGGGACCCCGTGCCGGACGGCGGGCACACCGTTCGGGATGGTCCTGACCCGCCCGGGAGGGATTCGGAAGCGGGTGATCAGCGTCTCGGCGGCTCCCGCCCACAAGGCCACCGTCATTCGGGCGCGGCGCACCAGTGCGGTGACGCGCAAGTGTTTGGCGCGCGTGTCCACCCAGAAGCCCTGGTCGCTGATCTGGCGATACACGAAGGGGGCCGCAAGTCCGAGACCCGCAATCGCGCAGGCCGGCAGGGTGGTGGATCCGTGCGCCACCGTGACATCGGCCTGACGCATCTGTCGCCGCAAGGCCTGCAGGGTGTCACGGCCCATACGGCTGGCTCCGAGCACCGGCAGCTCCAGCCCGTTGGGGTAGCGGCCGGGAGCTAACGCCACCGTTCGCATCGTGAGTCGACCGTCCAACGCCTCGTGAAGGTCCGCGGCGAACACCTGGGCACCCCGACGGTCGGTGTCGGTGATGACCTGCAGGACGTCGGGCACGGGGGCACGATACGCCGACGTGCTGGTTACCTACCGCTATCGTGACCCGGTCGAGCCAAGGGACCGGTCAGTAGGGCGGCAGGGCGGCCGCTAGGCCGCGAGTCGATGCGGAGGATGGAAATGGGTGAAGTGACGGCGTCCGCAAGGAGGCGTCCTCGGACTGCCTTGCTGGCGTGCTTGCCCACCGGTGCGGTGGGCGCTGAGATCGGCGTCTGGAAAGGCAACTTCTCCGCGATCTTGTTGGAGGAGCTGCGTCCGAAACGACTGCACCTGATCGATCCGTGGCGGTATCAACCCTCCGAGGCCTACGCGTCGACCTGGTACGGCAGCCGGCTCGCTGGTGAGCAGGCCGCCATGGATGCCATGCATGCCGCCGTCCTTCGCCGCTTCCATAAAGCGATCAGCCGTGAGCAGGTGGTGGTGCACCGTGCGACCTCCGACGAGGCAGCCGACGCCGTTGCGGATGAGTACTTCGACTGGGTGTACATCGACGGCGACCACAGCTACGAGCAGGTACGAGCCGACTTGCACCGCTACTCCGCCAAGCTGCGGTCTGGCGGCCTGCTCTGCGGCGACGACTACAGCACAGCCGGCTGGTGGGGCGACGGCATCGTTCGCGCTGTCGAGGAACGCGCCGCCCAATGGGGCTGCGCCACGCAGGTGCTGGGTCGGCAGTTCTTGCTTCGCAAGCCATAGCGGTCCTGCTCAAGTCGGCCCACCTCTCATCAGCCATCCACACCGCCCTCTTCGTGGGGGACGACTTCATGAGGAGGGCAGGCCCGAGCGCACAAACGTTCGTAAACATCAATGCATTAGCGCTCGCTCTGACCGATCTCCTGCCGCAGGGAGAGTGGGACGACCTGTCCCTCGCTCTGCCTCGGGCCGACGAAGCCGATCCGCTAGACCTCACGATGGCCTACGTCGGTACGCGCGGGCTCTTCGAGCGGGCCGGATTCGCGAAGGCGGCCAACACAGACTCGGTGCTGAACGGCTTTCCTCGCGTGCTCATGCGGCTCGACCTGCGCTGACGCGCAGGCGCCACAGCTCCGTGGGGCACTACAAGCGCACGAGGTCCGGCTGAACAGATTGCTTCGAGTCGAACTCGAAGCCGATCACGGCGTGGCCGTCGAGGGCTTCGGCGAGTCGGCGCAGCGTGTCGGTGCTGGCACGGTGCTGGCCGCTCTCGATTCTCGAGATCACCGACTTCGTGGTTCCCATCCCGTCAGCCAGTACCTGCTGGGTCAGTTCGAGCTGCGCTTTGCGCATAATGACGACCCGGGCGATCTCCTCGAAGGGACGGAGGCGATCCTGTGTGTCCCGGTAGCGGTCGCTGCGGGCGCAGCCGCAGGCTGTCCGAACCGGGCCGCTGGTCGAGTTGGTAGCAGGCGACGCCCGCCGCATCCTCGGCAAGGTCGGGGACAGCGAGCGCGGCCAACGCGCGCCGGACGGGCTCCGCCAGCTCGCCGCGCTGCGCCTCGATGCGAAACGTGTGGCCCAGCGCGCGGTAGGTCTGGGTCAGCGCGCCAACCTCTCCAGCCCTGCCAGCAGCGCCTCGCGGTGCCACTCGCGCAGCCCGCTCAGGCGCAGGCGGGACAGCACTCCGGCCAGCCCGGACAGGGACGGCTGGGCACCAAGCAGCTGCGCGTTGCGAGCCAGCCGCGCGGTCAGCGCCACGGCGTCGATGGGGGCGACATCGGTGTCCGCGCCGAGCAGCAGCCACCCGGCAAGCGGGTGGCGACCTGGCGCGACCACTGACTCGCCGCGGACCGAGCGTTGCGCGGCGCCGTCAAGGCCACCAAGTGCGTCGGTGTCCAGCACCAACGGCGTTCGACCGGTGACGAGTTCGCCGGCGTCGAGGTCAGCAGCGCGTACCGCTCGTCGGCGACGGCGTAGCCGGCACGGTTCAGCCGCCGCTCCAGCCGGTCGAGGCTTGGCCGAAGCTCCCAGGGCACCAGGTACGCCCGGTCCTCGGTGACCAGGGCCATGGCGTCGACGGCGAGCAAGCCGTCGGCGGACTCGTCGGCGTAGAAGCCGAGGTGGGCCAGCAGGCCATCGATGAGCCGGCGCGGTGAGCGGCTACGGACCTCGACCAGGCTGCTGCGGAACAGAAAAGTCGAACTTCCCAGCACCGTTGACCTGCAGCGAATAGTTGGCGGGCGCGGCAGCGTCCTGTATGAGGTGGGCACCCAGCAACTGACCCAGTCGCTCGAGCAGCTCTGGCGTGCTCGTCCGCAGGCCGAGGTGGTAGTCGCCCACCCGGACCGTGTGCCGTCCCGCCCAGACCAGGCGGTCCACTTTGCTCTGTCAGATGCTGCCGGGCACCCCGATGTAGCGGATGCCTTCCCGCTCGGTGACCTTCGGCATGAGCCGCTGACCGCGGCGATGGCCCGGCTGGATGCCCACCAGCAGCCCGCTGGCGCCGAGCACGCGAGCCAGATCGGTGACGTCGCGCTCTACCGTGCCCGGGGTCGGCTCCGAACGCCTTGGCGAGCTCGCGCTGTGATCACCCAAGGTTGCGCTGCCGTCGAACTGGCCCCAGACGACGGTGCCGACCTGGTCCAACCTGGTGCGTGGCACCGCTCGCGGCGTCGAACAGCACCGCCTGGCCGTCGACCCTCCACGCTGGCCACGGTCGGTCGCGGTCGAGGCACGTAGTCCGCCCTGACCTCGTCGATCGACAACTCCGCGGTCACTGGTTCTCCTCGTTGCCGTCCCGCTCCGCGGTCACCAGTCCCTCCCGTGGTCGTACGCTGTGGCGTCATCGATCCCTCGCGGTATCGTCCCGCCGAGGGTAGCCCTCCCGCCCTCGCCCTCCCCTATCCTTCGCGACGTGTTCCTCGCGGACCTGCCCGTGACGCTGGCTCACCCGCTCACCGAGCCGGGCGCTCTCCCGGTTCCCCCCGCGGTGGTTGGCACGCTGGCGGTGTGCACCATCATGGCCGCCGCCCGCGTCGGGGGACGCGGCCGCGCAGCCACCGCCACGGTGCCTGTGGCCCGCGAGCCAGAGACGGCCACGGCCCCGCCCGACCAAGCCACAGCCTCGCCCGACCCGGCCACGGCCCTGCCCGACCAAGCCACGGTCCCGCCCAACCAAGCCACAGCCTCGCCCGACCCGGCCACGGCCCCACCCGCCGAGGCCGCGGTGGACCGCTTGTCACCCGCGAGGCTCGTGACCCGCGCCGTATCCCTGGCGCTGTTCGTCCTGGCGATCGTCGCCGGCCGCATCGGTGTCCCCGAGACGGTCGACAACCTGGCGCCAGTCCTGGTGGTCGGCTTCGCCTGGCCGGCGCTGATCCTGGCGAGCGCGGTGCTGGGCGACGTGTGGGGTTGGATCAACCCTTGGGACAGCTTGGCGCGGCTGCTCACGCCGCTGGGCGCGGATGACGAAGCCCTTGAGGTCGCCGACGTGCGCTGGGCGGTGCCCGCCGCCGCGGCTTGGGTGGCCTACCTTCACCTGTTCGGCGGCACCTACGTCCCGCGCGACGTCGCCTCCGCCCTGACCGGCTACACGCTGGTAACGCTGGCGGGTTGCCTGGCGGTCGGGCGGCGCCGCTGGTTGGGCAGCGCCGAGGTGTTCACGGTGTTCTTTGGGTGGGTGGCGCTGCTGCGCAGCGGCGGCTTGCGGACCTGGTCACCGCCACGAGGCGCCAGCGCGGTGCTGGGCGTCCTGGCCGGCGGACTGCTGTTCGGGGTCTTCGAGCCGTCCAGCCTGTGGGGCTCGTTGGATATCGGCGTCAGAGCTGGGCGCAACGCCGTGTTCGGCCTGGTGGGCTTCTGTCTACTCGGCTGGATGCTGCTGGCGCTGCTCGAACGCTACGCGCGCCGACTGCGGGCCGAGCATGGCTCGGTGCTGGCGGCTGCGGTCCCCACCGTGGCAGGGATCGCCGTCGCCGTGGCGCTCTACCGCAGCCGGCTGCCGACCTCGGCGCAGCTGTTGGTCAAGCTTCCCAGCGATCCCTTCGGCTACGGCTGGGACCTGTTCGGCACCGCCGGGATCGAGGCCCACCCCAATCCCCTTGGCAACCCTGGGCTGACCCTGACCCAGGTGCTCGTCCTGGCGCTGGGTGGCGTGGCCGGCGTGGTCGTCGCCCGGCGGCGCACCCGTGCGCGAGCCGCCGAGCCGGCCCTCATCGCCGCGTGCGTCCTCGCCGCCACCGGCGTCATGGCCGTCGCCGCCATCTGACAGGTGGCGGTTCCAGAGGTGCTGTGACTTCTGCACCGCAGCGGTAGCAAAGTCACCGCACCTCGGGTCCAGACGCCGGACGGGGCCGGTGAGCCCGGCCCCGTCCTCTTGCGGTTCGCAGATTGTCGGCGCTACGACTCGATCGTGGCTGACCGGCGACGACGCCGACGGCCGACGAAGGCGGCGGCCGGCAGGACCAGCAGTCCAGCGAGGGCGAGGCTCAGGTCATTGCTCGCCGACTGCGTCGCACCGTTGTCAGGGACAGGGCCAGGCACGCACGGGAGATCGGAGGCGCGTGCCTCGCACAGCTGCGGCGCGGCCAACGTCACCTTGTAGACCTCGATGGCGCCGCGACCCTCGGCCCCCAGCGTGAAGTCGCTGGCGGCGCCGAAGTAGGTGAAGGTGCCGTCATTGTTGGGCTGCACCTTGAAGACGTGGGAAACCCACTCGTTGGCCTGCGCGGGGATGAAGTAGCCGGTGTTGACGAACTCGAGGGTGCCGTCAGGGCGCTCGTAGTAGTCGATGACCTGGGTGCCCTGCGAGTACCAGCCCATGAAGATGCGGTTCTGGCCGGGGATCTGCTGGAACACGTGCGCGGTGCAGGTGGTCGCCTCCGCGCCGGTGCGCGGCTCCACCCGGAAGATCGCCTTGTCACCCTGGGGAGTCCTGGCGTAGGTCTGGTCGGCCTCAGCAGCGTTGGCGGGCACGCTGGTGTCCAGCTTGGACACGACGTGTGCTTGGACGCCGCCGTTGCCGTTGACCAGCACGTCGTTGGCTGCCGTCGCGCAGGTCGCGCCAGGGGGGACGACGCCGCCGCCGCGCTCGTCGGTCGTCAGGATGAACTTGCGCGAGTGGGTGTACTCGGCCTCGTGGTCGAAGTCATTGTCCTCAGTCGATGGCCGAGGCCCGCCACGGCCCATGTGGTGAGCCGTCCCGATGCGCTTGATGCCGGTCAGCGACGGCGAGCCGATGGACTTCCAACCGGGGATCGTCAGGTCCTGGTCATTCTTGCCCACGACGCAGTCGGTGACCTTGGCACCGGTCTGGAACGCCGCAATGGAGGAGCTGTCGCGCACCCTGCACGGCAGCGGAGTTCCTCGCAGCGTGTCGTCACGGAAGTTGTTGGGCGTGCGCTTCCGGTTGAAGGCGTCGGCGACGTTGAACAGGATCATCGCCGCGCCGCTGCCGCAGGTCAGCCGATCGTTGGGGTAGACCTCCAGCTCGTGGCAGCCGTAGATCCGGCCCTTCACCGTGTGGCCGATGGCGATCTGGGCGCTGGGGTAGCGGTACCGGAAGACCTCCGGCCGGCACCGCTCACGCTTGTCGGCGACGCTGGTGCCCTCCGGGAAGTTCATGCACGAGGAGATGTCGGCAACCTCGAAACCGTCGAGGTTGAAGCGCTGGCTGCTGTTCGGGTCTTCGTTGGCGCGCCGGCCGTTGGCGTCCACGTTCACCGCGTCAGAGGTGACCGAGTAGACGATGTGCGGGCGTCGAGGGTCGACATTGACGGTGTGGGACTCGCCGATGTGACTGATCAGCCCGATCTCGACCGGGTTGTTGACGTCGGTGACGTCGATCAGCTCGAGGCCGCCCTGCGGCACGCCGTTGAACGGGAAGCTGTTCCCGGGGATCGCACTGCCGTCGTGGCAGCGCCCCGACGCGTCAGTGGCGTCGATCAGCAGCTGCGTGTCGCGCCGGTCGGGCGAGGGGTTGAAGGTGTTGAGAATGGTGTCGCCCTTGGGCGTCGACTCGACGTCATGCTGCAGGCCGAGGGCGTCGACCGGGTTCGACGGGCACTCCGCCGACGGGTGACCGGAGACATATCGGATCGACCCTGACCCGGGAAGCGTCGGGGTGGGCGGGACGACGTTGCCGTTCTGCGTCAGCTGGACGATCGTCTGGCCCGCCGCGTTGGCTCCCGCCGCCAGCGTGCCCGCCGACAGGTAGGTCTCGCCACCCTGCTCAAAAAAGTCCAGGTCCGTCTGCGGGTTGGTAGTCGGGATCGTGGCCAGATGCTCCCAGGCACCCAAGGGACCGGAGTTGACCACGGGATCGCCCGGCTGCACGGCCGTGCCGAACGGCGGACCGGGGTGGTCGGCGGCGGCGGTGCCGGGCACAGCCATCAGCAGGCCGAGGGCGAGCGTGGCGACGAACAGACGCTTCATGGCAACCCCTCAGTTGGGCTTGAGCATCTTTCCCGGGAGGAAAGGGAGCACTGGTCTTCTGTACACGGCTTTCGCCGCCCCACGGACGATCTCCTGCCCGCCGCGGGAGAATAGTCGCTCAAAGCAGGTAGTGTTGCAGTTACTGCGTCGATGCACCTTGCAGCGCGTCGCCGACCCGACCCCATCCGAGCGAGGGCGGCTGGTCAGCGGCGCGGTGACGGGGCCGCGGCGCGGAGCTGGTTGACGAAGGTGGCCAGACGGTCGTGGTGGGCGCCCGGCCAGTACACCTGGGCGCAATCGTCGCAGCGGGTGAATGTGTCATAGCTGCGCGCCGTGCCCGGCTCCAGCTGGTCGATCACCTCGGCCTTGGCAACAGTCGCCAGCGGGCCGCCGCAGCGTAGGCAGCGGCTGAACGGCCTCAGCACGTCGAACAGCTCGAAGCGGCGCACCACCTCCAGCGCCTGGGTGTCCGGGTCATGCGAACGCAGCAGCTGACCGTGGAAAACGCTGGCGCGCATGAGCAGGCCGCGGTCGCGGGTCAACAGCACGCGCTGGTCGGTCGCAGCCTCTGCTGCCAGCTCGGCGTCGTCGGCGTCATTGCGGTAGGCGGCGTCCAAGCCGAGCAAGCGCAGCCGGTTGGCCAGCGCGCCGAGGTGCACGTCGAGCAGGAAGCGCAGCTCGGACAGCGGCGGAGGGCGGACCAGGGACAGGGTCGCCACGTCGAGATCGGCGAACGGCGGGTACGCGCTCACCCGGTCACCGGCGATCAGCCGGTGCGAGAAGGCGACGCTGCGGCCACCCACCAGCACCAGATCGACCTCGGTGTGCGGCACGCCGAGCGATTCGATGACGTCCTTGACTGACCGGGGCGACACCACCGGCACCTCGTGATGCGGTGCCGGGCACCCCGTGCCGGCGAGGTCGGCCAGGTCGCCGTACAGGCGGACCGCCACGTGCCCGACCTCCACATCGCCTCCTGTGTGCCCCGCGCCATCTGCTCGACACACCCTCGGTCCGGGTGCATTCCACCACGCCGGCGACGGCCACCGCACACGCGTTGCCGCGAGCGCGGCAGGTGGCGGGATGGTTGGCGCCGGCGCGCCAGTCTGGTAGACGAGTCATGACCGCTTCCCCGGCCGCTGGTCGTTCAGGAGCCACCCATGGGACAGCAAGCGACGGCGGAGGCGCAGGCGGCGACGGGAACCGTGACGGCGAGGGGGACGGCGCGGCGGGAGCTGGCCGAGGTCATGCATCCGGGCTGGGCCGCGCAGCTGGGCGGCCTGGAGGACCGGCTGGCCGCGCTCGGCGACTACCTGCGCGCCGAGGCTGCCGCCGGCCGGCGGTTCCTGCCCGCCGGCGACCGGATCCTCGCCGCCTTCCAGCAGCCCTTCGATCAGGTCCGCGTCCTGATCGTCGGCCAGGACCCGTACCCGACGCCCGGCCATCCCATCGGGCAGTGCTTCTCGGTGGCGCCGGACGTGCGACCGCTGCCGGCCAGCCTGCAGAACATCTTTCGTGAGTACGGCGAGGACCTCGGCCATCCCCCGCCCGCTTGCGGTGACCTCACGCCGTGGACCGAGCAGGGCGTGCTGCTGCTCAACCGGGTGCTGACGGTGCGCGCCGGCGCGCCAGGCTCACATCGTCGCAGGGGCTGGGAGGAGATCACCGAGCGAGCCATTCGCGCGCTGGCAGCCCGGGGCGGTCCCCTGGTCGCGATCCTGTGGGGCCGCGACGCCCGTGACCTCAAGTCGCTGCTTGGCTCGACGCCGGTCATCGAGTCCGCTCACCCGAGCCCGTTGGCCGCTCGCTCCGGCTTCTTCGGCTCGCGGCCGTTCAGCCGCGCCAACGACCTGCTGGCCGGCCAAGGTGGCGAGCCGGTCGACTGGCGCCTGCCCTGACGCAGGCCGCCCGCCTCATAGCTCGTCGGGCGACACCACCAGACCGGTGCGGTCCGCGCCCCGGCGCAGGCGCCCGTCGGTCGTCAACAACCGGCAGCCCCGGAGGCTGGCCAGTGCCAGGAACTCGGCATCGTAGGTCTTGGCCAACCCGAGCTCATCGGCGAGCGCCCACGCCCGGTCGCGCAGCTCTTCGGGCTGGTGCTGCTCCACCGCAAGGTCGCGGAAGCCGGTGCGCAATCCGTTCGCGGCCGCGGCGGTGAGATCCCGTCGCCACAGCGCCTCATGGATCGCCGACATCACTTCAGACCACAGCAGCGGTGGGCCGATGAGCGTGGTGCCGGCGAGCTGACGGCGAGCAGCCGCCGAGGAGCTGGCCCGCAAGGCGGCGCTGGAGTCGACGACGAGCACGTTCAGTGCGACCGGCGGCCGTCGCGCACCAGCCGCTCCCAGTCCGGCATCGATTCGCCGGCGTCGGTGCGCGACCACGCCGCAGGCAGCCCCATGGTGGCGTCATCAACCATGGCATCGACATCCGCCTCGCGCACCAGGTGCTGAGTCCCGACACGTTCGGAGTGCAGCCGGCCACTGCGGATCCAGCGGCGCACCGTCTCCGGATTCTTGCCGACGCGCTTGGCGGCCTGCGGAACGGTCAACATCGTCACATGCTACAACATCGACCTGAGTGCGCCGGTCAATCGGAAGCCGGCGGCGAGTCGCGCAGGGCGCGGACCAGGTCGATGGTGTCGGCCTCGCCGGGGGACTTGTCCTCGCGGTAGCGCTTGACCCGTGCGAAGCGCAGCGCCACACCCCCGGGATAGCGCGAACTGGTCTGCACACCGTCGAAGGCGATCTCGACCACCAGCTCCGGGCGGACGTGGACGATGTGGCCGTCGCGGCCGGTCTCCAGTTCCAGCAGCCGCTGCGTCTGCCAGGTCAGCATCGCGTCGGTCATGCCCTTGAAGGTCTTGCCGAGCATCACGAACTCGCCCTCGGGATCACGGGCGCCGAGATGCAGGTTGGACAGCCAACCGTGGCGGCGACCCGAGCCCCACTCGGCGGCCAGCACCACCAGGTCGAGGGTGTGCGCGGGCTTGACCTTTCGCCAGGCAGCGCCGCGCCGGCCGGCCTCGTACGGCGCGTCGAGGGCCTTGACCATCACCCCCTCGTGTCCGCGCCGCAGGGCCTCCGCGAGCACCGCCTCGGCGGCGTCGCTGTCCGTGACGACCGCACGCCGGACGCGATGCTCGGCAGGCACGACGCGCTCCAGCGCGGCGATGCGCTCCGCTGTGGGAGCGTCCAGCAGGTCGCTGCCGTCCAGGTGCAGGCAGTCGAAGAAGAACGGGGTCAACGCCACTGCACGCGCAGCGCCCTCGACGTCACCGAGGGTGCCGAACCGGCTCATGGTGTCCTGGAACGGCTGCGGGCTGCCGTCGGCGCGCAGGGCGATGACCTCGCCGTCGAGCACGATCGACTCGACGTCCA
>Ga0136630_1000132_pt1 | contig 23222 bp, 25 predicted proteins | sample AntDrymUQ5682106_2_FD_105496 | JGI IMG/M metagenome (GOLD analysis project Ga0136630, IMG submission 105496) | Polar desert sand microbial communities from Dry Valleys, Antarctica - metaG UQ568 (21.06) | ecosystem: Environmental > Terrestrial > Soil > Desert | place: Antarctica: Dry Valley...
AGCAAACTCGACACCCCGGGCTGCTCGACCGGGTCATACCTGACATCGCTGCGGGAGTCGGTCACCCACGCATGACCTTGCGACGGATCACGTCGGGGCCGTCCAGCATCCGGAGCACCCCGCGCGCATCGACTGGGGCCGACTTGCTCATCTTCACCTGCGGGTCGCAAGGGTCGGCGATGCGTGCCGCCACCGGGGCGCGGACCGTCCGCGGACCGTGAAGGTTGGACCGTACCGATGGTTGAACTGCAGCGCCAGGTCGCGGGTGAGCTCCACGTGCTGGTCCTGGTCGCCCTTCTCCCTGAACTGGATCATGCGGGACAGCTCGCCGACGTGGGCCGTGCATGCAGTAAGTACGCCAGCTCCACGTGCTCGTGGACGTGCGACCGCACGAAGACCACCGAGGCCTCCCGGTCGATGCCGGTGGCGAGGAACAGCATCGCCGTCTCGCGGGTGAGGGCCCGCAGCCGGTCCGGTTCGTGCGGTGTGGTCAGGGCGTGCAGGTCGGCGACGAGGTAGCGGGTGCGTGGGTGCGATCGGCAGCGGTCCGCCTACGAGGCGGGCCACCAGCGGGTTACGTGGGTCAGCACGCGGTCACAGTACACAGGCTGCCCGGCTGGGTAGTGTGCCCGCCATGTCCGGCGACGCGTGCATGGTGTTCGACCCCACCCTCGTGCAGTACGACTTCGGGATCGGACACCCGATGTCGCCGCTGCGGGTCGACCTCACGTACCGCTTGGCGCAGGCCCTCGGTGTCGTCGGCGAGGGCGGGCTGACAGTGCTGCCCGCACCGGCGCTGGCCCCCGAGCTGCTCACCAGGGTGCACACCCCCGAGTACGTCGAAGCCGTCCAGGGGATCGTGGACCGTTACGACGAGCGGCTGGACTTCGGCGTCGGCACTCCCGACTGCCCCGCGTTCGCGGGAATGCACGACGCGTCGGCACGCATCGCCGGGGCGAGCGTCGAGGCAGCGCGGGCCGTGTGGTCCGGGGAGGTACGCCACGCCGCCAACATCGTCGGCGGCCTGCACCACGCGATGCCGGCGGCTGCGAGCGGGTTCTGCATCTACAACGACGTGGCGATCGCGATCCAGTGGCTGCTGGACTCCGGGGCCGAGCGGGTCGCCTACGTCGACATCGACGTGCACCACGGCGACGGGGTGCAGCGGATCTTCTACGACGACCCTCGGGTGCTGACCGTCAGCCTGCACGAGACCCCCCAGACGCTGTTCCCTGGCACCGGGCTGCCGACGGAGTCCGGCGGACCGGGGGCGGAGGGCAGCGCCGTCAACGTCGCCCTGCCGCCCGGCACGGCCGACGCCGGCTGGCTGCGGGCGTTCCATGCCGTCGTGCCCGCGGTGGTCCGGGAGTTCGCACCGCAGGTGCTGGTGACCCAGCACGGCTGCGACTCCCACATGGACGACCCGCTGGCGAACCTGATGCTCAGCGTCGACGGGCAGCGCGCGGCGTACCTCGCTCTGCACGACCTCGCTCACGAGGTGAGCGACGGCCGCTGGGTCGTCACCGGCGGTGGTGGCTACGCAATAGTCGACGTGGTACCCCGGGCCTGGACCCATCTGCTCGGCATCGTTGCCGGCCGTCCCGTCGACCCGGACACGGTCGTGCCGGCGGCGTGGCGTGACCACGCCGAACAGGTCACGGGGTCACGCGGTCAGCCCACGATGACCGATGGCCGCAGTGCTCGCTGGACCGACTGGTCGCAGGGCTACGACCCCGGCGGCTGGCTGGATCGTGCCATCATGGCGACGCGCGCCGAGGTGTTTCCGTCGCACGGACTGGACCCTCAGCCTTGAACCGACACGCACATGCGCTCGGTTTTCTTATCCGTTTGCTTTCCCATCAGCCACACCAGGCACTACTCTCACGCCAGGACACGTGCGTCCGATCTGCGGAGGGGAAGCCCCAGGAGCGCGCCGTGATGAATGGAGCGCACACATGGCCGGCAAGGACGAGGGCGATCCCGTGTCCTCCATCAAGTTCCTCACAGTCGCGGAGGTGGCGACGGCGATGAGGGTCTCCAAGATGACCGTCTACCGTCTCGTGCACAACGGGACACTCGAAGCCGTGCGTGTCGGGCGGTCCTTCCGGGTGCCGGAGAAGGCGGTCCAGGCGTACCTGAAGTCGTCCTACTACCAGGCCGGATGAGAGGCGGGCAGGCCGGCTGAGCGTTCGGTCGCCGTGGGTACGTAGAGTGTGCCGCTGACATTCCTTTGTGAGAGGTACACCGTGGGCTCCGTCATCAAGAAGCGCCGCAAGCGCATGGCCAAGAAGAAGCACCGCAAACTGCTGAAGAAGACACGCGTTCAGCGTCGCCGTCTCGGCAAGTGACGCGGAGCCTCTGCGCGGACCTTGGTTGGTGACATGGGGCGCAACGTGCTGGTGACGGGGGTCTCCCGCGGACTGGCGGCGCAGCACGCGCGTGTGCTCGCGCTGCACCCCGACGTGACCAAGGTGGTCGGCGTCGACGTAGTACCTCCGCGCCAGGGCATCGACGGCGTGAAGTTCATCCGCGCCGACATCCGGAGCCCCGTGGTCGGCAAAGTGCTCGCGGTCGAGGACGTCGACACCGTGGTGCACCTCGCCGTGGCGCCGTCGTCGACCGCTGGCTCCCGTACGTCGACGAAGGAGAGCAACGTCGTCGGCAGCATGCAGCTGCTCGCGGCGTGCCAGCACTCGGCAACGGTCCGCAAGCTGGTGCTGAAGTCGTCCACCTCGGTGTACGGCGCCTCGCCGCGCGACCCGGCGATGTTCAGCGAGGGGATGGGTCCCACCAGGTCGCCGCGTTCGGGCTTCGCCAAGGACTGCGTGGAGGTGGAGGGTTACGTACGCGGCTTCGCCCGCCGGCGTCCGGACGTACACGTGACCAACCTGCGACTCGCCAACGTGCTGAGCCCGGTGTGGGACACCCCGATGAGCAGCTACCTGCGGTTGCCCGTGCTGCCCACCGTGCTCGGCTTCGACCCGCGCCTGCAGGTGGTCCACCCCGAAGACGTGCTCGAGTCGCTGCTCCGGGCTGTGGTGCACGATGTCCCCGGCACCTTCAACGTGGCGGGTCCCGGCGTGCTCGTGCTCTCACAGGTGTTGCGCCGCCTCGGCAGGCTCGCGGTCCCGGTGCCGGCGTTCACGCTCAGCCGGGGCGGGTCCACCATCCTCGCGGCGTTGCGCGCGAATGTCCCCGGCGACCTTGTGCAGTTGTTGATGCACGGTCGCGGCGTGGACATCACCGCGCTCACGGAGGTCTTCGGCCACCGGCCGCGGCACACCAGCGCCGCCACCGTGGATGCCTTTCTGCTCGGGCTCCCGCCGGGATCAGTCGCCGACAGCCGAGTACGCGCAGCGCAGGCTCGCCTCACCGAGGACCGCTCACACCGCGAGAAGGTCGACAGCCATGGGTGACGCCGAGATCATCCCGCTCGGCGTCCGCGGCGAGCCCGGTCGAGGTTCGCGCCGCTCGACCCCGTCGGCGGCCGCCCGTTCGTTGGCCCCGCCCGTCTCCAGTCACCAGCAGGGTCCGGTACGTGCAGGAGCGACCCCGCAGGCGGCCGACGCCGAACAGCCGGGCACCTCGGATGCGAGCGCCACCCCGCGCGGCATCCCGATGGAGGATCTCCTGCATGCGTTGGCCGCCGCCGCCGGGCAGTTCTTCGGGGAGGAATGGGAGGCGAAGGCCGCCGAGCTGATGGCGTTCGCGCGCCGGCGACTGGCCGGCAGCTACGAGGTGGACGACTTCGGCTTCGATGCCGAGCTGACCTCCCGCTTCCTGATGAGCGCTCTGCGGCCGATCGCGCAGTCGTGGTTCCGGGTCGACGTGCGAGGGATCGAGAACATCCCCGACCAGGGTGGCGCGCTGGTGGTGTCCAACCACTCCGGAACCATCCCAGTCGACGGCTTGATGACCATGCTCGCCGTACACGACCACGCGGGTCGGCACCTGCGTCCGTTGGGCGCCGACCTGATCTTCGCCTTGCCCGTGCTCTCCGAGCTGGCCCGGCGCAGCGGCGCCACCCTGGGCTGCTCGCAGGATGCCGAGCGGCTGCTTGCCGGCGGAGAGCTCGTCGGTGTCTGGCCCGAGGGCTTCAAGGGCATCGGCAAGGCGTACTCCGAGCGCTACAAGCTGCAGCGGTTCGGCCGGGGCGGTTTCGTGGCCGCTGCGATGCGCACCGGCGTCCCGATCGTGCCCTGCTCCATCGTGGGAGCCGAGGAGATCTATCCCCTCATCGGTAACATCCCGTCGCTCGCCCGGCTGCTCGGGGTGCCGTACATCCCGATCACGCCGTTCTTCCCGTTGCTCGGTCCGCTCGGGCTGATCCCGCTGCCGAGCAAGTGGCTGATCGAGTTCGGTGAGCCCATCCGCACCGATGCGTACGGCGCGGGTGCGGCCGACGACCCGATGCTGGTCTTCAACGTGACCGACCAGGTGCGCGAGACCATCCAGCAGGCCCTGTACGAGCTGCTCGAGCGTCGGGGTCGCGCGTTCTTCTGACCCGGTCTGACTGCTGTCGCCGGCGTGGCGCCAAGCTCGTCAACCGAGGGGGTCGTCGATCGGGTCGTCGTCGCTCCCGCCGCCGCCCCCGCCACCGCCGCCTGGGCCGTCGGGTGGGTCGGGAAGGTCTTCGACCACGTCGTCCACATCGGGGATCCCGCCGCCGCCGTCGGATCCGCCCCCGCCGCCGCCTCCGCCGTCGGATCCGCCCCCGCCGCCGCCTCCGCCGTCGGACCCCCCGCCGCCGCCGTCCACCTGCTGGTCGTCCTGCCCGGTCGGTGGGTGGTCCGGCTCCGACGGTTCACCACCCCCGCTGCCGCCACCACCAGGGTTCTGCCCAGGAGCGTCCGTACCAGTGTCCGGGGTGCTCGTCACCGGGTCTGCGCTGGCTGACACCGGGAGCGCCTCTGAGGTGAGGACGTTGCCGACGGTCTCCAGCAGCGCTTCGAGGTCCGCTGACTGAGCGGGGTCTGACGGGCAGGACGGGCAGGTCGCATCGACCTCCTGGGTCAGCACCTCGAGCGCGCCGGCCGCACTGGCGAACTGCTGCCCGGTGTCCTCCGGCAGTGAGGCGGCGATTCCTTGCAGGTCGTGGATGGCACGGGTCGCAAACTCGTCGATCTCCACCAGAGCGGCCCGATCACCGTCCGCCTCGAACGCGGAGACAAGGCCCGATCCACCGGCGGCGGCCTGCTCGGTGAAGTCGTCCAGGGTGGAACCGACGAGCCGTGTGTTCTCTGCCGACTCGACATCGTCGCGCAGCGTGAGCGAGCCGACTTCGTCCAGGCGGACGTCGGCGTGCTCGAGGTTCACCCGACCTTCCGAGGCAGGACCGCGTGCGAACGCGAGTTCGACGCTCTCCCCGGCACGCTTGACCGGGTAGAGCACGTCGCCGGGCAGTGCCTGCGCGCTGCCCGCCACGACCCCGACGCTGGAGGCAGCCACGACGACCGTGCCGGCCACCCGCCCCAGGTGTCGCCGGACCCACGGAGAGCGCGACGGTGATCTGCGGGTACGGCGATCGGGTGAGGCCGCCGTCGCAGTGGCCGCCGACGAGGCCAGCTGCGCTTCTGCTGCTGCCACGAGGTGGTCTCGCAGCTGATCGAAGAAGTCCGGCGAGGGGCGAGGCAGCTGGACCGAGCGGAGCCGCTCGACGACTGACACCAGCGCGAGCAACTGCGCATCCCGGGGCGCGCCGGCTCCGTCGAGGGCTGCGGACAACTCCTCTGCCTGGCGCGACGTGCGTAGCGGACTCATGGTGTGATCCTCGGGATTGGCTGATGCCGGACCGAGCTCGGACACCCTGCCCTGTCCAACGAGGCACCTGCTGGTGAGGTCACGGTCATCGGGCACCGGTCGGCAGCTGCTTGGCGAGGTTGCGCACCGCACGCAGCTGCAGCTGCTTGACCGCACCATCGCTGCGTCCGAGCACGGATGCGGTTTCCGCGATGGACAGCCCCTGGAAGAAGCGCATCACCAGACAGTCGCGCTGCTCCGGCACGAGTGAGTTCACGGCGTCGACGAGGTCTTGGCGGGACAGCGACGCCAGGGCGAGCGACTCGGTGCCCGCCGACGCATCGACGTGGTCGGGGATCTCCTCTGCCACGATCTCGAGGCGGGTGCGGCTCGACTTGTAGTGGTCGGTCACCAGGTTGCGGGCGATGGTCGTGAGCCAGGCGCCGAAGTTCCTGCCCTGCCAGCTGAACGAGGAGATCGAGCGCAGTGCCCGGAAGAACGTCTCGCTGGTGAGATCTTCGGCCAGCGAGACGCTGGACACGCGCGCGTAGAGGAACCGGTAGACCCCGGTGACGTAGTGGTCGTACAAGGCTCCGAAAGCCTCAGCGTCACCGCCCGTGGCCAGGTCCACCAGGGCTTCGATGCGCAGGGACTCGACATCGTCGGCGCCGCTGCGCGGTTCGTGTCCACCGGTGCCCGACTGCGGCGTCCTGCGCCCACCGGTGCCGGTGACGTGTCCGTCGGCGGCCGCGTTCAGGAGCAGGTCGTCGAGGGTACGCGCGGACACCCCGAGCGGGAGCAGCTGGGGGCGGGCGAGTGCCAGCTCGAGGGCGCGGCGAAGCGAAGCCGAGGCGCCGAGCGCAGACCCGTCGACGGAGCTGGAAGGTCTCATTGTCCCCCGTGCCTCAATGGCCTGACTGGTACCATTTCGATGGTAACCGTGGGGTACGGTGTGCGAGGCGGAACAGCGGATGTGCGCTCAGCGGAGGCGTCAGGGGCCGTGTGCGAGACTTCCAAGGTGACCTCGGAACCGGCCGCTGACGCGTCTGACCCCCTGGCAAAGTCGCTGATCGCAGCACTGGCGGCAGCGCCGACGAACGTCGCGGACCTGGTCGGCTTCCACGCAAGCGAACGCGGTGACCGACCCGCGATAGTCGAGGCGTTCGACGCCGGGCGAACCGTCACCTGGCGCGAACTGGACCAGCTCGTCGAGTCCTGTGCTCGGGGCCTCGGCGAACAGGGACTCGTCGCTGGGCACCGGGTGGCGCTGTCCCTGCCCAACACGGTGGACTTCGTCGTCACGTACCTCGGTGCCGCCCGTGCCGGCCTGGTGTCGGTGCCGGTCAACCCACGTGCGGTGACGGGCGAGCTGATCCGGGTGCTCGTCGACAGCGGTGCCCGTCTGGTCGTCACCGACGGCTCGACCGTGTCCGACGTACGTACGGCGGTCGCGGGTGTGCTGGACGCGTTGGCCGGTGCCACTGATGAGGTCCGTGTGCGCTCGGCGCCGCCCCAGGTCGTGGTGTCAGGCGGTGGCACCCAGGTGGGCGAGTTGTCCTTCGACACGGTGCTGGCCGCTGCAGGACGCGCGGTCGTCAGCCCGGTCGACGTCGAGACCCTGGCGGCGTTGCTGTACACCTCGGGCACCAGCGGTGCTCCACGCGGCGCGATGCTCACCCATCGGGCCCTGCTGGCGAGCATCACCCAGACGGCGTCCCTGCAGCCGCCGGTGATGAGTTCCGATGACGTGGTCCTGGGACTGCTGCCGCTGTTCCACGTCTACGGCCTCAACTGCGTGCTCGGACAGGCGCTCGCCCAAGGTGCGACGACCGTGCTGTTGGACCGGTTCGACGGGGCCGGCACCCTGGACATGATCGCCGAGCACTCGATCACCAGCATCGCCGTCGCCCCGCCGGTCATTGCTGCCTGGGTGGAGCGTCCCGAGGTCGCCGACCGGCTGTCCGGAGTCGAACGGGTGCTGTCCGGCGCCGGGCCGCTCGATCCGGACCTGGTCAGCGACTTCGAAGAGGTCAGCGGGGTGCGAGTCGAACAGGGGTACGGCCTCACGGAGGCCGCACCGGTCGTCACGTCGACGCTGTCCTCACGCGGAGAGCACGCAGCTCGAGGCTCCGTCGGCGGGCCGGTCCCCGGGGTCCAGATCGAAGTCCGGGATGCATCCGGCCGACCGGTCCCGGGCGACGATCCGGCCCAGGTGTGGGTGAAGGGCGACAACCTGTTCTCCGGCTACTGGCCCGAGGGGGCCGACGGTCCGGGTGAGGACGGCTGGTACGCCACCGGTGACGTCGGTTTCCTGGACGAGTCCGGCGACCTGGTCCTGGTCGACCGGTTGCGCGAGCTGGTGATCGTGTCCGGGTTCAACGTCTACCCCAGGGAGGTCGAGGAGGTCATCATCGCCATGGAGCAGGTGGCCGAGACGGCTGTCATCGGGGTCGAGGACGACCACACCGGGGAGGCGGTGCTCGCGTACGTCGTGCCCCATGGCGGACAGACGCTGGATGTCGACGCGAGCGAAGCACTGGAGGAGGAGGTCCGGGCCCGGTGCGAGACCCAGCTGGCGCGCTTCAAGTGGCCGCGGCAGGTCGAGGTCGTCGAGTCCCTGCCGCACTCGACGAACGGCAAGGTCGCCAAGGGCCGGCTGCGAGCCGCTGCTCACCGTTCGGGCCTGGGCCTGCGATGAGCGAGGGGCGCGTGGTGATGTACGGGAAGCCCGGCTGCCACCTGTGCGCAGTGGCCGAGCACGTCGTCGCCCGCGTCTGTGAGGCGACCGGCGAGACCTGGCGACACGTCGACATCAGTGCCGACGACGAGCTGATGCACACGTACGGCGAGCTGCTCCCCGTGACCTTCGTGGACGGCTCCCAGCACGACTACTGGCGGGTGGATCCCGCTCGGTTGCACGCGGCACTGGCCCGCTAGCCCACTGGGCGGCTGTACTACGTACCGGCTTCATCACGGGGTGGCCCCGCTACGAACCTAAGGTCGCAGGGCCACCCCGTGACGAAGGCTCGGCGATTTTGTTCTCCTGTTCACAAACTCCTACAGTTGAGCCACCGCCGCCCATCGGTCACCCACCGTTTCGTCCACGGGCGAGCGGAACAGGAGCACTGTGACCCACGCACCGACCCAGCGCATGCGCACCGAAGCACGTCAGGGACGGGGCATCCCGGAGGCGACCGTCGCCCGGTTGCCCGTCTACCTGCGTGCGTTGACTGCCTCCTCCGACCGAGGGGTCTCCGTCGCCTCCTCCCAGGACCTCGCGACCGCTGCGGGGGTCAACTCAGCCAAGCTGCGCAAGGACCTGTCCTACCTCGGCTCGTACGGCACCCGAGGCGTCGGGTACGACGTGGAATACCTGCGCTACCAGATCTCGCGGGAGCTCGGCCTCACCCAGGACTGGGCCGTCGTCATCGTCGGGATCGGCAACCTCGGTCAGGCGCTCGCGAACTACGCAGGGTTTAGCACCCGAGGTTTCCGGATCATGGCACTGCTGGACGCCGACCCGGCGCGTGAGGGGGAGCGCTTCGGTGGCCACGAGATCCGGCGGATGACCGACCTCGAGGACATCGTCGGCGCGCACGGTGTCTCGATCGGGGTCATCACCACACCGGCGGCCGCCGCCCAGGGCGTGGCCGACCGGCTCGTCGCGGCCGGCGTCACCAGCATCCTGAACTTCGCACCCGCCGTCATCTCGGTCGCGCCGGGCATCGACGTGCGCAAGGTCGACCTGTCGATCGAGTTGCAGATCCTCGCGTACCACGAGCAGCGCAAGGGACCGGCCACGGCGGGCGTCACCTCGCCCCCGGGGGTGGAGAGCGCATGACTGTCCTGGTCGTGGGTGTCTCGCACCGCAGCGCACCGGTCGAGATGCTCGAACGCGTCGCGCTGGACGAAGCGGCTGCGCGCAAGCTCAGCCAGGACCTGATCGACTGCGAGCACGTCGGCGAGACGGTCGTGATCTCGACCTGCAACCGGGTCGAGGTGTACGCCGAGGTCGACCGCTTCCACGCCGGCATCGAGGAGGTGTCGCGGCTGCTGGCCGACCGGGCCGGAGCCGGACGCGACGACGTCGTCCCGCACCTGTTCGTGCACTACGACGAGGCAGCCGTCGCGCACCTCTTCCGGGTCGCCGCCGGGTTGGACTCGATGGTCGTCGGCGAGAGCCAGATCCTCGGGCAGGTCCGGGTGGCCCTGCAGCGGGCACAGGAGTCGCACACCGTCGGTGCCGTGCTCAACAGTCTGTTCCAGCAGGCACTGCGTGTCGGCAAGCGTGGGCACGCCGAGACCGACATCGACCGGGCGGGTCCGTCCGTCGTCGTGGCCGCCCTCGACGCGGTGGAGCAGCAGGTGGGCCCGGTTGCGAACCTGCACGCGCTTGTCGTCGGTGCCGGGGCGATGGCGGGCCTGTCGGTCGCCGCGCTGGTGAATCGTGGCGTCGGCGATGTCACGGTCGCCAACCGCACGCCCGAACGCGCAGAGCGCCTCGCGGCCGGCGCCGGCGGTACGGCAGTGCCGTGGAACCAGCTGCGTGCGGCCCTCGCCGCCGCCGATCTCGTCGTTTCGGGGACCGGGTCGACCGGGATCGTCGTCAGCGCCGAGGACGTCGAGCACGCGCTGAGCCGGCGACCGGCGGGCCGTCCGTACACCTTGGTCGACCTCGCCCTTCCGCACGACATCGACCCGTCGGTGGCGGCACTGCCGGGCGTCCACCACATCGGCCTGACCACGTTGGTCGAGCAGCTCGACGGCGAGCCGGTCGCCAACGACGTCGAGGAGGTACGGGCCATCGTCGGCTCTGAGGTCGCGGCCTTCCTCACTGCTCGGTCCGCTGCACGGGTGACCCCGACGGTCGTGGCCCTGCGGTCGATGGCGACCGAGGTGGTCAGCTCGGAGCTCGACCGGCTCGAGCGCCGGCTGCCGGGACTCGATGCGCAGGTGCGTGCCGAGCTGCAGCAGTCCGTGCGGCGAGTGGCCGACAAGCTCCTGCACAGCCCGACTGTCCGGATCAAGGAACTGGCCGACTCCCCCGGTGGGTCCCACTACGCGGAGGCGCTGGCTGACCTGTTCCGCCTGGACCCGGCCGAGGTAGAAGCTGTCACCCGCGCCGACCCGGACGCGCGCGCCGGGGCCACCTCGTGAGCGCCCCGCTGCGGGTCGGCACCCGCGCCAGTCTGCTGGCGACCACCCAGAGCCGCTGGGTCGCGCACCAGCTGGGCGTCCCTGTCGAGCTGGTCGAGGTGAACACCGAGGGCGACGTCAACCGCGGGCCGCTGGCCCAGATCGGTGGCACCGGCGTCTTCGTGTCTGCGCTGCGCGACGCGCTGCTGCGTGACGAGGTCGATGTGGCGGTGCACTCCCTCAAGGATCTCCCCACCGCGGCAGCCGACGGCATCGTGTGCGCGGCCATTCCGCTGCGGGAGGACCCCCGCGACGCCCTCGTCGCACGCAATGGTCTCACGCTGGGGGAGCTGCCCCCCAGATCCACGATCGGCACCGGCTCGCCGCGGCGCACAGCCCAGCTCAACGCGCTGGGCCTCGGTCTCACCGTCCTACCGATCCGCGGCAACGTCGACACCCGACTGGGCAAGGTCGCCTCCGGCGAGGTCGACGCGGTGGTGCTGGCCCGCGCCGGGCTGTCCCGCCTGGGCCTTCTCGGCGAGGTGACCGAGATGCTCGACCCGCTGCAGATGCTCCCGGCCCCCGGGCAGGGGGCACTCGCCGTGGAGTGCCGGGCCGACGTACCGCACCTCGTGGAGCAGGTGGCGCTCACCCTCGACGATCTCGCCACCCGCAGTGCCGTCGAGGCGGAACGTTCGCTGCTCGCGACCTTCGAGGCGGGGTGCTCGGCCCCGGTCGGAGCCCTGGGTGAGGTCGTCGACGGCGACGACGGCGTCGAGTTGTGGCTGCGAGCCGTCGTGGTCCATCCCAGCGGCTACCCGCTGATCAGACAGTCCGCAACCGGTCGCCTCGACGACGCATTCGGGGTCGGACGCGATCTGGCCCACCAGATGCTCGCCGACGGAGCCGACTCGATCGTCAAGGAGCCGGTGACGTGACCGTTTCACCACTACGCCAGAGCAGGAAGAAGAACGTCGTGACCATGTCGACCTCCCCAGCATCCCGCGACGCGAAGGAGGGCGCCGCGTCCAGGGCGGCGACCGCCCGTCCCCTGGGCACGGTCAGCTTCGTGGGGGCCGGCCCGGGTGACCCGGACCTGCTGACCGTCAAGGCGCTCGAGCTGATCCGGCGCGCCGACGTCGTGATCACCGAGTCCGCGACCCACGCCGACCTCGTACGGTCGCTGCGCAGCGAGGATGAGGACACCGTCACCCTCGTGGAAGGCGGCCTGAGCGACGACGGCTCGGTGCTGACCCACGCGGTACGGGGACGGCTGGTCGTCAAGCAGGCCAGGTCTGGTGCCCACGTGGTGCGCCTGCTGGTCGGCGACCCGTTCCTGCACGGCACGGCACCGGAGGAGGCGCTGGCCTGCCACAAGGCCGGCGTCGGCTTCGAGATCGTGCCCGGGGTGTCCGCCGCAGCCGGTGTCCCGGCGTACGCGGGGATCCCGTTGACCACGCGTACCCAGCGCGACGTCGCGATCGTGCGGGTCGGTGACGGTCGCGTCGACTGGGGGTCCTACGGGTCGAACCCCACGCTGGTGGTGCTCTCTGCGGGCGAACAGATCGGTGCGGTCGCCAGCGCGGTCATCGCAGCCGGACGTGACCCGCAGACGCCGGCCGCCCTCACCTCGGCCGGTACCACGACCGGCCAGGCCACCGTGGTCGCCACCCTGGACCGCATCGCCACTGAGGCCAAGGCAGCCCAGCTCGAGGAGCCGGGCGTGCTGGTGATCGGTGATGTGGTGTCGATGCGCGAGTCGTTGTCGTGGTTCGAGACCAAGCCGCTGTTCGGCTGGCGGGTGCTGGTGCCGCGTACCAAGGAGCAGTCCGCTGGCCTGGTCAGCCGGTTGCGGTCGCACGGCGCGGTTCCCGAGGAGGTACCGACCATCTCGGTCGAATCGCCCCGCAACCCTCAGCAGATGGACAAGGCGGTGCGCGGTCTCGTCGAGGGCCGCTACGAGTGGATCGCGTTCACCTCGGTCAACGCCGTCAGGGCCGTGCGGGAGAAGTTCGACGAGTACGGCCTGGACGCCCGCGCGTTCTCCGGCCTGAAGATCGCAGCCGTCGGCGAGAAGACAGCCGAGGCCATCGCGACCTGGGGCATCCGTCCTGACCTGGTGCCGGCCGGCGAGCAGTCCGCGCGCGGTCTGCTCGAGGACTGGCCGCCGTTCGACGAGCTGCTCGACCCGATCAACCGGGTCTTCCTGCCGCGTGCCGACATCTCCACCGAGACGCTGGTCGCCGGCCTGATCGGGCTGGGCTGGGAGGTCGACGACGTCACCGCGTACCGGACCGTACGTGCCGCTCCGCCGCCGGCTCCGACCCGCGAGGCGATCAAGTCCGGCAAGTTCGACGCGGTGCTGTTCACCTCGTCGTCCACGGTGCGCAACCTGGTCGGCATCGCCGGCAAGCCGCACCCCAGCACCGTGATCGCCTGCATCGGGCCGCAGACGGTCAGCACCGCCGAGGAGCACGGCCTGCGGGTCGACGTCGTCGCCGAGCAACCGTCGGCCGAGCTGCTGGCCGATGCGCTGGCAACGTTCGGCGCCGAGCGTCGCAGCGCCATGCTCGAGGCCGGCGAGGCGGTGCTCCGTCCGTCGCAGCGACGGGTGACCGGTCGCCGCCGCGCCACCTGAGCGTGCGCGAACCGATGCCGGGTCCGATCCTGCGGCCGCGACGGCTGCGACGCAACGCAGCAGTCCGGTCGCTGGTGGCGCAGACGTCCCTGGAGCCGCGACACCTCGTGCTGCCGATGTTCGTGCGCGAGGGCACCTCTGCGCCGGTACCCATCTCCAGCATGCCCGGGGTGGTGCAGCACTCCCGGGACTCCGCGCGGGCGGCGGTCGCACAGGCAGCCGAGGTCGGTCTGGGCGGGGTGATGCTGTTCGGCATCCCCGAGCGCAAGGACGCCACCGGGACGCAAGCTGTGGACCCCCACGGCATCCTCAACGTGGCGATAGCCGATGCCGTGGCCGAGGTGGGCGACGCGCTCGTCGTGATGAGCGACCTGTGCCTCGACGAGTTCACCGACCACGGTCACTGCGGGGTGCTCGACGACCGGGGCGAGGTCGACAACGACGCCACACTGGCGATGTATGCCGCGGTGGGCGTGACCCAGGCCGAGGCCGGCGCCCACATGCTGGGACCCAGCGGGATGATGGACGGGCAGGTGGGGGTCATCCGACAGGCGCTGGATGCCGCGGGCCACATCGATACCGCGATCCTCGCGTACGCGGCTAAGTACTCCTCGGCGTTCTACGGCCCGTTCCGTGAGGCCGTCGACTCCTCGCTGTCCGGTGACCGCAAGACGTACCAGCAGGATCCGGCCAACCGCCGCGAGGCGGTCCGTGAGGCTCTTCTGGATCTCGAGCAGGGCGCCGACATCATCATGGTGAAACCGGCGCTGGCCTACCTCGACCTCGTCCGCGACGTCCGCGACGCGGTCGACGTACCAGTGGCGGCGTACAACATCTCCGGTGAGTACGCGATGCTCGAAGCCGCGGCTGCCAACGGCTGGATCGAGCGTGAGCGCGCCATCATCGAGCTGCTGACCGGCATCCGCCGCGCAGGCGCCGACATCGTGCTGACGTACTGGGCCACCGAGGTCGCCCGGCTGCTGCCCCGCTGGGGGTAGAGAAGTCGCGAGGACACGCCGGCGTTTCGCACAACTCCTCTACCCTTACGGGTTGGGGAGGTGACGGCGTGGCTTGCCGGCCGAGCGCTGAACGAGGATGTCTTCCAGGATGATGGCTGCCTCGTCGGTGCTGCGACCGAGGACGTCCTCGACGCACGCCTCGACGTCGCTGAGGTGACTCGGACTCGGACTTCTGTGAGCTGCTCGGCGCAGAACGCCGCTGCCTCCTCAGCCGTGACCAGTACGTCGGGCTCGGGCTCCGGGTCGGGGTCCGGCTCTGGCTCGGGCTCCGGCTGCGGCTCTGGTTCCGGCTGCGGAGCTGGCCGGGGATCCGCAGGCGACACGGTCGGGCCCGGGTCGGAGGCATAGGAGGAGAAGTCGCCGCTGCGGTAGGCAGCTGCGATCGACAGCACCAGGTCGGCGTACTCGTCGGAGTGGTTGTAGACGGCGCTGGCCAAGGTGGCGTCGTAGATGTTCTGCGGGGTCGTCGTGCTCGAGGTGCGCCGGGCCTCGCGGGGGGAGCCGACCGGGACGGCTCCCCCCGTCACCGTCAGCTCGGTCGAGGCAGGGGCCAGCCCAGCCATCCGCACGCTTGCCGGCACGTCGAAGGCGGTCGTGGGCACGACGGGTGCCTCGATCGTGGTGCGTTGCGAGGTCGCGGTCGCGGTGGTGACATCCGAGAGGTCGACCGACCAGGCGACGGCGAGCATAGCCAGCGGGACGACCGTCGCCACCCCGTGCTTCGACATGCGCTTCCTCCCCGACACCCTCCGCCGGCACGAGCGCAGCGGCATCTCAGCAACATCTGGGAGAACGACCGGGCACCTCGTCACACCTGTCTCAGTGGTCACGTCCGGCGCTTGCGCGGCACAGTTTCGGCTCATTACTACATCGCGTAGCACATGGGGGAGGATGGTGACGTGACCGACGCCCCGCCACTCACCCGTTCGCCGTCCACCGTCCCGGCCAGTGCCGCGATGTTCGACCGGGCCTGTGCGGTCACACCCGGCGGGGTCAACTCGCCGGTCCGTGCCTTTCGTGCGGTGGGGGGGACCCCGCGCTTCATGCGCTCGGGTCAGGGCGCCTACCTCAGCGACGTGGACGGCAACACCTACGTGGACCTCGTGTGCTCCTGGGGACCGATGCTGCTCGGCCACGCGCACCCGCAGGTCATCGAGGCGGTGGTCAACGCCGCAGCGCAAGGCACGTCGTTCGGCACGCCGAGCGAGCCCGAGGTCGTGCTCGCTGAGGAAATCGTCGCCCGTACCCCGGTGGAGCAGGTCCGCCTGGTCTCCTCGGGTACCGAGGCCACGATGTCGGCGATCCGGCTCGCTCGGGGTGTGACCGGTCGCGAGCTGATCGTGAAGTTCGCCGGGTGCTACCACGGCCACGTGGACTCGTTGCTGGCCCAAGCCGGCTCGGGGCTGGCCGCCTCCGGAGTCCCCGGCACACCGGGCGTCCCGGTCGCGTCGACCGCGACCACGCTGGTGCTGCCCTACAACGACCGCGCTGCGTTGGAACAGGTGTTCGCCGAGCGTGGCGACGAGATCGCCTGCGTCATCACCGAGGCGGCGGCCGGAAACATGGGCGCCGTCGCGCCGCTGCCCGGGTTCAACGGGTTCCTGGCCGCCCTCACCCGACGCCATGGGGCTCTGCTGATCAGCGACGAGGTGATGACCGGGTTCCGGGTCAGTCGGTACGGCTGGTGGGGGCTGGACGGCCGGCTGGAGGGATGGGCACCGGATCTCATGACCTTCGGCAAGGTGATGGGCGGCGGCTTTCCTGCGGCAGCGTTCGGTGGTCGCGCCGACCTGATGGCGCACCTGGCACCCGACGGTGCGGTCTACCAGGCGGGCACGTTGTCGGGTAACCCGATAGCCACCACCGCAGGGCTCACCACCCTCCGACTCGCCACCGACGAGGTGTACGCGAGCGTGGACGCCGCCGCCGAGCACATCAGGTCGCTGACCACCTCTGCGCTGACGCAGGCCGGCGTGCCGCACGTCGCGCAGTCGTGCGGCAGCATGTTCAGCGTCTTCTTCGTGTCCGACCCCGACACGACGCGCATCACGGACTTCGCCGGCGCGCAGGCCCAGGAGCAGCACCGGTTCCGCGCCTTCTTCCACGCCATGCTCGAACGCGGTGTGTACCTGCCGCCGAGCGCGTTCGAGTCCTGGTTCGTCTCAGCAGCCCACGACGATGGGGCGATCGACCGTATCGCCGAGGCACTTCCATACGCTGCGAGGGCGGCCGCCGAGGCGCAGCCCACGTACTGACCGTCCCATCCCCGTGAGGAACCATCCATGAGCCACTCCCGTACGGTCGTCCACCTGTTCCGCCACGGCGAGGTCCACAATCCCGAGGGCGTCCTGTACGGACGGTTGCCCGGCTACCACCTCTCCGAGCTCGGCCACCGCATGGCCGACCGGGTCGGCGACTGGTTCGAGGCGGAGAAGGTGGTGCACGTCGTCTCCTCACCGCTGCAGCGGGCCCGGGAGACCGCGGCGCCGCTGGCCCGCCGTCTGGACGCTGACGTCATCATCGACTCACGGGTGATCGAGGCGGACAACAAGTTCGAGGGCAAACCCTTCGGCGTCGGTGACGGCGCGCTGCGTCACCCGCGGGCATGGTGGCTGCTCCGCAACCCGTGGAAGCCGTCCTGGGGCGAGCCCTACAAGGTGATCGTCGAGCGGATGATGGCGGCCGTGCGCGACGCCCGGGCGACCGCCGAGGGCCGCGAGATCGTCGTCGTGAGCCACCAGCTCCCGGTGTGGATCACCCGGCTGCACGTGGAGAGGCGACGCTACCTGCACGACCCGCGCAAGCGGCAGTGTGCCTTGGCCAGCGTCACGTCCCTGACGTTCTCCGGCGAGGACCTTGTCGGTGTCTCCTACACCGAGCCCGCCGCCGACCTGGTCCCCGAGCGGGCGAAGCAGAACTTCACGGCGGGAGCCTGACCGCATGCAGATCGGCTCCCTCGTTCTCGCGGTCGGTCTCGGGCTCACCCTCGGCGCCTGCAGCTCCTCCGACGCGTCCTGCTCGGGCTCGTCGACCAGCGGTGGCTTCGTCAGCTGCGACGGCGCGATCACCGTGCTGTCGCCGGCCGAGCGTGAGCCGGCACCGAGCATCGAGGGGGAGACCCTCGACGGGGAGCGGCTCGCGCTCGCCGACTACGACGGCCAAGTCGTCGTGCTCAACGTCTGGGGCTCGTGGTGCGGACCGTGCATCGCCGAGGCGCCGGCGCTCAACGAGGCCTCTCGTGAGCTCGCGCCGGACGACGTGCAGTTCGTAGGGATCAACATCCGCGACGAGCGGACCGCCGCACAGCTGTTCGAGACGCAGCAGGACGTGCCGTACCCGAGCATCTTCGACCCCCCCAGCAGCACCTTGCTGGAGATGCCTGCAGGCATGTACCCCAGCGCCACCCCCACGACGTACGTGATCGACGCCCAGGGCCGGATCGCCGTACGAGTCCTGGACGCCACCACGGCGCCGACGCTGATCGGCCTGACCGAAGACGTCCTGGCAGAAGCCAGCGCAGAGGACAGTGATGGCTGACCTCGGCGACTGGTTCGGCACCACGGCCTTCTCCGGGTCGATGCTGCTGGCGGTCCCGATCGCGGTGATCGCGGGCCTGGTGTCCTTCTTCTCGCCCTGCGTGATGCCGCTGCTGCCGGGCTACCTGTCCTACGTCAGCGGGCTGTCGGGGGTGGATCTCGAGCAGGCCAGGCGTGGGCGCATGCTGGCCGGGACGTCACTGTTCGTGCTCGGATTCTCCGCGGTGTTCGTGTCCTACGGTGTGCTGTTCGGCTCCATCGGTCTGGAGCTGCTGCGTTACCAACGTGAGCTCAACGTGGTGCTCGGTCTGCTCACCATCGTCGTCGGGCTGATCTTCATGGGGCTGGTCCCGTTCGGTCAGCGCGACCTGCGGGTGCATGCCGTGCCAAAGGTCGGCGTCGCCGCGGCACCGCTGATCGGCATCATGTTCGGTGTCGGCTGGACACCGTGCCTGGGCCCGACGCTGACCGCCGTGCTCAGCCTGTCGATGAGCGAGGCCAGCCCCGCACGCGGCTCGCTGCTCACGCTCGCCTACACGCTCGGTCTCGGGCTGCCGTTCGTCGTGGCGGCGCTGGCGTACCGTCGGATGCTCGGCGCCCTCGCCTGGGTCAAGCGGCACCACGTCGCCGTGTCCCGGGTCGGTGGCGGGCTGATGCTGCTGATCGGCGTGCTGCTGGTCAGCGGGGTGTGGCAGCTGCTCGTCAACCAGCTGCAGCAGTGGACCGTCGGCTACACGGTGGTGGTGTGATGGTCCTCGACGAACGTCTGGGTCAGCGACCCGACACCGCGCCACCACTGCCGGCCCGCCAGTTCGCTCGCTGGATCTGGCGCCAGCTGGTGTCGATGCGCACGGCGTTGCTGCTGCTCCTGCTGCTCGCGCTCGCGGCGGTGCCCGGCTCGTTCGTCCCGCAGGTCGACGTGGACGCGCAGGCGGTGTTCGCGTTCGCGGAGAAGTATCCGTACCTGGTCGGGACCTTCGAGGCACTCGGGCTGTTCGACGTCTACGCCAGTCCCTGGTTCAGCGCCATCTACCTCCTGCTCATGGTGTCGCTGGTGGGCTGCATCATCCCGCGCACGTTCGTCTACGCCCGGGCCCTGCGGGCGCGTCCGCCCAAGGCACCGCGTCACTTCGACCGAATGCCCGCCTCGGGTGCCTTCGACACCGACGCGGACCCCGACGTGGTGGTGGGCCGGGCCGTGCGGGCGCTGCGGAATCAGCGCTACCGCGTCGACCGCGACGCCGGCACCAGCGAGGGACCGGTGCCACACCTCGGGGTGGTCCGCGCGGAGAAGGGCTACCTGCGCGAGGCCGGCAACCTGGTCTTCCACGTCAGCCTGGTCGGCGTCCTGGTCGGCGTGGCTGTCGGCTCGCTGTTCGGCTACCGCGGCAGCGCGATCGTGGTCGAGGGAGAGGGCTTCTCCAACACCCTCACCCAGTACGACGACTTCACCTCCGGTGCGCTGTTCGAGCCCTCGGACCTGCCGCCGTTCTCGGTGGCGTTGGAGGAGATGAACGTCAGCTTCTGGATCGACGGGACCCAGCGCGGCGCGCCGCGGCTCTTCGAGGCGGTGGGATCGGTCACGCCTGCTCCGGAGGAGCCTGCCGAACCCTTCGACATCACGGTCAACAACCCGCTGCAGATCGACGGCACCTCGGTCTTCCTGGTCGGACAGGGGTACGCGCCGATCGTCACGGTCCGCGACTCCGACGGCGAGGTGGTGTCCTCGGGTGCCGTCCCGTTCCTGCCGGCGGACCCCACGTACACCTCCAACGGCGTGCTCAAGATCTCCGCCACAGACCCCCAGCTGGGCCTCGAGGGCTTCCTGGTCCCGACCACCGGGGTGCTCGACGACGGCACCATCGTGTCGGTCTTCCCCAGCGCCTTCGACCCGACGCTCAGCTTCTTCGCCTGGGAGGGCGACCTGGGCCTGGCCGACGGCAGTCCGCAGTCGGTCTACTCGCTGGACAAGGAGCAGCTGACCCGTGTCGAGGGTGCAGACGGCGAGGCGCTGCGCATCAACCTCGGTCGCGGTGAGTCCGTCGAGCTGCCCGGCGGTGGGGGCAGTGTCAGCTTCGACGGGATCAGGAACTTCGCCCGCTTCCAGGTCGCGCAGGCACCGCTCAAGGAGTTCACGCTGGCCGCCGCGGTCGCCGGGATGGTCGGCCTGCTGGGGTCGCTGTTCCTGCGTCCGCGCCGGGCCTGGGTACGGGTGCGGGAGGTCGACGGGCGTACCGTGGTCGAGGTCGCGCGCCTCGACCGGGTGTCCGGGGCGGATCTGGGGGCCGACGTCGACGACCTCGTCGCCGCTGTCAGCGGCGAGGGCGTCGCGCGAGGAACGAGCGGGAAAGACCGAGCGCGACGTGCATGGCTGAGCGGCGAGGGCGTCGCGCGAGGAAGGGACCCCGAGTCATGAGCGTCGAGCAGTGGGCCACGCTGTCGGACCAGGCGTTCGACGGTGCTGCCGTCGTGCTGGCCCTGGCCTGGATCGCACACCTCGTGGAGTACGCCGCCAGCCGCAAGGTGGCGTATGCGGCCTCGCCGGTCACGGTGGGGGCAGCTGCCTCGCCCACCCCGACCGAGCTGCCCGAGCCCGAGCGCCGCGCCACGCTGTTCGGACGCATCGGCGTCGCGCTGAGCGTCCTGGGCACGGGGGTCCTCGGCCTCGGTGTCCTGGCCCGCGGGACTGCGGCACAACGGGTGCCCTGGGGCAACATGTACGAGTTCGCGACCACCGGCGTCTTCCTCGCGATGGTCCTCTACCTGGTGCTCGTGAAGCTGCAGGGGATCGCCTGGCTCGGGCCTGTGGTCACCGGGTTCGCGGTCACGGTGCTCGGGCTGTCGCTGCTGGTGTACACGCCGGTCGGGCCGCTGGTGCCGGCGCTGGACTCGCACTGGCTGGTGCTGCACGTAGTTGCTGCGGCGATCGCCGGTGGAGCCTTCGTGGTGGGCGCCGGCGCCTCGGCGTTCTTCCTGGTGAAGTCGCGCGCGGAGCGCCGCACGCCGGTGGACCAGCGGCACGGCTACCTGTGGCGGCTCCCGACAGCGGACTCGATGGACCGGCTCGCCTACCGCGTGCACGCCTTCGCGTTCCCGATCTGGACGTTCGCCGCGCTGATCGCCGGTCCGATCTGGGCGTACTACGCCTGGGGTCGCTTCTGGGGTTGGGATCCCAAGGAGGTGTGGGCGTTCATCACCTGGACGGTCTACGCCGGCTACCTGCACGCGCGAGCGACCGCCGGGTGGCGCGGCAAGGGAGCCGCAATCATCGCGCTGATCGGCTTCCTGACGTTCGTGTTCAATTTCGTGGGCATCAACCTCTTCGGCTCCGGGCTGCACGCCTACGCGTTCTGAGCCTGGCCCGCGGTTTACCAGGGTCCCCGGCTACCCGGGATCGTACGGGTGGTGCCGGCCGTCGTGCGCGGACTCAACCCGTGGGCTGCTCGCCCGGATCACTGTCCGGGCCCTTGCGAGGGCGCTTGCGACGGTCGATCTTCCACAGGAAGTCCGGGTCGTCGTCGGGGCCGACCACGCGGGGGCGGCGGCCCGACCCGCTGGGTCGCGAGAAGCGAGGACGTCCGAGCGCGAGCCACGCGATCGGCCCGAGCACCGGGATCAGGACCACCACGACCCACACGACTTTGGGCAGCAGCCGGACGCGAGTCTTCGGCTGTGCGATGACGTCGAACAGGCTGTAGACGCTCAGGACGACGACGACGACGATGATCAGTGCCTTTCCCACATCTTCAGGGTAGGCCGGTAGCGGTGAGGCCGCCCGCGCATCCCCTCATCGGCCCGTACAGAGGCTCTGCCACCCTGGAACCATGGACTCCGAATCCACCGATGACCTACGTCTGGTTACGTTGCAGGACGTACAGGCAGCCGCGGCGCGCATCGCCGACTCGTGCCTGCGCACGCCGGTGCTGAGCGCCGGCGTGGACCTGCCCCGACTGTGGCTGAAGGCCGACTCACTGCAGCCGACCGGAGCCTTCAAGCTGCGCGGGGCGACGAACGCGGTAGCCGTGCTGGATGCCGAGGTACGCGCGCGGGGGGTCGTCACACATTCGTCGGGCAACCACGGGCAGGCGCTCGCGTGCGCGGCCGCACGGGCCGGCGTCACGTGCACCGTCGTCATGCCCGAGGAGTCGGTGGCGGCCAAGGTCGAGGCCACGCGTGCCTGGGGAGCCACCGTGGAGCTCGTCGCCACCGCCGAGCGGGCCAGCACCTGCGCCGCCGTCGCGGAGCGGACCGGGGCGGCTTTCGTGCCACCCTTCGACGACCCGTCGGTCATCGCCGGCCAGGGCACGGTCGGACTCGAGATCCTCGACCAGCTGCCCGGCGTCGAGACGGTGCTCGTGCCGGTCGGCGGCGGCGGGCTGATCAGTGGCATCGCTGCCGCCGTCAAGGGCCTGGCCCCCCACGTGCGGGTCATCGGCGTCGAACCCGAGCTCGCCGCCGACGCGGCCGAGGGCATCACGACCGGGCGTCGTACCCAGTGGCCGCTGGAGCGCACCACCGCAACGATCGCCGACGGACTGCGCGGCAGCAGCGTGGGCGTCCTCAACTGGGCGCACCTGCAGGCCCATGTCGACGGGATCCTCACGGTGGCCGAGGCCGACATCGTGGCGGCCGTCCGCGCCATCGCCCGGCGCGTGCGGCTGGTGGCCGAGCCGAGCGGGGCGGTCAGCACGGCGGCCTACCTGGCCCATCCCGACCGGGACTCCCTGGGTCGTACGGTCGCCGTGGTCTCCGGGGGCAACGTCGACCCGGCCGCGTACGCCGGCATGCTGAACACGTCGAGTCTCGGCGCCGCCCGTACCGACCCTCGGGCCGTCAGTCGATGAAGCCGTTCGTCCTCTACACCCTGGCCCGCCTCGGGCTCTTCGTCGGTGCCCTTGCGGTCGTGGTGCCGGTCATGGCGCTGATCGGGTTCCCACTGACCGCGGCAAATCTCCTGTGGGGTGCTCTGGTCTCGCTGGTCGTCTCCGCGGTGCTGTCGCTGAAGCTGCTCGGCGGCCTGCGGGAGGACTTCGCCGCGTCGGTGACCGCGCGGGCAGAGCGGATCCAGGGGCGGTTGGACGAGGCCCGGCGCAAGGAGGACGGTAATGATGTCGACTAGCCCGACCACCTGCACACCTTCCCGCTACCCGGACC
>Ga0136630_1000133_pt1 | contig 23155 bp, 25 predicted proteins | sample AntDrymUQ5682106_2_FD_105496 | JGI IMG/M metagenome (GOLD analysis project Ga0136630, IMG submission 105496) | Polar desert sand microbial communities from Dry Valleys, Antarctica - metaG UQ568 (21.06) | ecosystem: Environmental > Terrestrial > Soil > Desert | place: Antarctica: Dry Valley...
CAGCAACGAACCGCCAATCCAAAGGCTGGGTCATCGTCCGTGCTGAATGGTTCGGCGCAGGCCACCGCAGAGGTTGCCTCGGCCGGTTGTGCCCCCGACTCGCGGCCGATGATGGATCCCGAACGCCGCGCCGACGTGTTGCTGAGGCTGGCAAAGGCGGCCGGGCAGGTGCAGGGCGTGGCCCGCATGATCAATGACGACAGGTACTGCGTTGACGTGCTCACCCAGATCGCGGCAGCCCAGAAGGCTCTGGACGGTGCGGCACGGGTGATCACGCGCAACTACCTCGAGCGATGTGTCACCGACGCGATCACCAGCGGCGACCCTCTCATCTATGACGAGGTGATGAAGGTCATCGACCGCCACCGCTGAGCCTGTCGACTGTCTCGCTCGCATTGTCTCGTCGCCCCAGGAGTACTGATGTCGAACACCCGCAAGACCGCCAACCGCCCGCGCTCTGGCTCGACGACCGCGAGTAAGGACCGGAGCCGCCCCGGCAGCGTTACGGCACGGACCGCCACCGCGAAGTCAGCGCGCCGGTGGTGGCCGATCGCCGCAGCCGCGGCCCTGGTCGTCGGCGGGATCTACGTGGCCACTCAGTCCGGAGACCCGGGTGGCTCAGATGCGGGCGCGCCGTACGTGGGTGGAGATCTGCACAGCCTGATCGCCATCGACGGTCGGCTCTACGTCGGCGGCCACGACGGTGTCGCGATGTCGACCAACGAAGGTCGGTCATGGGAGGCGGTGTCTTCACTAGAAGGCGCGGACGCAATGGGTTGGGCGCAGACCAGCAGCGGGTTGCTTGTCGGTGGCCACCCCGGCCTGTACACGTCCAACGACAACGGCGCCACGTTCACCAAGGCGACCGGTGACTCGCAGGTCGGTGACGTCCACGCCGTCGGCGCCGCGGGAGACACGGTCTACGTCGCCTCCCCCGAGGCCGGGCTGCTGGCCAGCAGCGACGGCGGCGCCACCTGGACGTCGCGCAACGATGCGGTGGGGCAGACGTTCATGGGCACCATCCTGGTCGACCCCTCCGATCCAGAGCACCTGATCGCCCCGGACATGCAGAACGGGGCGGTCACCAGCAGCGACGGAGGACGAACGTGGACCACGATGGGCGGGCCCGGCGCAACGATGTCTGTCGCGTGGGACACGTCCGACACCCAGCGGCTGATCGCGGTGGGCATGGACGGTGGCGCCCTCAGTCGCGACGGAGGAGACACCTGGACCGAACTGCCGCTTCCCGACGGGACCTCGGCGGCCACCTTCTCCGAGGACGGCACCACCCTATATGCCGCCGCGCTGGACGGCGACGCCGCCCGGGTCTCCCTCAGCACCGACGATGGACTGACCTGGAGCGAGCTCTAGACCCCCAGCCGCCCCACCTGCCTTACTCAGCGGCGGGGCGTGAATCCACGTCGAAGTTCCCGATGTGTCGCTGCATGTTTTTGCGGGCGCAGCCGCCGCATCAGGCCCGGACCCCGGGAGGAGATAGTCGCGGTGATCGCGACGTCTGCGGCTCCGCCCCGGCGGAAGACCAACGCCAACGCCGGGAGTCCCGGTGGACCTCATCAGACCTGGTGCTCTCTGTCCGTGCCGAGTGCCGTCGGCCGCGTCTATGGCACGGGCGTGGTGCGCTGCGCGGCCTGCTCACGCCGCTGCTCGTCCTGCTTGCGCCTCCCGTACCGGGTCATCCCCGGCGGTTTGTAGAGGTTCAGCACCTGGATCGCTAACAACACCACAAGGCCGAGTCCGGGATGGAAAAGGTCACCCCCGAGCTCCTCGAGTTTGGCACCTGTCGCCACTCGCGCTTCGTCTGCCAGGGAGCTCGAGCAAGACCACAGTGGCAAAGGTGGTGAGGGAACTCGGGGCGCTCCTGCATCGGGGTGAGCAGGTCACCAGGGCGCAGCAGCAGCTCCTCGACCTGTTCCGAGACCTGCTGGCCGAGGTCGCAGCCTCCGGCAACCTCCGAGACGACGTCGCGCCCGACGAGCTCGCGAGTTACTGCCTGCACGCCCTCTCCGCAGCCAGCAGCCTCCCGTGCGAAGCTGCGGTCCGCCGGCTCGTCACCGTCACCCTCGCTGCGTTACGCCCCCCGCACTGACTTGCTCCGGTAGTCCGAGGAGCGTCCGCGGACATGGGCCCGCGCAGCCAACCGTGAAACGAGACCGTTCTGGGACGGCAATATCGGCGACTGGTCATGTCGGTCCGCTACTGGGACTGTCAGCCCCCCAATCGGGGGTTGACAAGGCTATCCCGATCACCACGGACTCCGCCATCGCGGCGCCACCTACCCCCGGCTTGGGTCCTTTGGCCTGCTGTTCTGCCAAGGTCTCTGTACGCACTAACCGGGCGCGACGACAATGATGTCGACGGGCCACCTGGCCGGACACGCCAGACCTCGGCTCGGTGAGGATCGTCGGCCAGCGCGACTGGCGCTTTTCGGCATCCCGGTCGTCGGCACGCTGTCGGCGTGGCTGCCGTGGCAGGCCTACGACGACCGTCCGATCTTCTCGTTCTACGCCGTGATGATGCGGCCGTTCATGGTCGTCGCGGTCGCCCTGGTGTGCGGCAGGCTCATCGGGCGCTCCCGCGCACCGACGCCTCGGCGTACGGCGGGGGTGGTGGTCGCCGGCTCGTTCCTGGTCCTGGTGCTGCTCAACTTCGCGTGGTTCTGGCCGATCTACACCAACCAGCTGCTCACGCACTCGGAGTGGCTGGACCGGGTCTGGTTCGAGTGCTGGATCTGAGGCCGCTCACCGCAGGAGAGCCCGGTCGTTTGGCCGACCGCGCGACACTTAGGTCCATGAGCCCCCAGCCACGCGTGCGTCGTGCCAGGACGGCGCTGGCCGTCTCCATACTCGTGTCGGCCCTCGCGGGGTGCGGCGGGTCCGGCGCAGAGCCCGAGGAGGGTGGCGCCGCCGAGCCCGACTCGGCTCCCGAGCTCACCGTGCCGCCCGCAGGGGATGTCGCCGAGGTAGGCAGCGAGCCACAGGGCCTGGTTTACGACCCGATCAGCGGGACGCTGTCGGTGGCGGTGCGCGAGCCCGACCGGCTGCTGGTGCTCGACCCCGAGACGCTGCGGCCCGAGCGCGACCTCCCGCTGCCGGCCCGCACCCGTCATCTCCAGGTCGTCCCCGGCGGAGGCACGGTGCTCGTCCCCAGCGAGGGCGCCGACCGCGTGCTGCAGGTCGACCCCGCCTCCGGGGAGACCACGGTGGTCGCCACCGGGAACTACCCCCACGACGCGGCGGCCGCCGGCAACGGGGACCTGGCCGTGGCCGAGGAGTTCGGGGGTTCCATGTCGGTCTACCGAGACGGCGAGCGGCTGCGGACCTTCGACGACCTGGTGCAGCCGGGTGGCGTGGTCGTCGACGGCCGTACGGCGGTCGTCGTCGACGTCGAGGACGACACGGTGACCAGCTACGACCTCGACGCGTTGACCCGGGTCGAGCGGCTCACGGTCGGCGAGGGCCCCACACACGTCGCGTCCCTCGGCGACGGCCGGGTCGCCGTGACCGACACCGTGGGGGACGCCGTCGTCGTCTACGACGTCGACCCGCTCGAGGAGGTGGCCCGCCTGCCGCTCGACGGGAGCCCGTACGGCCTCGCCGCCGACTCGCGCAGCGACACGGTGTGGGTGACCCTGACCGGGCGGAACGAGGTCGTGGGGCTGGATGTCTCCGGCGAGACACCCGAGGAGATCGACCGGTACCCCACCGTGCGGCAGCCCGACACCGTCGCGGTCTCCCCCGGCGCGGACGCGGTGTGGGTCACCGGCCGCAGCGACGGGGTGGTGCAGCGTGTCGAGCGCTGACCGTCGGGCGCAGACGTCGGCGTGGCTGTCCGGGACGCTGCTGGTCCTCGTCCTGCTCGCCGGGTGCGGCGGGGGGAGCCCGACCGGTTCTGGCGACGGTGACGCAGCCCGCTTCCCCGACGTGACGGGGGTCGAGATGACCCGCGCCGACGACCGCACCTACACGCTGGAGGTCACGATCAGCTCCCCCTACGACTCGCCCGAGCGTTACGCCGACGGTTGGCGGGTGCTCGGCGAACACGGCGAGGTGCTGGGCGAGATGACGCTGGCCCACGACCACGCCGATGAGCAGCCCTTCACCCGCACCCAGACCGGCGTCGCGATCCCCGAGGAGGTCACCAGGGTCGAGGTGGAGGGCCGCGACTCCGTCAACGGCTACGGCGGCGCCACGGCCAGAGTCGACGTCCCCCGCTGAGCGCGGGGCTCGGCGCTCACCGAGCGCGAGGCACACTGGAGGCATGTCCCCTCTGCGCACCACGGTCCTCGCGCTGATCGCGCTCCTGGCTCTCACCGCGAGCGGCTGTGGGGCGCCGACCTCCGAGGACGCTTCCGACGCCTCCGGGTCCGCCGTGGGCCAGAAGGCCGACCTCGGGTTCAGCGCCACCACCCTCGACGGCCGCTCGTTCGAGGGTACGAGCCTGCGTGGCCAGCCGACGGTGCTGTGGTTCTGGGCGCCGTGGTGCTCGACCTGCCGTCAGCAGATCGACGCGGTGGTCGACGTCGCCGAACAGTACGACGGCGAGGTCGAGGTCGTGGCCGTCGGCGGCCGCGACGACCAGGCGTCGATCCGCGAGGTCGCGGCCGACATCCCCGGCGTCACCCACCTCGTCGACCGGGACCTCGAGGTGTGGCGCCACTTCGGGGTCACCAGCCAGAGCGTCTACACCCTCATCGACGCCGACGGCACCGTGGTGTCCGAGGGCTATCTCACCGACGACGAGCTGCGGGCCGAGGCCGCAGAGATCGCGGGCTGGCGGCCGGACGGAAGCGCCCACGCGCCTCCGGTGGAGTGCCGCGAGTGACGGCCGGGCGCTCGAGCTGCTCTCCCAAGAGGTTCGCAGCCGCGGTTCGTCGTCTTCCACGCCGACATGAGCAAACCTCAGGTGGGCGTCGATACGTCGTGGAACGAGATCACGCCATGCAACCTGAATCTGGATCGCTTGGCTCAAGCGGCGAAGGAGGGCGTTCACGCGGCGGGCGCTATGCCCCTGCAGTTCGGAACGATCTCGGTTAGCGATGGTATCTCCATGGGTCATGAAGGCATGCATTACTCGCTGGTTTCTCGTGAGGTCATCACCGACAGTGTCGAGACGGTGATGCAGGCTGAGCGGTTCGATGGATCCGTCTCCTGGCCGGATGCGACAAGTCGTTGCCCGCGATGCTGATGGCCGCCGCGCGACTGGATCTGGCGTCCGTTTTTGTCTACGCCGGGACCGCCCTGTCCGGACGCGCAGCGCTTTCCGACGGCCTGGAACACCAGCTGACCATCATTGACGCCTTTGAGGCGATCGGGGCGTGCCAACAGGGACGTCTGCCAGAGTCAGACCTGATAGCAATCGAACGCAACTACTGTCCCGGCGAGGGTGGCTGCGCGGGAATGTATTCGGCCAACACGATGGCGAGCCTCGCCGAAGCGTTGGGGATGGCGTTGCCCGGCAGCGCAGCCCCTCCTGCCACTGATCGACGGCGCACTGGGATCGCTCGCCGCTCCGGCGAGGCGGTTGTCGGCCTTTTGAGAGCGGGCATCACGAGCAGACAGATTCTGACTCGACCCGCCTTCGAGAACGCGATCGCTTTGCTCATGTCGCTAGGCGGATCAACCAACGCCGTTCTCCACCTCTTGGCGATAGCGAATGAAGCCGACGTGCCGCTGTCTCTCGAGGACTTCTCTCGCATTGGGAGCCGCGTTCCCCACCTTGCGGACGTGAAGCCGTTCGGGCGTCATGTGATGGTGGACATCGATCGTGTGGGAGGCATTCCTGTTGTGATGCGCACTGTGCTCGAGGCAGGGCTGCTGGATGGGGATGCACTGACGGTGACGGGTCGCACTATCGCGGAGAACCTGCAGGACGTGCGGCCCGCCGATCCGGACGGAACGGTGCTGCGACATGCAAGCGAGCCTCTGCATCCGACGGGTGGGCTGACTGTACTGAGGGGCTCCCTTGCGCCTGACGGGGCAGTTGTGAAGTCCGCCGGCATACCGGCAACCACAACCACCTGCATCGCCAAGGTCTTCGACGGTGAACGCGCGGCGCTGGACCCCCTTGCCGCTGGGGTGATTGAGGCCGGGGACGCCATGGTGATCCGCTATGAGGGCCCCAAGGGTGGACCGGGAATGCGAGAAATGTTGGCTGTGACGGGGGCGCTCAAGGGCGCAGGACTGGGCCAGGAACTTCTGCTACTGACTGACGGCCAGTTCTCCGGTGGAAGCACGGGGTTGTGCGTGGGACACATTGCGCCTCAAGCCGTCGACGGCGGACCGATCGCGTGGACACGCGACGGGGACAAGGTGCACCTCGACACCACCAAGGGCACCTTGGATCTACTCGTCGACAAGCATGAGCTGCGTGCTCGGCAGGAACAGGGACTACCGGAACGCCCCCCACCTCCGCGTGGAGTGTTGGCGAAGTACGCACGATCGGTTGGGTCTGCCGCCCGAGGCGCCGTTTGCACGTGACCGCTCTGACATGCGACGAGCGCCCACGCTGCCTACCAGCGTCCGCGGCTCCAGACACACTTGACAGGCTGTGCCGCGGCGCGATTGCGTTAATACTGGGGGCACGTGCCCTCCGGACCGCAGGGGTTGAGGAAGATGGCTGAGGATTTTAGTCGCGGTAAGACATATCGGACACTCGACGAGCAGGCCGAACGGCTGTCGCCTGCGGAGGAACGTTTCGAGCGCGGCCGCCGTACCATCGGGCTCTTCCTCGGCCCGCCTGCCTTTCTCCTGATGCTGCTGCTGCCGTTCGACCTGAGCTGGGAACAGCAGGCACTCGCAGCGATCATGGTCTTCACAGTCATCTACTGGCTGACCGAGGCAATCCCCATCCCCGTGACGGCCGTCCTCGCCATGGCGATGTGCGTGTTGCTCGCAGTGGCGCCCGTCGATGACGTGTTCGCGGCGTTCGGCAGCTCCACGTTGTTCGTGTTCATCGGCGCTTTCATCATCGCGGAGGCGATGACCACCCACGGGCTGGACCGTCGCTTCGCGTTCGGGGTGCTCTCGCTGCCAGGCGTGAGCAAGTCGACCTACGGCATCATCATCGCGTTCGGTGCGATCGGTATGGCGGTCAGCGCGTTCATCTCCAACACTGCTGCCGCGGCGATGCTGCTCCCCATCGGTCTCGGCATGATGGGTGCCCTGTCCGGTCTGATCACCGAGCAGACCGGCGAGTCCGACCCGACCAAGCTGCGCTTCGGCACGGCGTTGATGTTGATGATCGCGTACGGCGCCAGCGTCGGCGGTCTCATCACACCCATCGGCAGCCCGCCGAACCTGATCGGCATCGGCTTCATCGAGGAGCAGACCGGGACCAGGATCTCGTTCTTCGAGTGGACGGTCATGGCGCTACCGATCGTGCTGCTCATGTTCGTCGCCCTCTGTGTCGTGTTGATCGCCCTGAACCGCCCCGAGATCAAGCAGATCCCTGGAGCCGCCAAGTATGTGACCGACGAGCGTAAGAAGCTCGGGTCGATGTCGGCCGGTGGACGCAACACCTTGTTCGTGTTCGCGCTCGCGGTCACGTTCTGGATCCTGCCCGGCATCGTCGGCCTGATCTCCGGGGACGAGTCGGCGATCTACACGTCGGTCAGCGAGCGTCTCGATGAAGGCGTGGTCGCCATCACCGCCGCGGCACTCCTCTTCGTCCTTCCGGTCAACTGGGCGGAGCGTAAGTTCACCCTGAACTGGAATCAGGCGGTGAACATCGACTGGGGAACGATCCTGCTGTTCGGCAGCGGCATCGTGCTGGGCACTCTGCTCTCCGACACGGGTCTGGCAGAGGTGCTCGGCGAGGGTCTGGTCAACTCACTCGGAGTCTCCAGCCTCATCGCGATCACCACCCTCTCGGTGGTGATCGCGGTGCTCATCTCCGAGACGACCTCCAACACAGCCAGCGCCGCGGTCGTCGTCCCGATCGTGATCCCGATCGCGATCGCTGCCAACGTCGACCCGATCATCCCGGCGATCGCCGCCACCTTCGGCGCGTCTTACGGTTTCATGCTGCCTGTGTCGACACCACCCAACGCGATCGTCTACGGGTCCGGTCTCATCCCCATCACCAAGATGGTCCGATCCGGCGTGGTCTTCGACATCGTCGGGATTGTCCTCGTCGTGATCGGCGTGTCCCTGATGGCCAAACTCGTAGGACTGGCGTGACCACGATCCACCCACGGCGGACAGGCCTGGGTCGAAACGCCCGCCGCCGTGTCCTTCTGGCCCCTTCCTGAGGTACGGCTCGCTCACCGGCTGCATACTGAGCGCCCCACGGTCAGTCGCAGAGAACGTCGTGCGGCATACCGCGGGCGATGGTCGGGGCCCGGGAGCTGCCGCAGGCAGCGGACTTCATGTCTGCATGCTGGCACAGACCGGACGCTGAGCCGTGCGCTACCCACAGTGGACCCGCCCGGAGGCGTGGTCGTCAACGGTTTGGGTACCGTGACCACGGGTATCCGCTACAAGATCACCGCATAGTCCGGCATGGACACCATGCCGGCTCCGCACACCCAGCCGAGGAGGAGACATGACGACCACGCCGCAGGAGCCCCTGAACGACGACGACATGCAGACCACAAGTGACGACCCCGTGGGCACGCCCGCGCCCGACGCCGACGCCGACGGCACCGACGGCGACAGCGCCGACACGACCGACGGCGACTCGAGCGACGGTGACTCGAGTGACGGTGGAGACGGCGGCGACGCCGACAGCACCGACGCCTGACGTTGCACGCACTTGATCTCCTGAGCGGCGACGCCCGGGCCTTCCTCACCACGGCCTGGGCGTCGCACGTCCACATCCACAAGGCCGACCCGGACGACGTGATCGGCCTGCTGTCGCTCGACGACGTCGACCGGCTCCTGACCAGCTCTGCGCTACGCACCCCCGCGTTGCGCATCGCCAAGGACGGTGCGGTCCTGCCGAGCTCGGCGTACACCCGCTCCGCAACGATCGCCGGCGCACCCCTCTCCGGCCTCGTCGACGCGCGCAAGGTGGTCGACCTTTTCGACGGTGGCGCAACGCTCGTGCTGCAGGGGCTGCACCGCTACTGGGAGCCGCTCACCCAGCTGGTCCGAGACCTCGAGCTCGCCCTGGGCCACCCGTGCCAGGCCAACGCCTACCTCACTCCCCCGGGCTCGCAGGGGTTCGCACTGCACAGCGACACCCACGATGTGTTCGTCTTCCAGACGCACGGCGCGAAGCAGTGGGAGGTAAAGGACGACGGCGAGCAGCTCGACGTGTTGATGGAGCCCGGCACGAGCATGTACCTGCCCACCGGCACCCCACACGCCGCCCGCACCCAGGACACGGCCTCCCTCCACGTCACCGTCGGCATCAACCAGTCCACGTGGAGACAGCTCCTGCAGCGGGCAGCCAACGACGTCCTTGCCGACGAGGCGTACGACGACCGGCTCCCGGTGGGCTACCCCGACGATCCCACAACCCTGGCCAGTGAGCTCGCCGACCGGGTCTGTGCCCTCGCCGAGTCCATCAGCAAGCTCGATGTGGACGCGCTCGCCGGCCAAGAGGCGCGCCGCTTCCTCACCACGCGCAACGCCGTGCTGCGAGGCTCGCTCGTCGACAGCCTGCACGTCAGCGAGCTCGATGACAACACGATCGCCGTCCGACGCCCAGGCGCCGTCTGCGTCGTGCGGCCGGCGCCCGGCGACGACCACGTCCTGCTGCTGCTAGGCGACCGCGTGCTCCGCCTGCCGGTGAGGCTGACCGAGGTGCTTGGGTTCATCCGCGAGCAGCCCCGCCTGCGTCCACGTGACCTCTCCGACTGGCTCGACCCGCAGAGCCGACTCGTCCTGGTCCGTCGTCTGGTTCGCGAAGGCCTGCTGCGGGTGTCTGCTTGACGCCGCTTCGCTGCGCCGCAGGAAGTGCCGCGCGAGACGAGCCGGCGTACGGCACCGCGTCGGTCGTGAAGGGATTTCTGCTCATCGAGTACGTCGGCGCCTGGGGCCGGGACGCGTTGCGCGACTCCCGGCTGCCGGAGGCAGTCAAGGTCTCCATGCGCGAGTCCTCTCGACGTCTCGGCATCAAGGCGCTGCTGATCCGCCGGCACGAGCGAAAGCGGACGGGCGCCACCGGCTGTCGCATCTTCGCGGCGTACGCCCACCCGCACACCCCCTGGATGGAGACGACGACGCTGGTCGAGGTCGAGGAGCTCCTCGACCTCGACCTCGCGCCGCTGAGCCAGGGCCGCAGCCTCGGCCTCACGTCGCACTCCGCTCCCGTGTTCCTCACCTGCACCCACGGCCGCCACGACACGTGCTGCGCCGAACGGGGTCGGCCGGTCGCCAAGGCGCTTGCCGACGGCTACCCGGACCACGCCTGGGAGGTGTCCCATATCGGCGGCGACAGGTTCGCAGGCAACGTCCTCGTCCTTCCCGACGGCCTCTACTACGGTCGCGTCGAGCCGTCGAACGCCGCCGCCGTCGCGGCCGACCACCTCGAGGGCCGGCTCAGCGTCGACCTGCTGCGGGGCCGCTCCGGCTACCCCTTCGCCGTCCAGGCAGCCGAGTGCTTCCTGCGCACCGAGCTCGCCGAGACCGGCGTGGCTGCCCTGCGACTCCGGTTCCGTGAGCGTCACGGCTCCGACTGGGACGTCACGTTCGACGTGTCCGGACGGGTCTGGCACGTCCGGCTGCGGGTGGGGATGCGCGATGCAGAACAGCTCACCTGCACGGCCCAGCGCCTTGACGCCGCTCCGACGTACGAGCTCCTCGACATCACCCACGGCTGATCACGGACACGCGATCTCGTGTCGACCCCAGATCTCGCGTCGACATCGCCGCTCAGTCGCGGACCTCGAAGCCGGTCAGTCCGGTGGACTCCTGGTCGCTGACGTCGACCCGCTCGACCTGAGCGTGCGACGGGCCAGACTCGCACCAGCGGCACATCTGCTCCACCGCAGCGGCGTCCCCCTCGAACACGGCTTCGACGGTGCCGTCGCCGCGGTTGCGCACCCAGCCGGCAACACCGACCCGCTCGGCCTCGTGGCGGCAGGCGTCGCGGAAGAACACGCCCTGCACGTCTCCGTGGACCACGACCCTTGAAGCGACCATGCCACGAACCTACCCAGCCGCCCCCGTGGCGCGAACGGCACTGCGGGAGGCTGCCCGTCAGGTAGGCGGGACAGGGTAGGTTCTCGCCATGCCGGTGGTCTCGACGCACAGCGTGACCATGGGCCCTGACACCGTCACCAAGACCTACGGCTCATGGTCGAGAGGCGAGCCGCGGCGGGAGTGGGCGGTGGCAGGCTCGTCGGGGGCTCGACCGAGGCGGCGATGTGGGGTGCTGTGCAGCTGGTCGGCGCGAGGACGGCGAGCGCGGCAGCGTCGTCACGTTGCTGTGTGACAGCGGCGGGCGCTACCAGAGCAGGGACTACGACGACGCATGGCTCGCCGCCGAGGGACTCGACCTCACGCCGTACACCGCCGAGCTCGACGCGTTCCTCGGCACGTGACCGCACGGGTTGCTCAGCGAGATCCTTCTGCGCCACCGTGAGCCTCGTGGCCGCCGTCCAGGCTCTGGACGACCACGGGAGTAACGTCGACATCATGGACTCCGAGGCGTGGGACGCACGGTATGCCGACGCCGACCTTGTCTGGGGCAACGAGCCGAACCAGTTTGTGCGTGCCCAGTGCGAGACCTTGGCCGTGGGCGTAGCGGTCGACCTGGCCTGTGGTGAGGGCCGCAACGCCCTATGGTTGGCCCGGCTCGGGTGGCAGGTCACCGGTGTCGACTACTCCGCCGTGGCGATCGAGCGCGCTGGGATCCTGGCAGCCCAGGTGGGTGCCAGGGTGGCGAGCCGACTCACCTGGCGGGTTGACGACGTCGCCACTATGCAGCTGCGCGCTGAGAGTGTCGACCTGGCACTCGTCAGCTATGTGCACCTGCCGGCCGGGCAGCGCTCCAGCCTGATGCTGAGAGCGGCGCTGGCCGTGCGGCCCGGAGGGCACGTGATCGTCGTCGGCCACGACCGGCGGAACCTGCGCGAGGGCGTGTCGGGCCCGCAGGACGAGCGGCTGCTCTACGACCCTCTCGAGCTGCGCAGCCTCTTCGCCGGCATCCCGGCGACCAGGGTCGATGTGGCCGAGACGGTCGAGCGGCATACGGCCGACGGGGTCGCGCTGGACACTCTGGTCAGGGTGCGTCGCATCTGATCGGAAGCCGCCGCCAAGGATCCGACTCTGAGGGGGTCAGGACAGGGGGTCAGGGCAACACGAGAGCCGGATCCTTCACGCCTGCTTCCAGATCCGCCAGCCCACCCTGATCATCGGCAGCTGCAAGGGAAGCCGAGTCAGGGCTACCAGCGTGGCCGCTGTCGAGCGCTGTCGGACGATGTCGGCGGTCATCTGCAGGTTGGCGGGAAAGACCGCCACCAGCACCGCGGCGCTGGCGAGCCCGGCATAACGACGCGTCGACGGGTGCACCAGCCCTGCGACGCATGCCAGCTCGGCAGCACCGCTGACCTGGACGAGAGCGCGGCGGTGCGGCAGTCCTCGCGGAACGATCTGCTCGAACGGCCCCGGTCGTGCGAAGTGCAGGATCCCGCTCGCGGCGAAGAGGGTCACGAGCCCCCACATCTCCCATGGAGGTCGTCGGCACGCCGTCACGACTCCTCGACCGAGACGTCGAGGATGCTGATCGGCTGAGCCGGCGCGCCGTCACCCGCCCCGCCGTCGACCCCTTGCTGAGCAATCCGCTCGACGATGTCGAGGCCCTCCGTCACCGTGCCGAAGATGGTGTAGCCGTTGGGGTCCGGCAGCGACGTCTTGTCGTAGACGAAGAAGAACTGCCCCCCGTTGGTGTTGGGATCCTGACCCCGTGCCATGGCGAGGGTCCCCGGTGGGTAGACGCCGTCCGCTGGGGCGTTCTCGACACCGAAGCTGTAACCCGGGCCGCCGGATCCGGTGCCGGTGGGATCGCCGCACTGGAGGACGAAGATACCGGCGGTCGTCAACCGGTGGCAGGGGCTGTCGTCGTAGTAGCCGTCCTGCGAGAGGAAGCGGAACGACGCGACGGTCTGGGGCGCCGCCTCACCGTCGAGCTCGACCACGATGTCTCCACAGCTGGTGACGATGGTCGCGGTCGAGGCCGCACCGCCCGCCTCGGCCGGGTCCGGGGCCTCCGCGTATGTCTTCGGCCGCGCCGGTGGAGCGGGCGGTTCCGCGCACTCGCCCAGCCCCGGCTCCTGACTCTTCGGAGCATCCGTCGGAGCCTGCCCAACGCCTTGGGCGTCGGTCGGCTGCGACTCCGAGCCAGTCTGGTCGTCTCCTCCGGCCTGCACCGAGACGAAGACGACGGCCCCGATGCACAGCAGTACGACGACAGCGACGACGACCTGCGTGGTCAGCGGAGTCGCCTGCTTCTGAGGCGGGCGGCTTGAGCGGCGCGTGTTCGACATGCCGCACACCCTACGAGACGGTCGGTGCGAGACGACGAACGTCCCCTCCACGGCGGGGGTCGGCGCCCGGACCGCTCAGGCCGATCGCTGCCACGCCACCGAAGTACGAGTCGAGCGCAGGCCAGGACACCACCTCGTCGGTCGTGCGGAGCGCGGCCAGCACGGCGTCGCTGACTCCGGGCTCGACATGCACCCGCCCCGGAACTGGGTTGAGCCGAGGGGCATCGATGGCGTCCTGCACCGGCATTCGGTGATGGACGACGTTGACGAGCACCTGGGTGAGCGCTGACCTGATCCGGCTCCCGCCCGCCGCGCCCGCGACCAGGACGGGGGCGTCGGCACCGAGCACCACCAGCGGTGACATCATCGAGCTCATCCGCTCCCCCGGCTGCAGCTCGTGACGCAACAGTTCGCCCTCACCCAGCATGGAGTTCAGATGGATGCCGTAGTCCGGCAGCCAGACCCCGGACGACAGCCCCAAGCTCGTCGTGACCGCGCACGCATTCCCCTCAGTGTCACACACCGCCAGACTCGTCGTGTCGCCCCGTCGCGAGACTCCCCGCAAGACCGAGACGAGCCGCGTGGCGAGCTCCGCGTCGTCGCTGCACACGTCGAACCTGTCGAGTGTCGACAGCAGGTCGTCCAGGTCATCGCCTCTGGCCATCACGTCCACCCCCGCCACGGTGACGTGGCGCGGGATGGTGTCGCGCACTTCGTACGCCGCCAGGTCTGGAGCCGACAGGTCGCCTAGCTCCCCAACCGCGCGAACCATCTGCTCCGCAACCGGGCCACGGTAGAAAGCCTTCGCCCCCTCGTCGCGGAGCAGGCGAAGGGAGCGGTCGAGCCCGGGATGGAAGAGCCGCGACCCACCGGGCAGGGCCGCCCCGTCGCGGCCGTAGACCGACGTTCCGCCACCGATGAGCATCGCGGGGGCGATGGTCGAGAGCACCTTGGCGTGCATCGGGGCGAGGGTGACGCCGCGCTCGGCATGACGGATCGACGGGGCCAGGACGGCGGGCCACGACAACCGGCCCCACCTTCGATGCAGGGCCTCCACTCCGGCGGGGAGGCCGGGTACCGCCACCGTCGCCGGACCGACGGCGTACGGGATGACCTCTCCCCCGAAGTCGATGGGGATGTGCTGGACCTGCGCACTCCGACGGCCGGCTAGACCGGGGACCGCGACGAAGAAGTCGAGACAGCTCACCGTCGACGTCGCGGCGTCGAAGTACGTCGCAAAGCCACCGCCGCCCAGCCCGGTGAAGACGGTCTCGGCGACGCAGGAGGCGAGCACCATCGCGGCAGCGGCATCACCGGCAGAGCCGCCCTGCTCCAGGATCGTCACGCCGACCTCAGCGGTCACCGTGTTTCCCGCGGCCACGCAGGCAGGGAGCTGTGCCCTGCTCACGTGCCCGCCAGCCTCAGCCGGCACCGCTGTAGTCGCCGGCTATCGGCTGAGACTTACCGAACACAGTGATCCCTTCCTTGGTGACCGTGAAGCCGGAGCGCCGTTGGCCCGACTATGGCCCGACCCTACTGGTGCCTACCTGCGACCGGACACCTGTCGGCGCGCGTTTGGTGGGTCCTGCGGCCGTGATTCGCGCGGTAGGGGGTGTCCGGTCGGGGGGTGTCCGGTCGGGGGGTGTCCGCTCACGGCATGACAAGAGTCCCGACATCCTCGCCTTCGCAGATGCGTCGCATCGCACCGTCAGCGGCAACGTCGAAGATGTGCATAGTCAGCCCGTGCTCCTTCGCCAGCACGAAGGCGCTGACGTCCATCACTTCGATGCCCAGGCGGATCGCGTCGTCGTACGCAAGTCGCTGGTAGCGAACGGCTCGGGCATTGGAGTTGGGGTCGCTGTCGTATACACCATCGACCCCTCGTTTGGCGACCAGAAGCGCACTTGCCTCGACTTCGAGGGCCCGCTGCACCGATGGATAGTCCGTGGTCACGTACGGTTGCCCGATTCCGCCGCCGAGGATGACAACCGACCCCTTGGAAAGGTGCGAGATCGCTCGCAAGCGGATGAACGGCTCAGCGACGCTCTGAATCGGGACTGCAGTCATCACTCGTACGTCGGCATCGGATCTTGCGGTCAGCGCGCCCCGCAGCATCAGCGCGTTCATGACGGTGCCGAGCATCCCGATGTTGTCTGCCTCCGCGCGCCCGATGCCCCAGCCCTCAGCCATCCGGCCACGGAAGTAGTTGCCGCCACCGACGACGACCGCCACCTGGATCCCGAGGTCGCGGACCGCCAGCACCTCGTCCGCGAGATGTCCCAGACTCGGAGGGTCGACGCCCCATCCGGTCGTGCCGGCCAGTGCTTCGCCGCTGAGTTTCAACACCACACGCTCATACCGGGACTGCACACAAACTCCTCAAGCTCTGGTCGCGACCATCGCCAGAACCCTAGACGCAACGCTCATCGACTTGGACCCAGACATGCCGAGCGGCCAGTTCTCCGACGAACCCAGCTCGAGAAGTGCACCGTGCCAGTTTGGACCGTCCTTGCACTCCTGCAGCGCGGAGGCTGCAACGGCGTTCCGACCAGCCTCATCTCCAACCGTCCCCGGAACTGTCGGTTGTCTCGGCCACGATGGTGATGATGTCGTCGGGCAGCGGGCCCGACGGCGACAGATCGGAGGCAGCCAGCCATGGATTGCAAGATCGAGCTCATCTTCGTGCCCGTGACCGATGTCGACAGGGCAATCGACTTCTACGTCGAGAAGGTCGGGTTCACGTTGGACATGCAGGCTCGAGTCGACGAGAACACCAGGTTCGTGCAGGTCACGCCACCCACGTCCGCGTGTTCCATCGCGTTCGGCGAGGGCATCACCGAGATGACTCCGGGGACGCAGCACAGCATCCAGGTCGTCGTGCCCGACGCCGAGGCGGCACGTCGCGAGCTCCTCGGGCGAGGCGTCGACGCGCCCGAGGTGCAGACACTCCCCTGGGGTTCGTTCACCTCGTTCACCGATCCCGATGGCAACACCTGGACCTTGCAGCAGCTGCCGCCGCGAGGGTCCTATGACGAAGTACAGACGGGGTAGCCGGCGCACGGGAAGGCGTCATAGGACTCGCCGAGCTCGAACGGAGTGGAGGCGTCCATCTGACTGACGCTATCGACCGCGCCATGCGAAGACATCCCATCTCGGCCGCGCCCCGGTCCCTGACGTGCCCCATCCCTGCGAATTTCCTTGGCTGACCTCTGCTCGTAGGGCTCGAGGATCAATCGGACAGCGCTAGCCTGGGCCGATGCCGGCCTTCATCAAGTCCGTGACCTTCGACTGCGTGGATGCGGTCAGGCTCGCCCAGTTCTGGGCCGAGGCTCTCGGCTCCAACATCGACGAGGACTCCACCCCGGAGAAGGCGTATGTCGAGGCCGCAGGATGGGGCGGTCCGAACATGTGGTTCAACGCAGTCCCGGAGCCCAAGATCACCAAGAACCGCATGCACTTCGACCTTCGTGCGCCTGGACAAGTCCCCGACGAGGTCCAACGTCTGTCCGGACTGGGTGCGACCGTCCAGCACGCGAGTGCCGACCTCGTGGTGATGACAGACCCCGAGGGCAACGAGTTCTGCGTTGAGTAGTCAGGACTGCGTACGGCAGTCGCTGACGCGTCCCGGCCGTGTGCGCCCGCGCTTGCAATGGCGTTGAGCTCGCACGGGTGGGGCATGATCCCTACGTGCTGACGATTCGAGCGTACGGCCCTGCCGACTACGAGGCCGTCGTCTCCCTCGCCGACAGGCTCGCCACACGCCGCCCTGCGTGGCGGGATCACGATCGCTGGTTGGCTGCGGTGCGCGGCTGGGTGTCAGGATGTCCAGACCGCAGGAGAGCCTGGTCATGCCTTGTTCGTTGCCATCGACGGCGACAGGGTGGCGGGGTTCGCCTCCGTCTCGTCGAGGGCACACTTCAGCGGAGATGTCGACGCCTACATCGGCGAGCTGGTGGTCGCCGAGTGGGCGGAGGGTCGGGGGGTCGGTCGAGCCCTGGTGCAGACAGCCGAGGAATGGGCGAGCAGCAACGGCCACGCTCGGCTGACCCTCGAGACCGGCGCGGCCAACCATCGCGCCCTTCGGCTCTATGCCGAGGCCGGCTACGAGGCCGAAGACGTTCGCCTCACCAAGCAACTCCGGCCCCCGGCATGAGCGCTCACGGGGTGCCGTTCTGCTGCTGGTCGGCGCGTCCGGTCATGACGCCGGCGATTCTCTCAGCTAACCTCAGCAGCTCCGGGTCTGCGCGCCGGCCAGCGACGTAGAGCGGTCCCCCGTGTGGTCCCCGCGGTCGACGGAGCGCAGTTTGTCCACAGCGTTTCTCTCAGCTCTCGGCTGTCCACAGGCAGGGATGAGCGGTTGAGACTGTCGGCACTGATGATTTTATATGAACACGTGTTCGACAGCGCGGAGCCCCCTCGACCGACTCGGTGACGACCTGTCCCAGCTCGGCCAGACGGCCGCGGTCGAGCGCGGACCATCAGGAGCCGGCGACCGGATCAGCGCCCTGCTGACCGCGCGGGCCAAGGTCGAGGCGCTGCTGCTCGACGAGGTGGCGGCGTTCGACGCGTCGGGGGCGTACGTCGAGGCCGGCACACCGACGGCGGCGTCGTGGCTGAGGGCGTCTGGCCGGCTCGGGCGTCGCGACGCCTCCGGCACCGTCCACCAGGCACGCGAGCTGCGCGACCTCACTGCCACCAGCGAGGCGCTGCGAGCGGGATCGATCAGCCGGGCCCATGCCATCGAGATCGTCAAGGCCAAGGAGCGCTCCTGCCTGGACGCCGAGTCGTTCCGCCGATACGAGGAGATCCTGGTCGAGCTGGCCACCCACGCAACCCCCGACGAGGTCAGGGCAGCGGTGGGCCACCTGGTCGAGGCCGAGGCCGAGGCCCCAGACCGCGACAAGGAGCTGCTCGACGCGCTGGCCGACCGGTCCCTCACCCTGCGCCAGGTCGGTGACCTGGTCAAGGTCGACGCGATGATCGACAAGGTCACCGCAGCGGCACTCAGCACAGGTGTCGAGGCGCTGTCGCGGCGCACCCCCGGCGACGACCGCAGCTGGCACGTACGCCGCGCCGACGCGTTCAGCGAGATCGTGATGCTCGGGCTCGAATCCGGGCAGTTGCCGCAGCAAGGCCGGGTCAAACCTCATGTCGACCTCACACTCACGCTCGACCAGCTCCGCGGCATCGACGGCAGCGGGCCGCTGCTCCGGCGGTTCGGGCAGATCCCGAGTGCCACCGCGCAGCGGCTCGCCTGTAACGCCGTGCTCACCCGATTCCTGACAGACCCGCACGGAGAGGTCCTCGACGTCGGCCGCTCCTGTCGGCTCACCAACAGTGCCCTCAACAAGGCAGTCGCGCTGATGTACCACAGCTGCGCCTACCCCAACTGCGCCACCCCGGTCACTTCGTGCGAGATCCACCATCTGTGGTGGTGGTCCAAGGGCGGCGGCACCGACCTGTGGAACCTGCTGCCGCTGTGCAAGCATCACCACATCTTCGTCCACGAGTACGGCTACCACATCCAGACCGGGCTCGACCCAGCCGGCGGCACACTCACAGGCCCGGGTCGATGGCGCTTCGTGTCCCCCACCGGACAACCGATCCCCGACCACCGCAAGACGCTCGAGAGACATGTCGCGCAGCTCACCCTGCTCCCCGACCCGTCAGATCCACCAGACACCGGCTGACCGACGTGCGCGCGCCGCGTTGGTCCTAGCCGTCCATGTCGTCGGGGTCGGGGCCAACCCGGGAGCCTTCGTCGAGCGCGCCGATCTTGGCGTGGTCGTCCTCGTCGAGGCGGATCGTGAAGAGATCCAGGTTGGCGGCCATCCGGTCCTTGTCGACCGACTTCGGGATGATGACGTTGCCGAGGTCGAGGTGCCAGCGCAAGATCACCTGGGCGGGGGTGACGGAGTGCTTGGCGGCCACCTGCTGCAGGGTCGGATCGGCAAGCTTCTCACCACGTGAGATCGGGCTCCATGCCTCCGTCACGATGCCGTGCTGGGCGTCGAATGCGCGGACTTCGCGCTGCTGCAGCCAGGGGTGGAGCTCCACCTGGTTGATCGCGGGCACGGTCTCGGTCTCGTCGAGGAGGCGCTGCAGGTGTGGTGGCTGGAAGTTCGAGACACCGATGGCGCGGACACGCCCGTCGGCATACAGCTGCTCGAACGCCTTCCAGGTGTCGACGTACCTGTCCTTCGCCGCCACCGGCCAGTGGATGAGGTAGAGGTCGACGTAGTCGAGACCGAGCAGGTCACGACTTGCCTCGAACGCCGCGAGCGCCTCGTCGTAGCCCTGGTCGGAGTTCCAGCACTTGGTGGTGACGAAGAGCGCGTCGCGAGGGATATCCGACTCGGCGATCGCCGCACCGACCGCGCGCTCGTTCTCGTAGATCATGGCGGTGTCGATGTGGCGGTAGCCCACGTCGAGAGCCGACGAGACCGCTTGCTTGGTCTCGGCGTCCGGGACGAGGAAGACGCCGAGACCGATCTGCGGAATCTCGACGCCGTTGTTCAAGGTCACGGGGGGGATAGTTGGCATCGTGCCAACGTAGCAGCGCTTCGGTGACGACCACGTCGCAGTCCGGAGCGGGTCGCCCCGCCGTCGCAAAGCCGACCCACCCTCGCCAGGCTGGCCGGTGCGGCTGCGATACGGTCCCCCGATGACCTCGCTGCCCGTCGGTGGGACCGTCCGTCCGCTGGTGCGCTGGGGCGACCCGGTGATGCACCAGCCATGTCGACCCGTCGATGCGTTCGACGAGGACCTGGCCATCCTGGTCGCCGACATGGTCGCCACCATGTATGCCGCCGACGGAGTGGGGCTCGCCGCCAACCAGGTAGGCGTCGACCTGGCCGTCTTCGTCTTCGACTGCCCCGGTGCAGGTGGCGAGACCGGTGCGGGGGTGGTCTGCAACCCGGTCCTCGAGGTCCCCACCGGCAAGGACCGCAATCTCGTCGAGGAGGACGAGGGCTGTCTGTCCCTGCCGGGCGCGTTTGTGGCGTGTGCGCGCTCTGACCACGCCGAGGTGACCGGCGTCGACCAGCACGGACAGCCCGTCCACCACGCAGGCACGGGGTTGCTCTCCCGTTGCCTGCAGCACGAAAGCGACCACCTCGTCGGCACTGTCTTCGCGGACAAGCTCTCGACCAAGGTACGGCGCAGGCTCTACAAGGAGGCGGCGCGCGTCGCCGACGAGTTCCCCGCCGGCTGGCCGATGGGTGAGCACCACTCACGCGAGTGAGCCGTCGAAGCGCGGCGGGTCAACCCGCGTCGAGGACGTAGAGCGGCCGGTGACGGTGCGATCTGACGGCATACATGGCGGAGTCCGCTCGCTTGAGCACCTCCGCCGCGGTCACACCTGGCGAGATCATCGCCATACCGATACTGACACCGATCCGTAGCTCGACACCGTCGACCTCCATCGGGGCACTCAGCGACTCCGAGATGCGCTCAGCGAGTATCTGAGCGGCTTGCTCCTGCAGCGGGAAGCTGACCACCACGAACTCGTCACCGCCGTATCTCCCGGCGGTGTCCTGCGCCCGCACGACCGAGTGCAGGCGCGTTGCGAGCGCAGCCAGAGCGTCATCACCCACCAGGTGTCCGCGCTCATCGTTGACGGCCTTGAAATTGTCGAGGTCGCAGAAGAGCAGTGCTCCGCATACCCTCTGCTCACGTGCCCGGATGATAGCGTCGGCGAGACGGTCCATGATCACGAGCCGGTTGGGCAGCCCGGTCAAGGCATCATGCTGGGCCAGCTTGGTGAGCTCTCTCTCCTCCGCCTTCGCCTGGGTGATGTCGACGATCTGGCAGAGTGCCCCCGCCTCACCGGGCGCCAGGTCGACCGCAGCAGCCTCGACCAGACCCCAGAACTCACCCCCTTCAGAGGCCACGAACGGAATCTCGACGCGCAAGGTGCCAATCTCTGCGCGGAGCAGGTCCGCCATCAGCCTGGACAGTGGCTCGCCCCGCGTCGCAGCGAGCACCTGGTCCACGGGCTCGTGTCTCGCCCCAGCCACGCTCACGCCGAACATGGCACCGGCCGCCCGGTTGATCCTGGCGATGATCGGGCCGTCGTCTCCCGCCATGATCTCCGCAACACCGATCGGCGCGTTGTCGAAGGCCAGCCGGAACCGCTCCTCGCTCAGTCGGAGCGCCACATGGTCGGAGGCGGCGCGCTCAGCGGTCCGGTGCTGATGGATCGCCACCGCCGCCTGGAGGGTGAAGATCTCGAGCATCGTCACCTTGAGCTCATCGATGCGCGCCTGCCCCGGCGGCATGGTGACGGTCACCACTCCGACGAGCTCACTCCCGGCCATCAGCGGAGCCACCAGGATGTCGAGCGCAGCACCCTCGTGGTCGCCAGGGAGGGCGTCGTCTGATCGGGACCCCGGAAACGGGCCGAGGTAGACACGAGCATCAGGACAGAACGTGAGGGCCCCCTGCGACGGGCAGTTGTCAAGGAGGTGACGCCAGGCCGTGACCGGGTGACGCTGACCGATGTCCTCGGCCCCCAGGCGGCGACCGGTGTGCGCGACAGCCGCAAGGTAGTCGAGCTCGGCGAGGTGGATGACGACGAGCTGACAGTCGAGCAGATCGTAGAGCGAGTCGCAGATGGACTGGAGGGAGGCGTGCAGGTCAGGTGTCGCGTGCAGCGCCGCCAAGGTGTCGTGAAGGCGGCGCACCACATCGACAGTAGGGCCCGCGTTGTCGCTCAACTGAATCAGATCCCTCTGGCGTGCCGCAGCTGCCGCTATGTAGAGATGCCGCCGCTCGTATGACGAAGAAGGCTAGCGCGGAAGCACTGCCCACGTTAAGGGAATCCACACCCCTGTCAAGCGGGACCGTGGCACGATGCGCGGCGCTCGCCCGGTGGACGTGGAACCGGGAGCCGCGTCGACCACACCCCGTCACTTGACTGCGTGCGGAGCCGCGTCAAGATAGTCGCCATGAGCCTTGACCGAACCACTGCCGAAGACCCTTACGCCAAGCTGCCGCCGGTCCCCGCGTTCAGCTTGATGAGCAACGACATCACCGACGGTGACCCAGTCGCCGACGATCAGGTCGCCGACGGGGGCAACACGTCGCCACAGCTGTCGTGGAGCGGTTTCCCCGAGGAGACCAAGAGCTTCGTCGTCACGTGCTTCGACCCCGACGCGCCGACCCCGTCCGGCTTCTGGCACTGGGTCGTGGTCGACATCCCTGCCAGCGTTACCGAGCTGACCACCGGTGCCGCGTCCGGCGGTCTGCCGGCCGGCGCCTTCCACGTGCGCAACGACGGCGGAGGCAAGGACTTCATGGGCGCTGCCCCACCCGAGGGCGACTGCGCGCACCGCTACTACTTCGTCGTCCACGCGGTCGGCGAGGAGCACCTCGGCGTCGATGCCGGCGCCTCCCCCGCCGTCGTGTCCTTCAACCTGGCGTTCAAGACCCTCGCCAGGGCTCAGATCGTCGGCACCTTCCAGCTGACCTGACGGGGCATCCACCCTGGTCGGCACATGAGGCGCTGGTCGGGCAGGCTGTCCGGTTGTGCGCGGGTGGGTGTCCTTATGGTTCGCCGTCGCGCAGCGCAGCTTCCGGCGGTACTCGACGTACCGCGCGGCAACGCTCGCGGCAATCTTCACGAACTGTGTTTTCGGCATCATCATCTGCTTCGTCTGCATCGCCGTGTGGAGGCAGAACCCGACAGCCGGCGGGTATGAC
>Ga0136630_1000134_pt1 | contig 23107 bp, 17 predicted proteins | sample AntDrymUQ5682106_2_FD_105496 | JGI IMG/M metagenome (GOLD analysis project Ga0136630, IMG submission 105496) | Polar desert sand microbial communities from Dry Valleys, Antarctica - metaG UQ568 (21.06) | ecosystem: Environmental > Terrestrial > Soil > Desert | place: Antarctica: Dry Valley...
GCGGTGCGGTTTGGCGCCATGCCCGCGCGGATCGTGATCCGGCGGGCTCGGCGGTCGCATACACCGGCCGCGCGCTCGAGCTCGTCGCTGTAGGCCACGGGGTAGCCGATCTGCTCGGCGAGGGCCTCGAGCGCGGGGACGAGCTCGGCGTGCGAGTCGCCCTCGATCTCGCCGCCGGGCCGCGAGAGCGCCACGGGCTCGCGGCCGCCCAGCGGCTCGGTCTGGGAGATGTCTTGTCTCGTGATTCGTCTGGGCCCGGAACTACGGTGGGGATGTGGCGGCGAAGGGATCGCTGTGGCCGGCGGGGTAGGGCGCTTTGCCGACCCGGAGGTGCAGGCGTTCGTCTGCTGCTTGGAGGAGCGCGGGCGCGGCTCCTACACGCAGCGCTCCTATGGCTTCGGCGCCGCGCACTTCCTGCGCTGGCTTGCGCGCGAGCGCGTCGGCCTCGAGGTCGTCGACGCGACTGTGCTGGCGCGCTATGTGGCTGACTTTCGGGGCGGGGGCAGCGACGGGTTGGCGCTTGGGCGCGCGCCGCGCACGGTGAATCACCGGGTGAGTGCGCTGGCGGCGTTCTTCGCGTTCCTCGCCGAGGCGGACCTCGGCGGCCGGCGCGGGCTGGCGAGCCCGCTGCCGGTCGCCGCGCTGGGTGGTGAGCACGGCATGGCCGGTCGCGACCCGCCGCCGCGTGGGCGCCGGTCAGAGCTGCGCCAGCGGGTCCCGCGCCGGCTGCCAAGACGGGTGGAGCCCGAGGTGGCAAGGCGGCTGATCGACGCGGCGATCACGTGGCGTGACAAGGCGCTGCTGACGCTCTTGTGGCGAACTGGGCAGCGGATCGGCGATTGGTCTGAGCGCCACGGCCGGCACGGGCTGCTGTGGGCTCTCGCTCGCTGACCTTGACCGCGGGTCGGGGACGGTCGTGGTGCGGCTAAAGGGCGCCCGCGACGAGCACCGGGTGCCGGTCACCGATGACTTCTGGCCGCTGTTTGCGCGCTACCTCGGCGAGGAGCGAGGGCTTGGCGACCCCGCCGACCCGGCCTGGGTGGCGTTTAGGCGGGGGCGCGGCGGGCCGCTTGGGTACGCGACGTTTGAGTCGCAGCTGCGTCAGCTTTCCGGGAGGGTCGGGGTGCGGGTGACTGCGCACATGTTCCGCCACGCGCTGGCGCAGGCGATGGTCGAGAAGGCCGGGCTGAAGGTCGCCCAGGACATGCTCGGCCACGCGCACCTGAGCACGACCGCCGACACCTACGCGCGCGTGGATGAGCAGGCGATGGTCACCGCGGTCCACCAGGTCAAGGACCTCTTCGAACTGCAGGCGAGCGCCGCGCGGGACGCCGGCGCGCCGGCGGAGCGGGGCTATGTCTTTGACTACGACCCGGCCACCGCGGCGGCGCTCGAGCAGGCATCGGGCGGGCGGCTTGACCCGCAGCCGCCGCGGTGAGCTCCCGCGACCTGAGCGGTCTCGCCGAGCGACCCTACGACGGGGCGCTGCTCGACCGGGAGCTGAAGGGTTTCGTCGGCGGGCTGGTGCTTGACCCCGACCGGCGCGGGACGATGCGCCGCGCGTCCGGTTCGCTGCTCGAGCTGCTCGACGGTCGCGGCCAGCCGACGCTGCAGGGGCGGTGGCAGGCGGTGGAGAGCGAGCTCTGGCCGGAGTGGGTCGCGGGCCGGGGGCGCCTTGAGCCCGTGATCCAGTGGAGCTGGGGGGCGGCGGCGCTGGTGCTCTCGCGCGCCGTGCGTCCCGGCTGGGTGCTGCTCCCGCGCGCGCGGCTGTCGCAGTGGCTCGGCTGGCTCCCCGCCGGGCACCCGCTGCCCGGCCGCCACGCGTGCTTGTGTGAGGCGGTCGCGCAGGTGGACTGGGCAAGGCACCCCGACCTCAAGCGACGCGCCGCGCTGCTCGGGCTGCGGGTCATGCTCGCTCGCGGCTACACCCAGCTCGAGGAGATCCGATCCGGGGACCTCGAGACGGTGCCGGTCGCTTGCGCAACGGGGATCGACGTGCTCGACTCGGCGCTGTGCCAGCTCGGTGTCCTTTCTCGCACGCCCCAGCGCGGCGCGCAGCGGCGACTTCGCCGCGGACGCCTCTCCCCAGCCGAGCTGGTCGAGCGCTCGCGCGTCCCCGAGCGCTTCCGCGATGTGCACCGTCTCTACCTCGAGGCCTACGCGCAGAGGATCTCGGACGTCTACGCAACGACGCGGCACAAGCACAACTCGCTCGAGCATCTCTGGGTCTTCCTGGATGAGCGCTACCCGCAGGTTGGCTCAAGCGCGCAGGTGCGCCGCGAGCATCTGCTGGCGTTCATCCCGCACGCGATCGCCCGCGCCAGGGAGGTGCAGCGCCGCCAGCCGCGCCGCGGCGATGAGGACCGCCTGACCGCACACCAGTGGCTCGTGAACGTGCGCTGCTTCTTTGCCGACATCTGCGTCTGGTCAACCGAGCTCGCCTCCCCGTTCGAGGGGTTGGCGCCGCCGGCGGTGCCTGCCCGGCGTTTCGCGAATTGCCGCGCGAGCAGCAATTCGAGAACGACCGGGTCTGGTAAGGCCGGCCGACCCTCATGCCGCGCTCTCGGTCTTGCCGTTCGCCCAGGCGAGGATGCGCCAGAGGGGGTAGATCACCTCGCGGTCGTCGGTCACCAGGACGGGCGGCGGCTCAGCTGTCGTCGCACACGCGGGGCCAGGGCCGGCCCTATAGATCACGTCCGGACGGTGCCCCGCCCGGCGAAGGGCGAGATACGCCGTGCCGCAGGGTGCGGCGTCGGAGCGGAGGAGGCTGTAGTCGACGTAGAGGGTCACCGGCCGACCCCTCGGGGTCCGGTGCTTCCGACGCGGCTAGGTCGATGGACGTGAGTCTGGGCCCTCATGGCATCTCCGGGGTGGATAACAGCGATGCAGGTAAGGGAGCCGTCCCGGTCGCGTTGATACATCCGCGGCCGTGTATCAACCTCGGCCCCACACGCTCCTCCAAGTATGGACCGCGCCACATTCCCACCGGGGGACCGCATGCCCGGCTGTGCCACGGAGGTTTCCACAGCGGTAGGGGCCGCTACTGCCGGCGGACCCGCCGGCTGCGCTACGTCATCGTCTGCGACCGCTGCCTCACCGAGATCGAAGAACTCGGGAGCGTGGAGTACCGCCCCCAGTTCAAACCCAGCGTGACGCTCGACTGAGCCGCCGGCCGCCGTGCTCGCCCCCGCACAATGCCAGGTCTGGTGGGCCACGCCGGCGCTGGCTCGCCGCTGCCACGCCAGCCTGCTGGACGCCGGCGAGCGCGCTCGCCTCGAGCGCTTGGTCCGGCCGGGGGACCGCGAGCGCTTCACGGTCGGCTGCGCGCTGCTGCGGATCGTCATCGGCCGCCTTACCGGCACGCCGCCTGACGCCGTGTGCCTCGACCGGACCTGCCCAGACTGCTCCGAGCGACACGGCAAGCCCGTTCCGGGCGATGCGCCCGGGCTGGAATGCTCGCTCTCGCACTCCGGCGCACGGGTCGTCGTCGCGGTCACCCGCTGCGCGCCGCTCGGCGTCGACGTCGAGGCCGTGGACCGCGCGCTGGACCTCGGCGAGCTGGGGCAGCACATCCTCTCGCCCGACGAGCGCGCGGATCTCGAGGCGCTCCCGCACAGCAGGCGCGCGTGGGGATTCGCGACGACCTGGACGCGCAAGGAGGCGACTCTCAAGGCCACCGGCCACGGGCTGCGCGTCTCGCCTGACCGTGTCCATGTGACGTCGCCCGTGCTCGCGCCCGCCGTCGTCGGCGTGGGCGACGTGCCGTTCGAAGCCGGCGATGTCAGCCTCTATCCGCTCGACGCCGGCGACGGCTATGCCGCGACTCTCGCTGCTACCGGCCGGCTGGACCGCGTGATCGAACGCGACGCGGCACCGCTGCTCGCCGGGACTGGCTAGGCGGTCCGGCCGCGGGCCGCACCGGCCGATCGTTACCCCACCCGTGCGTGCTTCGGCGCGCCGGTTGGAGACCCCACCCGTGCGTGCTTCGGCGCGCCGGTTGGAGACATCCAGGACGACAACACCGACGTCTTCTCCAACGCGGGACCGATGACGCGGTCGAGGTCGGTGAGAGCGCGGGACCAGACGCCCGGTGACGGCACATAGTGGTTGTAGTAGCTGGCGCCTTCGGCTGGTGGCCCGAACACCGCGACTGCCGCGGGGGCTCCGCCGGAGCGCGCGACGACGTACCCGTCGCGGTCGAGCCGGGGCGTGCCGCCGGGCCCCGGCGCGGCCCAGTTGCGCAGCGACGCGACAATCCGGTCGGCGTGTGCATCGGCGACCGGCCAGCCCAGGTAGGCCGCGACTGCGACGTCAGCTGCCATGTGGTGCGGCCGGTCAAGGCACGTCGAGCTGAGCGTCCAGCCCGACCCGCAGCGGGTGAGCTCCGGGGCGGGCCCCGGGCCGGGTAGCACGATCTGCGCGGCAAGCAGGGCCAGCAGCTCCCGGATGCGTTCCTTTTGCGGGCCGATGACGGCCCGGTTGACAAGAGGGGTGTATTCGGCAGTGAAGAACCGGTGCGACTCCTCGGTCAGTCCGGGCGGATCGAGGGCGGCGCGGAGGCTCTCGCGGTGGTCCCGCAGGATCTCGAGGCTCTCCTTCACCAGGCTGAAGCCGAGGCCGGCTTCCGCCTCCCGCAGGTCCGCCGCGGCGATTTCCACCAGCCGTTTCGAGTAGTGCTCGTAGCTCGGCAGATTCTCTCGCGCCGGACGCAGGACGCGGAAGACGGCCTCGACCTGACCGGCCTCGGCATTGCCGAGTCGCCAGAGCACCTCGCGGCGGATCAGGGGCTCGACGTCGCGGCGGAAGTCCAGCCGGCCGTCGGGCGTCGCCTCGCGCAGCTTGGCTACGGCCGCCGGCGTGAAGTACCGGGCAGGCGCGGCCCGCCGTGTCAACGTGGTCGCCGGCCTGGCGCGAGGCAGCCAGCCTGCTCGATTCGCCAGGATGATGCGCGGCTCTCGGCCGGAGGGGCGGTAGGCGCCGGCGGTGAACTCGCCGCCGCGGCCGAGCGTGAGCGCGGCGATGACGTCCATCGCCGTCAGCCCTGTGCCAAGCAGCGCGACCGTCGAGCCGGGCGGGATCCCGTCGACCCGCTCCGGCAACGGATAGGGCGTGGTGATCAGGCGGTCGTCCACGTGGCCGCGCTCTTGACTGGCGATGCCGTGACCGGTCGTCAGGATCGCGAGATCGACGTCGTCCCGGGTGCCGTCGGCGAGCGTGACTGCCGCCCCGGCGCCGTTCGGGCGCACGTCGACAGCCGCGACGCGCAGATGCCGGACGACAAGCCTCGCGGGCACCCGCTGAAGCAGCTCACCCACGGCCCATTGCAGGTACTCGCCGAGCAGCCGTCGCGGCAGGTAGTCGTCGAACCGGACCGAGTCGCACCGCTCGGCGCACCATTCGAAGAGGCTCGGGCCCTCCGTAACGGGCGCTCCCGGCGTCATGCGCTGGTCGGAGAAGATGGTCAGCTGCGAGGCGATGGTGTTGAGCAGCAGGTAGTCCGGCTGCTCCACTCGGTGGACTCCCGTTCCGAGCTCGCCGGGCTCGATGAGCAGCAACTCAGTCGGAGGGCCCCCGCGCCGGGCGTAGCTGATAACCCGCTCCAGGACCGACAGGCCACGAGGCCCGACGCCCACGACGGCTATGCGGACCCGGTTCACCAGCGCCTCGTCTCGCCGAAGAAATCGGGCACCTCCATCGTCATCCCGCGCTCGCGAGCCGCGGTCAGGACGAACTGGCCGACTGCGAGGTCGAGGACGCCGAGGCCGAAAGGTGAGAACACCGTAGGACGGCTGGCGCTGGGTCGGACGCGACCATTGAGAACGTCCGCGAGCGTGCCGCTGACGAAGGCGCGTCCGCCTGTGGCCGTTTCGGCCAGGTGTGGCGAGGTGCCGGCTTTCATGCAGTGCTCGACGTCGTCGAAGAAGTTGTCGGCGGCGAGGATCACCGCGGGATCGAAGTCGCGCAGCGAGATGTTCAGCGCCACTTGACCGGGCCGCAGCGGTTGCGTGATGTAGGGCTGCGCCGCGGTGGTCGCGGTGATCACGGTCTGGGCCGCCAACGCCTCCTCAACCGTCTGGACCGGGCGAGCGGCGATCCCGAGCTCTTGCGCCGCAAATCGGGCCAGGCACCCTGCTGACTCGGAGCTCAGATCATGGACAAGGACATCGGTGACCGGGTAGTCCGTGGCGGTGAGGTACCGGAGGATGGTGCGGGCGATGACTCCCGCCCCGATCATCGCGATCCGTCCGTCGCCGGGCACATGTCGACCGATGGCTGCGGCCGCGACGGCGGCTGAGGCGGCGGTGCGGACGGCGCTGATCGTGGCGGCCTCGAGCAGCGCGACCGGATAGCCGGTGGCGTAGTCGTTGAGGATCAGCACCGCCGAGGCTCGCGGAATGCCGTCGGCGACGTTCGCAGGAAAGCTCGAGACCCACTTGATGCCGGCGACCGGGGACTCTGCCAGCTCGACGAAGGCGGGTAAGGCAATGATCCGCGCCTCTGGCTTTTCCGGGAAGCGCAGGAAGTAACTGTCCGGGTTGACCGTGGACCCTGCGTCGTGCCGCAGGTATGCGTCCCGCACGAGGTCGACGACCGTCGTCGCCGACGTGTCGAGGATGTCCTTGGCGACCTTCCCGGGGACGACGTCAAACGAGAACATCGAGGGATCCCTTCGATATCTGCACCTTCTGCTCGAGCGCCTCCTCCAGTCCGTGGTCGACCACCCAGCAGTCGTCGTACACGGAGTTCAAGTAGCGGTCGCCCATGTCGGGCGCGATCACGACCACGGTGCGGTCAGCAGGGATGGAGGCAGCCCGCTGCCGTACCGCGGCCAGGGCGGTGCCCGTCGACCCGCCGGCGAGCAGGCCGGTGCGACGGGCCAGCCAGCGGCATTCGCGAACGGTCTCCCATTCCTGAACCAGGATGACCTCGTCGGGGGCGTACCGGTCGAGGATCTCCGGCTCCCTGCTCGTGCCCAGGCCCGGGATGTGGCGGGTGGCCGGGTCCGAGCCGAAGCTCACTGACCCCACGGCGTCGACCGCGATGACACGCGTGGATGCGCTGCGCCGGCGGAAGTAGTCCACGCAGCCCATCAGGGTGCCGCCCGTACCGACCCCGACGAACAGGTAGTCGACGTGTTCGAAGGCGGCGAACACGGCCGGGGCGGTGGACTGCTCGTGGGCCGCCGCATTGCTCGGGGTGGCGTACTGGTTCAACCAGCACAGGTTTGGGTCGGCGGCCAGTCGCTGCCAGATGTACTCGATCCGGGAGCCGAGGAAGCCGCCGTTCGCATCCCGATCGCGCACGACGACGACCTCGGCCCCCAGCGTGCGCATCGTCGCAACTGCCGCGGCGTTGGCATTCGGATCGGTGGCGCAGGTGAGCTTGTAGTTCTTGGCGGCGCAGATGACCGCGAGGGCGACGCCGAGGTTGCCGGAGGTCGACTCGATGAGCCGGATCTCGTTCAGGTCGGCGCCGGAGGCCTCGGCCGCTTCGACCAGGCCGCGCGCCGTTTTGAGCTTGATGGAGCCGGCGGGGTTGAGTCCCTCGACCTTGAGGTAGAACCGGTTCAGGCCCGAGACGTCCGGCACGCGTAGGAAGACATCGTCCTGGATCAGGTCGTAGCTGTTATCGACGATCACGTGGTCTCCGGGTTCGATGCGCGGATCGCGCGGCTGATGTGATGGGTCCGCTTAACCGGCAAGGCGAACCGCCTCCAGAGGGGATCTCGCGTCGGAGGCCCACGTCGGCGGAGCGACGCAGGGCCAACGGCTCGGACGCGCCCCGACCCGCTCCGGGGGCACCGCGACCGGCCATTGGCGGGCGCGGGCATGCGCCTCCTGGAGCGATATGACCCCGAAGTCGCGTTTGGCTCTGACCCGGATGGCGCGCAGCAGCGCGAAGAGACCGGCGATGGTCGTCACGTGGGGCACCCCGTGCCGTGCGGCGGCGGTCCGCAGCGCACGCTGTGGCTCCCCGTCGTCGTCGCCGCCGCCGGAGATGCTCACGGCGAGGCTGATCGCGCGGGATGCGATCAGGGTCTCGACGGCATCCGCGCCGCCGCCCCCGGCGGCCACGCTCACGGTCACCCCGCCGGCCAGCAGCGCCCCGGTGGCGGCGTCCGCCACGACCTCGAAGCCGAGGCCCTGGGCCGTCCGCAGTGCGGCCGCCACGCGGCGCACGTGTTTGCGTCCGGTCGCGACGTACAAGCGGCCGGAGGTGGGCAGTTCGCTGCCGGACGCCAGATGCGCCTTGGCGAACGCGAGGTCGAACGTGGTGTCCATTCCCATCACCTCGCCGGTGGACCGCATCTCGGGGCCGAGCGCGCAGTCCACGCCTCGGTCGTCGGCGGTGCGGAACCGGTCGAACGGCAGGACCGCCTCCTTCACGGCTACCTGGGCGCGGGCTCTCCGGTGGGTGACATCACCGTATGCGGCGAGCACGCCTTCGGCGCGTAGGTCCGCGATGGAGGCGCCGAGCATGATCCGTGCGCCGGCCTTGGCCAGGGGGACGCCAGTCGCCTTGGAGGCGAAGGGAATGGTCCGGCTCGCTCGCGGGTTCGCCTCGAGCACGTAGAGCCTGCCGTCCTTGAGCGCGTACTGGACGTTGAGGAGACCGCGGACGCCGATGCCGGCCGCGATGCGCTCCGTGGACCGGCGCACGGCGTCGATGTCCGCGGGCAGGAGGGTGATCGGCGGCAGCACGCAGGCGGAGTCGCCGGAGTGGACACCGGCCTCCTCGATATGCTCCATGACCCCTCCGAGGTACACCTCCGATCCATCACAGAGGGCATCGACGTCGATCTCGATCGCGTCCTCCATGAACTCGTCGACCAGCACCGGGTGCGCGGGGTCCAGCTCGGTGGCCCGCTCGATGTAGGAGCTGAGGCTCGGCTCGTCGTAGACGATCTCCATGCCGCGCCCGCCGAGTACGTACGACGGACGCACCACCACCGGGTAGCCGATCTCGGTGGCGATGGCCCTGGCCTGGGCAGTGGACGAGGCCATGCCGTAGCGCGGGGCCGACAGCCGCGCAGCGGTCAGCAAGTCCGCGAATGCCGCCCGGTTCTCGGCGGTGTGAATCGCCTCAGCCGACGTCCCGACGATGGGCACGCCGGCCGCAGTGAGCCGGCGCGCCAGCTTCAGTGGCGTCTGCCCACCCAGCTGGACGATCACCCCGGCAACCGGGCCGGACTCGCGCTCGGCGAGATAGACCTCGATGATGTCCTCGAAGGTCAGCGGCTCGAAGTACAGCCGCGCCGAGGCGTCGTAGTCGGTGGAAACGGTCTCCGGGTTGCAGTTGACCATCACCGTCTCGTAGCCGGCCGACTGGAGGGCCAGCGCCGCGTGCACGCAGGAATAGTCGAATTCGATGCCCTGCCCGATGCGGTTCGGGCCCGAGCCGATGATGAGGACCTTGGGACGCGGCTCGCGCTGTGGCAGCACTTCGGACTCGGCGCCTCGGTCGTACTCGTAGGCCGAGTAGTGGTAGGGCGTGGCTGCCGGGAACTCGGCCGCGCAGGTGTCCACGGTCTTGTACACCGGCCGGACGCCCAGGGCGTGCCGCAGCTCCCGGACGAGGTCCTCCCCGACCGCTCCTCCGCGCAGCGCAGCGATCTGCCGGTCGGACAGGCCCGCAAGCTTGGCCCGGCGCAGCAATTCGTCGCCGAGTTCCGCCGCACAGGCGACCTCCTCGCGGAGCTCCACCAGGGACAGGATCTGGTCGATGAACCAGGGATCGATGCCGGATGCCTCGTGGACCTCCGCCACGGTGGCGCCAAGCCGGAGCGCCCGCTCGACGGTGTAGAGCCTGCCGTCGTGCGCGCTCCGCACCTCCGCTAGCGCGGACGCTGCATCTGACCCGGGGGGGTCCGGGACGGTCCAGAAGCCGGCTCTGGACGTCTCTATCGAACGCAGGGCCTTGCCCAGCGCCTCGGTGAAGCTCCGGCCGATCGCCATCGCCTCGCCGACGGATTTCATCGTGGTGGTCAGGACGCTGTCGGCGTCCGGGAACTTCTCGAAGTCGAACCGGGGGATCTTGACCACGACGTAGTCGAGGCTCGGCTCGAAACTGGCGGGAGTCTCGCCGGTGATGTCGTTCGGAATCTCGTCCAGCGCGTAACCGATGGCCAGCTTCGCGGCGATCTTCGCGATGGGAAATCCGGTGGCCTTCGAGGCGAGCGCCGAAGACCGCGAGACACGCGGATTCAGCTCGATGACGACAAGCCGGCCGGTCTTCGGGTGCACCGCGAACTGGATGTTGCAACCGCCGGTGTCCACGCCGACGGCGCGCAGGACGGCGATCGCGGTGTCGCGCATGTGCTGGTATTCGCGATCCGTCAGCGTCATCGCCGGGGCGACGGTGACCGAGTCGCCCGTGTGCACGCCCATCGGGTCGACGTTCTCGATCGAGCACACCACCACCACGTTGTCGTGCCGGTCGCGCATCAGCTCGAGCTCGTACTCCTTCCAGCCGAGCACGCTCTCCTCGATGAGCACCTCGTCGACCGGACTGAGGGCCAGTCCGGCCGTGACCCTGTCCTCGAGCTGCGCACGGGTATGCGCCATGCCGGAGCCCAGGCCGCCCATGGTGAAGGACGGCCGGATCACGACAGGCAGTCCGAGCTCCTCCGCGGCGGCGGTGGCCTCGGCCATGGAACTGCAGACTCGGCTGGCGGGTGTCTGCGCACCCACCGACGCCACGATGTCCTTGAACCGTTGCCGGTCCTCGCCACGGCGGATGGCCTCGATGTCCGCGCCGATCAGCTCGACGCCATGCCGTTCGAGCACACCCGCCTCGTGCAGGGCGACTGCGCAGTTCAGCGCCGTCTGACCGCCGAGCGTGGCCAGGAGCGCGTCGGGCCGCTCCCGGGCGATGACCCGCTCCACGAACTCGACGGTGATCGGCTCGACGTAGGTGGCGTCGGCGAACTCCGGGTCGGTCATGATCGTGGCGGGGTTGGAGTTCACGAGGGTGACCCGCAGCCCCTCCTCGTGCAGGACCCGGCACGCCTGTGTGCCGGAATAGTCGAACTCGCAGGCCTGCCCGATGACGATCGGCCCCGAGCCGAGGACCAGCACGTGCCGGATGTCCGTCCGCTTGCCCATCAGCGCTCTCCCGTCATCAAGCTCGTGAATTCGTCGAAGAGCAGCTCCGCGTCATGCGGCCCGGCTGCGGCCTCCGGGTGGTACTGCACGGAGAAGGCGGGGACTTCCAGGCAGCGCAGGCCCTCCACCGTCCCGTCGTTCGGGCAGTGATGGGAGACGATCACCGGGCCGAACGGGCTGTCGAAGCGCTCGCCGGCCTCGCCCTCCACGACGAATCCGTGGTTCTGCGCGGTGATCGCCACCCGGCCCGTCGCACCGTCGATCACCGGGATGTTGACCCCCCGGTGGCCGTAGCTCATCTTGTATGTCCGCCTGCCCAGCGCGCGGCCGAGGAGCTGGTGGCCGAAGCAGATACCGAAGAGCGGAATGCGGCGATCCATCACCGCTCGAGCCAGCTCGACAGTGCCGGCCATCGCCGCAGGGTCGCCTGGACCGTTGGAGAGGAACACCCCGTCCGGCTCCGTCGCCAGTAGCGCGTCCAGCGAGCTCGACGCGGGCAGCACCCGCGTCTCGGCACCGCGCGACGCCAACATCTTCAGCGTGCTCGTCTTCGCCCCGAGGTCGAGCGCTGCCACCCGGAAACGCCGCTCCCCGACCGCCGGAACGGTATAGGCCTCACCGGTGGACACTCGCGCGGACAGGTCGGCGCCGGCCATCGGCCGGCTCTCCCGAACCTGTGCGGCCATGTCGGCCGCACTGACGACCGCCTCGCCGGAGAAGACACCGGCTCGCATGGCGCCGCGCTCGCGTATCCGGCGGGTCACCGACCGGGTGTCGACTCCAGCCACGGCCACAATGCCCTGCCTGGTCAACTCCTCGCCGAGTGCGCGCCGCGCACGCCAGTTCGAGGCCACCCGCGCCGGCTGGCGCATCACATAGCCGGCAACCTGGATGCGAGAGGATTCGTCGTCCTCGTCATTCCACCCGGTGTTGCCGATATGCGGCGCGGTCTGTACGACGATCTGGCCGCAATACGACGGGTCGGTGAGCGTCTCCTGATACCCGGTCATTGCCGTGCAGAAGACGGCTTCTCCCAGCGCCGGGCCTTCGGCTCCGTACGCGTATCCGGTGAAGACCGTCCCGTCCTCGAGAACGAGGGCGGCGCGCTTTTGGGGGGCGGACTCCATACACGACGAAGAGCGCGTAGCTCCCGCGCCTGATACGGCGTCCCTGCGCACCCCACGACCCCGTCCGGCCGCCGCCGACGTCCCACTCTGATGGCGGCCAGGGGATTTCCCCCGTCGCGCGCCGCGACGTATCAGGACGCGAGAGCACCCGCTCTATGTCCGAGCAAGGCAGTCGACCCACCCGAGCGCTGCTGGGTGCTCGGCTTCAATCCGAGTCACTGAAGGAAGGTAGACAGCGACAATGCTGATCCTGTCATTCAAGGAAGGGCACGACGGTGGAGTCGTCGCCATCGAAGACGGCGAACTGCGGTTCGCGCTCGAAGCGGAGAAGGACAACTGGCCGCGATACGACCGCCTGACCGCCGAGGTGATCACTCGCGCCGCGGGCATGCTCGACCGCGTGCCCGACGTCGTGGCGCTGAGCGGCTGGGTCAAGGGCTTTCACTCCGTGGAGCCTCCGAGCCGCGCGGGGTATTTCGGCGTCGGGGAGGGCGCGATCACCGACGAGGTCGGAAGGTACTTCGGCAAGCCCGTCCGGATCTTCTCCTCGACGCACGAACGCTCGCACATCATGACGGCGTACGGGATGGCCAAGGGCGCCGCCGGCAAGCCTCACTACGCGCTGGTCTGGGAGGGCAGCATCGGCTCCTACTACCGCATCGACGAGCGGGGAAATGCCACGCACCTCAAGCACGTCATGACGGACCCGGGCAACAAGTATGCGTACCTCTTCGCGCTGGCCGATCCCAAGTTCCCGGCCGGCAAGGGCTTCTTCCGGTACAGCGACGCCGGCAAGCAGATGGCGCTGACGGCGTTCGCCGACGGCAGCCCGCTCACCAAGGCTGAGCAGGAGACCATCGACTTCATCCTCAAGCAGGAAGGCATCGTCCTCGGCCTCTCCAAGGACGAGATGAGCTGGTCACACGTCCACAACGCCGGGGTCGAGTCCCAGGCGTACCGGAACCTCGCGGCCAAGCACTCCCAGGCGATCTTCGAGCGGTTCTACGACTACGCGAAGCAGAACCTGACGGAGGGCCTTCCGCTGCTCATCTCGGGTGGATGCGGCCTCAACTGCGACTGGAACCGGATGATGCGGGAGAGCGGCCTGTTCGAATCCGTGTTCGTGCCGCCGTGCCCCAACGACAGCGGCGCGGCGCTCGGCACGGCCATCGACGCGCAGTGGTTCTATTCCGGCTCCGCCGAGATCGAGTGGAGCGTCTACGCGGGCGAGCAGTTCGTGCAGGACGTCGAGCCGGACCCGGCCCGGTACAACGTCCGGCCCCTGGTGCCGGCCGAGGTCGCCCGGTACATCGAGCAGGGAAACATCATCGCCTGGGCTCGCGATCGCTACGAGATGGGCCCGCGAGCGCTGGGCAACCGCTCCATCCTCGCGGCGCCGTTCACCGCCGAGACCACCGTGCGGCTGAACACGATCAAGCAGCGTGAGGGTTACCGTCCGATCGCACCCATCTGCCTGGAGGCGGACGCCCACAAGTGGTTCGTCGGCTCTGTCCACGACCCGTACATGCTGTTCTTCAACCGGGTGACCTCGGACGACTTGAAGGCCGTCACGCATATCGACGGCTCAGCGAGGACCCAGACGGTGACACGCGAGCAGAACCCCGGCATCGCAGACCTGCTCGAGGCCTTCAAGAGCATCACCGGCTTCAGCGTGCTCTGCAACACCTCCCTGAACTTCGCCGGCCGGGGATTCATCAACACCACCAGTGACCTGATCAGGTACGGCGAGGAACACGGCCTCGACGGCTACGTCATCAATGACACGTTCGTCACGCCGGTGAGCGTCCGGGACAGCCGGAGCTTGAGCGGGACGATCGGACGGAAGGTGACGGCCGCCGTATGACGACACAAACACACGAGGTCGTGCAGGCACCCCTGTCCTTCGGGCAGGAGCAGCTCTGGTTCCTGGACCAGCTGACGCCGGGAAGCACGACGTACAACATCTTGCTGGCTACGCGGCTGCGCGGCCCGCTTCGCGCAGACCTGCTGCGGCGCAGCCTGACGCTCGTCGTCGGGCGCCACGAGGCCCTGAGGGCCAGCTTCCACGCCATCGATGGCGTCCCCTTCCAGCGGGTGTCGCCGCCGGGCGAGGTGGAGCTCGAAGTGGTCAGGCGCGCAGGGCTCGACCCTGCCGGCCGTGAGCTCGCCATCAAGGAGTCGCTTCGAGACCTGGCGAACCGCCCGTTCGACCTGCAGCAGGGTCCGCTGTACCGATACCGCCTGTTGAGGTTGGCCGACGACGACCATGTGTTCGTCCAGAACCTCCACCACATCGTCAGCGACGGCTGGTCTTCGGGGATCGTCAACGCCGAACTCGCGATCGCGTACGAGGCGCTGCTGGAGGACCGCGAACCGGCTTTCGGGCGGCATGAGGTGAAGTACACGGATCACGCTGCGGCTCAGCGCTCCGAGATGCACGGCGCAGTTCTGGAGGAGGAGCTCGACTTCTGGGCCGCGAGGCTCGCGGAGCTGCCGACGCTCGAGTTCCCCGTCGACAGGCCCCGGCCGGCCGTGCCGAGCCGCGGCGCCGACTCGGTGATCCGTCCCTTCCCGCCGGAGCTGCTGGAGCGGGCGCGCGCCTTTGCGCGGGAGAACGGCGTGTCGCTGTTCATGGTTCTCGCCGCCGCGCTCAACGCAGTGCTCAGCCGGTACACGAGCCAGGACGACATCCCGATCGGTGTGCCCATGCTCGGCCGGACGGACGAGGAGCTGGAAGAGGTGGTCGGGCTGTTCGTCAACATGGTGGCGCTGCGCTCGGACCTGTCCGGGGACCCGACGTTCGCCGACTTGGTCGAGCGGACACTGGACGCAAATCTGGACCTCTACGAGCACCAGGACGTCCCGTTCCATCTGGTGGTCGAGCGCATCCAACCGGTGCGAGTGCCGGGCCGCAACCCGCTGTTCCAGATCTCGCTTCAGGTCATGGGCGCTTCCAACTTCGGCGACGCACTGGCGTTCCCCGACGTGGCGGATGAGGCCATCGCCATGGCCTCCACCGGCTCCCGGTTCGACATGGCGATCGACTTCGTCGAACACGAAGAGAGCTGGGAGTGCTATGTCGAGTACTCGAAGGACCTGTTCGACGAATGGCGGATCCAGGCCCTGCTCGACCATGTCGAGACGCTGCTGTCGGCCGCGCTGAGGAACCCGTCGCTGCGGCTCTCGCAGCTCCCGCTGCTCCGAGACGCCGAGCGGGAGGAGCTGCTTGCGCTGGGCAAGGGTGAGCCGGCCGAGTACTCGGACCAGCCGCTGCACGTGAGCCTCGCCGAGGTGGCGCGCGCGACCCCGGACGCGGTCGCGGTGGTTTGCCGCGGGGTCGAGTTGACCTACGGCGAGCTGGACCGGCGTGCTGATCGGCTGGCTCGCTATCTGCGGTCCCTCGAGCTGAGGCACGGCCAAGTGGTCGCCGTGGTGATGGACCGCGACCTGGACGCGTACGTCGCGATGATGGGCGTCCTGAAGGCGGGCGGCGCCTTCGCGATGATGGACCCGAAGCTCCCGGCCGGCCGGCTCGACTTCATGATCCGTGACACGGCGGCCCCGGTGGTCATCACCCGCTCGAGGCTCGTCGGCGCGCTGCCCGAGCCGCACGGCTGGGCGACGCTGCGCCTCGACGCCGACTGGGACGAGATCGAGCGGATGCCGGCGGACGAGCCGCTCGACGACTGGACGACCCGGGAGTCCCTCGCCTACGTCCTGTACACCTCGGGCTCGACGGGCACTCCAAAAGGCGTGATAATCCCGCACCGCGCTGTGTCGTTCTTCTGCGAGGCGTACAAGCGCACGTTCGACTTCGGCCCCCAGGACCGGCTGCTGCAGCTGCCGGCGCTGAACTTCGACATGTCGCAGGGCGAGATCTGGACGGCGTTCCTGGTTGGGGCGACGGTCGTGGCGGTCTCGCCTGACGATGCGAGCTCTCCGGAGGCGTTGAGCTCGCTGATGCGCGAACAGCGCGTGACCTACGCGAGCCTGCCTCCGGCCATGCAGTCGGTGATGGAGGCCGAGCCGTACCCTGACTTGAAGTACGTGATGGGTGGCGCTGAGGTCCTGCCGCCGGAGCTCGTCAACAAGTGGAACCTCGCGGGCCGGAGGTACCTCAACCTTTACGGTCCGACCGAGTGCGCCATCGGCCAGACCGAGTACGAGGTCGAGCAGATTCGATGGACAACGCCGCCGCCCATCGGCCGCCCGCAGCTCAACCGGCAGGTGTACATCGTCGGCAGGTGCAACAACCTGGTCCCCAGGGGCGTGAGCGGCGAGCTGCTCATCGGTGGTGCTGAGGGCGGGCTGGCCCGCGGCTATCTCAACCAGCCGGAGCTGACGGCGCAGAAGTTCATCCCGGACCCCTTCGCGCCTGGCAGCACGGTGTACCGGAGTGGCGACCTCGTTCGCTGGAACGCAGCCGGGCTCATCGAGTTCCTGGGCCGCGTCGACGATCAGGTCAAGCTGCGGGGCCTGCGCGTCGAGCTCGGGGAGATCGAGACGGTGCTGCAGGCGCACCCCGACGTGCTGCGGGCCGTGGTGCTGATGCGCCCCGACCGGCATGGCGAGAACCGGCTGGTGGCGTACTACACCTCGGTCGGCGAGCCGCGGATCGGGGATCTGCGCAAGCACCTCGGCACATCGCTGCCCGACTACATGGTGCCCACGGCCTGGGTGGCGCTCGATGCGTTCCCGATGAACAACGACGGCTGGAAGATCAATCGCAAGGCCTTGCCCGAGCCTGCGGACGAGGCGGAGGAGCGGGACTTCGCTCCGCCGCGCACCTCGACCGAGGTGGAGGCCGCGCGCTGCTTCACCGACGTGCTCGGTGTCCGGCAGATCGGGGCGGAAGACAGCTTCTTCGACCTCGGCGGCAACTCGCTGCAGGCGCTGCGTGTCGTCAGTCGCATCAACAAGTCGTTTGAGATCCGGATCAGCGTCCGGCAGCTCTACGGCACCGCGACGCTCGCCGGGATCGCGGCGACGATCGACGAGCTCATCCAGGCAAGAGCAGATGGCTAACGACCTCGACCGGATCCTGCCGCTCCAGCCGGGCGGCTCCATGCCGCCGTTGTTCTGCGTGCACGCCGTATCCGGCTCGGCGTACTCCTACGTCCAGCTGGCCCAGCAGCTCGGCCCCGACCAGCCGGTCTACGGTTTCGAGGCCCCGGGGTTCGACAACGACCGGGCGCCGGTACCGTCGGTCACGGCGCTCGCGGATGAGTACACCGCGATCCTGCGCGAATTCCAGCCGGGTGGGGACTACCGGCTCTTCGGGTGGTCGCTGGGCGGGCTGGTCGCCTTCGAGATGGCCAAGCGCCTCGCTGCGGCCGGGGCGCCGGCGAAGGCCCTCATCATGGTCGACTCCGGGCTCCCCGTCGAAATGCCGCTCCCTCCGGAGCGCGAGATCCTGCGTCGCTTCATCCGCGACATGATGGGCCTGTCCGATGAAACGCCCCCCGAGGTCGAGGCGATATTCGGCGACCTGCCCCGCCACGTGGCACCGGAGACCGCGTTCGAGGCGGTGATCACGGCGGGCATCCTCCCGGAGGAGATCGACGCGGCGCTGTTGGCGGGCCAGTATGGGGTGTTCCGCGCACTGCTCGAGGGCTTCTACTCGATCGACGTGACCGGACCCTACGGGGGACCCGCGGTGCACATCATGGCCGAACGGTCGCCCGCGGAGGAGATGCGATGGAGCCGCGTGATCCCGGGCATTCGGGAGCACACGCTTCCCCGCACCACGCACCACTCGATCATGACCGGGGACAACCTCATGACGCTGACCGGGATCGTGCAGGGAGTCCTGGTGGGCACGAACGAGGACGCGAGGCATGTCGTTCACCAAGTCTGACTTCGCCACGGGCCGAGTCGACCGACCTACGCCACCGAGCCTGTGGCACCACCGGGACTTCATGAAGTTCTGGACAGGCGAGAGCCTGTCGCTGCTGGGCGCCCAGGTCGCCGCTCTCGCCCTCCCGCTTGCGGCGATCGACGCCTTCAACGCCAGCGACGAGCTGGTCGGCCTTCTGCGCTTCCTGGAGCTCGTACCGTACATCGGTCTCGCGCTGCTGTTCGGGGTCTGGGTCGACCGGGTCTCGCGGCGCAAGGCGATGCTCTGGGCCAACGTGGTCCGTATGGTGCTCGTCGCGGCCGTGCCGCTGCTGCACTGGGCGGGCGTGCTCAACATGCCGATCCTGCTCGTGATCACCTGCGCGGTCGGCGTCGCCTCGGTGCTGTTCGACGTGAGCTGGATGCCCTTCGTCCCGACGCTGGTGACGGACTCCCGGCAGCGTGTGGAGGCGAACGCGAAGATGGGGATCAGCCAGTCGGTGTCGGACGTGGCCGGGCCCGGTATCGCGGGTCTGCTGGTGGCGGCGTTGACCGCGCCGGTCGCGCTGATCGTCGACGCGTTCTCGTATGTCGCCTCCGTGGTCTCGCTGCTGCTGATCCGGACCCCGGAGCCTCGGCCTGCCCGGGGCGCGGAGCGTCATCTGCTCCGAGAGTTGCGTGATGGCGTGGAGTATGTCTTCCGAGCGCCGATCCTGCGGTGGCTTGCGCTCGTCGGGTTCTGCTGCAACTTCTCGATGAACGCCGTGTGGATCATGTTCCTGCTGTACGGCAGGCGCGAGCTGGATCTGAGCTCGTCCACGATCGGGGTCATCCTGGCCGCGGCCTCCTTGGGCGGTCTGATTGGCGCGATGATCTCCACGAGGGTCATCAACCGGTTCCCTCTCGGGCAGGCCTACTTCGTCGCGCAGACCGGGCTCCTGCTCGGCCCGGTGATCATCGTCCTGGCCGCCGGCCCGGAGCCCGTCGTGGTCGGGTTGTTGATCGTCGCCTTCTTCGTCACCGACCTTGGCCTGGGTGTCGCGAACGTCATCATCGTCACCCTGCGGCAGACCGTGACGCCGCAATCGATGATGAGCCGGATGACGGCCTGCTTCCGCACGCTGCTGTTCGGCGGCGGCGCGCTCGGCGGTCTCACGGCGGGGGTGCTCGCCGGCTCGATCGGGAGCAAGCGGGCGCTGGCGGTCGCCGCCATCGCGTCCGCGGCAGTGGTGATCGCCCTGCTGCGCTCCCCGGTCAGCCAACTGCGCGAGCTCCCTCCGGCCGCCCCACAGCCACAGCCCATCCCTGCGTGATGAACGGTCGCAGTCAGAGCTCTGCGCCTCCGGCGTCGGAACGCAAGCCACGCATGTCGGCGACCGAGCGTCAGCACGCCTTGGCGTTGGGCGACGGGGCGCCGGCGTCGTCGCCGGAGTGCGTCCACGAGGTGATCGCAGCCCAGGCCCGCCGGACTCCGCGCGCCACGGCGGTCGTCTCCGGCAGCACCCGGCTGACCTACGGCGAGCTCGAAGGGCGGGCCAACGAGTTGGCCCATCGGCTGATCGTGGCCGGTGTCGAGCCGGGCGCGCTGGTCGGCGTCTGCCTCGAGCGGTCCGTCGAGCTCGTGGTCGCGATCCTGGCGATCTGGAAGGCGGGCGGCGCTTATGTCCCGCTCGATGTCGACTATCCACGTGAGCGCCTCGCGCTCATGGTGCGCGACGCGAACATCAGCGTGCTCGTCACCGACGCCGCCGCGAGCGCGCGGCTTCCTGACCGGGCGTGGACGGCGGTGCGCGCCGACGTCGAGCACACCGGCCGCGTCGATGCTCCGGGCCCGCGCGCGTCCGCGAGAGATCTCGGGTACGTGATCTATACCTCAGGGTCCACCGGGACGCCGAAGGGCGTGATGATCGAGCACCGGTCGGTGGCCAATCACGCGCGCTGGATGGTTGACCGGTTCGGCGTTACCGCCGCCGACGCCGTCCTCCAGAAGACGTCCGTGTCCTTCGACGCGTCGGTCTGCGAGTTCGTCGCTCCACTGGTCTGCGGCGCGCGGGTCGTGCTGGCACCACCCGGGCCCGAGGGAGATGGCGACCAGATCGTCACCCTCTGTCGCGAGCATGCGATCACGCTGATCCAGTTCGTGCCATCGATGCTGGCGCTTTTCGCCGAGGCCGATGGACTCGAGCACCTGCGCTTGCTCCGTCATCTCATCTCCGGTGGGGAAGCGCTGCCGGCACCGCTGGCCGCGCGGGTCGGCAAGCGCCTTCCAGGCTGCGCCGTCCACAATCTCTACGGTCCGTCGGAGGCGACGATCGACGCAACCTTCCACACGTGCACCGCTGCGGAGACCGGCCCCACCGTCCCGATCGGCCGCCCGATCGCGGGGGCACGGGTCCGCGTGCTCGACGAGGCATTGGACCCGGTGCCGGTCGGTGTTCCGGGCGAGCTGTTCGTCGGGGGCGCCGGGCTGGCGCGCGGATACCTCCGTCGGCCGGAGCTGACAGCGGAGAAGTTCATCCCCGACCCGTTCGACTCCGACCCCGGTGCTCGCCTGTACCGAACCGGCGACCTGGTTCGATGGCGCGAGGACGGCGAAGTGGAGTTCCTCGGCCGGCTGGACCAGCAGGTCAAGCTCCGCGGCTTCCGGATCGAGCTCGGCGAGATCGACGCGGTCCTGCTAGGCGACGACTCGGTGGCCGAGGCGGTGACCGTGCTGCAGGAGGACGACGGCGAGCCGCGGCTGGTGGCCTACGTCGTCGCACGAGACGATGCCGCGGCGACACCGGCGCGGCTGCGCAGCCGCCTCGCCGCGCGGCTCCCGGACTACATGTTGCCCGCCGCCTTCGTCAGGCTCACGGCGCTCCCCGTCACCGTGAACGGCAAGCTGGACCGTCGCGCGCTGCCGGCGCCCACGGCGAGCGACACGGCGGGCGCGGCCGGCTACGTTCCCCCGCGCGACGGCCTGGAGCGAGATCTCGTGGACCTGTGGCAGCAGTTGCTCGGAGTCACGCCGATCGGAGTCCTTGACGATTTCTTCGCGCTCGGCGGGAGCTCGCTGGTCGCGATGCGACTGGTCGCGCGGCTGAAGGGCATACACTCGACGAAGGTGACCGTGCGCAGCCTCTTCGAGCACCGAACCGTGGCTGGGCAAGCGGCGTCTCTGCGAGGCTGAGACCCCGCCGCCGGGGGTTCACCTCGTCCGGTTTGTCGCCGCGCTTCGCGAACCAGAACGGTGCCCGCGCTCAGCGCCTCGGCGTCGACTCATCCTGTTCGGTCAGGTCGGCGGAACGCGACCACAAACGACTACTCGGCAGGTGGGCCATGCAGGGAGAAATCGCCGCAAATCCCGCTTGATCGCTCGTGCTGGTGGCCCGGCCGCCGGGACGCCGAGCTCCTTCCCATGGAAGTGCTCCACGTCGCCAAACGCGCCGGGTTCTCACTCGACGCTGTTGCCGACGCCGCATGCGTCGCCCTCCCCTCAGTATAGCGCCGGCTGTGCGTAGCATGTGCGGATCGCGTGCGCAGTAATGCGCAACTTTATGCGCATTGAGGTATTCAATGGGCTATTATGCGAACTGTCCTGATGTCGATAAGTCCTAGGAGGAGGTGCCAGGTTGCGTCAGCGGCGACGCGCCCGTGCACGAAACGAGATTGGAAGGAGCCACGATGAGCACCATTGATGTCGCCTTTCGCGAGGCGACGCGTACTGACTTCCGCCAGATCGCCCAAGAGCTTCAGGAGGCCCTCGGACAGCGCCTCGTGGCCTTCGCCACCGGCGTGCGCTCGCCACAGGCCGTTGGACGCTGGGCCACGGGCAAGAGCGAGCCCCAGGGCGAGGCAGGTCAACGCCTGCGCAACCTCTACCGGGTCTTCGTGACCCTGAGGGAGACCGAGAACCACCAGACAATGCGCGCTTGGATTCAGGGGGCGAACCCCCAGCTGGCAAATCAAGCGCCGATCGAGCTGCTTCGCGAGGACCCGGGCGCGGTCTCTGCGGTGACGGACGCGGCGTCGACCTTCGTCGACGTCTAGGAGCCCCGGGGTGGCGGTGCGCCTCGTCCCGCCACCCCCTCGGGTCTTTCGCATCTGTCGTCCCCACGACCCGTTCAACTGGAGGGCTCGCCAGGAGCCCCTTCCCGAGGGCCCGGATCCGGTGCTCGTGGGCCGACGCTGGGACGACCCGGAGGCAGAGTTCGCGACCGTCTACTGCGGGTCCTCCGCCGAGACGGCGTTCGCGAAGAGCACGGCCTCGCAGGCCTGGAGGAAGAGATCGGCCGAGTTCTTCGACAGCGCGTAGGAGCCGCCGGTCTTCTCGCTCCCGGTCAGATCGGTGAACCCGGCGAGCACGCTCCCGGACATCTCTGAGTCGAGGTAGGCCATCGCGGCGCGGTACTCGGCGGCTCCCGAGCCCGAGGACTCGAAGGCGTCGACCTTCTGGCCTACGCCGAGTCCGACGACACCGCCGCCCTTGAGCTGAGCGACTCGCTGAGCGAGCGCCGAGGGAGCTTCACTGCCGTCGGTGGTGGCGACCGCCTTCGGCATCGTCTGGTTGGCGAGGAACTCGGCCCAGAGGTAGCGGATCTTCTGCTTGACGGCGAACACCGCGTAGACCGTCTCGAGGTCCGACATTCCCTTGGCCGGTCGGCGGTGCTGGCCCCGGATAAACACGAGGGCCTTCTCGGGAGGGATGGTGACCTTCTCCACCCCGTCGTCGCGCCAGACGCGCTGCGTGAAGCCGCGGAAGGCCCCGGTGTGCTTGTCCTGCTTGAGCCGGCAGCTCGCAGGGGGGCGGTAGGCGAGCTTTCGGCGGTGCCGTTCTTCTACCGCTTCCCGGCGGCGCACTGGTCGAAGCTGCGCTCGACGAACCCGCTCGAACGCGTCAACCGCGAGATCGGCCGGCGCCCAGTTGGTCATCACCGCCGCCTGGTCGGAGAGCACGGCCTCGCACGCCTGGAGGAAGAGGTCGGCCGAGGACTTCGACAAGGCGTAGGAGCCGCCGCTCTTCTCCGAGCCAGTGAGATCGGTGAAGCCTGCCAAGAC